>Ga0068858_100001308_pt1 | contig 25722 bp, 22 predicted proteins | sample KBSSwiS12_FD_66589 | JGI IMG/M metagenome (GOLD analysis project Ga0068858, IMG submission 66589) | Switchgrass rhizosphere microbial communities from Kellogg Biological Station, Michigan, USA - KBS Switchgrass S1-2 | ecosystem: Host-associated > Plants > Roots > Rhizosphere > Soil ... | reverse complement strand
GAGCTCAAGGAACTCGCCTCTAGAACCGCGCACTTCGTGGCGCGCATTCTCGAGGGCGCCCGGCCCGGTGATCTCCCGATCGAACAACCAACCAAGTACGAACTCATAGTCAACCTGAAGGCCGCGAAGACAATCGGTCTGGACATTCCATCGGCGCTACTCGCACGTGCCGACCGTGTGATCAGCGAATGAGGCGCTGCCTCAGGCGGTCCGCGGGCCGCGCCGAGCAGTTGGCAAGGTTCCTGTGCCTGGAGCGAAGCGGAGGCCCCGCAACTTCAGTGTCGGTTTGGTCGACTTGGCTTGCGGTAGTCCTTGGCGGCGTCTGCGGGGTCGCGCTTTAACGCCGCACTGCTGTCTGGCCTGGGCTCGGGCCCGCCGATTCCGCGCATGGCGTGGCCAGGCCGAATCTCAGGAGGGTCAGCTCGACGCACGGGCGTCAAATCGACCGTGAGGACTCGCCTAACCCGTTGATTTCCTTGGTGGGCGGTGCAGGTTTCGAACCTGCGACCCCGTCCGTGTGAACGCCGAGGTTGAGGCCGGGCTCGATGCCGCGATCATCCTCAGCGCCGAGGTCCGCGCCGTCGCGCTGGCGCGAGCACGTGCCGTGATCGACGAGCGCTTCAGAGTCTGGGAAGACCTAGCTCGCGCGCAGATCGAAGGCACTGTTCACTAAGGCTCTCGCTCCCCATGCGGCGTCATTGGCACCGGCGACGCGGCCAGCAAACGAGTCCGGCGACTCCGATCGCAATCAACGTCAGAGACGAGGGTTCCGGAACGGCGCTGATCGCACCCCGTCGTGACGTTGCATCGAGGCTGGGCGGCGTCGCCGAATCGCCTCGGCTGCTTGCCGAATCAACCATACGCGTCTCGGGCGGCGCGCGCAAAAGCCAAGGCTCATCAGCCCCGCTGCGAGAAGCGCGAAGCTGGGCGGCTCCGGCACCGCTACGGCCACAAACCCGTGAGTACCCGTGCTGCTGTTTCCGAATGCCCCGACCACCTGACCCGCGTCGTTGATGCCATAGGCATACGTAGCGAAGGCGCCGGGCATGTCTATCGGTATGTAGCCGCCGTTGTAGAGAAATCCGTGGGAGATGCCAACGCTATCGGTGAAGTCACCAACGATCTGCCCCGCGTCGTTGATGCCAACGCCTTCCGTAAAGGATGCAGCGGGTGCGCTGAGTGTTGTGTAGCTGCCGCCGCTCAACAAGAAGCCCTGTTCGCCCGCCCGGCCGACGATCTGACCGGCGTCGTTAATGCCGAAGGGTTGCGTACTTACTGAGCCGGGCACGTCGAATGTTATGTAGCTGCCGCCGCTATACAGGAAGCCGTGTTGGGCTCCGGGGTTAACGAAAACCCAGCGCCCGACGATCTGCCCCGCGTTGTTGACGTCCGCGGCGAGATTGATGGCGCCGACCGGCAAATTGAGTCTTGTGAAGCTGCCGTTGCTGTAGAGAAAACCGTGTTCGCCCGTGCTATCGGTAAAGCGTCCGACGATCTGACCGGCGTCGTTAATGCCGAAGGGTTGCGTACTTAATGAGCCGGGCACGTCGAGCGTTGTGAAACTGCCGCCGCTGTAGACGAAACCGTGTTCGCCCGTGCTGTTGCCGAAACGTCCGACGATCTGCTGCCCGTTATTGATGCCGTTCGCGACAGTAAAGGTTGCGCCGGGCACGTCGATCTGGCTGAAGTGGAACTCAGACTGGGCACGAGCCGCACCCATGATCACGAGCGACGCTGCTGCTATCAGGATCCTCAGTTTGCGCATGGGCCATCTCCATACGTTGACGGCCGAAGATAAATCGCGACACGCGGTTTTGAAGAGAAACCCCTCGCGTATGGGGGTGTGAACGCGCGCCACCGTCGCCCGCAGCAACGCGGCATGGGGGTGCCTCCAAAGGCGTCAGACGTTCGTCGGCGGTCGGCTATTGCCGTGCACCTCGCCGGGTTCCGGCAGATGCCGGACCTCGCGCGATTGCAGGTCGGGCTCGGCGCCGTGGAACTGCCGCTCGGCATCGGCTCGCTTCAACTTGTACGTCGTACGGCGGCGCTTGCCGGTGCGCTCGCCGACGATCCACCAGCGGAAGAACTCGGTCGGGGTCATTGCTTTGCGCTTGCAGCCGCGAGAATGGCCGCTCCACTGTACCGGGCGCTGAGATGCCAATCTCGATTGTGCTAGGCGGTGATCGGCCTGAGGTCTCTATGACCTTTGGCCCTCCGACTATTTATTTCGATCACTGGGCGATCCGGGCGTTCTCCGAAAGGGGTCAACCCCAAGATCGCTTCGTCGATTTGCTTCATCGCAAGGCGGCGACTTTCGTGCTTTCCCTGTGTAACTTAGCCGAATTCAGCGCACCGAGCGATCGACGACACGCCATCGATGCCGAGCATTTCCTCGATCGGTTGATGCCGAACATTTATCTGACTGACTTCGACCTCGATCGGGCGCTGCGTATGGAAGGAATCGCCCAGCAAAACAACCTCAGGGTGTTCATGCCGCATTGCGATTGGTTAGCGCGAAAAGTTCTTGAGCGTACGCTCCGGACAGGCGAACCACTGAGTCTGCGCGGCTTACTCAGTGAGGCGAATCAGGCGCCCGAGTTCACCGAGATTTGGAACGCCACTACGCGGGCGATTCTCGACAAGATACTTGAACTGCGCGATACGTCAGCGTTCGTCTCGAAAGCACGGTCGTCGATCCCGTCGGATGATCGTCCGAAGGTCCATGTCGTACTCGGAGAGCTAATGCGGGACCTCATATTGAATCCCGGCGGGCGGGTGACACAACAAGACGCCGCAGACCTGCTACACGCAGCTCTCCCGTCGATGGGATGCGACTTTGTCCTTCTCGACGGCCGCTGGGTCAGTCGAGTTGAAACCATGCGACGGCGATTGGCTAAGCATGGCTCGGACTTCCGTCTGGCGCGGTGCTTCTCAAAGCGCGACGAGGGCCTTAGTCAATTCCTCGACGAACTCGACGCACTGCCTGAGCCGGCACTGCCTGAGCCGGCACTGCCTGGGCCGACGCCGGTTCGCCTTTGAACGAGCTTCGGCCGGGCCAATGATCGAGTCCGATTCCTGTCGGGTCCGTATAACTCGGCGCCGTAGGGGCACATGCGGGGGCACGACAGGATTTCAGCCTCGTCGAATCGAGCACTGGCGCGGGTTCTGGCCGTTCGTTAGGCAGCCTCCGGCTCAGGAGTCCAAGGTGGCCGTGTTCGAGTTAGCGTGAAGTCGGTGTGATCATCCACCTGGGAAGCGACAAGGCACCCACACGAAGAACTCGTAGACGATGGAAACCACGGCCACGAGGGCCAGGGCGGCGAGCAGGTAGCGCGGCATGGACCGCAATCTACAAGGGACTCGAACAGTAAGTCGCGCCGTTCGTCAAACTACTCGCTGTATCCCGCGAGAAATTGGTAGGCGCGATTGGACTCGAACCACGGATCGCGACGGCCCATGACATGGCTCACCGATGCATGGTGCACGGCGAGCCGCTGAGCGAAACCGGCTGGGGGATAGCCAACCCTTCCCTACCCTTCCGGCGCTGCCCGCTGCACTTAGGGTGCACTTACGGACTCGCAGGGAAAGTGCACTGATGGGTCCGTTTTCATTGGTGGGCGGTGCAGGTTTCGAACCTGCGACCCCGTCCGTGTGAAGGACGTGCTCTACCCCTGAGCTAACCGCCCGCGCGGGGCGCGAACGCCTGCCTGCGGAAGGCAGTCATTGTGCCATGGCGACCAGGTCGGGCACCGCTGCGGCGAGGCGCCAGACAGCGCGTCCGCCGCTCGCCTTGTCGATCTCCGCGAGCATCGCCGCATGGCCGGCGAGGTCGTCTTCGTCGGCCGGGATGACGATCAGCGTGAGCGCGCCGAAGTCGACCGGCCGCCCCGCCAGCTCGGCAGCCGTCTGGTCGCCGGCATCGATGACCAGCGAGTCCTGGCCGCGCGTCATGCGGATGTAGACCTCGGCGAGCAATCCGGCGTCGAGCAACGCGCCATGCAGCTCGCGCGCGGCGTTGTTGACCTCGAAGCGCTTGCACAGGGCGTCGAGGGAGTTCGACTTGCCAGGAAAGGTGTCGCGCGCCATCGACAGGGTGTCGGTGACGCGAACGCCGTGCTCGAGGAACGCCGGCCGGCCGATCCGGCGCAGCTCGGCGTCGAGGAAGCCGACGTCGAAGGCGGCGTTGTGGATGATGATCTCGGCGTCGCGAACGAACTCGATCAACTCGTCGACGATGTGCCCGAACAGCGGCTTGTCGGCGAGGAACTCGTCGGAGAGCCCGTGCACCTTGTACGCGTCGACGCTGTTGCGCCGCTCGGGGTTGACGTAGAAGTGGACCTTGCGCCCGGTCAGGCGCCGATTGACGATCTCGACGCAGCCGATCTCGATGATGCGATCGCCCGACTCGGGGCTGAGTCCCGTCGTCTCGGTGTCGAGGAAGACCTGGCGCACCGTCGGCTCAGGCCTTCTCGGTGCGAAGCACGGGCGCGCTTGCGGCAGCGCCGGCGACGCGGCCGCGACCCCAGAGCCAGAGCGCCACGCCGGCGACGATCATCGGCACGCACAGCCACTGACCCATGCTCATGTCGAGCGCGAGCAGGCCGAGGAAGCTGTCGGGCTCGCGGAAGAATTCGGCGATGAAGCGCAGGATGCCGTAGCCGGCGAGGAACGCGCCCGACACCTGGCCGAGGCCGCGCGGCTTCTTGCCGTAAGCCCAGAGGACGACGAAGAGGAGCATCCCCTCGAGCAGGAACTGGTAGATCTGCGACGGGTGGCGCGGCAGCGGCGAGTGCGACTGCGGGAAGACCATCGCCCAGGGCAGGCTCGGGTCGGCAAAGCGGCCCCACAGCTCGCCGTTGATGAAGTTGCCGACGCGTCCGGCGGCAAAGCCGGTCGGCACGCACGGCGCGACCAGGTCGGTCACCTCGAGGAAGGGGCGCTTGCGCGAGCGGGCGAACAGCGCGATCGCGACGATCACGCCGAGCAGGCCGCCGTGGAACGCCATGCCGCCCTTCCAGACGGCGAGGATCTCGAGCGGGTTGGCGGCGTAAAAGCCCGGCTTGTAGAAGAGGACGTAGCCGAGCCGGCCGCCGATGACGGTGCCGAGCACGCCGTAGAAGAGCAGGTCCTCGACGTCGCGCCGGGTCCAGCCGCGCGACTCGAACTGCGGCAGGCGTGCCCGCCGCGCGGCGAGGAAGAGGAACAGGCCGAAGCCGACCAGATACGTGATGCCGTACCAATGGACGGCGATCGGGATTCCGATCTTCGACAGGTCGAGCGCGATCGGGTCGAACTGCGGGTGCACGAGCATGCGTCGATGATATCGAGGGTCGCGGCTCGCTCCGGCCGAAGCGAAGGCGCGGCGCTACCATGAGATCCTTCGAATCGCTCAGGACGACCCCGGCCATGCCAATCAACCGCCGCTCCAGGAACATCACCGAAGGCATCGAGCGCGCGCCGAACCGGTCGATGTATTACGCGCTCGGCTACCAGGAGGGCGACTTCAAGAAGCCGATGATCGGCGTCGCCAACGGCCACTCGACGATCACGCCGTGCAACTCGGGCCTGCAGAAGCTCGCCGACGCGGCCGTCGAAGGCATCGAGGCCGCCGGCGGCAACGCCCAGATCTTCGGCACGCCGACGATCTCGGACGGCATGGCGATGGGCACCGAGGGGATGAAATACAGCCTGGTCTCGCGCGAGGTCATCGCCGACTGCATCGAAACCTGCGTCGGCGGCCAGTGGATGGACGGCGTCCTCGTCGTCGGCGGCTGCGACAAGAACATGCCGGGCGGGATGATGGGCATCTGCCGCGCCAACGTGCCGGCGATCTACGTCTACGGCGGCACCATCCTGCCCGGCCGCTACCAGGACCGCGACCTCAACATCGTCAGCGTCTTCGAGGCGGTCGGCCAGTTCACCGCCGGGACGATGAACGAGAAGGACTTCGGCGAGATCGAGCGCCGCGCCATCCCTGGAAGCGGCTCATGCGGCGGCATGTACACGGCCAACACGATGAGCTCGGCGTTCGAGGCGCTCGGCATGAGCCTGCCGTACTCGAGCACGATGGCCAACGTCCACGACGAGATCGTCGCCGCGGCGAGGAACGCGGCGAACGTCCTCGTCGAGGCGGTGAAGAAGGACCTCAAGCCGCGCGACATCGTCACCAAGAAGAGCATCGAGAACGCGGTCGCGGTGATCATGGCGACCGGCGGATCGACCAACGCGGTGCTGCACTTCCTCGCCATCGCGCACGCGGCCGAGGTGGAGTGGACGATCGACGACTTCGAGCGCATGCGCCAGAAAGTGCCGGTCCTGTGCGACCTGAAGCCTTCGGGCAAGCACCTCGCCGTCGACCTGCACCGCGCCGGCGGCATCCCGCAGGTGATGAAGCTGCTGCTCGACGCCGGCCTGCTGCACGGCGAGTGCATGACGATCACGGGAAAGACGATCGCCGAGACGCTCGCGGAGCTGCCCGCCCGGCCGCGCGCCGACCAGGACGTCATCCGGCCGATCGCCGAGCCGATGTACCCGCACGGCCACCTCGCGATCCTGAAGGGCAATCTCTCCACGGAGGGCGCGGTCGCCAAGATCACCGGCCTGAAGAGCCCGGTGATGACCGGGCCCGCGCGCGTCTTCGACGACGAGCCGTCGGCGATGGCGGCGATCATGGCGCGCAAGATCGTTCCGGGCGACGTGATGGTGCTGCGCTACCTCGGCCCGAAAGGCGCTCCCGGCATGCCCGAGATGCTCGCGCCGACGAGCGCGCTGATCGGCCAGGGCCTGGGCGAATCGGTCGGCCTGGTCACCGACGGGCGGTTCTCGGGCGGTACCTGGGGCATGGTCGTCGGCCACGTTGCTCCCGAGGCCTATGCCGGCGGAACCATCGCGCTCGTGCGCGAGGGCGATCGCATCACGATCGACGCGCACCGCCTGCTCCTCCAGTTGGAGGTGCCCGAGGCCGAGATCGCCGCGCGACGCGCCAGCTGGCGCGCGCCGGCGCCTCGCTACACGCGCGGCGTCCTGGCCAAGTTCGCGAAAAACGCGTCGAGCGCGAGCCGGGGTGCCGTTCTCGACGCCGACTGAAGCGATTCGAGTCGAGCGTGGCCGGCCGGGCGCCGGGCCGCCCCAAGCCCGGCCGCGCCCCCTCGGGGGGCAGCGAACGCAGAGAGCGTGGGGGCTCTACCTAACGCTGCTGCTTCTGCGCCTTGCGGCGCGCGCGCGTGTCCATGCCGAGGGCGGCGAGGTTTTCCTTGCGCCGGTCGTCCTTCTTTTTCTCCATGCGGGCCATCTCGCGTCGCTTGTTGAGGCCGGACACGTCGGACCAACCCCACCAGACCGCGGCGAGGAAGAACGGCAGCGCGAACTTCCAGAGGTCGCCGAAGACCTCCCAGTTCCAGGTGCCGAAGACGCCGATCCCGGCCAGGTTGAGGGCGATCACGACGACGCCGATGAGGACGAACAGCATGCGGTTTCTCCCGGCCGGCGGGCACTGCAGAGGCGCCTTTCGCGTCAACCGGCGCGAGCCCGTTCCGTTATCCTGATGGTAGCCGAGCGACGCTTCGTCGCGACACCAGGACCGCCCATGAAGAGCTTTCGCTTCGTCACTATCGTGACCGCTTGCATGCTTTCCGCGCCCGCGTGGGCGAACCCCGAGCTGGCGCAGAAGAAGAACTGCATGGCGTGTCACGCCGTCGCCCAGAAGGTGATCGGCCCGGCCTACAAGGAAGTCGCGACGAAATACGCAGGCCAGCCCGACGCCGTCGCCAAGCTGGTACCGAAGGTGATGAAGGGCGGCTCGGGCGTCTGGGGCGCGGTGCCGATGCCGGCCAACCCGCAGGTCAACGAGGCCGAGGCGAAACAGCTGGTGCAGTGGATTCTTACTTTGAAGTGATGCGCAGCATCAATTCAAAGTAACGGACAGGATCGCTCCCTCCCCGCTTCGCTCCCCTCCCTTGCTTCGCAAGGGGGCTCCAGGTGCCAGCTCCCTCCCCGCTTCGCTCCCCTCCCTCCGTGAGGGAGGGGCGGACTCCTTCGGAGTCCCTTTAGGAAGAGCGGCCGCCTCGTAGTGCGATGTCGAGGGTATCGGCCGAGATCGCGAAGCGGTCGCCGTGGCGGTTGGCGAGGGCGGTGGCGTTGGCGAGGAAGCGCTGCCGGCCTTCCGAGGCGACGAACTGGATCGCGCCGCCGGTCCAGGCCGGAAAGCCGATGCCGAAGATCGAGCCGATGTTCGCTTCGGCCGTGCTCGTCAGCACGCCTTCGGCCAGGCAGCGCGCCGTCTCGATCGACTGGCGGTAGAGCAGGCGCTGCTTCAAGGTGTCGATGTCGGCGGCGACGCCGGCCTTTTCGAAGTGCGTCGCGAGTCCGGGCCAGAGCCTTTTCGGCGCGCCCGGCGGATAGTCGTAGAAGCCGCCGCCGCCGGCGCGCCCGGGCCGGCCGAGCTCCTTGACCATCTTCTCGACCAGCGCCTCGCCGGTCGACGGCACGTAGGCGCGACCCTCGGCCTGCCCGTCGGCGCGCGTCTGCTCGAGAACATGCACCGAGAGCGCGAGCGAGGTCTCGTCGAGGACGGCGAGCGGCCCCACCGGCATCCCGGCGGCGAGCGCGGCGTGCTCGATGAGCGGCGCGGCGATGCCCTCGGCGAGCATCGCCGCGCCTTCCATGACGAAGGTGCCGAAGACGCGGCTGGTGAAGAAGCCGCGCGAATCGTTGACCACGATCGGCGTCTTGCCGAGCGCGATCACGTAGTCGTAGGCGCGCGCGATCGTCTCTTCGCTCGTCTGCTTGCCACGAATGATCTCGACCAGCTTCATCCTGTGCACCGGCGAGAAGAAATGCAGGCCGACGAAGCGCTCCGGCCGAGCGCTCGCGGCGGCCAGGCCCGAGATCGGCAAGGTCGACGTGTTGCTCGCGAACACGCCGTCGGGCGCGAGCATCGGCTCGGCCTCGCGCGTGACCTCCCCCTTGAGGGCTCGGTTCTCGAACACCGCCTCGACGATCAGTTCGCAGCCGTCGAGCGCGCGCGCTTCGGCGGTCGGCGTGACCAGCGCGAGCAGCTTCGCCTCACCGAGCTCATCGAGCGCGCCGCGCTTGACCTGCCCGGCCGTCACCTTGCGGATCGCCGCCAGCCCCGCGGCAGCCTTCTCGGCCGAGACGTCCTTCAGGACGCAGGCGATGCCGCGCGACGCGTTGGCGTGGGCGATGCCGGCGCCCATCATGCCGGCGCCGAGGATGCCGACCTTGGCCGGCCGCCACGAAGGAAAGCCCTTCGGTCGCGCCTTGCCCGACCGGATCGCCTGCAGGTCGAAGAAGAACGCCTGGATCATGTTCTTCGCGGTCTGCCCGACCATGACCTTGGCGAGCTTTCTCGCCTCGATCCGCACCGCGGTGTCGTAGTCGACGAGTGCGCCTTCGACCATCGCTTCGAGGATCGCCTGCGTCGCCGGATAGAGGCCGCGCGTCTTCTGCGCCAGCACGGCCGGCGCGACCGCGAGCGCGGCCGCGATCTTCGGGGTCGCCGGCGTTCCACCCGGCAGGCGGAAGTCCTTGCGGTCCCACGGCTGCGCCGCGTCCGGATGCGAGTCGATCCACGCCAGTGCCTGCGAACGCACCTCGTCGGCCGACGCGCCGAGGCCGTCGACCCAGCCGATCTCGAGCGCTTCACGCGGGCCGAACAGCTTGCCTTCGAGCAGGTACGGCTGAGCGCCCATGAGGCCGAGCGTGCGGACCGTCTTGGTGATGCCGGTCGCACCGGGGATGAGGCCGAGCGTCACCTCGGGCATGCCGAAGCGGACTTTGGGGTCGTCGAGCGCGAAGCGCGCATGGCCGATCAGCGCGACCTCCCAGCCGCCGCCGAGCGCCGACCCGGTGAGGAGCGAAACGACCGGCCGGCCGAGCGTCTCGAGCGTGCGGTAGCTCGCCGTCAGGGCGCGGATCTCGGCGAAGCCGGCGGCCGCGTCCTTCGCCTCGAGCGAGAGCACGCTCTTCAGGGCCGCGCCAGCGAAGAACGTCGGCTTGGCCGAGGCGAGCAGCACGCCGCGGATGCGCGCCTTGTCGGCGACGGCCTGCGCGGCGGCGGCGGCAAGGTCGTGCTGCCAGGCCAGCGTCATCGTGTTGACGGCGGCGTCGGGCGCGTCGAACGTGATCGTCAGGATGCCGTCGGCGGCGAGCTCGTAGCGAAGCGTTTCCATCGCGGCCGGCATCAGACGCGCTCGACGATCGTCGCGATGCCCATGCCGCCGCCGACGCAGAGCGTCACCAGGCCGCGCTTCAGGTTCCTGCGCTCGAGCTCGTCGAGCAGCGTGCCGACCAGCATCGCGCCGGTCGCGCCGAGCGGGTGGCCCATCGCGATCGCGCCGCCGTTGACGTTGACTTTCTCGTGCGGAACGCCGAGCTCCTTCATGAAGCGCATCGGCACGGCGGCGAACGCCTCGTTGACCTCGAACAGGTCGATGTCGTCGACCGTCAGCCCGGCCTTGGCGAGCGCCTTTCGCGTCGCCGGCATCGGCCCGGTGAGCATGATCGTCGGGTCGGCGCCCGAGAGTGCAGTGGCGACGATGCGCGCGCGCGGCGTCAGGCCGAGCGTCTTGCCCATCGCTTCGCTGCCGACCAGCACGGCGGCGGCGCCGTCGACGATCCCCGACGAGTTGCCGGCGGTATGCACGTGCTCGATGCGCTCGACCTGCGGATAGCGCGCGAGCGCGACCGCATCGAACCCCATCGCGCCGAGCTCGGAGAAGGCGACCTTGAGCTGACCGAGGCCCTCGAGCGTCGTTCGCGGCTTGATGAATTCGTCGCGCTCGAGCACCGGCAGGCCGATCTCGTCGTCGACGGCGAGCACCGAGCGGTCGAACCGCCCCGCGCTTTGCGCCGCCGCGGCGCGCTGCTGCGACGCGAGCGCGTAGCGGTCGACGTCTTCGCGGTCCCAGCCGGCGAGCGTCGCGATCAGGTCGGCGCCGATGCCCTGCGGCACGAAGCCGATCTGGAAGTTCGTCGCCGGGTCCTGCGACCAGGCGCCGCCGTCGCTGCCGATCGGCACGCGCGACATGCTCTCGACGCCGCCGGCGACGACCAGGTCCTCCCAGCCGCTCGCGACCTTCTGCGCGGCGATGTTGACGGCCTCGAGCCCCGACGCGCAGAAGCGGTTGATCTGCATCCCCGCCACCTTGAAGTCCCAGCCGGCCTTGAGCGCCGCCGTCTTGGCGATCACCGACCCTTGCTCGCCGACGGGAGAGACGACGCCCATGACGACGTCGTCGAGCGCCGCCGGATCGAAGCCGTGGCGCTTCTGCAGCTTGACGAGCAGGCCGGCGAGCAGGTCGATCGGCTTGACCTCGTGCAGGCTGCCGTCCTTCTTGCCCTTGCCGCGCGGCGTGCGAACGGCATCGAAGATCATGGCGTGCGGCATGGGTGCTCCTGGTGATCGGCGGCGGGCGCAAGCGCGGCTGCCCCGCATTGACAAGCGATTATCCGGCTGGGCACACTGCCCCACAACTCACCAAGCAACTGCTTGGTTGATGGCCACCGACCCGTTCTGCCGCCTGCCATGTCTTCCTATCGATCGATCTTCGCTCCCGGCCTGCTTCGCGGGCAGGTGGCGCTGGTCACCGGCGGCGGCTCGGGCATCGGCCGCTGCACCGCGCACGAGCTGGCAGCCCTGGGCGCCGCCGTGGCGATCGTCGGCCGCAAGGCCGAAAAGCTCGCTGCGGTCCAGAACGAGATCGAAGACGACGGCGGCACGTGCTCGATCCACGTGTGCGACATCCGCGAAGAACCTCAGGTGCAGTCGACCGTCGCGGCCGTGCTCGCGCGCCACGGCCGCATCGATGCGCTGGTCAACAACGCGGGCGGCCAGTTCCAGGCACCGCTGTCGGCGATCAGCGCCAAAGGGTGGGACACGGTCGTCCGCAACAACCTCACCGGCGGCTTCCTGTTCGCGCGCGAATGCGTCGGCCAGTGGATGCTGAAGGAAGCCGACGAAAGCCGGGGTGGCGCAAAGCCGAACGGCGGCGCGGTGGTGAACATCATTGCCGACATGTGGGGCGGCATGCCGGGAATGGGCCACTCGGGTGCAGCGCGCGCGGGCATGCTCAACTTCACCGAGACGGCGGCGCTGGAGTGGGCGCCGGTGCGTGTCAATGCCGTCGCGCCCGGCTGGATCGCATCGAGCGGCATGGACCACTACCCACCCGAGATGGCGCCGCGACTGCGCGCCATGAAGGACCTCGTGCCGCTGCGCCGGCTCGGCACCGAGAGCGAGGTCGCCGCCGCCATCGTCTTCCTGCTCACCCCGGCCGCGGCATTCATCTCCGGCGCGTGCCTGCGCGTCGACGGCGCGGCGCCGAACGCCAAGCGGATCTGGCCCGAGGTCGGCACCGGCGGGTCGACGCCGGCCTTCGATGGCTTTCATCTCGCCACCACGCCGCGCGTGCTGCGCGACGACTGAGGCGAGCCGGCCGTGCCCGCCCTGACGCTCGCGCTCGACAGCGCCGGCGATGCGTTCGCCGCCAACCGCCGCCACGCGCTCGACCTGATCGAGCAATGGCGCGCCATCGAGGCGCGTACCCGCGCAGCGAGCGCGAAAGCGGCGCCGCTGTTCGAGAAGCGCGGCCAGCTGCTGCCGCGCGAGCGCGTCGCGCGCCTGCTCGATCCCGGCATTCCCTTCCTCGAGCTGTCGACGCTCGCCGGCTGGCGCCAGGACGTCGACGACGTCGAGCGCTCGGTCCCGGGCGGCGGAACGATCTGCGGCATCGGCGTCGTCGCGGGGGTTCGCGTCCTCGTCGTCGCCGACGACGCCGGCATCGATGCCGGCGCGCTGCAGGCGCAAGGCCTCGAGAAGCTGCTGCGCGCGCAGCAGATCGCCCTCGACAACCGCCTGCCCTTCGTCCACCTCGTCGAGTCGGCGGGCGCGAACCTGCTCAAGTACCGTGTCGAGCAGTTCGTCCGCGGCGGCACGCTGTTCTGCAACCTGGCGCGCCTTTCCGCCGCCGGCCTGCCGGTGATCGCGATCGTCCATGGCTCGTCGACGGCGGGCGGCGCATACATGACCGGCCTTGCCGATCACGTGATCATGGTGCGCGGCCGGGCGCGCGCGTTCCTCGCCGGGCCGCCGCTGCTCAAGGCGGCGACCGGCGAGGTCGCGACCGACGAGGCGCTCGGCGGGGCCGACATGCATGCGAGCGTCTCGGGGCTCGCCGAGCACGTCGCCGACGACGACGCGAGCGCGCTCGCGACCGCGCGCGAGCTGGTCGCCGCGCTCGGCTGGCAGCCGCGAGCGACCTGGCCCGACGGCCCGGTGCCTCTGCACGATGGCGAAGCGCTGCTCGGCCTGTTCGGCGCCGACGCCAAGAAAGCGGTCGACATGCGCCACGTGATCGCACGCATCGTCGACGCCTCCGAGTTCCTCGAGTTCAAGGCCGAGTACGGCCCGGGAACGGTCTGCGGGCACGCCGCCATCGCCGGCTTTCGCGTCGGCATCGTCACCAACAACGGGCCGCTCGACCCCGCCGGCAGCACCAAGGTGACCCACTTCGTCCAGGCCTGCTGCCAGCTCGGCACGCCGATCGTCTGGCTGCAGAACACGACAGGCTTCATCGTCGGCAGCGAGGCCGAGCGCGCCGGCATGATCAAGCACGGCTCGAAGCAGATCCAGGCGCTGTCGAACGCCAACGTGGCGCAGATCACCGTCCAGTGCGGCGCCTCGTTCGGCGCCGGCAACTACGGCATGTGCGGACGCGGCTTCGGGCCGCGCTTCGTCTTCGCGTGGCCGACCGCGAAGACCGCGGTGATGGGCGCTGAGCAGGCCGCCGGAACGATGGAGATCGTCATGCGCGAAGGCGCGGGGAGGAAGGGCGAGCCGCTTGACGAAGCGAAGCTGGCGGCGCTCAAGGACAAGATCGTCGCGACCTTCGAGCGCCAGGCCGACGCCTTCTACACGTCGGGGCTGCTGCTCGACGACGGCATCATCGACCCGCGCGACACGCGCCGCGTCGTCGCCCTGGCGCTGGCGGTCTGCGACGAGGCGGCGCGGCGCACCCTTCACCCGATGCAGTTCGGCGTCGCCCGCCCCTGAGGCGTTGCACACGAGGAGACGAGATGCAGTACACGCACGAGCACGAGGAGATCCAGCGCACGCTCAAGCGCTTCATCGACGAGGAGATCAACCCGCACGTCGACGAGTGGGAAGCGGCCGAGGAGTTTCCCGCGCACCAGGTGTTCAAGCGCCTCGGCGAGCTCGGCCTGCTCGGTCTCACGAAGCCCGAGAAGTACGGCGGCATGAACCTCGACTATTCGTACTCGGTGGCGATGGCGGAGACGCTCGGCCACGTCGCCTGCGGCGGCGTGCCGATGGCGATCGGCGTGCAGACCGACATGTGCACGCCCGCGCTCGCCCGCTTCGGCAGCGAGGCGCTGTGCAAGGAGTTCCTCGTCCCGGCGATCACCGGCGACGCGGTCGGCTGCATCGGCGTCTCCGAGCCCGGCGCGGGGTCTGATGTCGCAAGCATCAAGACGACGGCACGGAAAGACGGCGCCGACTACGTCATCAACGGCGCCAAGATGTGGATCACGAACAGCCTGCAGGCCGACTGGATGTGCCTGCTCGCCAACACCTCGGAGGGCGCCGCGCACAAGAACAAGAGCCTGATCATGGTGCCGATGGCGGCCAAGGGCGTCGTCAAGGCGAAGAAGATCAGGAAGATCGGGATGATGTCGAGCGACACCGGCCTGATTCACTTCGACGACGTCCGCGTTCCGCAGACCAACCGCATCGGTGAAGAAGGCATGGGCTTCACCTACCAGATGATGCAGTTCCAGGAGGAGCGCCTGTGGGCGGCAGCGCACGCGATCCAGGCGCTCCTCAACACCATTCAGCAAACCGCCGACTACGCGCGCGAACGGCAGATCTTCGGCAAGAGCGTGCTCGACCATCAGGTCTGCCACTACAAGCTCGCCGAGCTCAAGACCGAGGTCGAGTCGCTGCGCGGGCTGGTCTACATGGCGACCGAGAAGTACGTTGCCGGCGCCGACGTCACCGAGTGGGCGTCGATGGCCAAGCTGAAGGCGTGCCGGCTCGGCCGCCTCGTTCCCGACGCCTGCATGCAGTACTGGGGCGGCATGGGCTACACCTGGGACAACCCGGTCGCGCGGCACTACCGCGACGGCCGCCTCGGCTCGATCGCCGGCGGCGCCGACGAGGTCATGCTCGGCATCATCGCCAAGTACATGCACACGCTGCCGGCGCGGCACTGACCGGCGGCATGTTCGCGTCGCTGCTGATCGCCAACCGCGGCGAGATCGTCGCGCGCATCGCCCGGACGGCGAAGCGGCTCGGCGTCGCGACGGTCGCGATCGCCTCCGACGCCGACCGCGGCGCGCCGTTCACCGCCGCGTGCGATCGCGTCGTCGCGATCGGTGGCGAGCTCGCGGCCGATTCGTACCTGCGCATCGACAAGATCATCGGCGCCGCGAGGTCGTCGGGCGCGCAGGCGGTCCATCCCGGCTACGGCTTCCTGAGCGAGCGCGCCGACTTCGCCGACGCGGTCCTCGCGGCCGGGCTCGCGTGGATCGGCCCGCCTGCGGCGGCGATGCGCGCGATGGCCGACAAGGCGGCGGCGCGCCGGCGCATGCAGGCGGCCGGCGTTCCGATCCTGCCCGGTTACGACGGCGCGGCGCAGGACGCGGCGACGCTGCGCGCCGAAGCGACGCGGATCGGCTATCCGCTGATGGTCAAGGCCGTCGCCGGCGGTGGCGGCCGCGGGATGCGGCTGGTCGCGAGCGTGGCCGGGCTGGACGCCGCGCTCGCGTCGGCGGCCGCCGAGGCAGGCAGCTCGTTCGGCGACGCCAGGCTTCTGCTCGAAAGCGCCGTCGATCACGCCCGCCACGTCGAGATCCAGGTGGTCGCCGATTCGCACGGCAACTCCATCCATCTCGGCGAGCGCGACTGCTCGCTTCAGCGGCGCCATCAGAAGCTGGTCGAGGAAGCGCCCTCGCCTGCGGTCACGCCCGAACTGCGCCGGCGCATGGGCGAGGTCGCGGTGGCGGTGGCGCGTGCCGTCGACTATCGCGGCGCGGGCACGGTCGAATTCCTGCTCGACCCCGACGGCGACTTCCGCTTCATCGAGATGAACACGCGCCTGCAGGTCGAGCACGCGGTCACCGAGGCCGTGCTCGGCGTCGACCTCGTCGAGTGGCAATTGCGAATCGCCGCCGGCGAAGCGCTGCCGTGGTCACAGGACGAAGCGCTCGGGCGCTACGAGCGCGGCGGCCACGCCATCGAGGCGCGCCTCTGCGCCGAGGATCCGGCGCAAGGCTACCTGCCGCAGTCCGGCCGGATCGTGCGCTGGCGCGCTGCGCCCGGCGTTCGCACCGACCATGCGCTTGCCGACGGCGCCGCGGTGCCGTCGTTCTACGACTCGATGCTGGCGCGCGTGATCGCCGACGCACCGACACGGCGCGAGTCGCTGGCACGGCTCGCCGCCGCGCTCGATTCGACCGTCTGCTGGGGCGTGACGACGAATCGCGAGCACCTCGCCCGCGTCTTGCGCGACGACGAGTTCGGCGCGGGCGCGTTCGACACGACCTTCCTGATGCGCCGTTTCGCCGACGACGCGGCGCGCTCGACCCCGGCGCCGACCTGGCTCGAAGCCCTCGCCGCCGCATCGCTCGCCGTGCTGCCGCGCGCGCCGCTGCCGCCGCTGTGGTCCGGCTGGTCGTCGTCGCCGTCGATCGACACCTCGGCACCGATCGAGATCGCCGGCGCCGTGCGACGCTGGCGCCTGACCGGATCGCGCGAGACGCTGGTCGCCTCTTGCGGCGGATCGACGCACCGCATCGCCGGGCTGTCGCAACGCGTCGACGACGGCGCCACGATCATCGAAGCCGAGGTCGACGGTCGAGCCGTCCGCGTCGCCGCCCTTCTCGCCGGCGACGTCGGCCACTGGCAGGCCGAGGGCAGCGAGCTGGTCGCGCTCGACCTGCGCTTGCGCGGCAGCGCCCGGGCCGCGATGGTGGCGTCCGGGACGATGGTCGCGCCGATGCATGGTCGCGTCACCGAGGCGTGCGTCGAAACCGGCGCCACGGTCGCCGCCGGCGCGTTGCTCGTCGTCATCGAGGCGATGAAGATGGAGCACCAGATCCGCGCCCCGCATGCCGGCACGATCGCCGCGCTCCACGTTCGCGCCGGCGACCAGGTCGCGGTTCGCCAGCCGCTCGTCGAGGTGCGCGCATGAGCGCGCGCGGCGCCGTCGTCGACGCCGACGAGTTCGCCGCGCGCGACGCCTTCCGCGCGAGCGTTCGCCGCTTCGTCGAGCGCGAGATCGCGCCGCACGTCGACGCGTGGGACGAAGCCGGCTCGTTCCCGCGCGAGCTCTATGCCAAGGCGGCCGACGCCGGCCTGATCGGGCTCGGCTACCCCGAGCACCTCGGCGGCACGCCGGCGCCGATGGCGTGGCGCCTGATCGCGACCGAAGAGGTGGCGCGCGCCGGCAGCGGCGGCCTGCTGGCGAGCCTGTTTTCGCACTCGATCGGCTTGCCGCCTGTCATCGCCCGCGGCAGCAACGTGCTGCAGCGACGCATCGTCCCCGACGTCCTCGCGGGTCGCAAGATCGCCGCCCTCGCGATCAGCGAGCCGGGCGCAGGATCCGACGTTGCGCGGCTGGCCTGCCGAGCCCGCCGCGATGGCGCAGAGTGGGTGATCGACGGCGAGAAGGCGTTCATCACCTCGGGCCTGCGCGCCGACTGGCTGACCGTCGCCGTCCGCACCGGGGGCCCGGGGGCAAGCGGCATCTCGCTGATCGCGGTGCCGGGCGACGCCGCCGGCCTCGAGCGCGCGCCGCTCGCCAAGATGGGCTGGTGGTGCAGCGACACGGCCCGGCTCTCCTTCAGCGGCTGCCGCGTCCCCGCCGACCACCTGATCGGCGCAGAGAACGAGGGCTTTCGCGCGATCATGGACAACTTCAACGGCGAGCGGCTGCTCATGGCGACGAGCGCGTGCGCTTTCGCCGCCGTCTGCTTCGACGAGGCGCTGGCGTGGGCGCGCCAGCGAAAGACCTTCGGCCAGCCGCTCGTCGAGCACCAGGCCGTTCGCCACAAGCTGGTCGACATGCGCATGCGCATCTTCAGCGCCCATGCGTGGATCGAAGCGATGATCGAGCGCTACGACGCCGGCTCGCTCGACGGCGACGGCGTCGCCCAGCTCTGCCTGCTCAAGAACCACGCGACGCAGACGATGCAGTACTGCGCCGACCAGGCGGTGCAGATCCTCGGCGCCATGGGCTTCATGCGCGGCACGAAGAGCGAGCGGATCTACCGCGAAGTGAAGGTGATGATGATCGGCGGCGGCAGCGAGGAGATCATGAAGGAGCTGGCGGCGCGCCAGCTCGGCCTGTGAGGAACGGCGCGCCGCGCTTAGCGGACTTCGACCTCGACGTCGGCGCGCACCGTGACGCCGCGCGAGTAGCCGATGTCGAGCAGGAAGTGGTCGGTGCCCGTGAAGCCGGGCGCCGGAAGGTAGAAGACCTGGACGCCGCGCAGTTTCGTTCCTTCGCAGCGGGCGGCGCCGACCCAATTGGGGCCGACGACGACGTCGCCCGGGCGCGTTTCCACCGTGCCGTGGCTCGGCGCGCTGGCGACGGCGATGCGTTGCACGTGCTTGAGGCGGCAGCGAGAGTCGAACTCGGCGAAGCCACGCACCATCACCGGCTGGCCGGGGCGGGTCTCCTTCTTGAGAATGATCGGCGGCTCGTCGGCGGCGGCAGCGCCGAGAGAGACGGCGAGCATGCAAGCGAGCGTCGCGATCCGACGCGGCGACATGGGGACGGCGATCGATGCCATGGCGGGACTCCCTCGATGGGCAGGCATCATCGCAGCGTGAACCTCCCCCGGCAATCGCTTCGCCTCCCTCTCGCCCCATGACCGCCGCGGCATCGCCCGCCCCCGTCTTCGAGGCCGAGTTCGTCAGCGGCCTCACGACGCTCTTCGAGGAGCGCATTCCCTTCAACCATGTCCTCGGCCTGCGCATCGACTCGCTCGCTGCCGACGGCGTCAGCGGTCACCTCGCCATGCGTCCCGACCTGATCGGCCACTACGCGCACCAGCGCCTGCACGGCGGCGTCATCAGCGCGACGCTCGACGCCATGGCCGGACTCGCCGTGATGGCGGCGATCGGCGCGCGCCACATGGCCGAGACGCCGGCCGAGCGGCTGCGCCGCTTCGGCAAGCTCGGCACGATCGACCTGCGCATCGACTACCTGCGCCCGGCCCTCGGCGATCGCTTCGTCCTGCGCGCCGAGGTGCTTCGCCTCGGCTCGCGCGTCGCGACGACGCGGATGGGATTCGCCGATGCCAGCGGCAAGCTGCTCGCAACGGGCAGCGCCGCCTACATCGTTTCCTGAGCCGCGAGCGCCGGCCGCTCAGTTCGGCTTGATGTAGTCGGAGACGACCTTCCAGCGGCCGTCCTGAAGCTGCGACAAGCGCGAGGCGTCGCTGCCGAGGCGCTTGGTCGCCGTGTAGTTCGACGGCGCACTGCCGAACATGTCGGGCTCGAAGCTCATCGAGTCCATCGCCTTGATGAAGGTGTCGGTCGTGAGGTTCGGCCCGGCCTTGGCGGCTGCGCGCGCGAATGCATCGATCGCGTTGTAGCCGTAGATCGAGAAGACGGTCGGATCCTCGTTGAACTTGGTCTTGTACTTGTTGGCCCAGAAGCTGATCGGCTTGGAGGCTTCGTCGAGGTAGGGGTTCTGCACCGTCATCGTCGCGTAGAGCCCGTCCATCGCCTTGCCGCCGAGCTTGTGGATCAGGTCGGTGTAGCTGGCGCTCGTTCCCATGAACGTCGGCGAAAACCCGGCCTTCCTCGCCTCGGCGATCGCGCCGATGGTCTCGCGGATGATCGTGCCGAGGAGGACGAAGTCGCAGCCCGACGCCTTCATGCGCGCGACCTGCGACGAGAAGTCGGTCGCGCCGCGCTTGTAGCTCGTCTTCTCGGCGAAATCCATGTTCATCGTCTTCAGCGCCGCCTCGCCGCCGCGCAGCACCTCGAGGCCGAACTCGTCGTCCTGGTACATGATGCAGACCTTCTTCGCGCCCTTGTCCTTGACGAGCTTGGGCATCGCCGTGCGCACCTGGTCGAAGTAGGTCGCCGCGAACGAGTACTTGAGCCGGTGGAACGGCTCGTACATCTCGCGCGCTGCCGTGATCGGGAAGAAGTTGATGACGTTCTTCTCGAACTGCACCGGCATGGCGGCGTTGTTCTGCGCCGTGCCGATGTGGCCGATCATGATGAAGATCTTGTCCTGGTTGACGAGCTTCTGCGCCGCGAGCACCGCCTTCTTCGGGTCGTAGCCCGAGTCCTCGACGAGCAGCTTCAGCTTCCTGCCGTTGATGCCGCCCTGCTCGTTGATCTCGTCGACGCGCAGCATCATGCCGAGCCGCACCTGCTTGCCGAAGCCGGCGATCGGGCCGGACAGGTCCTGGATCGAGCCGACGACGATCTCGGTCTTGCTGACGCCCTGCGGATCGGCGGCGCCGGCGGGCACCGCGACGATCGCGAGCGTGGCGGACAGTGCGGCGAGGTAGCGCTTCATGGTGGTCTCCCGGTTTCTGGTTCGGTGATCTGGATCAGGCGGCGTACATGGCGTCGATGCGATCGGCGTACTTGGCCTCGACGAGCTTCCTCTTGAGCTTCATCGTCGGCGTGAGCTCCTCGTCCTCGGCGCTCAGCTGCGTCTCGAGGAGCCAGAACTTCTTGATCTGCTCGACGCGGGCGAACTTGGCGTTGACGCGGTCGACCTCGCCGGCGACGAGCGCCTGCACCTCCGGCGCCCGTGCCAGGCTCGCGTAGTTGCTGAACGGGATGTCATGGTCCTGGGCGAATTTCTCGACGTTCTCCAGATCGATCATGACGATGGCGGTGAGGTAGGCGCGGCGGTCGCCGACGACGACGGCGTCGGTGATGTAGGGCGAGAACTTGAGCTCGTTCTCGAGCTCGCTCGGCGTGATGTTCTTGCCGCCGGCCGTGATGATGATGTCCTTCATGCGATCGGTGATCCGGAAATACCCGTCGCCGTCCTGCATGCCGACGTCGCCGGTATGGAGCCAGCCGTCGGCGTCGATCGTCTCGGCGGTCTTCTGGGGCTGGTTGAGGTAGCCCATGAAGACGTTTCTGCCACGAATCAGCAGCTCGCCGGTCGCCGGATCGAGCTTCACTTCGTTGTACGGGCACGCCGGACCGATCATTCCCGGCTTGATCCGCGTCGCCGGCGTGTACGTCGACGCGCCGCAGCTTTCGGTCATCCCCCAGACCTCGACCATCGGCACGCCGAGGGCGAGGTACCAGCGGACGAGGTCGGGCGAGATCGGCGCCGCGCCGGTGACCAGGAAGCGCGCACGGTGGATGCCGATCAGCTTCCTGACGTTGTCGAGCGCGAGCCGCCGCGCCAGCGCGAACTGCCACTTCAGCGCCGCGCCGACCGGCTGTCCGGCGAGGACGCGATCGGCGACCCGGCCGCCGACGCCGATCGACCAGGCGTAGGCGGCCTGCTGCACCCGCCCCGACTCGCGGATCGCGATGACGACGCCCGAATAGAACTTCTCCCAGATCCGCGGCACCGCCGTGCAGACGGTCGGCGCGATCTCGCGGACGTTCTCGGGCACCGTCTCCGGGTTCTCGACGAAGTTGAGGATCGAGCCGGTGTAGACCGCGAAGTACTCGCCGCCGACGCGCTCGGCGACGTGGCAGAGCGGCAGGAAGCACATCCGCTCGTCGTTCTCGTCCTGGTGGATGATCTTGTTGTAGCCGCGCACGGTGTAGACGATTCCCGCGTGCGAGTGCATCGCGCCCTTCGGCTTGCCGGTCGTTCCCGACGTGTAGATCAGGATCGCGAGATCGCCGGGGCGGCAGCCTGCGACGCGCGCGTCGAGCTCGCCCGGATGCGTGCTGGCGTGGGACCGGCCGAGCTCGCGCAGCGCCGCCAGCGACATGACGAGCGGATCGCTGAAGTCGCGCAGCCCCTCGGTGTCGAAGACGACGATCCGTTCGAGCAGCGGCAGGCGCTCGCGCACGGCGAGCACCTTGTCGAGCTGCTCGTCGTCCTCGACGAAGACGACGCGCGAGCGCGAATCTGCGAGCAGGTACTCGACCTGTGCCGGCGCGTCGGTCGGGTAGATCCCGTTCGAGACGCCGCCGCACGAAAGCACGGCGAGGTCGGCGAGCACCCATTCGACGACGGTATTGGCGAGGATCGAGGCGCAGTCGCCGGCAGCGAAGCCGAGCGCGAGCAGCCCGTCGCCGATGTCGCGGACGGCCTGGCCGGTCTGCGCCCAGGTCCACTCGCGCCACAGGCCGAGCTCCTTCTCGCGCATCAGGACATGCGCCGAGCGCGCCGCGACGCCGTTCCAGAACAGCGCCGGGATCGTCTCGCCGGCGAGGACGACGTCGTCGCGCGCCCGCAGCTTGTCGGCGTCCCAGAGGTTCATGGTGCTCCGCGTCCGGTCATCGCCAGGTCTTTTTCCGCTTCCAGCGCCGGTCGCCGCGCGCGCCGGCTTCCTTCATGCCGAGGTAGAACTCCTTGATGTCGTCCTTCTCGCGCAGCCGCTCGCAGGTGTCTTCCATGACGATGCGGCCGTTCTCGAGGACGTAGCCGTAGTCGGCGACATTGAGCGCCATGTGGGCGTTCTGCTCGACCAGGAGCAGCGTCGTGCCGCGCTCGCGGTTGATGCGGACGACGATGTCGAAGATCTCGCGCGTCAGGCGCGGCGAGAGGCCCAGGCTCGGCTCGTCGAGGAGGATCATCTGCGGCGCCGCCATCAGCGCGCGCGAGATGCTGAGCATCTGCTGCTGGCCGCCCGAGAGCAGCCCCGCCTCCTGGTGCGAGCGCTCGCGCAGGATCGGAAAGTAGCCGTAGACCATCTCCATGTCGCGCGCCGCGGCGTCGCGGTCGGTGCGCGTGTACGCGCCCATCAGCAGGTTGTCGCGCACCGAGAGCAGCGGAAACACCTCGCGCCCCTCCGGGACGTGGCTGAGGCCGCGCCGGACGATGTCGGCGGGGTCCATCGCCGTGATGTCGGCGCCGGCGAACTCGACGCTGCCCTTCCTCGGATCGATGATCCCCGAGATCGTCTTCAGGATCGTCGACTTGCCCGCGCCGTTGGCGCCCAAGACGGTGCCGATGCGGCCTTTCTCGACCGCGAGACTGACGCCGCGGATCGCCCGGATCGGCCCGTACGCGCTTTCGACGTTGAGGAGCTTGAGGATCGTCATCGCCCGGCCTCGGCGGCGACGCGGCGCAGCAACGACACGTCGTCGGCGACGCCGAGGTAGGCCTCGACGACGCCCGGGTGGCGTTGCACCTCGGCGGGCGTTCCGAGGGCGAGCATCTGTCCCTGGTTCATCGCCAGGACGCGGTCCGAGACCTTCGAGACGAGCGTCATGTCGTGCTCGACCATCAGCACCGTGATGCCGAGCTCGGCGCGCATGTCGTCGATCCAGAACGCCATGTCGTCGCTCTCCTCGACGTTCAGGCCCGACGACGGCTCGTCAAGAAGGATCAGCTTCGGCTCGGTGCAGAGCGCGCGCGCGAGCTCGACGACCTTGCGAACGCCGTACGGCAGCCCGGCGACGAGCGACTCGCGGTGGTGCTGCAGGTCGAGCAGGTCGATGACGCGCTCGACCGCCTCGCGCGCCGCGATTTCGGCGGCGCGCGCCTTCGGCGTGAAGACGAGGTCGTTGAGGAAGCCGGTGCGGCGATGCGTGTGGCGGCCGATGAGCAGGTTCTGCAGCACGGTCGCGTTCTCGAACAGCTCGATGTTCTGGAACGTGCGCGCGATGCCCAGCCCCGCGATCTCGTGCGGCGCGCGCGCGAGCAAGGGCTGGCCGTCGAATCGGATCGAACCCGCGGACGGCGTGTACAGCCGGCTAATGAGATTGAAGACAGTCGTCTTGCCGGCGCCGTTCGGGCCGATCAGCGTGAACACCTCGCCGCGCCGAACCTCGAAGCTGACGTCGTCGACGGCGCGCACGCCGCCGAAGCGGACGCCGAGGTGGGAGACCGCGAGGAGCGGCGGTGGCGGCGTCATCGTCGTGATCACTTGAGGCGGTCCGACTTGAGGAAGCTCTTCTGGCGCTTGAACATGCCGCGCCGGTAGAACGGAAAGATCTGCAGGTACGTGCGCAGCTTCAGCCAGCGGCCGTAGAGGCCGAGCGGCTCGAACAGGACGAAGCCGATCAGGACGAAGCCGTAGACCGCCCCCTGCAGCCCGGGCGCCTGGCCGATCACCGCCGGCAGCACGTCCTTGGCCAAGGCGATCACCTGCGGCATCGTGATCAGGAAGATCGCGCCGAGGAACGCGCCGTGCACCGAGCCGATGCCGCCGACAACGATCATCAGGACGAGGTCGATCGACTGGATGATGTCGAACTGATCGGGCGAGATGAACTTCAGCTTGTGCGCATAGAGCGCGCCGCCGACGCCGGCGAGCGCGGCCGAGATCGCGAACGACAGCGTCTTGTAGTACGCGAGGTGGATGCCCATGCTCTGCGCCGACACTTCCGAATCGCGGATGGCGACGAAGGCGCGGCCGGTCGGCGAGCGCAGCAGGTTGAGGATCGCGAACGTCGCGCCGATCGCGACGACGAGGCAGACGAAGTAGAACGAGACGTCGTCGTCGGCGCTCCAGCCGAACGCGCTCGGCGCCTTCAGGTGCTTGCCGGCGTTGCCGCCGGTGACGCTCTCCCAGCGCGCGAACACCTCGACGACGATGAAGCCGAAGGCGAGCGTCGCGATCGCGAGGTAGATGCCCTTGACGCGCAGCGCCGGCAGGCCGACGACGACGCCGGCCGCAGCGGAGATCAGCGCGGCGGCCGCGAAGCTGAGCGGAAACGGCCAACCGGCGTTGCCGAGCGCCGCCTCGGTGTACGCGCCGACGCCGAGAAAGGCGGCATGGCCGAGCGAGAAGAGCCCGGTGTAGCCGGAAAGGAGCATCAGGCCGAGACCGACGACGGCGTAGATGAGGACGAAGGTCAGCTGGGCGAGCCAGTAGTCGGAGAGCAGCCACGGGGAAGCGAGCAGCGCGAGCACGAGCAGGCCATACCAGAACGCCTGCCCGCCGTGCTTGACGAGGCGGATGTCCTGGACGTAGGTCGTCTTGAAGAGGAAGCGCATCAGACCTTCTTGCGCAGCTTCTCGCCGAACAGCCCATTCGGCCGCACGACGAGCATGATCAGCACGACGACGTAGGGCGCGACGTCCTTGAAACCCTCGGGAAGATAGAACCCCGACAGCGCTTCGACGACGCCGATGACGAGACCGCCGACGAGGGCGCCGGGCAGGCTGCCGAAGCCGCCGACGACGGCGGCCGGCATCGCCTTCAGGCCGATGAAGCCCATGTTGGCGTAGACGAACGTGATCGGCGCGAGCAGCACGCCGGCGATCGCGGCGACCGCGGCGGCGAGGCCCCAGACGAGCGCGTTCAGGCGCTTGACGGGGATGCCCATGTAGTACGCGGCGACCTGGTTCTGCGACGACGCCTGCATGGCGATGCCGATCTTGCTGTAGCGGAACATCGCGTAGAGGACGGCGCTGAGCACGGCGGTCGCGGCGATCACGACCATCTGCTCGACATTGAGGACGAGCCCGCCGACGTTCCAGGTCTGGTCCTTGTACGGCACCGGCAGCGTGTGCGTCTCGGTGCCGATGCCGGGAATCATCGTCACCAGGCCGCGAGCCGCGT
>Ga0068858_100001303_pt1 | contig 25739 bp, 20 predicted proteins | sample KBSSwiS12_FD_66589 | JGI IMG/M metagenome (GOLD analysis project Ga0068858, IMG submission 66589) | Switchgrass rhizosphere microbial communities from Kellogg Biological Station, Michigan, USA - KBS Switchgrass S1-2 | ecosystem: Host-associated > Plants > Roots > Rhizosphere > Soil ... | reverse complement strand
CTCGGCGAGGGATGTTTTTCCCGTGAGATTTTCGGCGTCGGGTATTTGCCTGGCGATTTCCTCGGCGATGGACGCGTCGCCCGCCGCACCAAGGAGGATGATTTTGGCGCGATGCTTCTCCGTGAAGTGTTTTGCCACAGCTAGAAAGCTTTCGGCAGGCCAGCGTTTGGCGGGGCCATATTCCGCGCCGGGACAAAGTGCGACGGTCATGGATGGCTTTGATGCGACGGGTAAATCGACGCGCAAGGTGGGCAAGGAAGCGTCATCGGGGCCGCCAATAGCCGTTACAAGATCGAGGTAATAAAAGAGCTGGTGGAGACGAATCGGGTTGCGGGATGGCGCGGAAACAGCCTTGGTCAGAAGAAGCCTGCGCCCAGCTTTTGCATAGCCAACACGTTGAGGGATGCCCGCCATCCAGACTTCTGCCGCGGCGCGAAGTGAATTGGGTAACAAGACGGCAGAGCCAAAGTTTCCGGCCCGAAGTTGTTTGGCGGTGACGCTTAGCTTCTTTGGTTGTTCAAGCGCGAGGACGCGATCAACGAAGGGACAAGCCTGCCACAGAGCAACGAGTTTCTCTGGAGCGGCGATGGTGAGCGGATCGTTCACCAGCATCGTCTTTAGATTGCGTACGGCGGGCAGGGCCATAACGGCATCGCCCAGCCAGTTGGGGCTGCGCACGACGAGCGGTCCGTTGAGACGAAAGGCGGATTCGGTCACAGTCTGCTTTTAGCGTGCTTTTTAGCGCCACGCACGGAAGGAATTTGAGCTCAAGAATGGGCCCCAAAAAGGATTTTGATCAGGCTGAGGGAGAAGAGGTCGATCAGGGCATGGGCCAGAATCAAGGGCCAGAGCTTACCCTGCTTCCAGTACCACAGGCCGAAGATAATGCTCCATAGACCGATCTGCAAAATATGTTCAGACCCTTGGTAGATATGCACGCCCATGCGGAAGGCGAGGGTCAGGAAAAAAGCGCTCTTTGCCCCGAATTTCTGGGCCCACTGGTTGAAGGCATAACCCATGTAGACCAACTCCTCATAAAACGCGTTGAGAAAAACGAAGCCGAAAATGCAAATCCAATGAAGATGAAGAGTGCCGGGAGTAACACCAAAATTTTTCGGCAGGAAAATCAAGATAAACTGGGCTGCGGGCCCTCCTAAAATCGCCGCGACTAGAAACGCCAGATGGGTAACAATGTAGACAATCGCGAGGGTAAGGAAAAAGAGTCCGACACCACACAAACTGGTCCACCATCCGAGGTGGACTCGAAAATCGGAGGGTTTCCAGCCCCGCCAACGCAGAAAGAGGAGCAGGCCCGCCAGAAAACTACTTTCAAAGAAACTATCCCGGACAAAAAAACGGTCACTCAACATCTGGTAGAAGTCGCCCGAAGCGTGCTTCACGCCGTAGAGCGCACCGGAAACAATGCCGACGCCCAACATCACGATCAGGACGTTGATGATTTTCCACCACGGAGCGACCAGTTCAGGACGCAGCCATTGGATTGAAGCGGTTTGGGATGAGGACATAGGCTCCGGCACATTCTTCTTTTAGCTTTTTTTCGCCCTGCGCCTAGAAGGTTTTGGTCATTCCTCGACACTTCGCGGTAGAGCTTTAAAAAGAACCTATGAAAACACGCTGCGCTTGGTGTCTTTCCGATCCTCTTTACATCAAATACCACGACGAGGAGTGGGGTGTTCCATTACACGACGACCAAAAGCTTTTTGAATTGTTGATCCTTGAAGGCGCACAGGCGGGTTTAAGCTGGTTTACGATTCTGAAGCGGCGCGAGGGGTATCGAAAGGCCTTTGATCGCTTCGACGCCAAGAAAATCGTCCGCTATGACAAAAAGAAACAGGCCGCCTTGATGAAAGACGAGGGAATCATTCGCAACCGGCTCAAGATTGAATCGACGGTCACAAATGCACAGGCCTATCTGCGGGTGCAAAAGGAGGAGGGGAGTTTTGATCGGTACTTGTGGTCATTTGTCGGCGGTAAGCCGATGCGCAGCCCGCGTGGGTTGGGCGAGAGTCTTCCTGCGCAAACGCCTGAAGCGGAAGCCATGAGCAAGGATTTGAAAAAGCGTGGGTTTCGATTTGTGGGCCCGACGATTTGTTATGCCTTCATGCAGGCGGCGGGCTTGGTCAATGACCACGTGGCGGAATGTTTCCGCGCCAAGGAAGTCATTCGCTTGAAGTAGCGCAGAGCGGATGGGTCCGCACAACCCAGTCAGCGACAGGTTTTCCGGCGAGGATATGTTCCTGAAGAATGCGTTCGCAGCGCTCCGGCGTCATGGAGCCGTACCAGACACCCTCGGGATAGACGAGTAGCCACGGGCCGCCGATGCAGACTTTCAGGCAGCCTGCCTTGGTGCGCATGACGGGGAGGTTGAGCTCGACGCAACGGCGTTTGAGATATCCCCAGACGGCCTCTCCCTCTGCCATCGGCGCGCAATCGGGGCCGAGGCACAAAAAAAGATGGCGATGGGCTTGATCCAGATGAGCGGCGGCGAAGCCCTCCTCGAGGGATTTGAATTTAGCGGGCATGCCTTGTTTAGGCGGGAAGTGCGCCGCCGAGTTGAGTCATGGCGTACACGTAAATATTGGTGCCCATCTGCATGGCCTTGATCTGTTGACCCTGACCAAACCACCTGTCGCCATTAGTCCAGCCACAATGAAGATCGGACGGACTCAGCAAACTGATGAGACGGCCATTGTAGGTCAATCCCCAGGGGCCATGACGAGCACCCTGCATGTGTGGCCATTCCTCAAGGTGATAAAAGCAGTGAAAGATAGGGTGGTTTAAAGAAAGTTGCTCCAGTTTTGCATCGGGAATGAGAACGGCGAGCTCGGCCTGCATGGCGCGGAAAAAGAAATCGTTCTGCGAGTTAACACCGTGATGGAGGTAGCCGCAAACGCAATCCTCGGCAAAAAGAAATCCGCCGCGGAGCAGGTATTCACGAAGATTCTTGCGATCGCTGTCACTCAGCACCGGCGCGATTTCAGCGTGCATGAACAGGAACGGATAGGGGATCATCGAGTTGAGATCAGCGATATTGGCAACGTTCCATTTCTTCTCCAAGTTGACGGAAGTTTGGTCGCGGATGGAATCGATCAGGTTAAGATCGCCATTCGGATGAACGTGCCAATCTTCCTGGTCGCCATTTTCACCGATGAACTTGAGCCGACCCCAGGGAACCAACGGGCCCTTGGGAGTTTCCTGGGCCGAGAGGGTGGGATCCAAGCCCAGAAACGACGCGCCGCCTGCCGCTATCAGCTTGAGAAATTGATCTCGGGTAAGCTGCGCCATAACTCGTATTCTACGCTCGAAAGAAGGCTCTGCCAAGCGTCCAGCTAGAGGAGTTTGGCCCGCCGCCGCCAGATTAATTCGGTAACGTAAAAGCCAAGTCCGATCACCAGGATGACCCAGTTGTTCCAAAGAGGATGAGCATGTTTGCTAAGCAGTGTGGCCTGATGATGAGTGTGGGTGGTGGACCAGTCCTCGGGAGTGCCATCGTTCAAAAGACAGCCGCCGGTCGATTCAGCCAGCTTGCGAAGGCCCTCCGTGTCAGGCGGCAGCCCGGAGAGTTCATCCTTATGCGAAGCATTGGAGACGCGGACGAGGGTTTCCATCATCGCACCGAATTGATCATGCGCCTGTACCCGCCAGTTGCCGGGCTCGGTGACATTGAGCTGAAAAAGCCACGAACTGGCCTGCGTCCCCGGCTGTGCAGTCAATACTTGGGATTTTCCGATTGGGGAAATCGCGGTCAGAACGGGAGCGTCCTTCCCGCGGATGCCGTCGATCCGGAAGGCGCAGGTCTGCCCCAGCGACGCGTAAAATGGCTGAAGGGCAAATCGAATGCCGTCGGTCCCGGCCCGATGCCGGGCCAGGGCGAGAAATAATTGTTGCCAGAAAATCTCGGGATCGTGCGATGTACTGGGGAGAGAAAGTCGCCAGCGCCAAAGGGCGTCGGTGAGTAGCGTGGTCACTTGGCCCTCGCCGAAGTGTTGAGTGACGAGGAGTGCCCGGGCTTCATTCGAATCCGTTTTGTCCTGCGGATGAACGGCCAAGGTCTGTCCGCCCGCTTTCACGCCGTGCACGCGGGCGTAGGATGAAAACTGCGGTACATTCTTCATGGTGTCCTTGGAGTCTCCCGTAAAGAGGCCGCTGATTCCCGAGCGTTTGGAATCAGGTGGCGTGGCAAATTTTTGAAGCGGATCGCCACCGGACTGGGCTTGAGAATCCGAGGCAAAGGTGTCTTCCCGGCCCTGATTGACTCCGCCGATCGCATGCATCATGTCCTGAAACTGCTGAACGCTGTCATCGCGGCTTGGTGTTTTGGGGGGCGCTTCAAAAATGACGGGAAGCACGCTTTCCAGAGGAGTTCCGGCGAAACTACGAGCCATGGCGGTGTCCGAGACGAGAAAAAGCAAGCCGCCACCGCCGTGAACATAATCGAGAAGTGCTTTTTGCTGCGCAGGAGTGAGCTCGTTACCAAAGACATTGGAGAGAACAACGATTTGGTAAGCTTGAAGTGCGTCGGCGGAGTTAGGTAGTTCGTTGATGACTGGTTGATCACCGGAGGAAGTGGTCTGGGTCAGATTCAGGCTGGGATTGAACAGGCCGGTGAGAACAAAGCTGGGATCTCCTTGTAAAGCGGTCGCAATGAACCGGAAGCTCCAGTCGAGCGTGCCTTGGTAGAAGAGCACGGGAATTTTGTCGGAGGCCATAACCGGAATGATCGCCGCTGTGGTTTCCTGTTCCACTCCATCGCCAAGTCGGGCCTCGAGATGAAGCAGACCTGGCTCCGCGGTGTCGACCGGCACGCTCCAGGGAACGAGATTGTTTCCTGCCTTAAGGCGCATCGAGGTTTGCGCGATCTGCTGGCCTTCCATCCATAAAGTAACGGGCACATCGCGTTCATGTGTGGTGTGGGCCTCGATCAAGGTTGTGGCGGTGAAGCGGGATTTGCGCAGGGCACGGCCGGGGACATTCAATTCACGGACGAGCAGCGTCTCGCGTGCGGCCTGTTGATTCTGCCCGACGGCAAAGTAGAGGGGGCTATGATTTTGCAGCGCGCGTGAGCCCAGCTCCTCCGCAGTCTGATCGGTTGTGTCGAGGCCGTCGGTGAGACAAACAACGCCACCGTATCCACCAGCGGGGGAATCTTTGAGTGCCTGGTTGAGTGAATCGTACAAATGCGTTTCTTTACCGGAATTGGAGGCGGATATGGCCGTTTCGAGATCGGGCTCAGACTCGAGCGACGAACTAAACTGGAAGTAGCTGAGGCTGGGAAAAGAACGGATTGCGGTGGGTTCGATTTTTTTCCAAATGCGTAACGCGCAGGAAAGTCGCGTGGTGCCTTGCGCATCCGAGACGCCCATGCTTGCCGAACGATCGACCACGACGGCGAGAGGACGCGCGTCCTGATCCGAGTCATACATGCGATCTACTCGCGCCGGACCTGCCAGGCAAAGGAGAAGGGAGAGGATGAATCCGCAGCGCAGCGCCGCCAAAATCATCCGCTGTCGCCAGGTCAGCGCCCGCAACGTGTGACGATAAAACTGGACTGCCAGTGCAATAGCGCTGGCTGCGGCCAAGAGCAGAACAATCCAGCAAAGCCACGGCGGCAAGCCGGACCATCCACCAAACTGCCATTCAAAGGTGCGCTGGGAGGTCACGGTTTCTTGGCGTCTTTGTCAGCGTTGTCGGGATGGTAATCCTTCGACATGTTTTCGAAGTAGTTGGAGACCGCAGGGCGATAGGCCGGTGGGGCGTCATCAAGATCGGGCTGTTTAATCAGATCCTGCCGTTGCGTCAGGTTGGCGAGATCAGTCAAATCCTGGATGAGTTTGTCCAAAGGTGGCGCGATCGCCTGATACGCCTTTACGACGTTATGCTCGTCAACCTTCGCGTTCAAATCGGCAAACCTCTTTTGGATCCCCTGTGCCTCCGGAGTATTCAGCATGCTAGCGGCTTGTTGAGCTTCATCACGTGCATCGGCCACCGCTTCATGAAAGGCCTTGGTCTGGGGTTCGGGTGCATGGGGATTGACCTGTCCGTGACCTCCGGGAACTGCGGCTCCGACGCCGGCCCCACCCGGGGCCGTACCTTCCGCTGTGTCATCGCCGGGAGTAGATCCGCCTGATTGATTGCCCTGTCCCTGCCCTTGCCCCGCATCCTGACCCTGTCCGGGTTGCGGGCCTTGACCGGGTCCTTGTCCCATACCTTGATCTTTGCCGGCTTGTTGCCCCGGAGTTTGGCCAGGCTGTTGGCCTTGCCCCGCACCTTGATCTTTACCGGCTTGGTGTCCCGGAGTCTGACCGGGCTGTTGACCCTGCCCCGCGCCCTGATCTTTGCCAGCCTGTTGACCTGGAGCCTGACCGGGTTGAGTGCCTGCCTTGTCGGCGAGTCGCGCAAGATTCGCGCGAGTCGTTTCTATGGAGGCAACCAATTTTGCGATTTCCTGCGCAGAAGGTTTGTCGCCTCCCATACCGTGGGCCGCTTGATTAGCCAGCGCACTCAGCTTTTGGGCGACGTCAGCTGCCTGATTCACATCGAGCCCCTTGTGGGTCATGGCGGTCAAATCCTTGGCGATATGTTGCCCAGCGATCTGATTTGCCAAATCATCGAGACGTTGCGCTCCCTTGGCGGAGCCATCCTCTTGCTGTTTGTCTGCCGCACCTTCCGCCTGCTTTTGGATATCCTGAACCTTGGCGGCAACATCCGAAAGTCCGGGCGGTTGCGATCCGGGGTGGCCGTCCTTGGCGAGGTCCTTTACTTTTTGGGCGGCATCGTTGAGATCTTTTTGCGCCTGTTGCATTGCTACCCGGGTTTCCTTTTCACCGGCATTGGTCATTGCGGCAACGGCTTTTTGAAGATCCTGCGCGGCTGCTGCTGTCGGTTCTTTCGCCCCGGCTTCGTTTCCTTGATCAAGTTGATGGACCGATGCGGTTGCGTGGGTTTTTGCATCTTGCAACGCCTGGTTGACCGGGTCAGGCAGGGGTTTGTTGCCATTGAGCAGCGTCTCGATTCCCTGCAGGACACGAGCCTGCCGCTGGGCGAAGGTACCCTTGTCCACGCCAAGGGCAAAGGGGTCAACGGATTGAGGTGTGGGAGTGGGGAAGTTTCCAGCATCGGGAGTCTTTCCCGACTGGGATGGTGAATTATCCTGGTCGCTTGGATTGGTCGCTCCCGGTATCGGTTTGCCTTGGGAATTTTGTGAGCCTTGGTTATCGGGTTTGGCTTGCGAATCGGGCTTACCCTGACTCGGCACGTCGCCGGAGGAACTGCCCGGGGGCTGATCCATGTCTTTGGCGAGATAGGTCTGTTTTTTCGCCAACTGTTCAAGTTGGCCCGCTGTGGTCTTGGTCCGCTGTTTCAGCTCATGTTGTTGTTTGTCCTGGAAAGGATCAGGGGGTGCCGGCTTGGTTTGGCTGGGACTGCCTTGAAGATTCAATATTTTCTGGACGAACTTCTCGAGTTGAATGATCAGGTCGAGAGCCTTGCCCTGGGGTTGAAGCGCCTCGGTATTTTTCGTGGCGAGGATTTTTTTGGAAGCATCGTCCATGAACGGCTCCGCCTGCCGTAAATAATCGATGGCCCTGCTATCCATGCCTTCCTGGATGAAGTACTGGACGACTTCTTCTGCTTTTTTCGAGAGATCGCCCTGGTTTTTGCCGACGCGATCATTTTCCTTCATCCGGACGGGATCATTGACGGCAAGGTCGGTGTGACCGAGGACAAAATTTTCCTTCATCGCCTTCAACTGGGCGAGTTTGAGTTCCCGAATGAGGGCGAGGTTTTTTTCCTCCGCAGGAGACCCCGGCATATTCATGATACCGATATCATCTCGGAAGGGTCGCACCTGGACGAATTGGATGGCCGAGGCGGTGTCGGGGACTTTCTGGTCGGTGATGCGCTGGCCGCGGATGTAGTAGGAGACGATATCGTACGGCTCAACGCCGAGCTCATCCATGTAGAGCGAAACTTTGATGGAATTTTTTCCGGCCTTGTCATAGGGCTGGGCGGGTAGGGATTGCGACTTCTTGGGCGCGCCGTTGACGCTGATTTCAAGCGTAAGCTCTTTGAGCCCGGTGGCGGATTGCGCGATTGCCACGGTTGGGACTTCTTCAATTGGATTCGCCTTGGTTTCGGCCTCGGGAGATTTCCACGTGATGGTGGCGTGGGGTAAGTCCTTGGGCGGCGTTGGAGGAACGGGAGCGGTGGGCTGGAACAGGACGGGAAGGGTCCAGATGGCCAAAAGAATCAAATGAAACAGGGCCGCGGCAAGGACGCCGCCGATGAGCCAGGGCAGGACGCGAACTGGGCGGGCTTCGGGTTGCTGGCGGAGATAATCCGCCGTTTCATCGCGTTGGGCCTTGGCGAGTGGGGTGGTGGATTCGTGCAGCGCGGCCATGGCCTCGAGACGATTTTTGGCGGCAAGGTCACGATCGATCGACTGGGCGGTATCGGTGAGTGAGTGTGGCGCCATTCGCCACGCGACAGCGGCAGCAATCGCAGTGAGAAGCAATCCGCTCAGCCAAACAGCAGCGATCGTTTTTAGGTCACCCGGGGTGTGCCAGGAGGGATGAAGGATGACCAGTGCCGAAAAGATCGCGACGAGCCCGCACAAAAAGGCGATGAGGACGCCGCGCCAACGTTCCCAGTGATGACGCGACTGGAGGACCTGCGTAGGCAGGGGGGCCGGTGAAGTCGTAGACTTGTCGAGGAGGGTCGGCATGGGCGGGATCAGGTTGAGGTTCGATTCGCGAGACGGAGTTCGGCCAGAAGAAAGATAAAGGCGAGAGCGAGGAGCCACCACCAGACGCGTTGTTTGTCCTCGGCATCTTCACGGGAAAGATTGATGGAGGTGACCATCGATTCATGCGCCCCTGTATTTTTGCCACTCAGGGCAAGAAGATCTTCGGGATTGCTCCAGGGAGCCGGATCGGATTCCTCAGATTTGAGATTTACGGCATAGAGCCTGGGCGGTGCGTCGGGACGAGTGTCGTTTTTGTAACGGTAAAGGCCGGGAGCTTCCGGTCGGACGGATCCACTGACCTTGATGGGTGATTGGAAGCGAGGGGAGTCGATACTTTCCCATGTTCCCTCGTTGGTTAGGGGAATGGGATCGCCGACGCGCCAATCCGTGGAGGAAGGCTGTTGTTGCGCGAGCCAGAGTGCCACGGAATGGGCAAACGGAACGAACGAGGCCTTGACCGGCCAATCGGTGGTGTCGCGATCGAGATCGAATCCGCTCGCGAGAAAATGTTCGCCGTCGGCGCTGACCTCGGCAATCGCCGGAGTTCCATCATCCCAGGTTGCAAGGGGCGAGGCATTGAGACCCTCGATGGAAACGCCGCGAGAAAAATTGATGGCAAGGAGGGACATGAGACCGCTTTCCGCGAGTGGAGCAATGAGAGGGTGGTCCGCATCCCAGTTTCGCAAGTGAAGTGAATCGTCCTCCGAGGCTGGTGTCTTGGGTTTGAGATCGAGATGGCGCTGCTTCATCCACGCGACCTGGTCGGGACTACCATCGAGGATGATCCATGCCGCGCCGCCAGCCTTGAGAAAATGATTGAGCCGATCAACCAGCGGTGGCTGGAACGGCTTGTTGCCACGCACGAGAACAACGTCCTGCACGGGCCAGTCCGTATCCGGCAGATCTTCGGCCTGAAGAGGTGCCGCGAGAACCTCCTTGGTCGAATCAATCGCGTGGCGAAGAAAGTCGAAATCATCCGAACCGCCCTCAAAGGGCGTGATCAAGACATGGGTTCGCGTATCGGAGGTACGGAGGACGTAAAAGGTATCGTCGGCGGGCAAATCATCCGGATCGAGGGCGACCGTGAAGCTCTGGTCCTGATCGGCGGTGATGCCGGGCAGCGGCACGAGAATGCTGTTAGTCGCTCCCGCATCGAGCGAAATGTTTTGGCGCGCGATCTCCTTGCCGCCCGAACTGACGGTCAGGACGCGCGTATCGTGGTCGGGAAGAAATTGGGCGATATCGACGCGGAGAGCAGGAGAGTCACCGGCTGTGTCCCATCGCGTCTTCACGATGCCGGCTTGGTGTCTGGGTGTGGGAGAGAACGGAGGCAGCTTGAGCTTAACGCCGTCGGGAAGGGGATTGGAAAAATTCACGCCGCGCCAGCCGAGTGCCTGTTCATCGCCCATCCAGATGAGTGACATTTTGCGAGCGCCGGAATGGACGAGGGTATCGCCCGCCAGGCGCAGGGCCCCATCGTAACGCGTGGTTTCATAACCGGGGTCAAGACTGGAGAGGGTAGATCGCACCTGACCGACGTTTTCCGAAAGCGGGATCAGCCAATGTGGCGTGGGATTCATCAGCAGGATGCCCGCTTGATCGCCGGGGCTGAGCGAAACAAGGCTGGTGCTGGCCCAGTCGCGCAGAGCCTGCCACCGGCCCGTGGTCTGCATGCTGAACGAATTGTCGATGGCGACAACGACGGCATGGCCTTTGCCGATGCGGGTGGATGCCCAGAAGGGTCGTGAGAATGCCGCGCAAACAAGCAGGATAATCAGGCAGCGCAGCAGCAGCGTGATCCAGCGTCGCAGGCGATGCATGTTGGTCTCACGGACCGCGGTTGGCCCGAGGAAACGGAGCGTGGGAAAGATGATCGAGACCTGCGGTTTGCTGCGGAGAAAATGAAGCGCGATTGGGACGCTGACCAAGGCAGCGGCTCCGAAGAAGAAGGGAAGTAGAAAGCTCATGGTCACCCGTTTTTTCTAAACAGTCCGTCATCCTGAGCGAAGGCGCGCCGGTGATTATATATAGACACGAGACTTCCTCGCGCCGCAGTCGAAGGACCTAGCCTATTCGAGGATTCGATAGGGCGAATGCGAAAAGATGTGGAGCTGCGGTGAACCTTGTCATTGATCGCATGGGCGACAAGCGACAACCGGCTCAGCGGAGAGGAATCGTCTTGGTATTTGCCGTATCGATCAGGAAAACCGGCTAGGTCCTTCGACTGCGGCTCGGGCAAGTTTTTTGATAAAAGGACATGGGTTGTCTCGCCTTTGCTCAGGATGACAGCATTTTTAAAGAGAATCATTTTGAGGTGCGGTTGGCTCAGCAAAGTCTTTCGCGGCGAGCGAGATAGTTTCCCAGGGCCGACATGGGGCCGATGTCGGTGCGCAGAACGGAGTGATCACCGCCGTGGTCCAGGAAAGACGTGGCCGTCTGTTCGAGGAAGGCTTGCATCCGCTTCTGGTAGCCGGGCCGTACGGCGTCGGTATCGAGGATGAGTTTCTGTCCTGTCTCGCTATCGAGAAAAGTTCCGTTCCATTCTTCACCCAGATCGATTTCGACGGGATCAAGAATCTGCAATGCCATGACTTCCTGGCGATCGAAACGGAGACGCCGCAAGGCCGCATTCAGCGCGGTGGAATCTTCGTAGAAGTCACTGGCAATGATGACGAGCGAACGGCTGGGCAGGACTTCCGCCAGCGTGGTCAATCCCTTGGCCAGTCCGGTATGGCCGCCCGTTTGCATCGAATCGAGACGACCCAATGCGGAGCGCCAATGTGCCTGCGAGGCCTTGGGTTTCATGTAATCGTCCAGGTCTGTCCCAATCAGCGCCAGGCCGAAGGCATCGCTCTGTCGCAGGGCGAGCAGGCCAAGCGCAGCCAGCAGAGTACGGGCGAAATCGATTTTGGGTAGCCACACGCCCGGTTTGCTGGCGTAGGCCATCGAGGCGCTGGTATCGAGGACGAGGAAGACTCGCAACTGCGTCTCATGCTCGAATTGTTTAACGTGAAGGCGGTCGGTGCGCCCATAGAGCCGCCAATCGACCCGGCGCAAATCGTCGCCCAGTTGGTAATCCCGATATTCCGCGAACTCGACGCTGAATCCCTTGAGCGGACTGCGATGCAGCCCGGTCAAAAAGCCATTCATCAGATAGCGGGCGCGTAACTCCAGGCTGGGCAGGTCGTGCAACAACCCCATATCGAGCGGCGTCACGGGTTGCGCTGGCAAAAGAGACGGCGGCGGAGGCATACCGACCGGCCTTGATGCCGCAGTCACGCGCATGGGAGGAATGACAGCGGAGGACATGATTTACTTTACCGTGGCGAGCAGCTTTTCGATCAGCCCATCGATGGTGATTTGGTCAGCCTCCGCGCGGTAATTGGTGATCATACGATGACGCAGCACGAGCTTCGCGCTGGCGATGATGTCCTCGCGCGCGACATTGAAGCGGCCATCAAGCACGGCGAGAGCTTTCCCGGCCAGCGCCAGGTATTGTGAGGCGCGCGGGCCCGCTCCCCACTGGACATACTTCTTGATGAAGTCCGGTGAGGTGGGCGATGCGGGACGCGTGGCTTGGACGAGATCAACGGCGAATTCCGCCACGGAAGCAGGCACTGGGATCTGTCGTACGCAATGTTGGAGGGCGAGAAGGTTTTCTCCGGTGAGGACCTTGTTCACTGTCTTGGCGTCGTCACGCGTGGTTTCGAGCAGGATCTGGATTTCATCGGCGCGCGTGGGGTAATCGACCCGCAGGTTGAACATGAATCGATCCATCTGCGCTTCGGGCAGCGGATAGGTGCCTTCCTGTTCGATCGGGTTTTGTGTGGCGAGGACGAAGAAGGGTGAGGGGAGCTGATAGGTGCTACCGGCCACGGTCACGCGCCGTTCCTGCATCGCCTCGAGCAACGCGGCCTGGGTCTTGGGCGGGGTCCGGTTGATTTCGTCCGCGAGGAGCAGGTTCGCGAAGACCGGGCCGGGGACGAAGCGGAATTCCCGTTTGCCCTCGGCGGTTTCATCGAGAATTTCAGTTCCGGTAATGTCACTGGGCATCAAGTCAGGGGTGAACTGGATACGCTGGAAACTGAGGTCGAGAATCTCCGCGAGGCTGCGGACAATGAGCGTCTTGGCGAGACCGGGCACGCCGATCATCAGCACGTGTCCCTGCACCATCAGGGCAACGAAGAGGTCCCGCACAATCTCATCCTGGCCGATGATGCGATGCTTGAGCTCCTTCGCCAGCGTCTGGTAGGTGCCTTTGACGTCGGTGAGAAGTTTGATTTGTTCCGGGGTGAGGTCGGGTGTGGTCATGGTTTTTTTTGTGGGCGATGAGTCAATGAGGAAAGTGGTTAGTGGGAAAGCTGCTCGGTCCAATCACGTAGCATTTTTCGTACGGCGACGTAATCGGTGGAAGCGACGAGGGGTTGATCGACGGTTAATTCGGCGGTGCGGACATAGTCGTCACCCTTTTGTTGCCACGCGATCTTGGCTTCGATTCCCGCTACTTTCTGGTCGAAGGGAGCAGGTGGATCGATGGGGCCCTTCCCCTTTCCCAGAAGATTGACGGTCTGGATCAAATGCATTTTCTGACCATTATTGATCAGCAGCGGGCGGTTGCGTTCCGGTGTGGGGAAGTAGGTGGCAATGTCAAATCCAGTGCGAGGAGGGTGTGACTGGTCGGAAGACGCGCTGAATTCGGCTTCGAGTTTCATCGGAATCGAGAGGTCGTCAGCGGGCGTCAGATTCAGCTTGGTAAAGTCAGCATTGGGAAGTTGACGTGTTAGTTCGGTTTGCAGGATAAAGTCGCGCTGACGTGGGGAGCGTCCTCGCACCATACTGCGCACGTCGTACTCAGCGAGGCCCATCCATGCTTTTTGTAGAGTGCCCTGCATATGGCCTGCAGTATTGCTTTTGAATATCCAATCCTCCTTAACTTCGGTGATTTCCTTGTCCTGCGAAGTCACCGTCATGAATTTCACGGAGTCTTTGTCAAAGACGAGCGCGTTGCGGCCAATGTCGCCGGGAGAAAGTGTGGGGAACGGCGCGGTCGAGTCCGTGGTATCGAGCCAGAGGTCTTCCGGTTGGCCCGCTTCAGGTGCCTTGGGCACATAGGCAATGGCGTGATTGAATTGCCAGGACGGAAAATCGACATCGGTGCTGGAGAATCGATTCAGCACAACAAATTTTCCCTGGATGCCCATGTCGGTGAGCAGCGCGTTGAGGAGATTCGCCTTGTCCTTGCAATCGCCGTAACGGTTTTGCAGGACGATGGCCGGGGTGCGGGGGCGGATACCATTGACGCCGAATTCAATCGCAACATAGCGCAGTGCCGAGACGAATTCATACGCGCGCTTGATTTTGTCCATGCGCGTCTTGGCTCCCTCGGCGAGTTCGGCGGCCTTCGCTTTTACGGCGTCATCCTGGAGGTCAGAGCCGCGAGCCAGCCTTCGATACCACGAAGCGAATTCGTCCCAGGAATTGAGCGAGCTGATATCGAGGGAGATCACGAAATCCCGCGCCGGAGGATCGAACGGAAGTGATTCGAAGGCAGGCAGGTTTTCCAGTTTCCACGAGATCGTCCGTGCGCCATTGGTGGTGACATCGGTTGGCTTCGCGTCACTGTTGCGGAGCTTGAAGTGAAGTTGGCTTTTCTCCGGGACCTGAAGTTGAAGTTCAGTAAGCAGTACCGGAACGTCGAGTTGCACGGGCATTCCTTCTGAGAAATCGGGCTGGCCGACATCAAGCAAATGGCGGGTGCGGTAGGCGATCTCGATCAGGCACCCGGCATGTGCGTCGGGCATGAAGACCGTCGTCAAAGCATTGCCCATTTCGCTGGTCACGCTAGTAGCCGGTGGCAACTTGGCGGGATTGAAAACGGTCGACGAGCCATCGGGCTGAATGATCCGCGCGGCCTCGAGCTTGGTCGTAACGGCAGGTGGATCCTGCGGGAAGGTGAAATTGGCCCAGCGCTCCACGCCATCTTCCTTCTCGATAAAGACGCGCTGCATAACGAAATCCTCCGCTGAGCGATCCTCGCCCACGCGATAACCGAGGCGCTGTTCCAGCACGATGGCATTGAATCCATCCGGATTCGGTACTGCGCGTGCATCGGCGATCAACTTTTTGGTCTCCGGCGTAGCCTCATGTTTTTCCCACTCGGCGTTGGGCTTGCGGATGTCGACCTTGATATCGGACGCATTGATCAGCGCCATGCTGCCGTCGCTTTGCGGTTTCTGGGCGGGTTTTGCGGTCGTATCGACACCAAAGGGAGCCTCAAGGACTTTCCCGGTGGCGGGATCGCCGAGACGCGCGTGATCTCCCACCGCCAAGCTCTGGCTGGTATAAACCTTATCATTAAGCTCGGCGGCCCGGGCCGCGATTTCTTTCCAGCCGGCCTTCGGGTTTTCTTTCAACGCCGCCGCCCACGATTCCGGGAATCGGGGAAGATCGATCTCACCTTCCTCCTTGGTTGCGGACAGGACGGTTCGATTGGCTTGGGTCAGGCCCGGCACGAAACCGCCCGAATCGCTAGTGCCGATGAAAACGAATTGCTGCGCCGGGATGGCACCAAGTGCCGCCTTAAGATCGGCTTCGGTCACTCGCGGGCCACTGACCTGAAAAGCGTGATCGCCGTCTGCGGTGCGTCCGGAAAATCCCAGCAGAACCAGCCAGAATTCATCCGTGCCCGTGAGGGACTCGCGCTTCTTCAAGGCAGCCAGCACCATGTCCCGGTTCACCTTGCCGCCGGAAGTTCCTCCCATGATTTCAATGAAGTTGGCATCGAAGCCGCGTTTGATGAGGCTATCCCGGACGCCGGCTGCCGCCGTGGTCAAGTCGCTCGCAATGGTCGAATCTCCCGTTGATCCAATAACAATGAGTGCATTCGGAGCCGCCCAAAGACTGGCGCTGGAGATAAGCCAACAGGCAACCGTTAGGCGCACGATGAGGCGATTTATCGGCATAAATGTGTCGGCCTCTCAACGATGACAGACCTCTTTTAGAAGGAAAGCGCAGAGAAGCCCCACCGGTGTTACAGGTTTGTTACCCAGCCGCCACGTTTCCCGCTTGAATTTGAATTCTGGCAAGCCCACTGTCGTCATCGGAGAAACCGCGACCGGATAACCCGGTCCAAAGCAAATTGACATGGAACTCAACGTGATTCATTCAGACGATTCGTATACGCATATTGCCCTGGCCGGTAAGCTGGATGTCGGTGGCGTGGGCGAAATTGAAAATAAATTTCTCGGTTATACCGCCGCCCGTAAAAAGAATGCGGTGGTCGATATCTCGGGAGTCAATTTCCTGGGCTCGATGGGCTTGCGCATCATTCTCGATGCGGCCAAATCGCTCGCGCGGGAAAAGAAGCAGCTTATTTTGCTCAATCCCCAGCCGCTGGTGGGTGAAGTGCTGGAAGCTTCCGGTATCGGCGAAATCGTCTCGATTCAGACCGATGCGGCCGCTGCAGTGGCTCTGGCGCAATCCTAGTTTGGGAGCCGGTTTACAATAAGGGAAATGGACGCCACGCCAGACCCCGCCAATAAACGCGCCAAGGCCGCCGGTCGTCGTCCGATTGACGAACTCTTTGGCGCGGGAGAAGGTACGGCGGCATCCAAGCGGGTTCGCTCCTCGATGGGACGGCAGCTTTTCGAGTACGTGCTGGAGAAGCCTTCCGAAAAAACGGCCACGGTTTCAGGCCGCATTTTGATCGTCGATAACGATCAACTCAGTCGCGAGATTCTTTCGCGAAATTTGAAGCGCGAGGGTTATGCCGTTGAGATGGAAACCGACGGGCCGCACGCGCTGGCGCGACTAGGCGAAGGCGCTTTTGATCTGCTTCTTTGGGAGGTTTCCCTGCCGACTCTGAAGGGGTTGGATTTGCTGAATCGCATCAAGAAAGATACGGCCCTGCAGCATATCCCCGTTGTTCTTCTTTCTGAGCAGACCGAAACCGAGAACGTGATCCGCTGTATCGAAGCGGGTGCGGAGGACTATCTTTCCAAGCCGTTTAACCCGGCCCTGCTCAAGGCGCGAATTCGGGGCTGCATGGAGAGAAAAGCGCTGCGGGACCAGGAGCAGCGCCTGCTCGCAACCATCAAGACCCAACAGGAGCGTCTAACGAACGAGCTCAACGAGGCGTCCTCTTATCTGCGGTCCCTGCTTCCCGCGCCGTGCACGGAGCCCTTTGCCATCGATTGGCGGTTCATCCCCTCAAGCGAATTGGGCGGTGATTCGTTTGGCTATCGCTGGATCGATGACGATCATTTTGCGCTCTATCTGCTCGATGTTTGCGGGCATGGCGTAGGGGCTGCACTGCTATCGGTTGCCGCGCTCAATGTCCTGCGCTCCGGCGCGATGCAGGGCACCGATTTTCGCGATCCCTCGTCGGTGTTGAGCATGATGAATCGCACCTTTCCGATGGAGGAGCAAAACAACCGCTACTTCACGATGTGGTATGGCGTTTATCAGCGATCGACCGGTAAGATAACCTATGCCAGCGGAGGCCATCCGCCGGCGTTATTGGTCAGTCCCGGAGAAGCCGCGCCGAAGAAACTGGCTGCCAAAGGAATGATGATCGGAGGCATGCCGGGTAGCCGCTATGTGGGGCAATCGGGCGAAATTCCTCCGGGCTCCCGGCTGTTTCTTTTCTGCGATGGTGCGTATGAGCTAACCACCGCGGACGAACGCGCTTATACATACGACGAATTCGCCGCGCTTCTGGCCAGCCTGCCGCCAAATATCCCGATTGATTTGGATCAACTGGTGGCCCAGATTCGAGTCCTCAACAATTCAAAACCTCTCGATGACGATTTATCGCTTATCACGATCCAATTTTAGGTCATACTACCCAACACCATGAGCATTCGATTGACGCGCAAGATCACCAACGAACTCCACAGCCTGGAGAGCCTGATGAACGCCACCACGAACTTTTTGGAGGACCACGGCGTTGATGGACAAACCGTCTATCGCGTTAACCTTGCTCTGGAAGAGATGATCACCAACATCATTAAGTACGGTTATGACGATTACGACAGCCACGATATCGATGTCAGCCTGGAAATCCTGGCCGACGAAATCGTTGCGTTAATTGAAGATGACGGGCATGAATTTGATCCGCTTACGCAGGAAAAGAAAGACACTGCGGGCACCCCGATCGAGGAGCAGGAAGCCGGTGGTCTCGGCATTCACCTGATCAAGCAGTTGGTCGGCCACATGTCCTACAAACGCGAAGGAGAAAAAAACATCCTCGAGATTCGCGCGCAACGTAAGCACGAGCCGAAGGCCTGAACTTTTGATCGAGGTACTTTAGGAAGCAAGAATTTGCGCGGCCACCTTGCGTAGTTCCTTGCTAACTTCGAGTTCAGGATAGGCAAGCGAGATCATGCCGCTGCTGGCGAGTTGCACCATTTCGGTGGTCAGCGGCAGCACTGCGGCAACCGGGACATCATAAATCTTCTGCGCCTTCTCCCGCAGAGTGTCAAAATTCATGCTGGGAAGCGCTTTGTTGATCACGAGGAGCATCTGCGGCACATCAAGTTTCTTGGCCAATTCCACCGTGACGGCGGTGCCCTGAAAATCTTGTTGGTCTGGTCGAAGAATGAGGACAAGCGTGTCCGAGATGGCGATGGATAGAAGCGTTTCTTCATTCACGCCCGGGTGGGTATCGATGAACAAATAGTCTAGATCGAGTTTCTCGATCAGGGCCTGAAAACCATCGTTAAGAATCCGGACGTCATACCCCTCTTTGAGAATGCGGCCGATATCGGAAATCTTCATGCTGGACGGGACGAGGTAGATCGGTCCGCCGGGACCTTTCAGTGCGTCGCTGACATCGTAAGCGGCTTTTTCAATGGGACATTCTCCCCAGATGAAATGATTAAGGGCAAATTCAACGCGCTCCTCGGTCAATCCAAACGGCATGTGAATTCCCGGTGATTGCACGTCGGTATCCACCACGGCGACACGCTTGCCCGCGAGAGCGACGAGGCAGGAGAGATTGGCCGTCGTATTGGATTTACCGGTGCCGCCGCGAAACGAATGAATGGAAACGATTTTTGCCACGATGCTCCGTTAGGAATTCTGTCCTTTGACCTTGGCCCGCATTTCGCGCGCCCGGCTTTGAAGACTTTTGAAATAATCTGAATCTGTGATCTCCGCTACTTGCCGTTCCTTTTTGGCTTCGTCAATTTGAATCTTCAATTCGGCGATCTGATCCGTGAGCTGTTTGGTCTTCAAATAGCTCGAGAGTGCGGCAGCGGCCAGTAGTCCGAGCAGGTCCATCATCTGGCAGAGATGTTCGTCGAAAGGAATGATGGCCTTTGTTTCCGGTGCCTGAGGATTGATCAACTGCAAGACACCGATAACGGTCTTATCTGTGTTTTTGAGAGGAACGCACAGCACCGAGACGGTGCGATAGTTCATCCGCTGATCAAAAGCCTTGGTCCCGGAGAAATCAAAACCCTTGGCGGAGTAGACATCCGCAATCGCGATCGACTTGGCGTCGAGCGCGCAGGACGTGGCGATATTGGCGTGGTTGGGCGAGCCTGCGGCATCGTAGAGATTCAGCGGCGCCAGTGTGACCTCCTTCCCGGAAGTTCCCCCCATGGCAATCTTGAGCGAATCGTTATGCACCATGACAAAGCGCAGTGTCTTTTCGGGAGTCATCAAGTAGAGCGTTCCTCCGTCAGCGAGCGACAAGGTCTTGGCCTCCATGAGAATTTTCTCGAGAAGCGTATTGAGTTCGTTTTGCACCGACAGAGCCAGGCCGATGGGGATGACGAAATTGGCGAGCTTGTCCGCCCGCTTTTTTTCCATTTCCACCTGCTTCAAGAGCTGCAGGCTGCGGGCCCGGGTTTTTTGTCCCAGGTAAATCCCGAAAACGCCGAGAAGACTGATTCCCAGGCTGTAGAGCCAAAGTGCGTTCCAGCCAAGGTGGGTAAGCGACATGTGAATCATGAGAATCGGTGATTGAAGCGTGCGCGTCGATTATTTTGATGGCAAGACTCGTGTAACGGCTCAATATGGTCGAAGGAACTCTGGGGAACATTCTGTGACTGTTTTTAAAACGAGCCTTGTTTTATTGCTCGGTGTCACTGCGCTCAGCGTTCACGGAGCAACCGCCGATAAGCCCGCGGATACGACCTACGTCAGTTTCCCGACGCGCGCCGCGACCAAGCCCCCGGCACCCTCGCCCGAGCCGAGCTGGTGGGATGGCCAGTACCTTACCGGAGACTGGGGTGGTTTACGGACCGAACTCGTGCAGGAGGGAGTCACGCCCTATCTCATTTATAATGCGATCATGGCGGGGAATGTCTCGGGCGGTCTTAAGCAGGGGGGGCCGCTTTACGGTCAGGATTTAAATTTCGGACTCACCTTCGACATGCAAAAACTGGCCAACTGGGAAGGGGCCACGATCAATATCAACGGCGTCGATCGCGCAGGAAACACGATCCGACCCGATGTCGGCAATCTCTACGATCCCATGCAACTCGTGGGTGGCTCGACCGCTTATCTTTACGACGTCACGCTTGAGCAGAAATTTTTGAATAATATCGGGTCATTTAAGTTTGGTCGCCTGAGCGCCGGCGATGATTTCGCGTCGGCTGCTTTCTATGGATATTATCTGAACAACGGCATTGATGGGCAGATCAAGGCCGTGGTCCTGGACACCCGCTTTTCCACCTATCCATATCCTGTTTGGGGCGCTCGGCTCCGATTTGATCCCAGCTCCGAATGGAATGTGATGACGGGTCTCTACCAGGTTTCCAACACCATGTTCGACCACAACTACAATGGTTTGAATTTCTCGATTCATGGCGGCTACTCCGTGGTGCAGCAGTTCGGTTGGACGCCAGAGTTCGATAAGAGGCCGGTTGAAGAGGCCTCAAAGAGCAGCGATCCGAAGGATCTGACCGGTGTCCCCAAAATGCGCGGTATGCCAGGCCACTATGCCATCTCAGGTTACTGGTCGAACTCGGATTACTCGCAGTTTGGTACCTCGGTGAAGACGCGGCTTTCTTACGGTGTTTTCTTTCAGGCTGATCAAATGGTGTACCGTGTGGCGCCGGGCAGCGAGAAGGGACTCTATCTCTGGGGATCGGCCACCTACGCTCCGCAGGAAAATATTTCGCTCATTCCGTTTCAGCTTAGTTGTGGTGCGGTTTATCAGGGGCTGCTTCCGGATCGTCCCAAGGACCAGACCATTCTCGGTTTCATCTACGGTCATTTCAGCTCGGATTATGCCAATACGATTAGCGCATCCGGCGGCGGCTATCCTACCGCAGAAAAAGTCCTGGAGTGGGGCTATCGCGTCCAGATGAGCAAGTTTGCCTACATCCAACCTGATGTGCAGTACATCATCGATCCCTACGGAACGGGTAATATCCCGGACGCTGTTGTCGTTGGCGCGCAGTTTGGCCTGATCTTTTAAAGCTCAGTCTAGACTCCAAAAACAGGATCTTCGCCGTTACCCCGGTCAAACAATTAGCAAAAACGACTGGACGTAACGCAAGTTATTTGCAATAGCTATTTGCAACCAACTTGTGTCTTGAGGAATCCATGAAATTATTCGCGATACTTGTCATCTTATCTGTCTACTCGCTGACGCCGCTCGTCGCGACCCCTGCTGATCTCAAGATCGTTGCTGCAGAAAATTTCTACGGTGGCGTGGCCCAGCAAATTGCGGGAAAGGATGCCACGGTGACGAGTATCCTGACCAATCCCAACCAGGATCCGCACGAATTTACGAGCAACGCGGCGACGGCCAAGTCGGTGGCTGATGCGGATATCGTCATCTACAACGGCCTCAGTTACGACCCCTGGATGGAAAAGCTTCTGGCGACAGGTGGAAAGTCGGGACGCATCGTGATCAAGGTCGCTGATCTGATTGGGGCGAAAGAGGGGGATAATCCCCACATTTGGTACGATCCCCAGACGATGCCTGCCTTGGCCGCCAAACTGGTCAAAGAGCTTTCTCTCAAGGAAAGCGACGTTTTATCGAACGTTTATCAAAAGCGGCTCGCTGACTTCAACGCTTCGATGAAATTGGAATTGGACTTGATCGTGGATATCAAAGCGAAGGCGTCTGGAGTGGAAGTAACCGCGACAGAACCTGTTTTTGGTTATATGTGCGACGCACTCGGTTTCAAGATGGTAAATTATGATTTTCAATTGAAAGTCATGAACGACGCAGAACCCACGGCGGATGAAACGGCGGCGTTTGAGAAGAGCCTGACTTCAAGGAGTGCAAAGATTCTCTTCTATAACAGTCAGGTCACCGATCCGACCACGGAGCGCATGCAGCAAATCGCCAAAAAGGCGGGAATTCCCATCGTGGGCGTAACCGAGACCCAACCGGTCGACCAAAAAGAATATGTTGGCTGGATGGTGCATGAGTTAGGAGAGGTCCAGGACGCTTTGGTCGTCAAAAGTCACTAGAACCTGATGATCCCCGCCCTGCAAATCTCCAACCTGAATGTTTCCCTTGGTGGAAACACGATCCTCTCCGGAGTCAATGCGGAGATTGGCAATGGCGAGTTCATTGGGATTTTCGGGCCTAATGGCGCGGGCAAAACGACGCTGGTGCGTTGCATCGTCGGCACGTTGGTGCCAACGAGCGGATCGATTCGCATTCTGGGTCTTTCGCCCTCTCAGGCTGGAAAACACATCGGCTACATGCCGCAAGGCCATGGAGGATTCGATTTAACGGCGCTCAGTGCGCGTTCACTTGTGGAAGCGACATTCGAGGGGGATCATTGGGGTCTTCCATGGACTTCGAAAAAATCGAAGCAGGAGGTTAATCGCGTGCTGGAAGTGGTTGAGGCCACTTCGTACGCGGGACGTCGTTTCTCGGTGCTTTCGGGCGGTGAACGTCAGCGCATTATGCTGGCCCAGGCGCTACTTGGGAATCCGCGCATTCTCGTTTTGGATGAGCCCCTCGCGAGCCTCGATCCCAAAAATCAGGCATTGCTGATCGAGTGTATTGCTAGAGTTCAAAAACTGACCGACGTCACAGTGCTCTTTGTGGCACATGACATGAACCCGCTCATGAACGTGATGGATCGCGTCCTCTATCTCGCGGGGGGCCATGCCGCGCTGGGCACAGTGGACGAGGTCGCCACTTCCGAATCCCTGACGAAGTTATACGGCTTTGGCATTGAAGTGGTGCGTACTAAAAACCGGGTCTTCGTCGTTTCATCCGAGGGAAATGTCACGGAGCAGAGCGAATGCACTCATCACGACCATGATTGATACGCTTTCGACTTACCTCGGCTACGACTTCGTGCAGCACGCACTCATCGCAGGCACCCTCTCCGCAATTCTTGGCGCGGTGGTCGGCTATTTTGTTATTATTCGAAGCTCGGGATTCGCCGCACATTCTCTGGCTCATATTGGCTTTGCGGGCGCGGCAGGTGCGGCGCTCGTTGGCTTAAGTCCTTTGGAGGGAATGTTGATTCTCACGGTTGGAGCGGGGGTGTTCATGGGCGCTGCCGGTGATAAAGTGAATCGAAGCGATTTGGCAATAGGCATGGTTCTCTCGATGTCGCTGGGCTTTGGCACCTTGTTTCTGAAACTCTATTCCGGTTACGCGGGCCAGGCGAAATCGATTCTGTTCGGCGAGATTTTCGGGGTCTCCGAAACTCAGCTTGTCACGATGGCGATTTTGTCGATCCTGAGCTTGGGCGCATCGGCGATTTTTTCCCGGAAACTTCTCTTTGCCAGCGTGCAGCCGCGACTGGCGGAAGCGAGAGGGCTTTCGCTTCCGGCATTATCGATGGCGTTCATGGCGGTGTTGGCCATCTCGGTGACGCTGGCCAGTCAGGTCGTCGGCATTCTGCTGGTATTCACGCTCGTTATCGCGCCGGCGGGAATCGCGGTACGGATGTGCCGTTCGTTTTGGCCGGGAATTTTGGTCTCAGTCGTTCTTGGAGTTGTCGTGGTCTGGACTGGAATTTTGTTGGATTGCGTCACCACGTATCCCGCCACGTTTTGGATTACGACAATCTTCTTTGTTATCTATGCGTTGGTGGAAGTTTACCACCGGTTCTTCGTCAAGGACGGTTGATCAGGCCGCAGGCGTGTTCAGGATGGAGTGCGCAAAACAGGCCGCGCCGAATCCGTTGTCGATATTCATCACGGCCACATTGGGCGCGCAGGAGTTGAGCATGCCCAGGAGCGCGGTGATTCCCTCGAAGGAAGCCCCGTAACCGACGCTCGTTGGTACAGCGATGACCGGCGCGCGGACAAGCCCCGCGACAACAGTGGGCAGCGCACCTTCCATTCCCGCGCAGACGATGATGACGCGGGCCGTGGCGAGGGCATCGCGTTGGGCCAGGAGACGATGAAGTCCGGCGACTCCGACATCGGTGATCTTGAGCGTGGAATGGCCGAACAGCTCAGCGGTGACGGCGGCTTCCTCGGCGATAGGCAGGTCGCTCGTGCCAGCGCAGAGAATGGCGATGGGGCCGGTCGTCTGCGCGGGCGGTTGTTGCTGCAGAGAGATGGTGCGTGCGACCGGATGATAGTGGGCATTGGGCACGAGGGCGCGGACTGCTTCGGCGGCAGAGGACGTTGCGCGGGTGGCGAGGACGTTGCCGCCTTGCGCCGCCATGCGAGAGAAGATCTCGGCGACGTGGGAGTCGGTCTTGCCGGCGGCGTAGATGACTTCGGGAAGGCCGGTGCGCAGGGTGCGCTGGTGGTCGATCCGGGCGAAGCCGAGGTCCTCGGCGGGCCAATGGGTGAGGCGGTTCATCGCTTCCTCGGGGGCGACCTTGCCTTCCTTGATTGCGGAGAGGAGCTCGAGCAGGGCGGCGGGGTTCATGGGGTCGCCTGGCGGTAGGCGGAGAGGGCTGTTTCCTGGACGTGCTTGAGGGGGAGGCCCTGGGCCTCGGCGATCCGGCGGCAGTCCTCGAACTCGGGGGCGGCGTGGGTCTCGTGGCCCTGGCAGGAGGCGACCTTGATGCGGACGGTCTGGCCGAAAATGTTAACAGTAACATTTTGACGATCCAGGACGGTGCGGCGCTCTTCGCGGATGCGGAGGCCGAGGGTGCTGGTCTCGCGGAAGATGAGGGCTTCGAGCCTGGTGGCGTTTTGGGGCTCGGAGAGGAAGGTGAGGAGATGGCCGGGGCGGTTCTTCTTCATCAGGACGGGGGTGCACATGACGTCGAGGGCGCCGTGGGCGAGGGCCTGTTCCATGACGTAGGCGATGACCTGCGGGCTGAGGTCGTCAACGGCGGTCTCAATGACGGTGACGAGCTCGGCGGAGGCGTGGCTGGAGTCGTCGGTCTCGCCGATGCTGAGGCGGAGAACGTTGGCAAAGCCGGAGGGATTGTGGTTGCCGGCACCGTAGCCAATGGCGCTGGTGCGCATGGCGCCGCGGGACTCGAATCTGCAACCAAGGGCCTGGACGAGCGCCGCGCCGGTGGGGGTGACCAGTTCCATTTCAATGCCGGAGGAATAGGTGGGTGCGCCGCGCAGGAGGTCGGCGGTGGCGGGAGCGGGGACGGGGAAGCGACCGTGGGCGCATTCGACGGTGCCGCTGCCGACATTGAGCGGGGCGCAGTACCAAGCCTCAATCTCGAGAGCGTACGCGGCGGCTGAGGCGAGAACGATGTCGACGATGGAATCGATTGCGCCGACTTCATGGAAGTGGATCGACTCGATCGGTTTGTTGTGGATCTTGGCTTCAGACGCGCCGAGGAGCTCGAATGTGCGGGAGGCCATTATCTTCACTGGCTCGGGGAGAGAGGCTGTCTTAATCAGGGCGAGAATATCGACGAGGGAGCGGGCGTCGTGCGCATGGGAATGCTCTTCGTGATGATGGCCGTGCGAATGGTCATGACCGTGGGCTTTCTCGGCCAACTGGTCGCCGACGAGGACATTCACTTTTATTGCGGAAATGCCGCTGCGATCGACGGTTTCGATGTCGAGCGAGGCACTGAGGTTCAGGGCGTCCACGGTCTGGCGCAGCAGATCG
>Ga0068858_100001300_pt1 | contig 25802 bp, 24 predicted proteins | sample KBSSwiS12_FD_66589 | JGI IMG/M metagenome (GOLD analysis project Ga0068858, IMG submission 66589) | Switchgrass rhizosphere microbial communities from Kellogg Biological Station, Michigan, USA - KBS Switchgrass S1-2 | ecosystem: Host-associated > Plants > Roots > Rhizosphere > Soil ... | reverse complement strand
CGCCGACATCGCGATAGTAGCCGTGGGCGCTGCCGCACTGGACCCAGGCGGTCTTCTGCAACTCGCTGTCGACGTCGTTGACGAACTCCGCGGTCGCCTCGGGCGTGACGTCGAACGAGGCAAGCTGCTCGTCCACCATCCACTGCAGCAGCTCGATGATGTAATGGACCTGCTGTTCGCTGACGACCGCGTGGTTGGCGACGAGGTAGCTGTAGGGCGCGCCCATGAAGACGAAGTTGGGGAAGCCGGTGATCAGCATGCCTTCATAGCTGAAGGGGTGCGGATCGAAGGCGTCCTTGAGCGACTTGCCGCCCACGCCGCGAATGTCGAACTGGCGGCCGAAGTGCAGTTCGTAACCGGTGGAGAGCAGCAGCACGTCGCAATCGATGCGGGTGCCGTCCGCCAGGATCACGCCGTTCTCGTAGGCTTCGGCCAGCGACCCGCGCAAGATCGAGACGTTGGGCTTCTTGAGCGTGTCATAGAATCCGCAATCGAGGATCGGTCGCTTGGCGAAGACCGGATAGTTTGGCGTCAGCAGGGCCACCATGTCGGGATCGTCGGGGAAGTGGCTCTTCACATAGCCTTCCGCATACATCCGCATCCCATCGTTGATCGGGCCGAACCCGCCGGTCTGCGCGGCATATTCCTCGTCCTTCATCACCATGCCGCGCATGTCGCCCATCTGGCCTTCAAGGCTCTGCAGGCGTTTCCAGTTCACGACGAAGGGAATGTTCTCCATCGCCCAGATTTCGTCCGGGTCCACCGGCGCATGGGCCTGCGGGTTGGGAATGATGTGCTCTGGCTGGCGCTGGATGATGACCAGTTCGCCGACTTTGTCGGCAATGGCCGTGGCAACCTGGACGCCAGAGCAGCCGGTGCCGACCAGCACGGCCTTCTTGCCCGTGAGATCGACCGAGTGATCCCACTGCGCCGAGTGGATCACCGGGCCCTTGAAGGCCTCCAGATTTCTCACGTCAGGGTAGTTGGGGTTGTTGTTCGGGCCGACGGCCATGATCAGCACGTTGCATTCGTGCGTCTCGGGCTTGCCGTTCCGCACGGAACGCACGGTCCAGACCTTGCGGCTTTCATCCCACGTAGCCCCTTCGACCCAGGTCCCGAACCGGATGCGCTCGCGCAGGTTGTACTTGTCGGTCACCCGCTCGAGGTAGGAGAGGAACTCCGGCCCGCGCGGGTAGAACTGGGTCCACGAGGCATTGGGCTCGAACGAGAACGAATAGACGCGGCTCGGCGTATCGACCGCGGCGCCGGGGTAGGTGTTGGTCAGCCAGTTGCCGCCAACCTTGTCCAGCACTTCGAGCACGGTGAAATCGAAGCCGGCCTGTTGCAGCTTGATCGCGGCATTGATGCCCATCATGCCCGCGCCAACGACGATCGCCTTGAAATCGGCGGGAGGCACGTCCTGTGCCTTGCGCACGCGGGTGTCGGCCGTGAAGCCGCCGTGCTGGAACGCCACTTCGACCGACATCTCGGGCAGGTCCTTGCCCAGCAGCAGGCGCGACATCTTGCGGAAGGTCGGCAGATCGAGCTGCGGCATGACCGGTGCGCGGCCCGATTTCACGGCGGCCAGCAGACGCGAACGAATCTCGGCCGCAATCGCCGGATCGACCGGCTCGCGCTCTTCATGAGCGTTGATGTCACGGAACGCCTCCATGACGGTTTCCTGTTTCCCGTCGAGCGCGTCCCAGTATCGGTGCAGCAGCGTGCGGTCGCCCGTGAGCTGGATCAGCGAGAGCAGCGCCATGATAGGATCGAGCGATGCGATCGTCCGCTCCAGCATGGCTTCATCGCCGGCGAACGCATTGAATGAGGCTCCAGCCATCCTCGACTCCATTGTTTTTCGCCAGATTGGCGGCTTGTGCGTGACAAATTACTACACCTGTGGTATTTGTCAATCAAGCTTGCAAGACGGGCGGCCCTGGTTGAGGAGGCGCAGCATGAACACTCCAGTGATTGCCAAGCGACCGGCACGGGTCGGGGCCGGGCGGCCCAGTGCCGAGGAAGCGGAGCGCAAGAAAACGGCGCTGCTGGACGCGGCCCTAGCCGAATTCGCCGCTTGCGGGTTCAACGCAGCATCGCTGCGGGCGATCGCCGGCAAGGCGGGTGTTTCGACCCGCACGCTGCTCAACCACTATCCCACCAAGGCGGCGCTGTTCGCCAGCTGCATCGAGCACGTTTCCGAGCGCTTCGCCGAAGTCGTCGCCATTCGGCGGCCAACGCTGGAAGAAACGCTGGTCGATTACGGCATGGCGATGCACGAAAATCTCTCGAGCGAGGACAGCCGCCGGATCGCCATGCTCATCTATCGTGAGAGCTTCGTCTTTCCGGAGGTTCGCCAGGTCGCGCGCTTGCAGTTCGAAACCTATCAGGTGGATCCGGTGGTCCAGATCCTGAGCGATTTCGGCTATCGCGCCGACGGCCTGCGGCAAACGGCGGTCCAATTCGTCGCGATGGCCTTCGGCAGATGGCAAAGGCACCTGCTATTCGGCGACACGCCGATCACAGCCGAGACGACCCGCGCTCATCTGCAAGTGGTGACGCGCATCTTCGTACACGGGATCGGCCGGCCGGCGCGATGACGGGACGGGGTGCACCCGTTCAGGCCACCCAAGGCCGCGACGATCTCCAGCATGCTGAACCCGTGAACCGTCCGGATGCTCTTTACTAGGAGCTTCCGACTTTCGGGAATTGCAAGGAGGGTGGTGCACCCGACAGGATTCGAACCTGTGGCCTCTGCCTTCGGAGGGCAGAGAAACCGGACGTGACCGGACGCCCCCGCACTCCATAGGCGGGAAAAATCCGCCATTTACAGTCCCCAAGAGTCCGCTACTGTCCGTGCATCTTTTTCATGGATTTTTCATGGACGGTGCCAAGTGGCAGATTTGAGCAAAATCGGCGAGCGCGACCGCCTCAAGCCGCGGCCGGGCGACGAGCCGCATTGGCAGCGCCTGAGTGCAGGGCGGTTTGTCGGCTTTCGGCCCTCACAGGTCGGTGGGCGCGGGAATTGGTTTGCGCGGGCCTATGACCCCGAAACCAAGGCCTATCGTCGCCAGCCGCTCGGCGACTTCGCCGGCTTGACCGGCCATGAGGTGTTCGCCGCGGCCAAGCGGGCCGCAGAGGCGTATTGCGAGAAAGTGGAAGCCGGCGGGCATGTGGGCGCCAAGGTTGAGACCGTCGCCGACGCTTGCCGCGAATACGCGAAGGGGCGGCCGGAGGCCGAGCAGCGCTTCCGGCGCTACGTGAACTCGGACCCGATCGCGAAGGTGATGCTCGGCAAGCTCCGGCGGCGCCATCTCAAGGAATGGCGCTCGCGGCTGGAATCGCAGCCCGCCCTCGTGAGCCGGAGGAAGAAGGGCGAGCCGATTCACCGCGCCCGGGCCGCGTCCACAGTTAATCGCGACATGGCGGTGCTCCGCGCGGCATTGTCGAAATATCTCGCCCCCGGCGCCCCAAACAGCGAGGCCGCCTGGCAGGAGGCGTTGAAGGCGACGCCGCATGCCGATGGTCGCCGCATTGAATATCTGGACCTCACGCAGCGGCGGCTGCTTTTGAGCAAAATCGACACGGAAGCGCGGCCTTTCGTGCAGGCGCTTTGCCTACTGCCCCTCAGGCCCGGGGCATTGGCTGCGCTCGCGGCCGGCGACTTCGACAAGCGCACCGCGGAACTCACCATCGGCAAGGACAAGAACGGCAAGCCTAGGCGCATCCGGGTTCCAACTGCCGCCGCCGCGTTACTCGGGGCCGAGGCCAAGGGGAAGTTGCCGGGCGCGCCGCTGTTCATGCGAGCCAACGGTAAGGCTTGGGATCGGAATAGTTGGAAGGTGCCGATCGCGGCGGCCGTCTCTGCCGCAGGGTTGGACAAGAAGAACACCGCCTATACGCTCCGCCACAGCACAATCACGGACCTTGTGACGGCGGGCCTGCCCCTGCTCACGATCGCGCAAATCTCCGGCACAAGCGCCGAGATGATCGAGCGGCACTATGGACACCTCTCGGGCGACGCCTCTGTCGCAGCATTGGCGACGCTCACACTGTAGACGGGTGGGGGGACACCAAACCACCCCCGTCGTTTTCGTCAAAGCCGCTCACACTCCGCTCCGTTGCTGAATTTACAACGGAGACAAAAAGCCAATGAGCCGCACAGCCCTTGCCCGTCACCTCGGCGTGACCCGGCAGACCGTATATAATTGGGAGCGCGCCGGCATGATCCCTGCCGGCCGCCGCGTCTCGCCCCGCCGCACCATCTTTGACCCGGCCGCCGTGGCCGTCGCCGAAACTCTCGCCGCGGGGGCGCTGTCGTGAGCCTCTTCGACTCCCACGAGGAGAAGGCCCGCAAGGCGCTGGACGCCGCCGTCTCGCATCACGCTATGGCCGTGGCCACTCTCGAGGCTCACCGCCTTGCCCCGGCCGACCCGGGCGACGCGACTGCGCAGAAAGAGTGGAAGCGCACCGAAGCCGACCTAATCGAAAATGTCGAGATTGCTGCCGGAGTGGTCGCGCATTGGCAGGGCGTAGTGGCCAAGCACGAGGCCGAAGCCGCGGAACGGGCCGCCAAAGCCGAGCACGAGGCCGAGGACAAACGGGCTGAGGCTGGACGGAAGGCGGTTCGGCAAGCCCTGGCGCAAATCGGCAAGGCTTTGGCCCTCATCCGCGATGAGGTTATTCCGGCCAATGCGCAAACGGCGGCCGTGAATGCCCGCCGCGGCAATCGTCCTCACCTGCTCGACGCCGAACAGCGCGAGCGGATGATCCCCGGGCGCACAGTTCCGGCAACCTACCGGGAAGAGGTCCGGTGGGAGATGGGAGACGGCCGCCGGGCCGTGGAATTCCGCCGCGACGCCAGCGGCGAACTCGTGCCGACGGAAGCCGGGTTCGAGCGCAAGGTCGTTCGCGTTCAGCAGCAGGCGGAAAGCGTAATCCCCGCCCGCATGCCCCAGCGGCTCGAGCACGTGCTCGCCACTCTCGAGCGCATCATCGCCGGTCAGCCGATCTGAACGCAAACGGGGCGGCCCACCACGGCCGCCCCGATCACATCGCAATTACGCCGGCACGCTCCTTCCAAAACCGCGCCGGCACTAGGAGCAAACAATGCCTAGCACCGCCGCCGCCTTGGCGCCCGTAGATTTCAATGTCCCGCAGCCACGCCGCCTGTCTGCCGTTGGCCGCTATGCGCGCGCGCTCGGCGCCGCCGGAATCGATAAAGATGAGGCAACTGCGGCGATTGAGGACGCCATATTGGGCGGCGGCCTCCTGACCGGCGACACGCCGGCGCGGCAACGTGCCCGGTATTGGACAAAGCTCGTCGCTCGTAACACCTACTTCGATGCGCTCGATGATTGGGAGCAAGCGGCCGAACTGCGCGAATGCAGGGAGCGGTTGCGGGCCTACCGGGCTACCGATGAGTGGCGGGCCGACGATGACCGGGCCGAGGCGGAAATGCGCGCACGCGCGGCCGCCGCGGAGATTTTCGACAGCCTGCCCGAGGGCGCGGGGGTTGACGACTTCGCGGCCGCCATCAACGCTGCCGAGCCTCTGCTCTCAGATGAATGTCACGAGTTGGCGAGCGAATTGCTCGAGCGCTTCACGCGCCGTCCACGCGTCCAGCGCGCGCCCGTAAATAGTGCCAACCCGTTTGACGAGGTCCGCTACACGCCCACAAAGGCCGACCATGATCGGCACCGGCGCGCTGTCCGGCTAGCCACCGTCGACGGCGAGCGGGTGGCAAATGATGAAGCGACAGCGCCGCAGCCGGACGCGGCGCCGCAGCCGGGTGCTGATGGTCCGGGCCAGACACCCGACGAGATTTTGGGGGAAGCAATAACGCGGCTCCGCGAAACTGGCACTCCCGAAGCCCTCCGGCTGGTGAGCGCTGTGAACCGCGCGCGCACAGAGGTCCCTGGCCCCGGCCGGGACGAGCCGGACATGATCAGCGCCGCCGACCTGATGGCCATGACGTTCCCGCCGATAAAGTGGGTGGTCCCTGGCTACATTCCCGAGGGCCTGACCCTGCTTTGCGGTGCTCCGAAGATCGGCAAATCGTGGATGGCGTTGGGCCTAGCGTTGGCAGTCGCCTCCGGTGACAAAGCGTTCGGCGAAATCGAGTGCCAGCCCGGGCCGGTGCTGTATCTCGCGCTCGAGGACAACCGCCGCCGCCTGCAAAGCCGGTTGCAGCACATGGGCGTCACCGCCGCCCCGCGTGCGCTTAGCCTGACGACCACGTGGCCGACGGTTGACGAAGATTGCGTTGGCAAGCTCGCGGCGTGGATCGATGCCAACCCCGAAGCCCGCATGATTGTCGTGGACGTGTTCGCGAAAATCAGGAGCGCAAAGGGCGGAAATAAGCCCCAGTACGACGTCGATTACAAGGACGTGACCTCCCTGCAGCGGCTGGCGATTGATCGCGGCGTGGCGATCATCGTCGTCCACCATACTCGTAAGTTAGAGTCCGATGATCCGTTCGACGCGGTGAGCGGCACCCGGGGCCTCACGGGCTCCGCCGATTCTACCTTCGTGCTCACCCGCGCTTCGGGTCAGGCGAAGCCGGCGCTGTATGGCCGTGGCCGTGATATCGAGGAAATTGAGCGGGCCATGGAGTTCGACGGGGCGACGGGCCGGTGGTCGATCGCCGGGCCGGTGGTGGAGCTTGCGTCCTCGCCTGAACGGCAGGCCATTCTAGACCTGCTCCGGAAGGCGGGCGAGCCGATGCAATTGGCCGACATTGCCGAGCGGGTGCAGAAATCTAGGCAGAACGTCACTCAGATGCTCGCCAGGCTGATTGAGAACGGCACGGTACGCAAAGCCGGGACCGGCTGGTACGAAATTTCCCGGCCGACGGGAGAGGTAAACCGGCCATGGAGTGCCGCCTCTAGCACTCAGTGAATCCGATGAATCCAGTGAATCCCCGCCCGTTAACTGGATTCACTGGATTCACTAATCTGCACTAAGGGAGGGGCAAAGCCCTCCCACCCTGCGTCATTTATCCAGCACGCACCCGGCAAGTGAGTAGCCTTCGCCGATCGTCTCGCTGATGTTGTTGCAGGTAAAGCCGACCTTGCCACCCTTCTTCAGGCCGGTGATGGCCTTTCCGTCCGCAGCGGAGAATGACGCGGCGACAAGCTGGTCCATGAACTGCTCGCTCTTGCCAACAAAGCTGATCGTCGGCGCGGCGGCGTCGCCGCCGAAATCGGCAATGCGCTCGCCGGTGAAGTGCAGGCGGTGCGCTCCGTATTTCTGGCCGGCAGCAACCTTGTTGCCTTCTATGTCGCGCCAGACGCCCTTGACTGTGGCGTCCATCACTGGCGCGGCCGCATTGTCCTGCGTTGCGCCTGTCGTGTTGAAGGTGTCCCGATTGAATGCCTCGCCAGCCGCGCCGGCCGCCTTGGCCCATGCGAAACACACGAAGAGCGCAATCACCCCCGTGACGATGCCGGCGATCGCCAGTGATCGGTTACGGCGACGCAGAGCGATTAAACCGAAGACAATCGCGAGAGGCGCAAGGAGCCAGGAGACGAACCCCACGAACGGTATGAACGATAGCACCAAGCCGATAAGCCCGATGATGAAGCTCGCCTTTCCCAAGGAGTTGTGATCGGGTTGGACGCTTGCAGTAGTCGCCATGGGTGCCCCCCTAAGCTGTTGAATCGGAGCGATTGTTAATCGGGCCGCCCGTTACCGGCAATGGGCGATCCCACCCGGCCGCCAAACTTCCCCGCCTCCGATCGCATCGCCTATTAGGCTCTCCCGTTCGATCCGCTGCCTCGCCTCCACAGTGGCCGGCTCTCGCAGGGTCAACCTCGCCCCCGGAGGCTCGCCATCTCCGCCGCAGCGGCTCTCGAATTCAGCAAAGGCCGCCCCGGCGCTGTCCAGCGCGGCACGGCTCGGCGGCTTAACGGGTGAGGGGCGGCCGTGATTCGGGTTCAGTTGATGCAAATGGGCGGCGACAGTGGATCAAAGGAGTTGTCGGCGCGAGAAGGGTTGCCTCTGGCGAGAACGTGTGATTCTATCCGCTGGAGCCGATTCAACAGGGGCGACCTTTGACAGCCGAAATAGCGATACTTAACAAAAGTGCCGTAGCACTTGCTGCGGACAGCGCCGTGACGATTTCGGCCGGAAGTGACCAGCAAAAGATATTCGACAGCGAGGACAAGCTATTCGAATTGTCGTGCATTAATCCTATTGGCGTCATGATTAACAGCACAATGCATTTTATGGAGGCTCCTCTTCCGGTTCTGATAAAAATGTACCGTGAGTCAGTTCCGAATTTCACTACTGTGGAATCGGCTTCGGAGCATTTTTTGTGCTACCTAGATGAGTTTGTACGGGCATCGCCGGGGCGCATTGAAGACTCCGCCATACTGGCAGAGACAAGGTCTCTCGTTGATTTGATCAGCAAGCGGGCTCGCGACAACTTCAATGCACGTTTTTTTGAGCCGGACGGCACGACTGTTCGCCCAGAATACCTTGTCGATGCCGAGGCCCTGAAGGCGAAAATCGCTGAGTTGATGCGCGATGCCCATGATCGCCAGTTGCGGTTGTTCGATCGGGTTTACGCCGACCTCCCCGATGCTGAATTTATCGGGGATGGTGAGCCCGAATTCACAAATGATCAACGAGCTCAGGTGTCGGCGCTCATTGCCACCTTGCTTCCGCAAGCAACTGAGGACCAGCGCACCCGGACTCTCCAGATGCTTGAGCGGGCGATGCGCAAAGTGACGGTGTTTGGCCAATCAACCGGGCTGGTGCTGGCCGGATATGGTTCTCAGGAGCTATTTCCCACGTTGATCAATTTCAACCTGATGGGTTCATTTGGTGGTCGCCTCCGATACCGCCGTCTTGAATCCGTCGATATCGACCGTGATGGGGTTAAGGCGGCAGTGCTTCCATTCGCGCAACGGGAGATGGTCGAGCGTTTCCTCTATGGGCTCGATAAATCGATCGAGCAGCAGATAAGAACAGAGAGCCGTGATGCTGTGACGCAGATCAGCGAGCACATACTGTCCGCTCTCGATATGCCGGAGGACGAGCTTCAGGAGCTTCGAGACACGACAAAGCAGGCCGAGGCTGAGTTTGCATCTGGAATGGACGCCACATTCGAGGCGATCAGGGCGGACTCACGGAGCGAAATCGAGGACATGGTCGAGTTCATGCCGAAGCCGGAGATGGCGCGAATGGCAGAGGCTCTTGTTAACTTGACTTCGCTTAAGAGGAGGGTGTCACGGGGCTTCGAAACCGTTGGGGGCCCCATCGACGTTGCTGTAATTTCGCGATCCGAAGGGTTTGTATGGGTGTCGAGGAAACACTACTTCCCTAAGGAGTTGAACGGACGATATTTCGCTCGTATGCGCCCCGCAGCGATGCCAGGAGGAGAGCAGGAATGATTGATTGCACGCTCGACGCCCTGTTCGAGCCGGCTGGCGAGCCGAAGAATGTTACAAGCCAGCACGTGAGCGAGGGCGTGAAGAAGGCGACCGCTGACACGCGCGCCCGCATTCAAGTTGTTTTCAGCCGACAAGCGAAAGTGCCCGCTCGCCTAAGGCGCCCGGCGGCCGTATAATTCCAATAGGCGCGGCGAACGCAGTCGCGTGGCCGGCCACGGCGGCCTTATCCCGCGTTCGTGCGCGAATAACAATGGGAGTTCCGGCGCGTGAACCCGGCCACCTCTCGCCCGTTCACCCGCCATGCCCCGCAAGCTCAAGGTGTTCCGAACCGCGATTGGCTTCCACGACGCGTATGTCGCCGCCGCCAGCCGCAAGGCGGCGCTCGCCGCGTGGGGCGCCAAGGCGGACTTGTTCGCGCGGGAGGCGGCCGAGGAGGTCACGGACCCGGAGTTGATGGCCGAGCCCTTGGCCAAGCCCGGCGAGGTGATCCAGCGCCCCCGCGGCTCGTTCACTGTGCCTACCCCTGCGCCGCCACCGCGACCCGCACCAAAAAGCCGCTGGCGCAAGCCCAGCCGGGCCGCGCTGGATAAGGCCGAGGCCGCGCTCGAGGCGTATGACCGCGAGGCGGCCGCCGACCTGGCCCGCATGCAAGAGCGAGAGGCGGCGCTCGCCCGGGAGAGAGCCGCCATGGAGCGGCGGCACGGGGAGAAGCGGGCCGAGCTTGAGCGGCGCCGAGCGGCCGAGCAGGAGAAGTGGGAGGACCGGCTCGCGCGGTGGGAGGGGGGAGGGCTGACGCTGGAGGGGTGCGGTTGATTTTGCGTCCGGGTCCTCAGAAGCCCCCCCCGGCAGTGCGGGTTCGGCCGAAGCCCGAAGGGTCACTACAGAGTCATATTTTTCGGAAGGTTCTTTCGACTACCTTGAGAAAAATCTAATATAAGGGGCAAAAATCGACGCTTATTTCGACCGCGCCGGCGTGGGAAGCGTAGCAAATCGCCCTCGCCAACCGCTAGCCAACTATGCTGCAAGTGACCGCGACAGGGGTCCAACATGCGGGCATGATCGAGAACGACCAGATTGCCCGCGTTCGCCTACCGCATACCCATGGAAATGAGAGGCGGCCGTCTAAAATTACCGTCCCCGAGAAGGCGCACCCGTTCGCCAAGCTCGTGTTCGCCGAGATGCGCCGGCAAGGGATTCGTTATCCCGAACTCGAGGCTCTTTCCGGCGTGCTCTTATGCACGACCAAGGCCCATCGATTCGATAATGCGCCGGGCCTTGCCACGATCGAGGCGAACCTTGGCGCTCTCGGCTGGACTCTAGTCCCTGTTCCGAAAATTGACCGCCTCCCGCCGCACGTAGTGGAGGCGCTGGACGAAATCGGCGAGCACTTCCGGAATGATCAGGAAACGTACGGGGCCGCCCTCCTGGCGGCCGCGACTTTCCCCGAACGCGCTCGCCGGGACGTCGCCGCACTGCGCGAGCGCGCCGAAGCCAAGAGGGCCGCCGCATGAAGGTCCACCTGACCCGCACGATTTACCACGGCGCCCTCCCGATCACCGCCGTTGACGTCCGCATGCCCGGCCCGGCGATCGACCTCGAGCGGCCGCCCCGCAACGTCAATCACCTGTTCTGGCACATCGCGCAGATCACCTCGCTGCCCGTCAACGTGACCGCGCAACTCTGCGCACCCGATGCCGAGGCCATCCTCGACGCTTTCGATGCCGTGCTCGCATCCGTGCGCCAGGCGGCCCGCATCATTTCTGGAGCTTACCGTAATGTCTGATCCGATCGGTTCACCCGCGCAACTGTCCAAGCGCCTGGCCGGCATGCAGGAAAATGCGGCCCGCCTCGCCGCCGCCGCAGACGCGCCCGGCGCTACGGAGAAGGACTGGGGCCTCGCCCAAGGCGCCGCGATCGCCGCAGACCAGTACGCGGAATATTGCGCGGCAAAGGGCATCTCAGCTGCCGCGCCCGTCCCGGTAGCCGCGGTGATGGCGCCCCCGCCCGCCGCCGCCCCGGCCCGGGTCACTGCCCCCGCGCCCCAGCCGAAGCCGCGCGCCCTCTCGCGTGAAGAGGCGATCCGCACCATTGCCACCGCCGCGCCGTTCCCGCTCCCCGACGGCATGGCCGCGGATGCGATTGCAGAGGGAACGGCGGTCGACGCCTTCGCCGTGGCCGTGGGGAATCACTGCACCGCCGAGCGCATCGCGCGCCGGATCGCGGAGGCGTAGGCCGTGAGTAAATCCTTCAGCGTGTTTGTTTCGATCGGCGCCAAGCTGCTGCCGTCGATCAACACGTCTATTGGCGCGGTGGACAAGGCGTTCGCGCGCATGAATCGGAACCTCCGGGTCGGTGCGATCGAGACGCGCACGGCCATGAAGGGGATCGCCGACAGCATGAAGCCGATCGCCGCGATGGCGGCGGCCGGCGGCCTGTCGTTCGGCTTCGCATCGGCGATCGGCAATAGCGCGAAGCTCGCCCATGAAGTGCAGAATCTCCGGAACATCGGCCTCAGCACAAGCGACGTTGCGTCGGCTTTCGTGGCCGCAAACCGGACGATGGCGGCGCTGCCCACGACTACCATTCTCGACAACGTGCGGGCGCTGCGGGAGGGCGTCGGCGCGTTCGGCGATTTCCATCACGCCCTCGAGAACCTCACCTTCAATCAGCGCCTCGGGAGCATGCTCAAGAACTCGCTTGGCAGCGAGTTCGACGCCAGCCACGCAATAGCGTCGGGCATTCGCGCGCTGGAAATCCGCGGCACGGCCATGGACCCGAAGCGCTACCAAGCCGAGATGGGCGAGCTTTTCCGGAGCATGACCTTTTTCGGGGGCCGGTTCAGCCCGGACGAACTCGCTGCCTTTGCCGGCACCGGCAACATTCCGGTGAAGGGCTACAACCTCCGCTTTTTATCCCGCATTCTGCCCTCGCTAATTCAGGAGCAAGGCGGCGGGGACATTGTTGGCACGCAGGCGGCCGCGTTCCGCAACCAAATTCTCGGCCGCGTGCCGCTCGGCGGCAAGAAACTCACCGCGGAATGGATCAGGCTCGGCCTTGTCCCCCCAGCCGGGACGGGCGGCAACCTATCGCGGACCGGGTGGACCCCCGGCAGCGTCAAGAATTCGGCCTTGGCCATGTCGGACCCGTTCGCCTGGATTGAAACTACCCTCCTGCCCGCCATGCAGCGGGGCGGCGTCAACACGTCCGACCCGAACGCCGTGCTCACGCAAGTTTCGAAAATGTTCGGCCGGGAGACGGCCGTGCGATTCGTATCGACCATGGCCGACCCCCGCCAGCGCAACCGCCTACACCGCGACGAAGCCAACATCGGCCGGGTGCAAAGCGTCGGCGCAGCCTACGCGCAGTCACTCCGCAATGACCCGCTCATGGCATGGGGCGCGCTCAAGTCGAGCCTCACGAACCTGTCGAGCGTGCTCTTCGGGACCGGGAAAGGTGAAAGCCCGGTCGCCGTTGCGCTGGTGAAGGTGGCCACCGGCATCAACTCCATTGCCGCTACGATCGAGCAGCACCCCCGGCTTGGCCAAGCGATCGGCGGGCTGCTCGGCTTCTCGGCCGGCTGGGCATCGCTGCGCGTTGCCGGCATCGGTCTAGGCTTCCTGCTCAAGCCGCTCGCGGGGCTGTTCCGCCTGTTCACGGGCGCGGGAGGGCTCGTGTTGGGCCTCCTGCCGCGGCTGGGCAATGTGCTGCTCGCGTTCGTCCGCACCGGCTTGGGCCGGGCGCTCGTGGGCGGCCTTATCCGCCTCGGCCCTCTCCTGCTCGAGGGCATTGCGGCCGCGTTCGCGTTCCTATCGAACCCGGTGGGTTGGGCTCTGCTCGCTGTGGCGGCTGTCGGGCTGATTTGGCACTTCCGCAAGAGCATCGCCGCGGCGTGGCACCTCGTGCTCGATTGGTTTGCTACGTCGGCTTGGCCGGCGATCACCGGGACCTTTGCCGCGGTGCGCTCGTGGGGCGCCAATATCGTCTCCAACATCATCGCCGGGATACAGGCGCAGTGGGGGCGGCTCACCGGCTGGTTTGCCGCCCGGTGGGCCTCCCTGGCGCCCACGTGGGCCGGCGGGGCGCCGGTTGCCCCAGCCATGCCGGCGCCGCAGGGCAAGCGCGCGTTGGGCGGGCCGGTGCATGGCGGCCGCCCTTACCTTGTCGGCGAGCGTGGGGCCGAGATTTTCATGCCGAGCGTTCCCGGCCGGATCATCCCGCACGGCGCCGGGCTTGGGGCGGGCGGAGACGTGCACGCCACTTTCAACATATACGACGCGACCAATCCGCAGGCCGTGGCGCGGCAAGTGGAGGCGTACCTGGCGCGCTTGGCGCGGCGGCAGGATGCGGCGCTGCACGACTGAAAATAAATTTCCGCAGGCGCTCCGTCAGCCGTCCGTTGGCGGGGCTGGCGGCAATACGCGGGGCGCCATCGGCGGCAACGGACGTCTCCGTCGAAACGGCGGAAATCCGTTGGTTTTCGGGCCGGGCGTCACCTTGACGACCCCAGCCGGCCGAGGCAATCGACGGGTGCGCCGCGATTCTTCGGCGCCCTATGGGGGATACCGACATGACGAACGAAAACGCCGCTCTTGCGGCCGATGGCGCGCGCCTGCTCGATACGAAGGCGGAGTGGGCCAGCTTGCTCAAGTGGATGGATCAGGTGGAGCCGGAGCCTGGCACCCTTATTCCCGAAGTGGTCGCCAAGTTTGCCGACCGGCTGGAGGCGGCGTTGGCGTTAGCGACCGCCGGGTTCAGTGACTCCACTTCAACCCCGACACGTCAAACTCGAATTGAGGGTTGCCGGCTTCATAGAGCGTCTTCTCGATTACGACGCGCTTAGCTTTCTTCAGCTTAGCGATGAAACTCTCGGCCCCCTCCACGAATATGGTGTCGCTGCTGTTGTCCTCTGGACCATTGAACGAGATGCGCTGCGCGAGTCCGTTGTCGAAACGAACCGTTCCACTACACCCCTCGTACGACGGGCACATTAGTTGCCCCGAACTGACAATGAGCATGACGTCCGTGCCGCCCGCCGGTGATTCTCTCAGCATGATTTTCATCGTGGTTGAGGAGTCATACGGCGGCGCTTGATAAACTGAGTTGGTGCTAGTGGTGCTAGCAAAGAACGTCGTGCCACCGCGGACCTTGTCGTCATCGCTGGAGTACGTCCAGCCACCGGAAGCAGGGGTTGGATTCTCTGCTGCTGCTGCTGCTGCTGCGGCGGCGGCCGCGTCAGCGGCGGCATCTGAGGCTTCAGCGGCGGCCGCCGATGCTTCATTGGCGGCATCGCTGTAGCTGCTCTGCGCCGCATTGGATGGGGCGCTCGACGACGTAGCCAAATAGGCGAGGCCCATCAGCAGCAAGAGCACAGCAACCACAATCAGGAGAGTTTTGTTCTCATCGCCGGCGAGAGAAACCTCCCCTATGGCCTCGGCGCCCCCAGGCTCGGCAGTGAAGTTTCCGGTTTCGCCGCTCAAAGTCGAGGCCTGCCGACGCATTGCGTCGATCACGTTGTCCACCTTGGCCTTAGCCTCACCGAACAGATTCAGCGCTACCATCTGCCCGCCACGAACGTTTTGCTTCGCGGCGCCATTTACATCGAACAGGTAAGGCGAAATTTCGCGATAGATGATTGTTCCGCTCACCCCGGACCACGATCCCATCGTCATGCCCGTGGTAAATGACACAGTTCCGGATGCCTCATCGGCCCCGTCTAACTTGTAGTTGCACGCCAGGACCGCAGACTTGGCAAGTGATGCCATCATATCTCGCGTTGCGATGAAATGCTCACCTGACAAAGAAACCCGCTCAGGGGCTTTAACCGTGTCCTCTTGGATAACCACCGGCGCACCACAACCCGGACAAGATGCCGCCTGATCGGATATGTCGCGCGAACACTCGCGGCATTTGATAAGTGCCATGCCATTGCCCCGTTGTTAGGCTGCTACCATTATGCAGGGGAGCGCCGTTGGGCAACCACGCCACAGCGTTGCATGTTCGGATTATTCCCGTCAGTCGCACGAAATGGGTAAAGCGGCCCACGCAAAGCCGCTTGGCTGACGGCACTTTTTCATGGATTTTTCATGGTGCGGCGAGGGCAGCGCTCAAGAACCGCAGATTTCTGGTGCACCCGACAGGATTCGAACCTGTGGCCTCTGCCTTCGGAGGGCAGCGCTCTATCCAGCTGAGCTACGGGTGCGTGCCGAGGGCGCCTAGCAGAGGCGTGGCGGGCTTGCCAGTGCCAATCGTGCCGGCCGGGGCGGGGCCGTGCCGGTCGGCACGGCGCTAGCTGGTGGGGCCTTTAGGCATTTCGCAAGGCCGGCGCGCTAACTTGGCCGGATGAGCGCCATGCCGCCCGAATCGCTTGCCCCTGCGCTGCTCGGCGGCCGTGCCGCCGCGGTTGGCGCGGATTCGGCGCTCGCCGCGCGGTGGAACGCGGTGCACGAGGCGGCGGCGGTAGTGGCGGCGCTGGCGGCGCAGCCGGCCGGTGCGCTCGACGGCCGAACGCGCAATTTTCCCGATACGATGGCGCAGGCCGGCGGGCAGCGCCTCGCGGTGGCACGGCAAGGGATCGACGACCTGGCGGTGATTCTCGAGACGGGAATTCGCGCACTCCTCGCGGTCCATGCGCGGGGGGCGAGCCCACTGGCCGCCGCCCAGGCCCTGCAGGCGGAATTCGGCAACGCTCGTGACGCCTTGCTGGCCCTGGCCCCGCCGGAGCAGCACCTGCTCGGTTGAGCAACCGCCCTCTTGCGAAGTTCCCGGTATGTTCTAGAATGGCGGAATGGCCTCCCATCCGCTTGCGTCCGATTCTCCCGGCGACTTCCCGCCTGATCCGCTTGCCGATGCCCGGACGGCCGCCGCCGTGGCGCGCGGGATCTGCCGGTTGTTCGCGCGCAACGGGATCTGGTGCCTGCCCGAGATGCCGCTGCGCGGCGGTCGGCGGGCCGACCTGATGGGGATCGACGCCAAGGGCCACGTGATCATCGTCGAGATCAAGGTGAGCCGGGCCGATCTGATGGGCGACGGCAAGTGGACCGACTACCTCGAGCATTGCGACCGGTTCTTCTGGGGGCTCCACCCAGCGCTTGATCGCGGCTGCATGGAGACGGAGGCGTTTCGTCCGCAGGATTGCGGGTTGATCGTGGCCGACGGCTACGATGCCGAGATCCTGCGCGCGGCGCCCTTGCTTCCGCTCGCGGCGGCGCGGCGCAAGGCCGAGGTAGAGCGGCTTGCGCGGGCTTCGCTGCGGCGGCAGGTGGTAGGTGCCGACCCGCACTGTGCGGCCTGGGGGGATTAGCCGGCGGTCAGGCGCGGCGGTCGAGCTTGGCGAGCAGGGCGTGCTTCTCGAGTGCCGACAGCATCGGCCAGTCGGCGATTTCGGTGAGCGTGCGGCGGCAGCCGAGGCACCAGCCGGTGCGTTCGTCGATCCGACAGACGCGGTTGCAGGGGCTGGGCGGTTCGCGCATCGCCGCTTCCAACCACCTGGCCCCGCGGAGGGCAAGCGAACCTCGCGCAATTTCCTTGCTTTTTCGCGCAATCTCCCATAGGGGCCTGCTCGTGACCGACGCGAGGACCCCCTCGCGCAATCGTCCGCCAGCGTGAGATCCCGCTCCTTAAAGCGCGCGATCCGCGGCGATGCACGGGCCACACAACGAGCTTCCCCTTCACGCACGGGTCGCGATGACGCGGACCCATGCCCACGCGCGACTTGCTCGTTCGCGCGCAACGAAAGCCTTGAATTTCATGTCTTATTTTACCGAACTCGGCCTCGCCGAACCGATCCTGCGTGCGCTTGGCGCAAAGGGTTATTCCGATCCCACGCCAATCCAGCGCCAGGCGATCCCGGCGCTGCTGGAAGGCCGCGACCTGCTCGGCATCGCCCAGACCGGCACCGGCAAGACCGCGGCGTTCGCGCTGCCCTCGCTTCACCGGCTGGCAGCCGATCCGAAGCCGCTGAAGTCGGCCTCGTGCCGCATGCTGGTGCTCTCGCCGACGCGCGAGCTCGCAGCGCAGATCGCGGAGAACATGGCCGGCTACGCCAAGTACCTCAAGATCGACATCCAGTGCGTCTTCGGCGGAGTTCCGGTGGGCAAGCAGGCCCGCCGCCTCGCACAGGGCACCGACGTGCTCGTCGCCACCCCGGGCCGCCTGCTCGACCTCATCGACCAGCGCGCGCTGACCCTGCGCAACGTCGAGGTCTTCGTGCTCGACGAAGCTGACCAGATGATGGACCTCGGGTTTATCAAGCCGCTGACCCGGGTTGCGGCGCTGCTGCCGTCGGACCGGCAGAGCCTGTTCTTCTCGGCGACGATGCCGCAGGCGATCGCCGATCTCGGCAAGCGCTTCATCAACAACCCCGTGCGGGTGGAGGTCGCGCCGCAGTCGACCACCGCGGAGCGGGTCGAGCAGTACGGCACGCTGGTCAACCAGGCCGAAAAGCAGGCGCTGCTCACGCTGTCGCTGCGCGCGGGCCTGGCCGACAAGTCGATCGACCGGGCGCTGGTGTTCACCCGGACCAAGCATGGCGCCGACCGCGTGGTGCGCCACCTCGCCGGAGCCGGCGTCAGCGCCGCCGCGATTCACGGCAACAAGAGCCAGGCGCAGCGCACCCGCGCGCTGGAAGGTTTCCGCCAGGGCTCGGTGCCGATCCTCGTTGCGACCGACATCGCCGCGCGCGGGATCGACGTGACCGGCGTCAGCCACGTGTTCAACTTCGAGATCCCGAACGTGCCCGAGCAGTACGTCCACCGCATCGGCCGGACCGCGCGCGCCGGGGCCGACGGGATCGCGCTGAGCTTCATCGCGCCGGATGAGAAGGCCTACATTCGCGACATCGAGCGGCTGACCAAGGTCAAGCTCACGCCCATGCCGTTGCCCGACGACTTCCTCAAGCAGGCCGCGTCGCTGCCGGCCCCGAAGAAGGTGGCTCCTGACGAAGCCGGCGCCGACCGTGGCGCGCGGGGCGAACATCGCCGCGAGGGGCAGCGCGGTGGCCAGCACGGCGGACAGCGGGGTCAGGGTGGCAACCACGGTGGCGGGCAGCGGTCGCATGGCGAGCGGGTCGAGGGCGAGGCCCGGCCCAAGCGGCGGTTCCGTCCGCGCGGGCCCGCCGGCCTCGGCCAGCACGCTGGCAAGGTTCGCCGAGCGAGCTGATCGGCACTGATTGAACGAAAGGGGGCGCCGGACGATTCCGGCGCCCCTTTTCGTGTTCAGATCCCGAAATGTTCGCGGTAGCGCGCATAGGATCGCGCGCCGCAGGTCAGGCGGATCAGCGCGCCTTCGGCGATCGCGCAGGCCCGCGCCGGCTCTTCGGCGACGAGCGGATGAATGGCCTCGGCGATCCAGGCCGCGGCGTGCTTGACGTCGAGATGGGCATGGAGCTCGAAGTAGCGACGCTCGCTGCCTTTGCGCCCGAGCCGACGAAGGGCCTTGGCGGTAAGCGCCGAGCGGGCAGGCGCAGTCAGCTCGATCACGCCCAGAGCGCCGATGCTGTGCCAGGCATAGCGCCGGCTGGCAGCCATCGCCGTCATTGCGTTGGCGAGCGCGAGGCTTTCCCAACAGGTGTCCTCGATCGTGGGATCGAGGTCCAGCGTGCGGGTGAGGCCGGCAAGCATGGGCCCGTGCATGCCTTCGGCGCGGCCAAGGCCCATCTCGTCCCAGTAATTGCGCGCGAGTTCGAGCTTGGCCCGCTCGGGGAGCTTGACCTGGGTCATCGCGACCAAGTCGTCGAAACCGGCCTCGCCCGCGGCTTCCTGCCGCAGGAACCAGCGCAGTTCGTCCAGCGAGGCGCTTTCTGCCAGCCAGTCGTGCAGCGGATCGTGCTGGCCGGGACCGGTGAGCTCGAGAGCGGTGAACCACTCGACGAAGCCGTCCGCGTCAGTCGGCGCCTCGGCCGCGAGCGGGGCAATCGCAATGCGCTGCTCTTCCAAGAAAGCGCCTTCGAGGCGCAGCATGACCGTGTCATCGGCCAATCGCTGTTGCCAGTCGGCAGTGGGGAAAGCGGGGGCGAGGCGCGCACGGTTCCATCGCGCCAGCTGCTGCTGGAACGAATTGGTGAGGAACTGCGAGCCTGCCGCCCGCTCCGGTCGGAGGGGGTGGGTGGCCATGGAAACGGTAACTCCTTTTGCAGGCTCAACGGCCGGTGACGGGTACGCGTTCCTCCCCTTGTCCCGTCGGGCCTGTCCATCCAGCGGGAAATCGGGCATGGCAGCTCGCGTGGATGCCGGCACAATCGCTGCGATAATCGCCTCGGCCCTCGCGATGAGCGCGATCGTGGCGGTGCGCTACCTGCTGGCGAGCGGGGGCTTCGCGCTGGCGACCCGGGCGGTTCGACCGGGGCAGTATCGCGGGCTTGAGCGGCAGATCCGCTCAGAAATTGCGTGGTCGCTGCTGTCCGCCGCGATCTACGGGGTGCCGGCCGGCGTGGTCGCCTGGGGCTGGCAGGCCCGCGGCTGGACGCGCATCTATGCGGACCTCGAGACCTGGCCGCTGTGGTATCTGCCGGTCTCGCTCCTGCTCTATCTCCTGGCTCACGACACCTGGTTCTACTGGACGCACCGGCTCATGCATCGCCCGCGCTGGTTCCGCGCGGCCCATGCGGTCCATCATGCCAGCCGCCCGCCGACCGCGTGGGCGGCGATGAGCTTCCATCCGCTCGAGGCGCTGAGCGGCGCGGTCGTCATCCCGGCGCTGGTCTTCGTGGTGCCGATCCATGTCGGCGTGCTGGCGCTGGTGCTGACGATCATGACGGTGATGGGAGTCACCAATCACATGGGGTGGGAAATGTTTCCCCGCGCCCTTACCCATTCGCGAGTGGGCGGCTGGATCATCACCGCCTCGCACCACCACCTTCATCACGAGCACTATCGATGCAATTACGGCCTCTACTTCCGCCTGTGGGATCGCCTGTGCCGCACCGATCGCGGTCTGCTGGCACCGTGACCGGCCGATTGTTGCTGGTCGGAGCAGCGGCCCTGCTGGGCGGCGCGGGCGCCCCGGCGCAGGATGTGAGCGTGGTCGTGAGCGGGCTGAGGAGCGCACGCGGCCAGTTGCTTGCCTGCCTCACCACGCAAGCCAAGGCCTTTCCCGATTGCAGCAAGGATCCGGCCGCGCACCACCTGACTGTGCCGCTGACCTCGGGCGGACCGGTGACCCTCGATTTCGGCGCGGTGCCGGCCGGACAATACGCGGTGTCGCTGATCCATGACGAGAATGCCAACGGCAAGCTCGACACCACGCTGATGTTGCCGCGCGAAGGCTATGGCTTTTCGCGCGATGCGCCAGTGCGGTTTGGCCCACCGCCGTTTGCCGCGGCCGCTTTCGTGGTGGGCGGCGAACCGGTGCGGCAGGCGATCCGCGTCCGCTACCTGCTCGGCGGCGGAGCGCGCTGACACAATCTTGCCGCAAGGTGGTTGACCGCGCAGGCTTTGCTGCCCATCGGATTTCCTATGGCGGACGGCAGCGCAGATCCCGGTCCCGATCAGAAGGCAGCCGTGGCCACCGGTCAGCCGGTGGGAACCTTTGCGCCGTTCGCCTCCCGCCCGTTCCGCGAGGTCTGGGGCGGCAACGTCCTGTCGCAGCTCGGGAGCCAGCTCCAGGCGGTCGGGGCGGCCTGGATGATGACCGAGCTCACCCGCAGCCATACGCTCGTCGCCGCGGTGCAGGCCTCGAACATCCTGCCGATGCTGTTCTTGAGTGTTTTCGCCGGGGCGATCGCCGACAATTACGACCGTCGCCGGATCATGCTGATCGCGCAGACCGCGATGCTGGTGCTCTCGACCGTGCTGGCGGTACTCGCCTGGCGCGGCATGCTTGGCGCGCACGGACTGCTGGCGTTCACCTTGGCGGTAGGCGCGGGGACGACGCTGGGTTTGCCGGCGTGGCAGGCCTCGGTGCGGTCGCTCGTACCCTCGCGCGTGCTGCCGCAGGCCATTTCACTCAACTCCGTCGCGTTTAACCTGGCGCGCACGGTGGGGCCCGCGCTGGGCGGTCTGGTCCTGGCCACCGCGGGGGTGGCGACTGCGTTCGCACTCAACGCGGTGAGCTATATCGGGCTGATCCTTGCGCTGTTCCGCTGGCGGCCCGACCGTCCGGCGCCCGTTCGCGAGCCGCTGCTGCCGTCGATCAGGGCCGGCCTGAGCTTCTGTTTCAGGTCCGTGCCGGTGCGCCGCATCCTGCTGCGCGGGGTGGGCTTCAGCGTCGGCGCGATCGCTGTCCAGGCGCTCATGCCGATCGTGGTGCGCGACATGCTTCACGGGGCCGAGGCCGAGTATGGCATCGTGCTTGGCCTGTTCGGCAGTGGCTCGGTGTTCGGCGCGCTGTTCTCGCCGGGCATGCGCCGCCGCTACGGCTCGGACAACACCGTGGCACTCGGCGCGGCCTGCGTGGCGGCGGCCCTCGTCGGGCTCGCCTACTCGGGCTCGGTCGGGCAGGCATTCGCCTGCCCGCTGCTTGCCGGAGGCGGGTGGGCGCTGACGCTCACCACGCTCAACGTGTCGATGCAGGTGCGTTCGCCGGAGGAGATCCTCGGCCGCTGCCTCGCCATCTACCAGGCCGTCACCTTCGGCGCGGCGGCGATCGGCGCGTGGAGCTGGGGGCTGCTGGCTGATGCGTCGAGCGCGCGCATTGCGTTGCTCGCCGGGGCCGGGTGGGTTGCCGTGGCGACCGTGATCCTGCGGATCGTCTCGCCGCTGCCAGCGCGCGGCGAGGGCGTGGTGCTCACGCGGGCCTGACGGCGCACCCGGCGCAACTTAACGCTTATTCAACCATGTTGCGCCAATCCTGTCGGCGAATTCGACAGGGACCACAGCTTCATGGACAGCTTGCGCGGCGACTTTCCGGCCCATGGTGACGCCGAGGCCTACGATCCGGCCGAGGATGAGATCGACGGCGAGGCGCCGCCGCCCGTGGTCGGCCAGGACGAACGGCGCCTGCAGGTGCGCGCCTACAATCACTGGGCGAGCCTGCTCGGCGACCGGGCGTTTCCGCTGATCGACGACCTTGCGATCGGTACCTTGCCCGACTTCGATCCCTATGCGGTGCTGCTCGACTTCGCCGAAGGGATCGACCGACCTACCGTGCGCTATGTCGGCGCGGCGCTCGCCGACGAATCGGGCTGCACCGGCGAGCCGCTGCGCCATCTGGCCGAGGTGCCCAGCCGCACCCTCCTGTCGCGTATCACCGATCATTATCTGCAGATCTTCGGCAACCAGTCCCCGGTCGGGTTCGAAGCCGAGTTCGTCAACCAGCGCGGCCGGACCATTCTCTACCGCGGCATCCTCCTGCCCTTTTCGCGCGACGAGGAGAGCCGGGAGATCGACTGCATCTACGGCGTGATCAACTGGAAGGAGCTGGCTGACCAGCAGACCACCGACGCGCTGATGGACGCGATCGATCGGGCGCTTATGCAGCGCCCTGCCACGCGCCGCGAAGCCGTGTCGCTGCCCGAATGGGCCGACGGCCCGGCCGACTTTACGCTCGACCTTGGCTTGCCGGGGGGTGAGCATCCCGAACCGCTGGACCTTGGCGCATTCGCACTCGATAGCGCGTCGACGTGGGAGCTCGACACAGAGGCCACCCTGGCCGACCTGCTCGCCAGCGCGCGCGAACTGGCCCACACCGCGACCACCGCCGATGAGCGCAGCCGGCAGTCGCTCTACGCCGCAATCGGCCGTGCCCACGAATTTGCGCTGGCCGCCGAAAGCGATCCGGAAGGCCTGAAAGAGCTCGTCGCCGACGCCGGCCTGGTCATGCAGGAACGCGCGCCGCTGATCCCGGTGGTCAAGCTCGTGTTCGGGGCCGGGTACGACAAGACCCGCCTTACCGAGTATGCGACTGCCATCGGCCACGCCCAGCGGATCGGACTGGCGGCGGGCGAACTTGCTGCCTTCCTCGGGGGCCATCCGGGCGGGCTCAAGGGCGTGGTCCAGCTTGAGCGGACCCTGCGCCGGGCCGATGCCGGCACGCCGGAGGCCGAGCTGCCCAGCCATCATCGCCTCGTGGCGCGCCTGCGCGAACTGGCTCCCCGCCCGCTCGCCGCAAAAGGTGAGGAATTCGCGCTTGTACTGGCCCGCCGCACGGTTGACGGCGAGGTCGTGTTGCTGGGCGAAGTGTCCGACCGGGCGCTGCTGGAGCGCGCCGCACGCAAGCTGCTCGCGTAGAGCATTCGCTCTCAGGCAGCAGTCCAAGTCACTTTGCTCGCGCGCCGCGCTGCAGTTGCGGCTATGCGGGTGGGCATGGGTCCGTTTCACCTCCGGTTCAGGCGCGACCGCCATGGTGCGGCGGCGATGCGCCTCATGTCCGTTCGCTTCCTGCGGTGGTTCGCCGCGTTCCTCGCGATCGCGACGCTTGCCTGTCGTCCAGTGGCCGCGCAGTCGATCCTGCGCGACGCCGAAACCGAGGCGCTGCTGCGGGATATGGCCAATCCGCTGGTCAAGGCGGCGGGGCTCGATCCGCGCAATGTCGATGTCGTTCTCGTCGGCGACAACTCGATCAACGCATTCGTGGTGAACGGCCAGACGGTTTACCTCAACGCCGGGCTGATCCATGCGGCCGACAGTGCCAACCAGGTGCAGGGCGTGATCGCCCACGAGCTTGGCCACGTCACGGGCGGTCATGCGATCAGCGGCGAACAGGGCGCGAAGGCGGCGGGCACGGTCAGCCTGCTGTCGCTGCTGATTGGGGTCGCGGCCGCGGCGGCGGGCGGCGGCGATGCGGCGATGGCGGCGATGATGGCCGGGCAGAGCGCGGCCATGGGCAAGTACCTGGCGTTCAGCCGTGTGCAGGAGGCCCAGGCCGACGCGGCCGGCGCGAGCTTCCTCGCCAAAGCCGGGATAACCGGGCGCGGCTCTATCGAATTCTTCAAGAAGCTCGAAAACGAAGGCTACCGGCGCGGCTACAGCCAGGCCGAACAGGACGAGTTCATGTCCACTCACCCCCTCGAGAGCGACCGTATCGCACTACTCGAGGAAACCTATCAGAAGGACCCGGCGTGGAACCGACCGAGCGATCCGGCCCTCGAAGCGCGGTTCCGCCGCGCGAAGGCCAAGCTGTTCGGCTATCTCTCCGAGCCCGAGCAGACGCTGATCGCCTATCCGCTCTCGGACAACTCGGTGCCCGCGCACTATGCCCGGGCCTATGCCTTTCACAAGCAGGCGCTGATGGACAAGGCGATGGGCGAGACCGATGCACTGCTGAAGACCGCGCCGGCAGATCCCTACTTCCTCGAGCTCAAGGGCCAGATCCTGCTCGAAGCCGGCCAGCCGGCTGCCGCGCTGGCCCCGCTGCGGCGGGCGACCGAGCTCACCGGGAACCAGCCGCTTATCGCCACCACCTTCGGCCACGCGCTGGTCGCGACCGAGGACCCGAAGAACTTGGCCGAGGCGCAACGCGTGCTCAAGGCGGCCGTGTCGCGCGACCGCGAGAATCCGGATGCCTGGTACCAGCTTGGCGTGATCTACGACTCGACCGGCGATGCGCCGCGCGCGCGCCTCGCCAGCGCCGAGCAGCAAGTCATGCAACAGCAATGGCCGATGGCGCTCGGCAGCGCCGAGGCGGCCTTGGGCGGGTTGCCGGCCGGTTCGCCCGATGCGCTGCGCGCGCAGGATATCGCGATGCAGGCCCGCGCCGAGATTGAACGCAAGAAGAAGCGCAAGTAAGCACCGGCGATGGCCGATCGTACCAACGCCCGCCCCCTTGCCCGCAATATTGCCATCGGTGCGGCCATCGCGCTGGTCAGCGGCGCGATCGGCTGGCAGTGGGAGGCCCATCGGCTCGGCCTCGGGGGAGGGTCCCGGATCGCCGCGTCGGACAAGGCGGCGATCGAGCAGGTGGTCCACGACTACCTGATGACCCACCCCGAAGTCTTGCCGAAGGCGATGGACGAGCTCCAGCATCGCCAGAACGCCTTCCAGCTTGCCAGCGTGCGCGACGATGTCGAGCGGGCGGTGCCCGGGGCGGTGCTCGGCAATCCCGACGGCAAGATCGTGCTGGTCGAGTTCACCGACTATGCCTGCGGCTATTGCCGCAAGAGCGTCGCCGATGTCGACGCGCTGATCGCGGCCAATCCCGATCTCAAGGTCGTGGTGCGCGAGTTGCCGATACTCACTCCGGAAAGCGCCGACGCGGCGAAGATGGCGCTCGCCGCCGCCGAGCAGGGCAAGTACGGTGCGTTCCACAAGGCGATGTTCGAGATCGGCCGGCCTGGTGCGGAGACCATTGCCCAAGCGGCGCGAGCGGCGGGGCTGGACATGGCGCGGGCGCAGGGGGTGATCGCGCTGCCTGCCACCGAGGCCGAACTGGTCCGCAACCTCGAACTGGCCAAGGCGCTTGGCTTCAGCGGGACGCCGAGCTGGGTGGTGGGCGATGCAATGCTCACTGGCGCGGTCGGTCAGGAGCAACTGGCCA
>Ga0068858_100001297_pt1 | contig 25820 bp, 21 predicted proteins | sample KBSSwiS12_FD_66589 | JGI IMG/M metagenome (GOLD analysis project Ga0068858, IMG submission 66589) | Switchgrass rhizosphere microbial communities from Kellogg Biological Station, Michigan, USA - KBS Switchgrass S1-2 | ecosystem: Host-associated > Plants > Roots > Rhizosphere > Soil ... | reverse complement strand
CGCTGGTGGCTCCGGCCGACATCGCCCGGCGGTCGCTTGCCGAGCAGATCCGCGGCACCGGACAATTTACGCTGCGCGTCGGCGGCGGAGAATCGCTGCACGCGGCCGCTGCCCGGGCTCTGAACGAGGTCGCGGCACGATACATCTCAGCCTATGAAAGGCTGCCGGGAACCGAGCGTATGAGCGCATTGGCGCAGGCTACTGGGCTCGAAGCTGACGCGCTTGCCGCCGCCCTGCACTACACAGGCGCTCGCCGCTCGGACCATCTACGCGCTGCCATCGAGCTGCTCGAGTCAGCACGCCGTCGAATTCTGATCAAGCACACAAGGTCGAGACATGGAAATCGAATCTAGTACGATCCAGCGGGCCGCCGAGCTACTCGAACGCCTGCGGTCGGCGATCAGCCAGGCTGTGGTTGGACAGTCCGCGGTCATCGAGCAGGTCGTGATCTCGCTCGCCGCCTCCGGGCACGTGTTGATCGAGGGTGTGCCCGGGCTCGGCAAGACCTTGCTCGTGCGAGCACTCGCGCAAGCGCTGTCACTCACACATGGCCGCGTGCAATTCACCCCCGACATGATGCCTTCGGACATCATTGGGCATGCCGTGCTGGATCCGACTTCTCACGAGCTGAGGATAGTGCGCGGCCCCGTGTTCACTCACGTTCTGCTCGCGGACGAGATCAATCGCGCCCCGGCGAAAACCCAGAGCGCCCTGCTCGAGGTGATGCAGGAATACCAGGTTACGCTCGAAGGCCAGAGCATACCCATGCCGCAGCCTTTCATGGTGCTCGCAACTCAGAATCCGGTCGAGACCGAGGGCACCTACCCACTGCCTGAAGCGCAGCTCGACCGCTTTCTCTTCAAGGTTGAAATAGATTATCCGTCACTCGAGGAGGAAGTCGGAGTCGTCATCCGCGCGACCGCCAACCAGGCGGGGAACGAGTTGCCACTGGCGGAGGTCAAGCCGGTTCTCAACGAGCGGGCCGTGTTGAGCCTGCAACAGATCGTGGCGCGGCAGAAGATCGACGAGCAGGTTATCGACTATGCAGTACGCCTCGTGCGTGCCACCCGGGAATGGGCTGGCTTTGCGATGGGTAGCGGCTCTCGCGGCGCGCTTGCGCTGGTCCGCGGCGCGCGTGCCGTTGCGATTACGCAGGGGCGCAATTTCGTCACCCCCGATGACATCAAGAAGATCGCCCTGCCCGCATTACGGCACCGTGTTGCACTCTCCCCGGAAGCCATGCTCGAGGGCCGCAAGCCCAATGAGCTGCTGGCCGGTGTGATTGAGAGCGTTCCGGCACCGCGCATCTGATTGGCGCGGTATCGAAGTTACATGCGATTGGTCCCTGGAAAGAGACTGCTTGGGGCGCTGGCCGCGGGGGCAACAGTGGCGTTGGGCGCGCTGCTGGCAGGCGCGAGCCTATGGGGTGTCGCCCTGTTGAGTGCTGGCTGGTTGTTGTTGCTTGCCAGCGTCGCGAGCACGGACTACATCATCTCACGACGAGCGTGGCAGCAATCCGATGTACGCATGACGCGGGTATTGCCCGCCGCGTTTGCTCTCGGAGCCAGGCGCCCGGTGCGCTTGAGCTTCGAAGTCGCAGGTCCCTACAACTGGCAGGGCCAGGTCTACGACCATATCGATCCGACTTTCAGCTCCGAGGGGTTGCCGGCCGCACTCAGCCTCCTCGCGGGCAAGCGTGTAGATCTGAGCTACGACGTCACGCCCACGCGCAGAGGCGAGGCTCAATTCTCAGCCGCGCAGTTGCGGCTGCGCTCGCGATGGGGCTGGTGCGAGCTCTTCGAGCGCCTGGGGGGTGATGAGATACGCCGGGTATATCCGGATTTCGCGCAGATAGCGCGCTACGCCTGGCTCGCCGGCGACCGGCGGTTGCAGGAAATCGGGATCAAGACCTACCAGCAGCGCGGCGAGGGCACCGACTTCAAGCAGCTCGCGGAATATCGTTATGGCGACCCGGTGCGTCACATCGACTGGAAGGCAACTCTGCGCCTGGGCAAACACATCATCCGTGAGTTTCAGGACGAGCGCGATCAGTGCATCCTGCTGCTCGTTGACTGCGGGCGGCGCATGCGCGCCGACGATAGACACGGTAGCGTGGGGACTTCCCATTTCGACCAGGTTCTGAACGCCGTGATGTTGCTCTCGTACGTGGCGCTGCACGAAGGTGACTCGGTAGGCGCACTGACTTTCGGAACGCCGCCGGGAGCCGAGAAGTCGTTTGCCCCCAAAAAGGGCATCCACGCGCTGGATGCGCTGATGGGGGAGCTATATGGCGTGCAACCCACGCCGACCCACTCTGACTACGTTTCCGCAGCCCTCAATCTATTGAAGCGCTATCACAAGCGCGCGCTGGTGATCGTCATTACCAACTTCCGGGACGAAGACAGCAGCGAGCTCGGCTATGCACTGCGCCTGTTACGCTCGCGGCACCTGGTGATGCTCGCAAGCCTGCGGGAGCGAATCGTCGGGGAGCTGATATCCCAGCCGTTGGCTTCCGCGGAGGCTGTCATGGATATAGCCAGCGCGCATCTGTACGAGCAAGCCAGGCGCGATGCGTTCTACCGCCTGGCCGACCGGGGCCCTTTAATGATCGATGCGGAGCCGGACCAACTGGGTGTACAGCTGGTGAACCGCTACCACGCAGTCAAGCGCGCGGGAATGATCTGAAGCACCCCCGCCGCGAACCGTGAACCGCACACGGCACACGGTGCACGGCGGAGGCCGGCTTGCTCAGTACATGACCTCCCCCTGGATCACACGGGGCGCGGTGTTGGTTGGCGTCGGCTCGGCACCGTTGTAGACGGCCGATGAGGAATCGCTGGGATTCTGCAGTCCGCTCGCATCCGGCAGCGTCGCGTGGGCGGTGGAAAGACCCGCATTGCTGCAGGTTGACGCAGGCTCCTGGGCAAAGCGGATCTCGCGGTCCAGCCACTTGACCAGGTATGTTTTGGTGCTGGTGGTCACGATGCCTTGGCGCGGATTGGCGTTCGGATCATACGGAATGGCAAACGCCGCCACGTAGCGGGCAGACCCACTGGGATCGTTACAATCAATCACCTGGTTGTCGATCGACGAGACGCAACTACCCGGTATGCCCCACAGATCACCGAAACCACCGTATTGCAGGATGAGGTTCGTGTTGGCATAGGTGCCATAGGGTGCATTTGCGGCAGAGTTGGCAGGCACCTTGAAGCTCACGTTCAGCGGCGCGTCAAAATGCACGAAGCTGCCACCACTGTCCTTGATGGCAGTGAACTGATCCCAGCTGTTCGGACCCGTCTGCCATTGATAGTAGACATTCGCCGAACTCATCTTCCAATCGCAGTATTGCGGATTACCGCTCTGATCGGTGCCGCACTGCGCATCGGTGAGGTTCTCCACCAGCCGCCCGCTCATCACACCGTTCTGATACATCTGACTGCCCTGATAGTCGGCGGCCGTCGTATCCACCACAGGGGCTGACAAATAGAGCAGCACGTTACCGCTCAGCGTATAAGCAACGGGCGCGGTCGTCGGCTGCCAGGCGTTATAAGTGGCACCGAGGTAGGGCGAAGTGCCCGAACCTTGCGCCAGGTAACTCTGTACGCTTGCGGCCGTCGGGCAGTTGCTCACGCAATACAGGGCGCTCGGCAGCGAGCTGTCATCCGGATACACCAGATCCTGCACGTGATACGCCACCGCCGTGGCATCCACGGGTGTCCCGGTATTGGCCAGATCGACGAACAGATCGCCCCCGAGGGACTGCGACCAGCCCTGAATGCCCATGCTGGCGCTCGACCAGAATGCCGGGTCCACCGCGACGGGGCTGCCCAGTGGCTGCGTCTGGCAGCCATTCTGGCTGCACTGCATCTCGTTGACGGCGATGAACTGACCGGAAGCATCGTCCCAGTACAATTCGTACTGAGTGTTTGAATGGGGCAGATTCGAGCCCGCAACGTTGCCGATGAAGGCGTTGAAGTGGACCTGATCAATCAGCTGCAGGGTGGTGTTCTGACGCGTGAACCGGGTCAGGCGGCCGCCCTTGTTGACGACAGAGTAGCTGGCGGTGCTGGCCGATCCGTTCTGATAGTCGATCTTGGCGACCGTTGAGCCGTCCGCCGGTGCGGCCGCGCCGGGCTGTGAGGACAAACCGTAGTAACCCACGTAGCCCTGGTAGGTGGTGCCGCCACTCGTATATTGAATCGGAAAGCCCGAGTTACGTGCGATCCGGTCACCACTCACGGAGTCATACAGGCCGTACCGCCACACAGAGATCCCGGTATTCGGATCGCTCGCGTCACGGCTGAAGCACATGCTGTTATTGCCGTCCGAGCGCAGGAAGTAACTGGAGTTGTAGGCAAAGTCGAAAACACTCGTATTGGCATTGTTGGACGATTGGGTGACATTTACGCTGCCGCTGCCGCTCGCCGTGCCGACACTCGAGAGCGCCAGCGCCGTTACCTGGCTACCGCCTCCGCCTCCGCCTCCGCCGCCACCACTGTCGGTCTCGTAATAACCGAGCGTCCCATTACCAGCCTGCATGAAGCCATTCATCAGGCACCCCCCGCCGGAGGCCAACTTACCGCAGTAGTCGAGGCGGAACGTACCGTAAGGATCGGAAGTAGTCGGTGCGGCCGTGGCACTGAGATGCGCAAACACCGTGACCGGTGTGCCATCCTGGTCTATCGAAATCCAGGCGGACACCAGCATGGGCGCCGTGTTGGAAGCGCGGGTGGAATTGACCACCGCCGTCATGTACTCCGGGGCCTGCGAGGCACCCGAGCTGTCACTTGAATTCCCGGCACTGGATGCCTTGGCGGCATCACACTTGTTCTTGTCGATCAGGGCCACATAGGCCCCTTGATTCACGAGCGCATCGGGACGCATGGAGTGAAAGACGCAGGTGATCATGTTCACCTGCCCGATGCTGTCCGACGTCGCATCCTGAACATGACTCGTCTGCGCATCAGTGAAGTAGGCTGAAGCTGCCGGAGGCGCTGCGGTGGCCATCTGCGACCCAGTAGCCAACAGCAGCAGCGGCACGCTGGTGCCGTAACTGAAGAGAGCTTTCATGTGGGAGACCTCAGTTACTGTTGGTTGCTGTGACTACTGCGACGGATGACGGGGTTGCAATCCCCTGGATTGTCGAAGTCGTGCCCCCACTGCCGTTGGTGGTACCGCCACTGCCGTTGGTGGTACTGGCCGCCGGCGCGGCGCTGCCGCCGCAACCCGCAAGCACACCGAGCACCGCGGCAACACATGTGCCGCTCATGACTCTTCTCCACATAATTCACACCCTCATTGACCGGCCTACAGCGTCATCTGTATGCGACAGGTTCTCAAGAGTGGTGTGTCACGAACCGGTGACGCGGCGAATGCACATAGCCGCGAAACGTGAAGGGCTCGAATGTTCGGCTACGTGTTTGAATCAGGGATTTCTTTAGTATCCGGTCGGCCGTGTTTTGGAAACCGGTGTCACGACCGCAACGCAGGATGCCTGGCAGGCTACAGGCGCAGATAGCCGTTCGAAATGGCGTATGCGGCTACGGCGGCTGCCGTTCGGAGACCTAACTTTCGCATCAGGTTCGTCCGATGCTTCTCCACGGTTTTGTGGCTCACGGAGAGCTGCACGGCGATCTCGCGGGTGCGGAATCCCTGCGCGATGAGCTTCATGACTTCGCGCTCGCGATCACTGAGGCCGTCCGGATCCTTTTTTGCGTTGGCGCGCTGAGTCACGAAGCCGTTCACGACCCGGTCGAAGATGGACGGACTGATATAGCGCTTCCGATCGATCACCGAGCGCATGGCGTTGAGCAACTCTGCCCGGCGGTCCGTCTTCAGCAGATATCCATCCACGCCAGCGCGCAGAGCAGATTCGATCGCCGCGTCATCCCGCTGAAACGTAAGGACGAGGACCGGTATGTTCGGCCAGCGGGCTCGGGCGGCACTAACGGTCTCGTACCCGCGTACGGCAGGCGCACCGAAATCGGCGACGATCAGGTCAGGGTCCGTTGGGAGGGCGACGGTGTTCAGTGCTGTGGTACCTGAGATGACCCCGCCGATGCCGAAGCCCTCTTCCAGGTTGATCATGGCGCACAGACCATCGCGAAGCAGTCCTTCTTCGTCGATCAGGAGAACCTGAAGTTTGCGACGCATCGACTGCACGCGACCCCCCGAGCGCCCGCTTTATTCTGCAAAGTAGTAGTTAGGATAAGCCTACCTTGGCTATTTATCCCTACAGGATATTCCCCATTGGGCATCAGCACCACCCCGGGGGTGACCGGCGGGTCAGCCGTGAAGGTCCTGTGCGGCGAGCGGCCAGTCCATCTGCGCGCGCGTGCCACTGCGCGGGGCAGCGCCAAGGGTCATCTTGCCGCCAGTCATTTGCGCACGCTCGCGCAAGTTGCGAATGCCATGCCCGCAGCCGAACGAGCCCGACGAATTCGGTTCGGGCATGCCGATACCGTCATCGCAGACTGTCAGAGTGATGTTGGCGGAATCCTTCGCCAGGCCGATGCAGACCCGGGCCGCCCTCGAGTGTCGCGCGGCATTATTCAACAGCTCCTGGGCGCAGCGGAAAATCGTGGTCACCAGGCGGTCAGGAATGTCGCTGTCGGCGGCCTCGATGTCGGCCCGAACCTCGAGCTGCGGGTAGGTTTCCGCAAACTCCCGGCACAACCAGGCAAGCGCCGAGGCCACCCCGAGGTCATCGAGAACCGAGGGCCGCAGATCCATGGCGATGGACCTGATGTCCTTGATGGTGTCACGTACCCGCCCGATCGTTCGTAGCACCAGGGGCCTGGCATCGTCCTGCCCGAGACGTTGCAGCTCGGCCGCGCGCTCGAGTGAATATTTGATGGCGCTCAGGGACTGGCCTATCGCGTCATGCAGCTCCTGGGCGATGCGCCGGCGCTCCTTCTCCTGCGCCTGGATCAGCTGTTGTGATAACAGCGCCAGCTCATTGCGAGACAGCCGCAGAGCATCTTCGGCGGCCTCGCGCAAGGCGACTTCGTTCTGCAGCTCGCGGTTGGCGCCTTCCAGCTCGCGGGTGCGCTCACAGACGCGCGCCTCCAGGTTCTCGTTCAACCGCTGCTGTGCTCTTCGGGCGAGGTGTACCGGCGTCATGTCCATGACCACCATGACCGCCCGTGCGTGCGCTGACAAGTGCCGTCCTCCGGCATCGGCAATAATGGGCCGCAGTGCGATCGACAGGGCGCCGTGCAGGTGCAGATCGAAATACTCGAACTCGTCGGGCGCGGACTCCTCGATGCGTGCCCAGGCCTCATTCAGACGGGTGCGCAGGGTACAGCCGCCGTTGCAGCCGCCCGGATGCAGCAGATCATGGATATCGCGCCCCGCGACAGCGTTGACGCGGCCGAGCTCCCAGGTCTCGATAGCCCGGTTGACACGTACGACCTGGCGGCGCTCGTCGACAAGGCACACGACGTGCGACAAGGAGTCAGCCGTGCGCTCCCAATCCTGCTTCGCGCGAACAATGGTTTGATGAACGTCCTCCGTGACCAACTGACGGACAGACGCTACAGCTGACTCCATGCCGTTCTCGCAGCGGTCATTGGGTGGCTCGGTGCTCATGGCGTCAACGCTCTTTGGTTAGATCCAACAGCCTGTGATATATCTCCAGCACCCGAGGAACGTACTCGAGTGTCTCTCTGAAAGGCGGAATCCGTCCGCCCTGGCGGTCGACCGCATCGGGACCGGCGTTGTAGGCCGCCAGCATCAACTCGAGATCGTTCTGGTAACGGTCCGCGAGGTCGTGCAGATACCGGGTGCCCGCCCGGATGTTCTGCTCCGGGTCGAACACGTTATTGACTCCGTACTGACGCGCCGTAGCTGGCATCAATTGCATGAGGCCGCCCGCCCCGCGTTTGGACACTGCCCGCGGGTCGCCGCCCGACTCCGCCAAAATAACCGCGGTGACCAGCGCCGGCTCCAACCGGTTGGCCAGGGCGGCCCCGTCTATTAGGTGCGAGTACGCCGCGGAGCGCTGCAGGGAGGGAACCTGTCTCAGGCCCTGCCCTTCGCGGGGGGCGGCCAGGACGAGCTCGAAGCGCGTGTCGGTAGGGACGTTGGAATAGTGGACGATGCCCTGCGAGTCAGTGAACGCAAAGACACCGCCGCCCGCAACCTGACCCGCCGCGAGCGATGCGACTGGAATGAAAAGCGGCAGCGCATGCAGGGCACGCATGCCAACCGAGTATGCACAGAGATTGGAGTTCCGCAGGTAGGTAAACTCGGTAGGTGGGCCGCTTTCGTGACCGGCTTCCCAGCTCGCATTTTTATGAAAAAATAAGTAAAACCGGGCAGACGACCCGCGGCAATGCCAGTAGTCTGATAAGCGCAGATCGTCCGAAAAAAACAGTTATGACTGGACGAGCGCCGCAACCGCGGCCCGGTAGTACCCGCAGGAAGGGGGGCACCGGAATGGGAAGGGGGTGATAGTCAGTGGCGACCGAGTTGCTTGACGTAACTACGGGCACCGCACCGGGCGGCAAGAGCCGCATCGTGCTGGTGGAGGATCATGCAATCCTGCGTGAAGGCTTGCGAGCGTTGTTGGAGCTCGAGCAGGATCTGCGGATAGTCGGCGAAGCGCCTAACGGGATCGACGCCGTGCCAACCGTTGACTCGTTGAGTCCGGACCTGGTCATTACCGATATCGCTCTGCCGGGCCGCTCCGGCATCGAGTTGATCGCCTGTCTGCGGCAGGCGCGCGCCGCAACCAAGATCCTGGTGCTCACCGCGCACAATTCCGAGGAATACATCCGGGCGGCCCTCAATGCGGGGGCGCACGGCTATGTATTGAAGGATGCCAGCCGCGCGGAGCTGTTGCAGGCGATCCGCGCGGTGCTCGGCGGACAGACTTATCTGTGCGCCTCCGTGACCGCCAAAGTTGTAACCGGTTATCTGCGGCCGAAGTCCGAAGGCCTGACGCTGTCGGCGGTGGAGCTCGTCACCGAGCGCGAGCGTGAGGTTCTGACACGGGTGGCACTTGGCCGATCCAACAAGTTGATCGCGCGCGAGCTGCAGGTCAGCGTCAAGACAGTCGAAAAACATCGCGCCAACCTGATGCGCAAACTAACGCTGCACAACACCGCCGCGGTCACGCGCTTTGCCATTCGGCACGGAATGGTCAACGCGGCAGACCTCGAAGCCAAGGCCGATTGACGGCCGACCCCCGGCGCCGCCGCGGCGCTGGGGGTTTTACCCACCCTACCGCTACTGTCTTTTGCCTAGCGGGTACGCGCTCAGGGTAGCAACCCTCCGACTGGCGGTTATAGCGGTGCGAACCGGAACATGGGTACAGGTCAGAAGAACTAAAAAACGGGACGGGGCACATGCGCGGCCTGACGAACGGAACTGACAAAGACCGCAACAGCGGATTCACGTTGTTGGAGCTGCTCGTGGTCATGGTGATCATCGGCCTGCTGGCCGGATTCGTAGCGCCGCGCTACTTCTCGCAGGTCGGCAAATCGCGTGTCAAAGCCGCGCGCGCGCAGATCGACGCACTCGACAAGGCGCTCGAGCAATTCCGTATCGATGTGGGCCGTCTGCCCAGCACTGAGGAAGGGCTCGCGGCGCTCGACGTGGCTCCTTCCGGCATGTCGAACTGGGAGGGGCCGTACCTGAAAAAGGCCGTACCGATGGATCCGTGGGGTCATCCCTACGTGTATGCGCAACCCGGTACGCATCAGAACGACTTTGACCTGCTGTCCTATGGCCGTGATGGCCAGGCAGGCGGCAGTGGCGAGGACGCTGACCTCGCGAATTGGTGAGGCAAATGGAATATCGCATCAAGGCACTCGATAGCGCCCTGGGCGTGACCTCCCAGGTGCTCGATGCCGTGGACGAGTCGGACGCACGCCGGCAACTCGAGCTCAGAGATCTGCAAGTGATCTCACTGCTGCCCGTGCGGCGTGTGCGGCTGTTTGCGCGCCCTGCCCAACTGCAACTAGCCGTCTTCAGCCAACAACTGGTTTCGCTGCTCGATGCGGGACTGTCGCTGGTCGAATCGCTCGAAGCCCTGGCCGAGCGCGAGTCCAATGCCGGCGCGAACCAGATCCTGCACAGAGTTCTCGGCCGGCTCTACGAAGGTCAGACACTTGCCGCAGCGCTCGCCGAGCAGCCTGCGAGCTTCCCGCCTTTGTACGTCGCGGCAGTTCGCGCCAGCGAGCGCACAGGTGCCCTCCGGGAAGCCTTGGCACGGTACATCACCTACGCGGAACAGGCGGATGCTCTGCGCAAGACGCTCATCAACGCATGCATCTATCCCGCCGTACTCCTTGGCGTTGGTCTGCTGGTGACCCTTTTCCTGATGGGTTACGTAGTGCCGCGATTCAGCGCGATCTACGAAGACGTCGGTACCGACCTCCCTGCCGCCTCACGAGTGCTGCTCGAATGGGGACAGTTGATGGACGCGCACGGAGCATTGATGGTCGCGATCCTCGTAGGACTGCTCTCGGCCGCGATCTATGCGGCCACCCGGCCGGCAACCCGCCAGCATGTTGGAGCGTGGATTGCCCGGATTCCGGCTGTCGGCCACCAACTTCATATCTACCAGCTCGCCCGCCTGTATCGCACCACTGGGATGCTCCTGCGTGGAGGTATGCCGGCGGTGGCTGCACTGCAGATGTCATCCGGCCTGCTGCGGACCGATTCGCAGCGAGCCTTCGCAGCCGCGACGCAAGCCGTGCGCGAAGGTCAATCACTTGCGCAAGCTATGGAGAGTAACGGCCTGACCACCACCGTGGCGGCCAGAATGCTGCGCGTAGGAGAGCGCAGCGGCAACATGGGCGAAATGATGGAACGCATAGCGTCCTTCTGCGATGAAGAGCTGGCGCGCTGGGTGGCCGTCCTAACACGTTTGATCGAGCCAATCCTGATGACGATCATTGGCCTCGTCATCGGCGTCATTGTGGTGCTGATGTATTTCCCCATCTTCCAATTGGCGGGCAGTATCCGATGAATGCCGCGGTTGCCGAAATTCCTGCCGCGGCGGCCGGCGCCAACGCCGATCCGAAGCCCACCTCGAGGGACACCCTCGATGAGCAGATGATCGCGCGGGCATTGGCCGAGGCAGAAGAGTCAGGGCAGTCGGCACGCGAGCTGTTGTCGAAGCAATCCGGGCTCAGCGGCGCCGCCTTTGCCCGGGCGCTGGCCCGCACATTCGACTATCGATTCGTGGCCGAGAGCGATCTCGCCCGGATGGAACCCGACTTCGGTGTCCTCGCGCCCGCCGAAGCCACCCGCAGGAGCTGTCTCGTCGTCCACGATGGCGGAAATAGGCTCGCCGTCTTCTCGGATCCGTTCGACACGGAGCTGCGGCCCTGGCTGGAGATCCGGCTCGAAGCACCGATTGAGTGGGTACTTGCCGCGCGCGAGGACCTCGCGAATCTAACCTTCCGCCATGCCGAGACATTGCGGGCGATCGACGCCGTCCTTCCTGACGCACAGCGGGGAGCAAAGGCCGAGAAAGGAATCGACACCCTTTCCTACGTCTCGATCAGCGAAGACGCCAGTCCTGTCGTGCGGCTCGTGCATTCGACTGTCTATGACGCGCTACGCGCGGGTGCAAGCGATATTCACTTGGAGTCAACAGCCGCTGGGCTCGTAGTGCGCTACCGCGTCGATGGTGTGCTCGCGAACATCGCAACCATTGCCGGTGTCGAACTGTCAGAACAGGTCATCTCCCGCATCAAAGTAATGTCGGACCTCGATATCGCGGAGCGCCGGATACCCCAGGACGGCCGGTTCAAGATTGCCTTCGAGTCGCGGCCCATCGACTTCCGCGTCTCTATCATTCCCAGCATCTTCGGCGAGGATGCTGTGTTGCGCGTCCTCGACAAGAAAGCCCTGACCGAGCAGATGAGCGGGCTGCGCCTGGATGTGCTCGGGTTCGAGCCCGACATCGTTGCCAAGCTGCGCACGCTGAGCTCGCTTCCTTACGGCATGTTGCTCGTCACAGGGCCGACCGGCAGCGGCAAAACAACGACTTTGTATGGAGCGATTTCCGAGACGCAGACCGGGCGCGACAAGATCGTAACAATCGAAGATCCGGTCGAATACCAGCTGGCGGGTGTACTGCAGATTCCGGTCAATGAGAAGAAGGGACTGACTTTCGCGCGCGGCCTGCGCTCCATTCTGAGGCACGATCCGGACAAGATCATGGTGGGTGAGATTCGCGATCCGGAGACTGCGCAGATTGCAATCCAATCCGCACTTACCGGCCATCTCGTATTTACGACGGTACATGCCAACAACGTCTTTGACGTCGTGAGCCGCTTTCTGCACATGGGCGTTGATACTTACAGTTTCGTATCCGCACTGTCCGGTGTACTCGCCCAGCGGCTCATACGGGTCATTTGCGTTCAGTGCTGCCAAACGTATGTGCCGCCTCGGGAATTGATCGATCAGTCGGGGCTGAGCGTCTCGGAGTCCGCGGGCTTCAGGTTCCGTAAAGGCCAGGGTTGCACGCACTGCCGGGGCACCGGTTACCGAGGCCGCAAAGCAGTCGGCGAGTTGCTGGTACTGAACGATGACATCCGGGAGGCCATCGTCGGGCGGGCGCCCGTCAGGCAGTTGAAGGAGCTTGCGCATCAATCGGGCGTACGCCTGTTGCGCGCGTCCGCGCTGGACCTGGTCCGCCGCGGGCAGACCACTCTCGAGGAGGTGAATCGTGTCACCGTTATGGCGTGATGAGGTCGGCGTTCACCTTTCGCCGCGCCGCGTGCTGATGCTTCGCGTGGCGCGCGGATTCAAGCGGACCGTTACCGCCACTCATGAACACGCGATAATCTGCGGCGATGTCAATGATTGGCGGGCACCGCTCGGCGTGCTGGACCAACTTCTCGACCGATCACAGTGGCAGAATGCCTCGTTGCGCGTGGTGCTCGCCGATTGTTGGGTTCGATATGGGCTGGTGCCGTGGTCAACGCAGTTGCGGTCGGCCGACGAACAAGCCAGCCACGCACGGCAGGTCATGGTGCGCCTCTACGGCAATGCCGTCAGCGAATGGGAGATCTGTCTGTCACAGACCCCACCAGGACATGCGAGAGTTGCCTGCGCCATACCCCCGGAATTGCTGCTCACTGTGCGCGAGCTACGTGCCCGCCATCGTATGAAGCTGACATCTCTGCAGCCACACCTACTGGCTGCATACGACAACTGGCGGCACCGGTTGCCCGCCTCGGGCGCTTGGTTCGTGACCATCGGCGAGGGAACGCTCGCAGCTGCCCGGTTGGGCTCCAAAGCGTGGGACCGCATCCACAGCGTTCGCATCGGCTCCGATTGGACGCGTGACCTCAAACGATTGCAAACCTTTGGGCGACTAGCGTGTGCAAGCCCTGAGGAGGGACACGTATATGTGGACGCACCCTTGGAGTGGCGAAAGGAGGCAGGTCCTGTTGCAAAGGATCTGCACTGGCTGGAAGACGATTCCCGCCTCACCAGCACGCTGCACCAACTGGGGCGCATGCGTAGGTTGGCAGCATGAGCGGGCCGCTGGTTTGCCTGGATTTCGCGGCGCCGCGCAGCCGCACGACATTGACAGGATTGACCCTCCTGATGTTAGGCCTGGCGGCCCTCGGTGTGGCCGGCTTCGAATACTATTCACTGAGCACACAAAGAGCGGGCCTGCAGTTCCGGCTCGAGGCCGCGCTGCGGCAATCACGCCCCGATCCGCGCGGCGATGCGCGCACCGCGCAGGTAAACGATGCAGCCGCCAGCGTAGCCACGGCGCTCGGTATCCCTTGGACGGCTATGCTTGCGGACCTCGAGCTCGCGAGCCGTGACTCTGAAGGCCAGATCGCCGTCCTCGCCGTCGAGCCTGACCACGAGAAACACCGCGTGCGTATCAGCGGTGAATCCCGTGATCTCACCGGAGCACTGGCCTATCTCAAACGGCTGCAGTCCGGCAGCACTCTGCAATACCCGATGCTCGACAGCCACGAGGTCGTGGCGGACGACAAGGAACATCCAGTGCGTTTCACACTGACTGCCGACTGGCGGGCATTGCCATGACGGAAGATACTCGCCAGCAACCCGGCGCGGATGAACGTAAATCAACATCATCCGTCGTCGTGTCCTTGCCGCCGGCCGCCGCGGTGCCCCAAGCCACCGCGGTGCCCCAAGCCACCGCGGTGCCCCAAGCCACCGCGGTGCCCCAAGCCGCCGCAGTGCCTCAGGCCGCCGCAGTGTCCCGGGCTACCGCCGCGCCTCAATCAGCCGCAGACACACGCGCTGCGAAACCCCCGGCACCGATGCCCCGGATGCAGAAGGCCGTTACCCAATGGATCCCCCTGGCTCAGTATCAACTCACACGCCTCGGACCCGCCGGCGCAGCGGGGGTTAGCGCAGCAGCTGCTGCGGTGGTCATCGGCATTTTCGCGTTGCTGTCCCTGCGTACTGCCAATGACAGTTTGAACGCACAGATCCTGAGGGCCCGGCACCATCCCGAAGTGGCGATCACGCCAGAACAGGGGCTCATGCGGGCGGTAGCGCAATTACCGAACCGTGCGCAGATACCGGCCGTACTGGGCCAGATTCTGCAGCAGGCGCAGGCCGCCGGCGTGGAGCTCGAGAAGGGTCAATACACCTACGTCGCCTCCGGTACCGGCGGGTTTGGGCGCTACGAGCTGGACTTTCCGGTCAAGGCGCAGTACCCGGGCGTCCGCGACTTCATCAATCGCACCCTGACCAACATCCCCGCGGCGGGCCTCGACAAGCTGAGCTTCGAGCGCAAGCTGGCCGGCGACACGCAGGTCACCGCGGAAGTGCGCTTCGTGGTCTTCACCCGGGATAGATGAGCCCATGAGCATCGCACTGCGTACGAAGATCATGTTGGGCGCCGCAGCCGCGATTGCGGCCTATGTATTCATGGGCCAGGACGGCGAGCAAACAGTCGAGGTTGCGAAGAACACCGCCAAGCCGCTGACCCCACGCCTCCGGGCTGCCAAGACCCATCGGCAGGATCCTGCCCAGACATTATATTCGCTCGCACATCGGGTATCTGCAGACGACGCGGCGCCATCGCTGTTCTCCGCGCACTCCTGGTACACGCCACCGCCACCGCCACCGCCGGCGCCGCCGGCACCAACACTGACAGCGGCCCAGGAGGCTGCCCTCAGGGTGCCGGTCGCGCCACCACTTCCGTTCGCGTACATGGGCAGTTACACCCCCGATGGCTCCGACCCGGTTTTCTTCCTCACGCAGGGGGATCGTGTCTATAACGTGAGGGTCGGGGATACACTGAACGACACGTACAGCGTCGACTCCGTCACCAACGGCCAGCTGGTGATGACTTACAAGCCTCTAAAAATACAACAACAACTAACGGTCGGGGGCGCTCAGTGATCACTCTTTCGCGCCGTATAATCCGGATTGCGGCCGCCGCAGCCGCAGCCGCAATCCTGGTGGCCGGCTGCGCGGCCGACAGGCTCCACCGCCAGGGACTGGCCGAACTCGAGCGTGGCGACTACGAATCCGGGGTGGGCAAGCTCAGCGCCGCGGTGCAGAGCGACCCGCACAACATGGGCTTCCGCCTGGACCTCGCCGCCAAGCGTGAGATGGCCGTACAGCAGCTGATCGGACAGGCGGACACCGCCCGGGGAGCCGGCAAGCTCGACATCGCTGCCCAGACTTATCGGCGGGTGTTGGTCATCGATCCTGCCAACGACCGCGCGCGCCATGGCGTGGACGCACTGGAGGCCGATGCGCGGCATGCGCTGGCCGTGGCGGCGGCGCGCAAGGACTTCGAGCGCAAGGACTATGACAGCGCCGAAACCAAGCTGCGCGCCGTGCTCGGCGAAGATCCTGGCTATACCGCAGCCGCGGAGCTGACGGCTGCGATCACGGCCGCCCGCGGACCGATCACCGTCGCGCCACGGCTGCAGACCCGTGACAACCGCAAGGTCACCCTGCAGTTCCGCGACGCGCCTACGAAGATGGTGTTCGAGGTACTGTCGCGCGAAACCGGCATCAACTTCATTCTGGACAAGGACATCAAGGGCGACGGCAAGACGACGATTTTCGTGCAGGACGTGCCGGTCGAAGAGGCGATCGACCTGGTTCTCGACCAGAACTCGCTCGCCCGCCAGATCCTCGCAGCCAACATGGTGATCATCTATCCAAACAACACGACGAAGCAGAAGGAATACGAGCAGCAGATGGTGCGCACGTTCTATCTGACCAACGCCGAGCCGAAGGATGTCGAATCAATGTTGAAAACGGTGCTCGGTGCACGCAACATGTTCATCGACGAGCGTTCCGCATCGGTCATCCTGCGTGACACGCCCGATGCGATCCGCATGGCCGAGAGGCTCGTGGCCTCGCTCGATGTTCCCGAAGCGGAGGTCATGCTCGAAGTGGAAGTGCTGGAGATCTCCTCGAGCCGTCTGCACGATCTGGGCATCCAGTACCCGAGCTCGGCAACCCTCACTCCGTCATCGCTCGGCACCGGGGGCACCGCAGGTCTGGTGTTATCCGATCTGTCGCACCAGAACTCCGATACCATCAGGATCACGCCACTGAGTGTCACGTTGAACGCCATGAAACAGGCGGGTTTGACCAACACCCTGGCAAGCCCGCGCATCCGGGCACGCAACAAGGAGAAGGCGAAGATCCTGATCGGTAGCCGCCTGCCGGTAATTACCAACAGTGTCACGCCCACGGCCGGCGGTACCGCGGTGGTAACGGGCAATGTGCAATACCTGGATGTCGGCCTCACACTGGAGGTTCAACCGACCGTGCATCTGGACAGCGACGTCGCGATAAAGGTCAATCTCGAGGTGAGCTCATTGCTGAAGCAGATCCAGACGGCCTCCGGCACAGTCGCCTATGAGATTGGAACCCGCAACGCGAACACACTCCTGCGGCTGAAGGATGGCGAGACGCAGATCCTCGCTGGACTCATTCAGGACTCCGACACGCGCACCGCCAACACGATTCCGGGTCTCGGAGATATTCCGGTGCTGGGACATCTGTTCGGCACGCATCACGCGGACCGGGAGAAGGATGAGGTCGTCCTTTCGATCACACCACGCATCATACGCATGCAGCCGCGCCCCCCCAGTGACATGACCGAGTTCTGGTACGGCAGCGAATCACGCACCCGCACCCGGCCGTATAGCTCCGATGCTGGCGCAGCGAGTCCGCGCGTGTCTCCCGCTGAATCTGCACGCACCCCACCGGCGCCAGCGCCACAGTACTCGCCGGCGCCCGCCCCACAATATTCACCCCCGCCCTCACAGTACGTGCCGCCGCCAGCAGCGATTGCACCGGCATCGCCAAGTACGCAATTGCCTGTCAACGGCGTACCGCAGCCGGTCAGTCCATCGGTCCCGGCGGGAAGCGTTTCGGCGCCGCTGAGCGGTCCGTCCGAAGCTCCGACGCCGAACGAAACGGCAAAGGCAGTTGTAGCCCCTACGCCGGGTCAACCCGGGCCACCGACGCAAGCCGGGGCGGGCTCCGCAGTGAGCCTGGATGGCCCAACCAACGCCAAGGTGGGTGACGAATTCCAGGTAGTCGTGCAGCTATCAACGGACTCCGCGATCACGCGCATGCGCTCGCAGCTGCGCTTTGAGTCAGCGGCCCTGCAGCTCGTGAGCGCGACTGCAGGAGACGTGGTGCCCAGCGCCGCCGGCAGCCCGTCGGTCGATATGAAAAGCGGCGGTGCTCAACTGGACGTCATCGCTCCCCCGGAAGATCCGGTGCAGGGAACCGGATCATTGATGGTGTTGCGCTTCAAAGCCTTGGCGCCCCGGCGGGCAACCAACATCGCCGCCCTGTTGAACGTACTGGGCGGTACGGGCACTGCAATTGGAAGCAGCGCCGCGCAACCTCTAAAGATCTCAATCGAGCCGTGATGTCATGCGCACCCGCGGCTTTACTCTGATCGAGCTGGTCGTCACGTTGGCCATCATCGGACTGCTGGCAGCCTCCGCCATGCCCCTGGCACAACTCGTTGCGCAACGCGAAAAAGAGGCGGATTTGCGGGCCGCCCTGCGAGACATCCGCATGGCACTGGATGCATACCACACCGCGGCGCTCACCGGCCATATCAAGATGGCGCTCGGTGCTTCGGGTTATCCACCGGACCTCAAATCGCTCTACGCCGGAGTGGAGGACACCGCGAGCGAGAAGAAGGTCAACCTGTACTTTTTGCGGCGCTTACCGCGAGACCCCTTCTTTCCAGACAGCAGCGTCCCCGCGGAGGAAACCTGGGGGGTGCGCAGCTACGACAGCCCTCCCGATGATCCTCAGCCGGGTGAAGACGTGTTCGACGTCATCTCGCTTGCTCCCGGGAAGGGGCTGAACGGTATTTCCTACCATGATTGGTAAACGCCATGCTCTTCACGGGGACGGCTTCACACTGATAGAGCTATTGGTGGTAATGCTCATCATCGGGGCTCTGCTGTCCATCGCCGTGCCACGTTACTTCAAGACGCTGGAGCACGCCCGCGAGACGATCCTCAAGCAGGACCTAACGATCCTGCGGGAGGCCATCGACAAACATTATGCGGATCTGGGCCAGTATCCAGATACTCTGACAGCGCTGGTGGACAAGCGATACGTACGCGCCGTTCCCATTGATCCGTTTACCAAGCTGACCGACACGTGGACCGTGGTTGCTTCAGATGATCCTGATCACGAGGGAGTCCGCGACGTGCACAGCGGGGCGCCGGATAGCGCAGCCGACGGTACTCCCGTCGCGAGCTGGTGACCCCGATGGGCACTCCGGCTGCTGCGCAGCGCGGATTCACGTACCTGGGCCTCTTGATGGCGGTGGCGGTGATGGGGCTCCTGTTGACCATCGTTGCACGGGTGTGGAGTACGACGGAGCAGCGGGAACGCGAAATCCAGCTATTGTTCGCCGGGCACCAGATCCGCGACGCCATAGCCGGCTATTTTGCCCACCGTCATCAATATCCACAGACATTGCAGGACCTGTTGGGAGATTCGGACTCCTCCCTGCCACAGCGATATCTGCGTAGGCTCTATCTCGATCCGATGACCGGCACGCCGGAATGGCAACCGATCGCCGCCCCGGGGGGCGGCATCATGGGCGTCTCCAGCAGCTCCAAGCTGAAGCCGCTCAAACGCGGGAACTTTGAACCCCGGGACGTGAGTTTCAATGACGCGGATTGCTACTGCTCGTGGCAATTCGTATACGTGCCGCGGTTCACCCGGCGGCCTGCTGCAGCGAATCCGCAACCGTAAACCCCCTTTGGTGGGGTTTCTGCGTAGATGCTTCTACGGTGTTTGCAACCTATCCATCTCAGGCGAGATGCGAAGTGCGCTCCGCCACAACATTGACTAGCTTCTGTTTCAAATAACACAACACTCAGAAGCCCCACATCGTGACAACAGGCGGCGCCCGATCAGCGCCTTCAGGCCAGAGCGGAGGTCATATGCTCAGCAGACAGCTACTGGGCCGCGTCGGCGCGGCACTCGTGGATCAGGGTGGTTTGACGGCACTGTGCCTATGCCTCGCGAGTTTGCCCGCCGCGGCGCAATCGTTCAGGGTGCAGTGCCCCTCCTCGACGACGCTGCACGGCTCGGACACCTCGTCCGCCTATTTGGGGCCGGTGAACAGGACGGCGACGATTACCCGCGCCGACGGCACTCACACATCCCTCGCCGTTGTTGACAATGGCGGCGGCATAAAGTGCCAGCAGATCTCCGGCGGCGACGGGTTTGCCACCATGGGCGATGGCACTCCGACCTATCTGTTCGGATTCGGCCCCTTGTCCGGCCTGGCAGACCAGGTCAGCGGCAATCCCGGCACCGAGCCTGCCCACGTGTTCAATCAGTCCAATATCGCCGGCGGATCCGTAATTGACGACATCGCCATCGGGGCACCCACGCCGACCGGGTATACGTTCAACGGCGCCGTCGGCCTCGTGCCCGATCCGGAGGTTGGCGGCATCGACGGGCATATCGATCCGCGCCTCGTGATGGATGTCGGAGTCATGAACGCCAACATGCCTGCCCCGCTGATGGCCATTGACGAAGACGACGAATTCTTCCTCACCCTGACGAACGTTGGACAGGTCATGCGGCCTGACCTGTTCGAGCAGCATACCGTACATTTTCACGGCTACCCGAACGCCTCATCGTTCTATGATGGTGTGCCGGACGCTTCGATTGCAATCAACATCGGCGGCAGTTTCACCTACTACTACCTGGCGCCCGATGCCGGCACCTACTTCTGGCATTGTCACATCTCGCCGCCGGAGCACCTGCAGATGGGCATGGTAGGCCAGCTCTACGTGCGTCCGCGGCAGAACCGCGTACCCGTCGGGACCAACCTCTACACCTCGCTACAGCTGCAACAAAACGATTTGCGCACCAAGTGTGGCAAGGACGTGCTGTGCTCATCGCCGCTGCCCGCCTCGAATACAGGCGCGCAGCAGGTAAACAACCCGCGCGTCACTGATCCCAACCATCCGCAACCCCAGGCGCAGATGTACGCCTACAACGACGGCGACGGCTCAACCGCCTATGACGTCGAATATCCGATTCAGATCCATGGCTTCGACCCGAACTTCCATTTTGTCGGCATGACTTTCAACCCTGAGTCGTTCACCGACCTGAAGGACAAGTACTTCCTGCTCAATGGCCGCAGCTATCCCGACACTGTGCAGCCCGGAGCGATGACGACTCAATCGACGGACGGCACCATGCATTCGTCCCAGCCGTTGCCAACGATCATCAACATTCCGGTTGGGGGCAAAGCGTTGCTGCGGATCTCCGACCTGGACGTCACCGAATACCAGACCCTGGGAGCGCTTGGCATCCCGATGCACGTCGTGGGTCTGAATGCGCGGCTGCTGCGTGACCTGGCGGGCAACGACATGACGTACAAGACCAATTCAATCACGCTGGCCGGCGGCGAATCGCTGGACGTGATCCTCGATGCAACCGGTTACGCGGCCGGCCAGAAGTTCTATCTCTACACGCCCAACCTCGATCATCTGTCCAATGATGCCGAGAATTTCGGCGGCCTGATGACAGAGATCAACATCTGTCCGGCCGATCATCCCAAGATCAATCCGACCACCAAAGCTTGCTCGATCTAGGAGAGCTGCCATGCGTGCCACAATAGCCAACGATCGGGCCAACCGGGTCCAGCCGCTGCTGCTCACGATGGCGGTCGCCGCAGCCTCGCTGCTCGCCACGAACGCGCATGCCGCGGCCCCGGGGATAACCGGCACCACGTTCAATCTGGATGCCAAGGCTGCGTACATCACGCAGCCCGACGGCGCGAGCATTTACTCGTGGGGTTTCGGGTGTAATCCCGATGCTGGCCCCAGCGGCTATGCACCTGCCGCCATGGCAGGCACCTGTCCCGACATGCAGCTGCCCGGCCCCACCCTCATAGTCAATGAGGGGGCCACCATAACGATCACGCTGACCAACAGCCTGCCGGCCGCCGCCGGCAACACCTCGATGCTGTTTCCCGGCTTCGATGTAACCGCCTCGGGCGCCGATGCGGTTGACGGGCTGCTGACCAAGGAGGCCCCCACAGGTAAAACGGTCACTTACACCTTCAAGGCCAACAGCGTCGGCACGCACTCCTATCACAGCGGCACGCAGGCGGATCTGCAGGTTGAGATGGGACTGTACGGCGCGATCATCGTCCTGCCCAATCTCTCCAGTGCAGTGACTACCGCCTGCAGCAACAGCACCAATGACCAGGCACGCGCTCATGACTTCGGCCAGGGAGTGGAGCAGGACTTTCGCCTCGCGAAGGCGGCCTACAATCACAGCGCGACCTGTTATGACCGCGAGTACCTGTTTCAGCTCTCCGAGATCGATCCGAAGATCCACCGCGCAGCCGAAGAGATCGCGGATTGCACGCCGGAGGGCAACGGCGGAAAGAGCTGTCCCAACAACATGAGCTCGGTGATGACTGAGCAGTATCGCCCGGCCTACTACCTGGTGAACGGGCGTTCCATGCCGGACGACATGGATCCGAGCTACGTCACCCAGTACCCGCACCAGCCCTACAACGGTAACCCGCACATGCACCCGGGGGAGATGGTCCTCCTGCGGGTCATCGGGCAGGGCCGCTGGCAACATCCTCTGCATGAGCACGGCAATCATGTCCGCCTGCTCGCCCGTGACGGCAATCTGCTGCTCGCACCTGCCGCCATCAACGGCGAACCAGAGCCGCGCCTCGCCGGACCGCTTCTGTTCACGACCACCAGCACTCCCGGCCAGGCAATGGACGGCCTCTTCTACTGGACCGGCAAAGGATTGAACTGGGACGTGTTTGGCCACGGCTATGCGGGTGACTCGAGCGTTTGCGTACCGGACGCCAATGGCTACTACACCAGCAATCCCGCCGCGCAGAACTACTACGAGTGGTGCGCAGATCACAACAAGCCACTGGAGAGCAAGCCCTTCGGCACTGTGGGCAGCGGCGGTCCGGTGACACTTCCCGATCCCAACATTGTGGCGAATGGCGCCTGGTACGGAGGCAGTCCCTACCTGGGTGGTGAAGCTACGAGCCGCGCCGTCGGCTCAACGCCGATTCCGCCTTCGGGGACGGTAGGTAACAGTCCCACCGATGAGGCGGGGTTCGCCTTCATGTGGCACTCGCACAATGAGCGTGAGATCACGACCAACAACATTTTTCCCGGCGGCATGATGATGATGATGCTCGTCGACCCGCGTGCATTCCTGATCGACGAAGCGAAATAGGCCAGGACCAGGAGAATTATAATGAGAGCCAGTCATTTCGCAGGCCTGCTTCGCAACTCCGGCCTCGCCACGGCACTGCTGCTAGGCAGTGCGGCGGCCGTTGCGCAAAGCACCTCGACGGTCTCGCTGACCGCAGCCCCTGCCAGTGCAGTACTGTCCGATGGACAGCAGATCCCGATGTGGGGATACACTTGCGGCAGCGGCGCCGCTGCGCCCACCGGCGGCGCCAGCTGCTCCGCCTTGAATTCCGGCGCCGGCACCAACTGGTCGCCAGTTCTCATACGGGTGCCCTACGACCCCGCGGGAACCACACTGCAAATCAACCTCACCAACAACCTGACCTTTCCGACAGGCGGCAGCCCAGCCAGCAACTCGGTACCGACATCACTCGTGATCGTCGGTCAGCTCGGCGGCGGTCTAGGCAACACGCCCGTGACCACCGTCAGCCCACCTCATGAGGCGAAGGGTGTCACGTGGCCCGCCTCAGGGCCAGCCATCGTGTCCAGCTGCGCGCCCGGCGGGGATCCTGCCGGTAACGGCACCTTCTGTCCGCCGGGGCAACCCAATCGTGTGCAGTCATTCGCGACCGAAGTCACTGTGGGCACACCGGCGGTGCTCACCTGGAGCAGCCTGAAGCCCGGCACCTACCTGATCGAATCCGGAACGCATCCGTCCATCCAGGGTCCGATGGGTCTGTATGGCGTGCTGGTCGTGACGACACCTGCAAGCGGCAGCACACCTGCACAGGCCTATCCAGGCGTCCCCCCTGGCGCTCCCGGCGTCACCTACGACGCCGATGCCACTCTGCTCTTCAGCGAAATCGATCCACTGCAGAACCAGGCCGTGGCTATCGCAGTCAGCACAGCCGGCTTTCTTGAAACCAACGTGTGGAGCGGCCAGAACGGCAAGTGCGGCGATCCAGCCGCGCCGGTTGGTGTGCTCAATACCTGCTATCCGCCTGCGGTCAATTACGATCCGCGCTACTACCTGATCAACGGAATTTCGTTCGATCGCAGCAATCCGGCCGCCTCGTCACTGCCGCTACTCACGCCCGCCACCGCTGGTGGCACTGTTGCGGCCGGCACGGGCCAGGTACTGCTGCGCCTCGTCAACGCCGGCCTGCGCATGCACGTGCCCGCTGTGGTCGGCCGCAATCTGACGCTATATGCCGAAGACGGTAATGTTCTGCCCGGTGTCCCCAAGCTCCAGAGCGATGTCTTTCTTGCCGCCGGCAAGACGTACGATGTTGGTATCAAACCTTCCACGACGGGCGCCAACTACAATCCCGCGACCTACGCGGTATACGACCGCCAGTTGAGTCTGTCGACGAACAATCAACGCGACGGCGGCATGCTGGCGTACCTGAATGTTGCGGGAGCCACCACTGGCGCCGGCACTCCGAGTGCGGCGGTAACGGTTGCGGCCAATCCTGACAACTATTTCCTCGTCGCCGGCAACGTACTCACTGTTTCCGATCCGGCCAAGGGACTGATCGCGAACGACATCGGGGTCTACGGCGTGGCGCTGCTCGCCCCGCCGTCAGGTGGCGCGGTGACCATCAACGCGGATGGCACTTTCAGCTACACGCCAAACTCCGGAACCACCTCGGACTCATTCACGTATTGCGCCAATGTCCCGGTAGTACCGGGCGCTCCGCCGACCTGTGCCGGCAAGAGCGCTACTGTAACTCTCGCGCAGTGCACCGGCTCATGCCTCGGCGCAGCGCCCCACGCCAACGGTGATGCCTATTCGAGTAACATCGCCACGCGGTTGCAGGTCGGCTCGCCCGGCGTGCTGCAGAACGACGTCGATCCAAGCGGCCTGCCGTTGTCTGCCAATCCGCTCAGCGTCGCCAGCGTCAGCACCGGACTGAACGTCACCCTGAACAAGGATGGTTCTTTTGTCGCCACGGCGAGCGGCGGTGGCAGCTACTCCTTCACCTATACCATCAAGAACTCACAGGGCACAGCAAGTACTCCCGCGACCGTCAACCTGACCTTCCAAGCGGCCAGCAACCTGGGTGTCAAAGTTGTCGACGCGAAGAATCCGAACGCCGAGATCAAGGACTATCGGTGGATAATCGAAGAGGATCGCACATTCCTGGTCGATCCGAAGTGCCAGATCAACTCGACGGATCCGAGCCTGCGTCCGGCTTCGTGTCCTCCGCTGCCGGTGGAGAGTTTCGGCTACAACTTCCACACGTCCTACATGACCGTGGTGGCGACCGGGTGTGTCGGCGCAGTCTCATGCGAACAGGGCCAGACCCAGCTCGGCTCCACACCGGTTGCCTGCGATGTGGGCAACGGCCAGTGTCGGACCGACACCGACCAGAAAGCTGCGGTCACGCCCGACCAGGTGCATCTCGATCCAAACAAGCGGTATTACATCTCGGTTCTGCCGGGTGACGGGGTCAACCCGGTCATCAGTGGCGCCGGTGGCTCGCCTGATGGTGCACGGCAGTTCGATATCGCCCAGGATTGTGGACCGTACGACCCGACCGATGTCCATTGGACGCCGGGCGGACCTGCTGGCGGCTATGCCGACGGCACCTTTGGCTGCGGGCACATGATGGGCGGTGCGCAGATTTCGGCGGCCCAGGTGGGCCTCGGTGCAAATGCCAACATCAAGATCGTGTTGCAGGAGACCCCGGCGCCGACCGCGAAAGTCACAGCTTTCGTGTTCCAGGATGATAACCCGCTGAATGGTGAGAACGATGCCGGCGGCGGAGTTGACGTCATCGCACCGAATGAGCCGGGATTGGGCGGCTTCGAAATCAAGCTGTTCGATCAGGCGGGCGGCCTCGGGGACAGCACCGGCCAGATAACCTACGACATGTTCGGCCAGCCGGTCTCCAACGCCCTGGCCGGCAAGAAGGATCCGGTCTCCGGCCTGGATGCCTGTCCGATCACGAAGCGCACAGACGGCCTGGTCGGGATGATTCCCACCTGCCCGACCTACGAATCCGACGGTACGACCCTGTCACCGCTGGCCGGCCAGGTCGTGATCGCGAACCTGTACCCCGGCCTCTACGAAATCCAGGCCTATCCGGCGGCCGACCGCATCGCCCGCGGCGAAGAATGGCTGCAGACCAACACCTTGGATGG
>Ga0068858_100001292_pt1 | contig 25859 bp, 22 predicted proteins | sample KBSSwiS12_FD_66589 | JGI IMG/M metagenome (GOLD analysis project Ga0068858, IMG submission 66589) | Switchgrass rhizosphere microbial communities from Kellogg Biological Station, Michigan, USA - KBS Switchgrass S1-2 | ecosystem: Host-associated > Plants > Roots > Rhizosphere > Soil ... | reverse complement strand
GTGCCGGTGGCGCGCGCCAGCGCCATGGCGATGCCGATGTCCTTGACCATCAGCGCCAGCTTGAACGGGTCGTCGAAACGGCGGCTGATGACGCGCTGCTTGATGTGCGTCTGCGCCACCCACGACATCCCGGTCGAGACGTTGAGCACGTCGACCATCGCTTCCGGATCGAGCCCGTAGCGCTTGCCCATCGCCAGGCCTTCGCTCAGCGCCAGCAGGTTCACCGAGGTGATCAGGTTGTTGAGGCACTTCATCGCATGGCCGGCGCCGAGCCCGCCGACATGGAAGACCGCCTTGCCCATCGCCGCGAGCAGCGGCCGCACCCGCTCGAGGTCGGCGGCGGCGCCGCCGACCATGAACACCAGCTCCGCCGCCTTCGCGCCCCACTCGGCGCCGGAGACCGGGGCGTCGACCATGGCGACGCCGCGAGCCTGCAGCATCTCGGCCGTCTGCTCGGTCAGCCAGGGCTCGGACGAAGAGGTGTCGAGCAGCAGCGCGCCGGGAGCGAAGCCATGCAGCAGGCCGTCGTCGCCGTTGACGAGCGCGCGCACCACCTCGCCGTTCGGCACCATGGTGACGACGATGTCGCTGGCTGCGGCGAGCGCGGCCGCCGAGACGGCGGCGACCGCGTCGGGCAAGGTGCCGGCGAGCTCGGCGGCGACGCCGGGCGCGGCATCGAAGAGCTGCAGCGGATGGCCGGCACGCGACAGGTGCGTGGCCATCGGCCGTCCCATGACGCCGAGGCCGATGAAGCCGACACGCGGCAAGGATGCGGATGCGTTCATAGAGGGTTTACGAGATCAATGGAGGGCGGTCGCAGGCGGCAAGCTACGCGCCGCGTTGCAGCGGGGCCGTCGGGCCGACCGCTTTGCACGATACTGCCGATCCCCCGTTCACGTCGCTGGAGAACCCTCGTCATGGCATCGCCTCGCTTCCTCGCCGCCTGCGCCACGGCCGTGCTGCTCGGCCTCGGCCCCGTCGCCGCGTCGGCACAGACCACGCTCACGATGTCGAGCTGGGTCGGTCCGACCCACCTGCTCACCCGGGACGTGCTGCAGGTCTGGGCGGCGAACGTCGAGAAGGCGACCAACGGCCGGGTCAAGTTCCAGATGCTCGCCAAGCACCCTTCGGCCGCGCCCGGCACCTTCGACGCGGTGCGCGACGGCCTGGTCGACGTCTCCTACGTCACCGCCAGCTACACCCCGGCACGCCATCCGCTGCCGCTGCTCGCCGAGCTGCCCGGCGCCGGCGCCACCGCCGAGATCAACTCGGTCGCGTTCTCGCGCATCCACTGGAAGTACCTGCAGGCGGCCAACGAATACAAGGGCGTGAAGCTGCTCGGCGTGTGGACGCACGGCCCCGGCCAGATGTTCACGGTGAAGAAGCCCGTGACCTCGGTCGCCGACCTCGCCGGCATGAAGATCAGGAGCGGCGGCGGCATCTCCGAGGCGGCCGCCAAGGCGCTCGGCGCCTCGCCTCTCGTCAAGCCCGCGCCCGAGTCGTACGAGATCCTGTCGTCGGGCATCGCCGACGGGACCTTCTTCCCCTCGGAATCGGTCAAGTCCTTCAACCTCGACAAGGTCGTCAAGTACGCGACCTTCTTCCCCGGCGGCTTCTATTCCTCGTCGTTCGGCTTCTTCATGAACCAGGAGAAGTGGGACGCGCTCTCCAAGCAGGACCAGGACGCGATCCTCTCGGTTTCGGGCGAGGCGCTGGCGCGACTCGCCGGCAAGGCCTGGGACGCGGCCGACAAGGTGGGCATCGACACCATGAAGGCCGCCAACGTGCAGATCATCGAGGCCAGCCCGGCGTTCGTCGCCGACGTGCGCCGGCTCACCGCGCCGCTGGCGCAGGAGTGGATCAAGTCGGCCAATGCCAAGGGCGTCGACGGCGCCAAGGCCTATGCCGAGTTCCACGAGGAGCTGAAGAAGGTCGCCGCCGGCAACTGAAGCCCGCAGCGCTCCCCCGCCGCGCCCCTTGGCTTCGATGCCCGCCGCCAGCGACCCGCGCCGCTCGCTCACCCGCTCGGCCTGGATCCTCGCCGACGAAGGCCACGAGTCGGGCCTGGCCGGTCAGTTGACCGCGCGCGGCCCGAGCGCGGGAACTTTCTGGACGCTGCCGCTCGGCTTGGCCTTCGACGAGGCCGAAGAAGCGTCGTGGCTGCTGATCGACGACGCCCTGACCGTGCTCGAAGGCGACGGCTCGCATGGCAGCCGGGCGCCCGGCCGCCCCAAGCCCGGCGACGCCCCCTCGGGGGGCAGCGAACGAAGTGAGCGTGGGGGCTTCGTTGTCGAGCCGAACCCGGCGACGCGCTTTCATCTCTGGATCTACCGCGCCCGGCCCGACGTGACGGCGATCGTGCACACCCATCCGCCCGCGGCCTCGGCGCTCGCCGCCGCGGAGCAGCCGCTGATCGTTGCGCACATGGATGCGACGCCGCTGTTCGACGACACCGCCTTTCTTCCCGACTGGCCCGGCCTGCCCACCGCCGACCGCGAAGGCGAATTGATCGCCGCCGGCCTGGGCGGCAAGCACGCCCTCCTGCTCGCCCACCATGGCCTGCTCGCGGCCGGCCGCTCGGTGCAGGAGGCGACCTTCCTCGGCGTCTTCATGGAGCGCATGGCGCGCCAGCAGATCGACGCCGCGAAGGTGGGCGGCGCGAAGCCGATCGACCCCGCCGAGGCGCGCCGCGCCCGCGACTTCCTGCGCACCGACCGAATCATGGGCCTCACCTTCGACGCCTGGTCGCGCCGCGCCGAGCGGCGGCGCTCGACATGGCGTTGAGACGCTTCATCGCCGCCCTGCAAGCGGGCCTCAGCGCCACCTCCGCCGGGGTGCTGTTCCTGATGATGGCGATCACCGCCGTCGACGTGACCGGCCGCTACGTCTTCAACAAGCCGCTGCCCGGCGGCTTCGAGATGACCGAGCTGCTGCTCGCCGCGCTCATCTACTGCGGCCTGCCGCTGGTCTCGTGGCGGCGCGAGCACATCGTCATCGACACCTTCGACCGGTACTTCCCGCCGCGCCTGAAGCGTGCGCTCGACGTCATCGCCGAGGTGATCTGCGCGGCGACGCTCGCCGGCGTGGGCTACCTGATCTTTCGCCGCGCCGCCCGTGTCGCCGAGTACGGCGACACCACCAACGTGCTCAAGCTGCCGCTCGCGCCCATCGTCTACCTGATGGGCGCGATGATCGTCGTCGCCGCGCTGATCCACCTCTCGCTGATCCTCGTGCCGCATGGCGAGGACGACGGCAAGACGATCGTCTAGAAATGACGCCGCCACGCTCACTGCGTTCGCTGCCGCCCTGGGGCACGAAGGGCCCCTTCGTGGCCCTTGGGGCGCGGCCGGCCTTGGGGCGGCCCGGCGGCCGGCCGACCGCGCCATGACGGAAGCGCTGATCGGCCTGGCCGCGATGATGGCCCTCTCGTTCCTGCGCGTGCCGATCGCGATCTCGATGGGCCTGGTCGGCTTCCTGGGCCTGTGGTGGATGCGCGGCCTCGGCCCCTCGATGGCCTCGGCGACCACGGTCGTCTACGAGTCGGGCTTCCAGTACACGCTCTCCGTCGTGCCGCTCTTCATCCTGATGGGCAACTTCGTCACCCGCGCCGGCATGTCGAAGGAGCTCTACCGCGCCGCCTACACCTTCGTCGGCCATCTGCGCGGTGGCCTGGCGATGGCGACGGTGCTCGCCTGCGCCGGCTTCGGCGCGATCTGCGGCTCCTCGATCGCGACCGCGGCGACGATGACCAAGGTGGCCTACCCGTCGATGCGCGACCACGGCTACTCCGACGAGCTCGCGGTCGGCACCATCGCCGCCGGCGGCACGCTCGGCATCCTGATCCCGCCCTCGACCATCATGGTCATCTACGGGATCATGACCCAGACCAACATCGGCAAGCTGTTCGCCGCCGGCGTGGTGCCGGGGCTGGTGGCGGTGGTCCTGCTCTGCCTCGGCGTGCAGTACATGTGCTGGCGCAACCCGGCCGCCGGGCCGCGCGCCGAGCGCGCCGGCTGGGGCGAGCGGCTCCGGGCGCTGCGCGACGTCTGGGCGGTGGCGGCGCTCTTCGTCGTCGTCATGGGCGGCATCTACGGTGGCATCTTCACCGCCACCGAAGGCGCGGGCATCGGCGCGGCTGGGGCCTTTTTCTTCGCCTTGGCGCGCGGCGTGCTCGACCACCGCACGCTGCTGGCGGTGCTGACCGACAGCGCCCGGACCACGGCGATGCTGTTCGTGATCCTGGTCGGCGCGCTGATCTTCTCGAACTTCCTCAACTACACGACCATGCCGACCGACCTCCGCGGCCTGATCACGCACTGGAAGCTGAGCCCGATCACGGTGATGGTCGTGATCTGCACGATCTACGTCCTCCTCGGCACGGCGATGGAAGAGCTGTCGATGATCCTGCTGACGATCCCGGTCTTCTTTCCGATCGTCACCGGCCTGGGCATGGACCCGGTCTGGTTCGGCATCATCATCGTCGTGGTCGTGCAGATCGGCCTGATCAGCCCGCCGGTGGGCATGAACATGTTCGTCGTCAAGAGCATGTTGCCGGGGATGACGACACAGACGGTCTTTCGCGGCGTCTGGCCCTTCGTCTGGGCCGAGGTCGCGCTGCTGGCGATCCTGGTCGCGTTCCCCTCGCTCAGCACCGTGCTGCCGGCGCTTCTGAAGCTCTAGCGCGCTCAGCCGAGCGCGACGATCTCGACCCAGTTCGGGTTCCTGCCGACGCCCAGGTCGGCGTGCGCCGACAGCGCGCCGGTCTTCGCGTCGATGGCGTGCACGCGCAGGGTATGGGACGCCTGGCCGGCGGCAATCAGCCAGCGCCCCGACGGATCGATCGCGAAGCCGCGCGGTTCCGTCGCCGTCTCGACCCGGCCGAGCAAGGTCAGCCAGCCGCCCTGGGCGTCGACCGCGAACGCGGCGAGGGTGCTCGAGCGGCGCTCGCTGGTGTAGAGGAAGCGGCCGTCGGGGCTGAAGTGGATGTCGGCCGCCCAGGGCTTGCCGACGACGCCCGGCGGCATCGAGCCGATCGTCTGGACGTGGCCGAAGCGGCCGGCCTCGGCATGGTGCTCGAGCGCATCGACCGTGGCGTCGAGCTCGTTGAGCAGGTAGACGAAGGGCGCCGTCGGATGGAAGGCGAAGTGGCGCGGCCCCGCGCCGGCGCGGGTGCGCCAGGCCGGCTCCGGCCGCAGCTCGAGCGCGCCGCCGGCGGCATCGAAGGCGAAGGCGGAAACCACGTCGCCGCCGAGACAGGCGGCGAAGGCGAAGCGGTTGGCCGGGTCGGTCTGGATCGAGTGCGCGTTCGGCGCGGTGCCCACGGTCTGGCGCGCCGCGCCGGCGACGCCGTCGGCGCCGATCGGGCTCACCGCCACCAGGCTCTCGCCATAGGACGCGCTCAGCAGCCAGCGGCCGCTGCGATCCAGGCCGATCCAGCACATGCTCGCCGGCAGCGGGCTCGTGCCGAGCGGCGCGAGGGTGCCGTCGTCGGCATCGATGGCGAAGCTCAGCACCGCCAGCGGCGCCGAGCGGATCGAGGCGTAGAGGCGGCGCCGGTCGCGGCTCACCGCCAGCGGCATGACCGTGCCGCCCGTCGCCACCTGCTGCACCGGGGCAAGCGCGCCGCTCGCCGGATCGAGGCGGAGCACCGCGATCTCGTGGCTGTCGGCGCAGGCGACATAGACGATCGTCCGGGTCATCGACATTCCTCGGTCGGCCCGGGTCAGCGCTCGTACGGGCCCTTGGTGACGAAGCCGCCGCCCTGGAAGCGGGTCGCGGGGTCGCCGGGGTCGAGCCGCGGCTGTCGCGCCTCGGCGGCGGCGCGAAACGGCTCGGAGCTGTCTTCGGGGCGATAGCCGATGTGCGCCGCCGAGGTGTTATCCCACCAGCGCGTCGTGTTGTCCGAGAGGCCGTAGATGACGCTGTGCCTGACCACTGGCGCGGTCAGGCTGGCCGCCACCAGGCGCTCGAGGTCGTCGTAGCTGAGCCAGGTGGCGAGCATGCGCCGGTCCTTCGGCTCGGGAAACGACGAGCCGATGCGCAGGCAGACGGTCTCCAGCCCGTAGCGGTCGAAGTAAAAGCGCGACAGGTTCTCGCCGAAGGCCTTGCTCAGGCCGTAGTGGCCATCGGGCCGCATCGGGTCGCTGGGGCGGACGACCTCGTCCTGGCGATAGAAGCCGGTCACGTGGTTGGAGCTGGCGAACACTACCCGGCGCACGCCGTGCTTGCGCGCCGCCTCGTAGAGGTTGTGCACGCCGACGATGTTGGCCTGCAGGATCGGCTCGAACGGCCCTTCGACCGAGACGCCGCCGAGATGGACGATCGCCTCGACGCCGGCGACGAGCGCATGCACCGCCGCCGCGTCCTCGAGCGGCGCCACCACCACCTCCTCGCCGTCGCCGGCCGCATCCATCGCCGCGATGTCGCTGGCCCGGAGCACCCGGCACAGGCGCTTGAGGCGCGGCCGGAGCACCCGGCCGAGGCCGCCGGCAGCGCCGGTCAGGAGCAGCCGCTCGAAAGGCGACGGGACGGAAACGGCGGGCGCGGCAGTGCTCATGTGGGCTCGATGATCGGCCCGGAGGGCGCCGGCGGCAACGGGCGAAAGTTCGTCTTGCCATCGGTCGTAAGATGTCGTACAACCTCGCGAAACACCAGCCCACCGATGTCCGAATTCGCCCTCCTCGAACGCCGCCGACCGAAAAGCCTGGCCCTCGGGGTGGTCGAGGAGCTGGCCGACCGGATCCGCGACGGCCGCTTGCCGCCCGGCGCCAAGCTGGCGACCGAGGCGGCGCTGATGGGCGAATTCGGCGTCAGCCGCACCGTCATCCGCGAGGCACTGTCGAAGATGCAGGCCTCTTCGCTGGTCGAGACGCGGCACGGCGTCGGCACCTTCGTCACCGGCCGGGCCGACTCCCCGGTGTTCCGGATCCGCAGCGATCAGCTCGCCACCCTGCGCGACGTGGTGGCGATGCTCGAGCTGCGGATCGGCGTCGAGACCGAAGCCGCAGGGCTGGCCGCACAGCGCCGCAGTGCCGCCAATCTCGAAACCATGCGCCAGGCCCTCAATGCCTTTACCCAGGCTGTGGAGCAAGGCAGCGACGCAGTAGGCGCTGACTTTCGCTTCCATCTCGAAATCACCCGCGCGACCCAGAACGCGCATTTCGAGAGCCTGGTGCAGACCCTCGGCACGGCCATCATTCCCCGCGCCCGGCTCGATCCTTCGGCGGCCTCGGCCGACGAGCGCCAGGCCTACCTGCGGCGTGTCAACGCCGAGCACGGCTCGATCCTCGACGCCATCGCCAACCGCGACAGCGAAGCCGCACGGGCGGCGATGCGCACCCACCTCGCCAACAGCCGCGAACGCCGGCGCCGCGCCGGCCAGCTCTGACCCGGAGCGACCCCGCTCCAGATGTACGACAACCCAGGAGAACGCTTTGCTGCATTTCGTCCGCCGGGCCCTCGTGGCCGGCTTCGCCCTCGCCCTGGCTGCCCCGGCCGCGCTCGCCCAGACCTGGCCCGCGAAGCAGATCCGGATCATCGTCCCCTACACCCCGGGCGGCTCCTCGGACATCATCGCCCGGGCGATCCAGCAGCCGCTGCAGGACGCGCTCAAGCAGACCGTGATCGTCGAGAACAAGCCCGGCGCCAACGGCAACACCGGCACCGACTTCGTCGCCAAGTCGCCGCCCGACGGCTACACGATCCTGCTCTGCGACGTCGGCGCGCTGGCGATCACTTCCTCGGTCTACAGCAAGCTGCCGTTCGATCCGGCCAAGGACCTGGTCGGGATCACCATGCTGGCCTACTCGCCGCATCTGCTGGTGGTGCACCCGTCGGTGGCGGCGAACAACCTGAAGGAGTTGGTCGCGTACTCCAAGACCGGCAAGCTCGACTTCGCGGTCACGGCGATCGGCAGCGCGCCGCACCTCGCCGGCGTGGCGGTGGAAAAGGCGACCGGCGCGAAGTGGGTCTACATCCCGTACAAGGGCGGCTCGCAGGCGATCGGCGACACCGTCGCCGGCCAGACACAGGTGCTGATGAACGGCATGCTGGCGACGCTGCCGTTCGTGCAGTCGGGCAAGCTCAAGGTGCTCGGCGTCTCGAAGTCGACCCGGGTGCCGCTGCTGCCGAACGTGCCGACGATCGCCGAGCAGGGCGTGCCCGGTTTCGAGTCCGGCACCTGGCAGGGGGCGCTGCTGCCGAAGGGAACGCCGCCCGAGGTCGTGGCCCGTCTCAACGCCGAGCTGACCCGGATCATCCGCTCGCCCGAAGTGCGCTCCCGGCTGACGGCGCAAGGCGCCGAGGTCTACACGATGACGCCGGCCGAGTTCTCCGCCTTCTTCGACCGCGAGCAGAAGCGCTGGGCCACGGTCGTCGCCGCCGGCGGCGTGAAGCTCGACTAGAACCACGACAACAACAACCACGAGAACGCGATGCCGACCCCTGCTGCTCCCTACCGCACCTTCCCGAACTCGTTTCGCCAGCGCCTGCTCGGCGGCGAAACCCTGATCGGCTGCTGGTGCTCGCTCGCCAACCCGATCACCACCGAGGTGCTCGGCGTCGCCGGCTTCGACTGGCTGCTGCTCGACGGCGAGCATTCGCCGAACGACGTCACCACCTTCATCCCGCAGCTGATGGCGCTCAAGGACAGCGCCAGCGCGCCGATCGCCCGGCCGGCCTCGAACAACGTGGTCGAGATCAAGCGCCTGCTCGACGCCGGCTTCTACAACTTCCTGGTGCCGATGGTCGAGAGCGTCGACGAGGCACGGCGCGCCGTCGCCGCGACCCGCTATCCGCCCAAGGGCATCCGCGGCGTCTCGGTCTCGCAGCGCAGCAACCGCTTCGGCAGCGTGCCCGACTACTTCGCCGGCATCGACGAGCAGATCTGCGTGCTGGTGCAGATCGAGAGCCGAAAGGGCCTGCAGGCGGCCACCGAGATCGCCTCGGTCGAGGGCGTCGACGGCGTGTTCGTCGGCCCGTCGGACCTGGCGGCGGCGCTCGGCCACCTCGGCAACGCGAACCATCCCGAAGTGCAGCAGGCGATCGCCGCGGCGTTCGAGGCCGTCAAGGCGGTGGGCAAGCCGCTCGGCATCCTCGCCCCGGTCGAGGCCGACGCCCGCCGCTATCTGGAGATGGGGGCGCGATTCGTCGCCGTCGGCAGCGACCTCGGCATCTTCCGCAACGGCACGCAGGCGCTGCGCGACCGCTTCAAGACGCCTTGAGGGTGCCGCTCGCCGCTGACTGACGTCCCTCGAACAGGTCTCGGCCCTTGGCCAGGGCGCGGATCTTGGCGTCGGCGATCGAGCGCTTGAGCATCCAGAAGCCGCAGTCCGGGTGGATGTACTTCACCCGGCCGGCGCCGAGCAGCGACTCGGCGCGCTCAATTGCCCGCGCCACCGCGTCGGCCGACTCGACCTCGGTGGCCTTGATGTCGACCACGCCCAGGCCGAGGCCGATCTCCGGCCGCAGGTCCTTGAACACTGCCAGCTCCTCGGGCGGACGATGCGCGCATTCGAGCACCACGTGGTCGGCATGGAGGGCGTTGAGGTAGTTCATCAGCTGCTGCCAGCTGCCCTTCTGCACGCTCTGTCCGCCGTAGTTGCCGAAGCAGAGGTGCACGGCCGGCGTCGACGGCACGGCATCCAGCACCCGGTTCATCGCCGAGGCGGCCCATTCCCATTCCTCGGGATGGCCCGGCAGGTTGGCCTCGTCGATCTGTACCACGTCGGCATCGAGATAACGCACCTGCTCGGCGAGCACGTCGGCCAGGGCGTGGGCGAGATCGGCGGTGGTGCCGTAGTGCCGGTCGAGAAGCGTCTTGGCCAGCATGTGCGGGCCGGTGACGGTGAACTTGAAGGTCCGGGTGGCAAGCGCCGACGCCCGCTGGCAGGCGCCGGGCAGGTCGAGCGTGCCGCTGCCGACCGGACCCTCGACGACGCCCGGCGGGCGGGTACGAAAGCGCATCCCCGGCATCGCCCGGTAGGCCATCACCTCGTCGAAGCTCATGGCGTGGCGGATGCCGGACATCGGCCGCACGAAGTACTCGATCATCCCGTTGGTCTCGGGATGGTTGAGGTCGAAGCGGTAGAGCTCGCCGTCGCAGACCACGTCGACGCCGGCCTGCTCCTGGGTGGCGATGACCACCCGGGTGGCGTCGATCAGGCCCTGCTCGGAAGGCGCGGCGGCCAGCCAGTCGGGCACCGGGTAGGAGCCGACGACGGTGGTCTGGATGCGCGGCGGCGGGAGGCTCATCGGATGCCCGCGACGGGGCTCACTTCGGCATCTTGATCGAGCGGTCGAGGAACTCGTTGGTATAGGCGATCTTGACGTCGAACGGCTGCTCGAGGCCGAGGTAGGTCTTGACGATGTCGTAGTCGGCGGCCATGCGCGCGTCGTCGAGGATGCCGAGGGCCACGCCTTCGGAGTACTTGTCGCGCATCAGCACCTGCACCAGCTGCCAGTTGGTGGTCTCGTTGGCGAGCTGCAGCGCGCCGTTGGCGTCGATCAGCGCCTGCACGCAGGGCGCGGGCGTGGCGACGCAGGCGGCGAACGCCTTCTGCGTCACCTTGACGAAGGCGGCGACGGTCGCCTTGTTCTTCTTCAGGTAGTCGCCGTTGACGATGATGGTGTTGCCGTAGGTGTTGAGGCCGGCGTCCTTCCAGGCGACGAAGCCCATGTCGTCGCCGAGCTCGCGCTGGAAGATGTGGTGAATGTTGTAGAACGAGGTGGTCGCGTCGATCGACTTCGACTTCAGCGCCGCGAGCTTGGCATTGGCGTCGATGTTGACCCAGGTCACCGAATTCGGGTCCATGCCGTTGGCCTTGGCCAGCGCCGGCCAGATGGTGCGCGCGCCGTCGCCGGCGGGGTTGCCGATCTTCTTGCCGGCGAGGTCCTTGACCGACTTGATGCCCGAACTCTTCAGCCAGTAGAGGCCCTGCGGCGAGTTGGCGTAGACGTTGAACACGCCCACCGTGTCGGCGCCCTTGCCACGCAGCGTCAGCGCGTTCGGCATGTCGGCCAGGCCGATCGGGTTGGCGCCGGCGCCGACCTTTTGCACCGCCACCGCCGAGCCCTTGCCCGGCTCGATCTCGAGGTCGATGCCGGCATCCTTGTACCAGCCCATCTTCTTGGCGTAGTAGTAGGGCACGTGGTCGCCGCCGGGCACCCAGTTGAGGATGAAGTCGACCTTGGTCTGGGCGAACGACGGCGCGGCGGCGAAGCCGGCCGCGGCCACGGCGAGAAGGGCGAGACGGCGAACGAGCGTCATGGGGGATCCTGCGGGATGGGGGGTCGTCTTTCAGTCTAGCAACCGCCATCCCACCGGGACTAGAGCGTTGACCCCGATAGCGCCGACGCGCCCCTATCATCGGCGCGGCCCGAGCTCGACCGCCGTCACCGCCACCCGATGAACAACAACGAACGCTGGAACCGGACGCTGATGGCGGTGGCCTCCCACCTCGCCCTGCTACTGGTCTGGTACCTGTTCGTCAAGTTCGGCGACGTGCCGAAGTTCGTCATGCCCTCGCCGGTCGACACCGTCAAGTCGCTCGGCGCCGGCAACTACAGCTGGTGGACCAACGGCCTGGTGACCGCGGCCGAAATCTACGGCGGCTACGTCGCCGCGCTGGTGGTCGGCGTGCTGCTCGCCCTCGCCTTCACCTGGTCGAAGCCGCTCGAGGCGCTGATGATGCCGCTGCTCGTCAGCCTGAACATGATCCCGAAAGTCGCGCTCGGGCCGCTGATCATCGTCTGGTTCAAGTACGGGATCGTGCCGAACATGCTGATCGCGTTCTCGATCTGCGTCTTCCCGATCCTGCTGACGACGGTGCGCGGCCTGCGCGAGGTGGAGCCCGACCTGCTCGACCTGGTGAAGAGCCTGCGCGGCTCGCGCTGGCAGACCTTCACCAAGATCCAGCTCCCGGGCGCCCTGCCCTACATCTTCTCCGGCATGAAGGTCGCCGCGATCCTCGCAGTCGCCGGGGCCATCGTCGGCGAGTTCCTCGGCTCCGACAAAGGCCTCGGCTACCTGATGCTCCAGGTGCAGGTGACGCTCGACACCGCGGCGATGTTCATGGCCGTGCTCTTGATCACGCTGATCGGGATGCTGCTCTATGGCGCGGTGCTGCTACTGGAACGTGCATTGGTGGTTCCCGATGCACGGGTGTCCTGAGGTGGTCGGCTCCGCTGGTCGGATGGGAGAGGCGGGGCGCTCTGCTCCGCTCATGTCCCCCGAGCCGCGGCTGCGCCGCGTCTCTCCTCCTTTACTTCGCTACGCAGAGCGCCCCACCTCTCCCATCCCCCACCGCCGCGCCGCTTTCACGACCCAGTGCGCGCAGGCCTCGGACATGGGGCGGCCCCCGCAGCGAAGTAAAGGAGGAGAAGGCAGCCGCAGGCTGCCTTCGGGGGACATGAGCGGAGGGGGCCGCCCCATGTTCGAGGCCTCTCCGGCGCAAGTCGGCCGATGAAGAACGTCGCCGTGGCCACCGAGCCCTTCATCCATCTCGCGAACGTCACCAAGTCCTACGGCAAGGGCGCGACGACGCATCTCGCGATCTCGGACGCGACCTTCGATGTGATGCCGGGCGAGCTGGTGTCTCTGGTCGGGCCTTCGGGCTGCGGCAAGAGCACGCTGCTGAAGATCCTGGCCGGGCTGCATCCGCACGACGGCGGTACCGTGACCATGGGCTCGGCCGAGGTGCCGTTCGATCCGGCCCGCGACATCGGCATGGTGTTCCAGCAGCCGCTGCTGTTGAAGTGGCGAACGGTCATCGACAACGTCCTGCTGCCGGCCGAGATCCTCGGCCTGCCGGAGAAGGCGAGCCGGGACCGCGCGCGCGACCTGCTCGCGCTGGTCGGCCTCGCCGGCGCCGAGGACAAGCGCCCCTACGAGCTCTCGGGCGGCATGCAGCAGCGGGCGGCGATCGCCCGCTCGCTGATCCACGACCCCAAGCTGGTGCTGATGGACGAGCCCTTCGGTGCCCTCGATGCACTGACCCGGGAGAAGATGAACCTCGAGCTGCTGCGCATCTGGAAGCAATCCGGGAAGACGATCCTGTTCGTCACCCATGGCATCTCGGAGGCGGTGTTTCTCGGCAGCCGGGTCGTCGTCTTCACCGCCGGGCCGGCGCGCATGGCCGACAACTTCACGATCGAGCTGCCGTACCCGCGCACCCTCGACATCAAGACCCACGAGGCCTTCGGCGCCTACACCCGGCGGATCTACAGGCTGCTCGGCATGGAGTGAGCGAATGCCGGCGCCGGCGCGCCGGCGGGCGGCCACTCGGCGCGAGCCATTGGCGCGCTGGTCGAAAGGTCGGGCACGACGGCGCTGCCGAAGGCCTTGCAGTCGAGCGACTCCAGGTTCAGCCGGCCACTGCGGATGCGCAGCCGCGGCTTGCCGCCCGAAGGCTCGTACAGGTCGGGGTGCGCCTCGAGATAGGCGCGGGCCTCGCCTTCGGGCCGGCCGGCGAAGCCGTCGATGAAATGGTGGCCGTTGCGCTCCACGTCCGGCAGGCCGAGCAGGGCCACCAGGGCCAGGTCCTGCTGCACCGCCAGGCCGGCCTGGGTCGTCAGGTCTTCGCCGGAGAGGAAGAACGAGCCTTCGCCATCGGCGTTCCAGAGGCGGCAGCGGGCGAGGTTGATCACCGACTTGTAGAAGCCTTTGCAGTCCTTGGACGAGACGCCGCCGTAGCCGAGGGTGCGGGCGCGAACGAAGGACTCGATCTCGCCGTCGGACTCGTCGATGATCACCGGCCGATGCCGTGCCAGCGCGGCGACGCTGCGCGAGAGCGCCACCTGGCGCTTGATCGGCTGCTCGATGAAGAGGGTGGCGGCGCAGAGCTTCTGCAGCGCCGGCTCGGCCTCCATGGCCTCCCAGAGGTCGACGACCGCGTCGACGTCCTCGTACTGCTCGTTGCCGTCGAGGGTGACGCGCAGCCCCTCGGGCACCGTGTCGAGCACGCCGGCGATCCGGACCAGGCGCTCGAGGTCGGCCTGGCGGTCGCCGCCGACCTTGAGCTTGAAGCAGCGCTGGCCGTAGGCGGCGACCACTTCCTCGAGCGTCTCGGGCAGGCCGTCGCCGACCCGCGTGCCCGGCGCCTGATCGGCAGCGACGATCGGGTCGAGCAGCCCGACCGTGTGCCGGGCGGCGATGCTGCGCACCGGCTCGAGGTCGGCGAGAAAGGACGTGAAATCGAGGGCGCCCAGGTCGGGGATCACGGGATGCGGCGCCATGCCGGCGAGGTTGCTGCGCATCGCCGTCCAGAAGCTGGCGCCCACCGTCCGGCAGACGGCGTCCATCACCGCCCGGTCGAGCAGGGCGTTGCCGTAGCTCGCGACCAGCGACGGCAGGCCGAGCTCGCGGCCGGCGCGGATCTGGTAGCGGTAGTTGTCGGCGAACAGCTCGAACGGCGTCGACGGCGGCGCCGCCAGGTAGGCGTTGGTGGCGAGCTCGATCGACTTGCGCAGCTGGTGCTGGTTCTGCGCGTCGGAGAGCAGCGGATTCTTGTCGAACCACTTCGCCGCCAGCATCTCGGCCGCATAGCCGAAGCCCTCGCGGCCGTCGCCGAGGCGCACGCGCACCCGGACGATCGCCTGGATGCCCTCGGTCAGGGTGATGACGCCGAAGCGGAAGGGCATCCGCAGGCGAAACGGCTGCTCGAACGCCTCGACCCCCAGGACCCGGACCCGCGGCGCGGGAATCGCTATCGCCATGAAACCGATTCTGGGGTCAGGAATCCGCCGCCGATACCGTCAATGTTGGCAGGTGTGTCGTGCTTCTCGCTTGCGGACGCCCCTCCCGCCTTGCACGCCGGGATGAGCGCCTGGGAGCGGCCCGGCGCGCTCAAGCCAGCCAGCGCTCCAGACCGGCGGCGACGAAGGCGTCGTCGCCCAGGTCGGCATGCTCCTTCAGCACCCGGTCGATCTCGCGGGCCTGGCCCGGGCCCAGGCCCTCGTGCGGGTCGAGGCACCACGTGCCTTCGAGCAGCCCCTGGCGGCGCAGCACCTCGTGGCAGCCGGCAATGCAGCCGGCGAAATCGTTGGCGACGTCGAAGAAGGCGCTGTTGCAGTCGCTGACCCGGCTGTCGAGGGCGAGCAGCTCGGCGGGGACAGTGCCGTTCGGCCCGGCCTCGGCGGCGGCCACGGCCTGCTTGCAGCGCTCGAGCAGCTCGACCGCGCCCTTCGTCCAGACCGACCAGTGGCCGAGCAGGCCGCCGCGAAAGCGCAGCGTGACCGGCGCGCCGTCGCGCATCGCCACGAACGGCGTCACCAGGTCGAGGACGATGTGGTCGTCGTTGCCGGTGTAGAGGACGACCCGGTGCTCGGCCCGGGCGGCGACAACGCCGCGAACCACGTCGAGCGTGCGGTAGCGGTTGAACGGCGCGACCTTGATCGCCACCACCCGCTCGAGCGCCGCGAAGCGAGCCCAGAAATCGACGCCGAGATCGAGCCCGCCGACCGCCGGCTGCAGGTAGAAGCCGATCAGGGGAATCTCGCGCGCCACCGCCTCGCAGTGGGCGATCAGGGCGTCGTCGCTCGCACCCTTGAGCGCGGCCAGGCTGAGCAGGGCGGCGTGATAGCCGAGGCCGCGGGCCAGCCGCGCCTCGGCCACCGCCTGGGCGGTGCCGCCGCAGGCGCCGGCGACCATCACCGGCGGCGGCCCATCGCGCGGCCAGTCGCGGGCGGTCTCGATCGCGCCGCGCAGCACCGTCTCGTAGAGGCCGGCCTCGCGGATCGCGAACTGGGTGGTGTGCACGCCGACCGCCAGGCCGCCGGCGCCGGCGTCGAGGTAGTAGCGGGTCAAGGCGCGCTGGCGGCGCGCATCGAAGGCGCGGTTCGCATCGAGCGCGAGCGGATGCGCCGGGATGGCGAGGCCTTCGCGCAGGCGAGCGCGGAGTGCGTCGATGTCACGCCAGGCTTCCAGGTCCGAAGGCGGGTGAGCAATGGATGGCGATGGAGACATCAGCCGAACTCCGGGCCGGCGAGAACGAACAGGCCGGTGCCGAGGCGCGGCGCCTCGCTCGCACCGAGCGACATGCGGACGAAGGGGCGCTGCCGGGCGAAGCCCTGGCGCTCGAGCTTGTCGGCAAGAGGGCGGTGGGCGCGCGGCAGGTCGAGGAAGATCGCTTGGCCGGCGTCGTGTGCCGTCGCGGCGGCGATGGCGATGTCCAGCAGGGCGGCGGCCTGAGCGGCGTCGCCGGCCACGAGCGGGCCGATCTGGATCGCGCGCCGGCCGGCCCGGGCGATGACGAAGCCGCGGCCGTCCTCGGTCCGCCACGCCCGGGTTTCGGGCCGCGACAGGAAGCTCGAGAGCAGGAAGTGGCGATCCAGGCCGGTCGCGGCGCGGTCGAGGGCGAGGAGGGCGTCGAGGTCGGCGAGTCCGGCCGGGCGTGAGACGCCGGCCGAAGGCGCGTCCGCGATCGCCGAAGGTGGCCGCACCGAAGCCGGCATCGCCGGCCGCTGCCATCGGTCGATCTCGAAGCCCGACACGAAGCCGAGCCGCCGATAGACGGCAGCGCCCGCCGGCGTCGCGTCCAGCACCGGCACGATGCCGGCCGCGCGCAGATGGACAACGCAGGCGTCGAGCAATCGGCTCGCCAGCCCGCGATGCCGCCAGGCCTCGGCGACCAGCACCATCGAGATCCAGCCCCGGTCGCGGCCATAGGGCAGAGCCGCGGCGGTCGCAACCCAGCGGCCGTCGGCGTCGCGCATGCCGATCGTCCGACCATGGCGGATGAAGAGCGACCAATCCTCGCCGGTCTGGTTCCAGCCGGCAGCATCGGAGAGGGCGAGCCCGGCATCGATGTCGCGCTCGGTCAGTCCCTCGAGACGAAGCGCCGCCTCGGCTGCGGCACCGGCTGCTGCAGGCACCTGCGCTTCAGAAAGTGCCATCGCGAACCTCGAACTTGGTCGGCTTGCCCAGGCTCGCGCCATCGTGCGCCACCCAGTCCGCAACCCAGTCGAGCATCGTCCCGATCGGCACCGACGGGGGACCGAACAGGCGCGCCGCCTCGCTCGCGTCGGAGAGCAGCGCGGTCTCGGCCTCGCGCCCGACGATCTTCGCCGCCACGCCGAGCCGCTCGCCGAGTCCGTTGGCGAGCCCGCGCACCGAGAGCGCCTCGAGGCCGGTGCCGTTGAGCGGGGTCGCCGGCGTCGTGCAGTGCGCCAGGCAGCGCAGGACCTGCTCGTTGGCGTCGCCCTGCCAGATGACGTTGACATGGCCCATCGTCACGTCGACCGGCTCGCCCTTCTTCACCTTCGAGGCGATGTCGAACAGCACCCCGTAGCGCATGTCGATCGCGTAGTTGAGACGGAATATCCGGCCCGGTGTGCGGTAGCGCGCCGAGAAGTACTCGAACATGCGCTCGCGGCCGAGGCACGATTGCGCATAGTCGCCGATCGGCCCGGTCGGGCTTCTTTCGGTGGGCGCGGGCGAGCCGATGCGGGTCAGCGGATAGACGTTGCCGGTGGAGAAGGCGACGATGCGCGAGGCCTGGTAGCGCTCGGCGACGACGCTCGGCACCCAGGTGTTCATCGCCCAGGTCAGCGGCGTATTGCCGCTGGCGCCGAACTTGTGGCCGGCGGCGAAGATCAGGTTGGGCGCGTCGGGCAGGGCAGCGATCGCCTCCCGGTCGAGCAGGTCGCAGGCAATCGTCTCCACGCCCCATGCGTCGAGGCGCTCGCGCACCGCGGCGTCGCTGAAGCGAGCGACGCCGATCACCCGGCGCGACGGGCTTGCGTTCTTCGCCAGGCAGGCGAGTGTCGGTCCCATCTTGCCGGCGACGCCGAGGATCAGCAGATCGCCGGCGATCGCCTTCATCTCCGCGACCAGGGCCGGGCTCGGCGCGGCGAGGAAGGCTTCGAGCTCGTCGACGGAAGCGAAGCGGCGCGGCAAGGCGGGCGATGCGGTCATACGCCGAGAATAGCGCCATGCAAACACCCGTCGACGGCCAGGAAAAGATCGTCCGCATCGGCGGCGCCTCCGGCTTCTGGGGCGACAGCCGGGTCGCCGCGCCGCAGCTCGTGCGCTCGGGGCGGATCGACTACCTCGTGTTCGACTACCTCGCCGAGACGACGATGGCGATCCTGGTCGGCGCGCGGGCGAAGAAGCCCGAGCTCGGCTATGCCACCGACTTCGTCGACGTGGCGATGCGGCCGGTGCTGCGCGAGATCGCCGAGGCCGGCATCAAGGTGGTGAGCAACGCCGGCGGCATCAACCCGCACGGCTGCGCCAAGGCGCTCGCCGGGCTGATCGAGGCCGCAGGCCTGCGCTTGCGCATCGCCGTGGTGGAGGGCGACGACGTCAACGCCCAGGTGCGCGAGCTGATCGCCGCCGGCCAGCTCGACATGTTCACCGCCCAGCCGCTGCCCGAGCGGGTGCTGAGCGCCAACGCCTACCTCGGCGCGGTGCCGATCGCCGAGGCCCTGGCGGCCGGCGCCGACATCGTCATCACCGGCCGCTGCGTCGACAGCGCGGTGACGCTCGGGCCGCTGATGCACGAGTTCGGCTGGTCGGCCAGCGACTTCGACCGCCTCGCCGGCGGCAGCCTCGCCGGCCACATCATCGAGTGCGGCTGCCAGGCGACCGGCGGCCTCTTCACCGACTGGCAGAGCGTGCCGGGCTGGGCGACGATCGGCTATCCGATCGTCGAATGCCGGGCCGACGGCAGCTTCACGCTGACCAAGCCGGCGGGCACCGGCGGCCTGGTGGCGCGCGCCCCGGTCGCCGAGCAGCTGCTCTACGAGATCGGCGATCCCGGCGCCTATGCGCTGCCCGACGTGATCTGCGACTTTCGCGGCGTGACGATCGAGGCCGAGAGCGAAGACCGGGTGCGCGTCGCCGGCGCCCGTGGCCTCGCGCCGACCGACGCCTACAAGGTCTCGGCGACGGCGATGCAGGGCTTTCGCGCCACCGGCACGCTGGTGATCGTCGGCATCGACGCAGCCGCCAAGGCGCGGCGCACCGCCGAGGCGATCCTCGAGCGGACGCGGCCGCTGCTCGCCGAAGCCGGGTTCGCCGACTTCAGCGCCACGCACATCGAGGTGCTCGGCGCCGAGGCCTCGTACGGACCGCACAGCCGGGCCAGCGCGGCCCGCGAGGTGATGATGCGGGTGGTGGCCGACCACGCCGAGCGCGGCGCGCTCGAGATCTTCGCCCGCGAGATCGCACCCGCCGGCACTTCCTGGTCGCCGGGCACCACCGGCCCGGGCGGCGGCCGGCCGAGCGTCTCGCCGCTGATCCGGCCGCTCGCCTTCATGCTGCGCAAGAGCGCGGTCGACGTCAGCTTCACGCTCGCCGATCACCGCCATCCGGTGGCGATCGCGTTGCACGGCGGTGCCTTGCCCGACGCCGGCACGCGGGCCGAACCGCCGCCCTTCACAGCCGCAGACGACGACGGCGCGACGACAGTGCTGCCGCTGGTCCGGCTCGCCTGGGCGCGCAGCGGCGACAAGGGCAACCTGTCGAACATCGGCGTCGTCGCCCGCCGCGCCGAGTGGCTGCCGCTGCTCTGGGAACGGCTCACGCCGGCGCGGGTGCGCGACTGGTTCGCCTATCTGATGCAGGGCGAGGTCGAGCGCTTCTGGCTGCCCGGCGTCGGCGCGATCAACTTCCTGCTTCACGACGCGCTCGACGGCGGCGGCCCGGCCTCGCACCGGCTCGATCCTCTCGGCAAGGGCATGGCGCAGATGCTGCTCGAGATGCCGATCGAGGTGCCCGCGGCGATCGCCCGCCAGGCCGAGACGTCCTAAAGCCCCGGCTCGGAACTCGACTTCTGCGCCTCGTGCGGCGCAGCAAAGTCAAGGCTGGCTATGGTGCTCTCGCAATAGGCGCGGGCGCGGGCCGCATTCATTTCCAAGATCCGCCGGCAAGGACCGGTGGACTGCTGGAGACAGACATCGTGATGCTTCACCGCTCCCTGGCGGCCGCCTGCCTGGCCGCCGCGCTCGTCGTCGTCCTCGCTGCGTGCGGTGGCGACGACCACAACCCGACTCCCGGAACCACGCTCAAGACCCTCTCCAACCGAGCCGACCTCGTCAGCGGCGGCTCGGTGCTGATGGAAGTGCAGCTTCCCACCGGTGTCGACCGCACGCAGCTGCGCGTCGACGTCGGCGGCACCGACGTCACGCCGGCGTTCACCCTGCTGGCCAGCGGGCGCACTGTCGGTCTCGTCACGGGCCTGGCGGTCGGCGACAACGTGGTCACCGCCAAGGCTGCAAACAACAGCTTCGTCGGCGCGCGCCTGACGGTCACGAACCATCCGATCGGCGGGCCGGTGCTGCTCAATGCGCAGACCACCCCCTGGATCTGCGCGACGCCGACGCCCACGCCGGAGGCCGGCAACACGCCGCGCACCAATGCCAGCGGCCTGACGACCACCGCCACGGACGCCCAGTGCAACATCGCGACCGAATACAAGCTGTTCTATCGCACGACGACGGTGGGCTGCTCGACGAGCCTGCCCGATCCGAGCCCGCCCGCCCCGGCGCCGACCGACAACTGCTTCAAGCCCTACACCGTCGGCGCCCCGCCGGCCGACCTGGCGATGACCACGCCGCTGGGCGCGACCACGCCCATCCCGTACATCGTTCGGGTCGAGCGCGGCACGATCAACCGCGGCATCTACGACATCGCCGTGCTGTTCGATCCGACCAAGCCCTGGACGGCGACCACGCCGCAGACGCAATGGACCGGCAAGGTGCTCTACACCTTCGGCGCCTCGACCGGCCAGCCGCGCCTGCAATTCCGCAGCGAGCAGAACTGGGCCGACGACAGCGCGCTCTCGCGCGGCCTGATGGTCGTCGACAACAGCCTGACCGACTCGCTCTACAACTCGAACCGGGTACTCGTCAACGAGACGGTCTTGATGATGAAGGAGCACATCGTCGACAACTACGGCGAGATCGTCTACACGATGGGCAACGGCTGCTCCGGCGGCTCGATCCAGCAGAACACCGTCGCCTCGACCTACCCGGGCCTCCTCGACGGCATCCAGCCGAGCTGCGACTACCCCGACTCGATCACCACTGGCATCGAGGTCACGGACTGCGTGCTGCTCGTCAACGCCTACGTGACGCCGGAGTGGACGGCGCTGATGGCCGGCAAGACCCAGGCCGAAATCAACGCCAAGAAGACGGCGATCAACGGCCATCTCGACCAGGTCGGCTGCCAGTCGTGGAACAACTCGTTCGGCTTCAACGGCAAGCCGGGCAACTACGTGCGCACCCTGGTGCTCGATCCGACGACCGGAGCGATGGGCGTGCTTCCGGGCGAGGTGCCGCGCAACAACTGCCTGTTGCCGGCGGCGCTGGTCTACGACCCGGTGACCAACCCGACCGGCACGCGCTGCGGCGATCCCGACCTCGCCGCGGCGATCTGGGGAACGACCGCCGGCATCGCCCCGGGGGGCACGCGCGCGCTCTCGACCAACGACAACGTCGGCGTGCAGTACGGGCTGAACGCGCTGCTCGCCGGGCAGATCACGGCCGAGGAGTTCGTGACCCTGAATGAGAAGATCGGCGGTGTCGATGCGGACTCGAACGCGACGGCGTCGCGCTCGACCGCGGACCCGGCAGCGCTGGACATCGCCTACCGGGCCGGCATCGTCTCGAGCGGCAAGAACCTCGCCAAGCTGCCGATCATCGATTCGCGCGGCTACGACGAGCAGGGCATCCACTACATCTGGCGCAGCTTCTCCGAGCGGGCGCGAATCGACGCCGCCAATGCCGGCGAGCATGGCAATCAGGTGATGTGGCGCTACGGCACGGGCCTGTTCCCTGCCACCCCGGCCCAGTTCGCGGCCGTGACCTTGCAGTCGCTACTGACGATGGACACGTGGCTGTCGAGTCTGGTGACGAGCGCACCCAAGGCGACGCTCAACGCCGAACGCACGCAGGCGCAGGTGATCGCCGCCCGGCCGGCGGAAGCGGTCGACTTCTGCTTCCTCACCGGCGACACCGACTTCACGACGAAGGTGTTCGACCCGGCGGCCTGCGACGCCGACCCACGGCTGGTGAAGCACGGTTCGCCGCACCAGGTGGCCGGCGGGCCGCTGGTCGAGAACATCCTGAAGTGCCAGCTGAAGCCGCTGGTAGCGACCGACTACACCGGCATCACGTTCAGCGACACGCAGCTCGCGCGGCTGAACGCGGTGTTCCCGGGCGGCGTCTGCGACTGGAGCCAGCCCGGCGTGGGACAACAGGACCCGGTCGCGCCGCAGACCTATCAGGCGGGACCAGGCGGCGTGCCGCTGCCCCCGGCACCGACCTCGACTCCGGTGTGAGGCGCTAGAAGACCTGGTCGCGGAGCACCTGCTTCAGGTACTGGCCGTAGCCGTTCTTCAGCATCGGCGCGGCCAGAAGTTCGAGCTGTTCGGCCGTGATCCAGCCCGAGCGAAACGCGATCTCCTCCGGGCAGGCGACCTTCAGGCCCTGGCGCTTCTCGAGCGTGGCGATGAAGCTGCCGGCCTCGAGCAGCGAGTCGTGGGTGCCGGTGTCGAGCCAGGCGTAGCCGCGGCCGAGGATCTCGACCGCCAGCGAGCCCTGCGCCAGATAGCGGCTGTTGACCTCGGTGATCTCGAGCTCGCCGCGCGCCGAGGGCTTGATGTCGGCGGCGATGTCGCAGACCTGCTCGTCGTAGAAGTAGAGGCCGGTGACGGCGTAGTTGCTGCGCGGTGCTGTCGGCTTCTCCTCGATGCTGAGGGCGCGACGCGCAGCGTCGAACTCGACCACGCCGTAGCGCTCGGGATCGTGGACGTGATAGGCGAAGACCGACGCGCCGTGCGTCCGGCTCGCTGCGGAATGCAGCAGGCCCTGCAGGTCGTGGCCGTAGAAGATGTTGTCGCCCAGCACCAGCGCGCTGGGAGCGCGGCCGACGAACTCGCGGCCGAGGATGAAGGCCTGCGCCAGCCCGTCGGGGCTCGGCTGCACGCAATAGGAGATCGCCATGCCCCAGGCCGAGCCGTCACCGAGCAGCGCCTGGAAGCGCGGCGTGTCCTGCGGCGTGCTGATCAGCAGCACCTCGCGGATGCCGGCCAGCATCAGCACCGACAGCGGGTAGTAGACCATCGGCTTGTCGTACACCGGCAGCAGCTGCTTGCTGAGCGCGAGCGTCGCCGGATGCAGGCGGGTGCCGGAGCCGCCGGCGAGGACGATGCCCTTGCGGGCCGAGACTGCGCTCATCGGATGTTCTTTCAGGTCCAGATCTCGGCGAGCAGGCGGTCGACGCCCGCCTGCCAGGGGGGAAGGGTGAGGCCGAACGCACGGCGCAGCTTGCCGGTGTCGAGGCGCGAATTCTTCGGCCGCTCGGCGGCGGTGACGAACTCGCTGCTCGGCACCGCGGCGATCGCCTCGCGCGCCACCTTCACCGGCCTGCCCGAGGCCCGCGCCGCCTCGATGACGCGGCAGGCGTAGCCGTGCCAGCTGGTCTCGCCCGCGGCCACGAGGTGGTAGGTGCCGCCCGGCGCGCTGCCGGCGACGATGGCGCGGATCGCATGCGCGCTGACGTCGGCGATCAGCTCGGCCCCGGTGGGCGCGCCGACCTGGTCGTCGATCACCGCCAGCTTGTCGCGCTCCTGCGCCAAGCGAAGCATGGTCCGGGCGAAGTTGCCGCCGCGGGTTCCGTAGACCCAGCTCGTTCGCAGCACGAGGTGGCGCGCACCGCTGGCCCGGATCGCCTGCTCGCCTTCGAGCTTGGTCTGGCCGTAGACGTTGAGCGGGCCGGTCGGCGCCTCTTCGTCCCGGGGGGTGTCGCCGCTGCCGTCGAACACGTAGTCGGTGCTGTAGTGGACCAGCCAGGCGCCGGCGGCCGCCGCCTCGCGGGCCAGGACGGCGGGGGCCTCGGCGTTGATGCGCCGGGCCAAGGCGGGCTCGGCCTCGGCGCGGTCGACGGCGGTGTAGGCCGCAGCGTTGACGACGACGTCGGGCCGGAGCGCGCGCACCGTCCCGGCGAGCGACTCCGGAGCGGCGAAGTCGGCCCCGTCGCTGCCGAGCGCATGCAGCTCGCCGAGCGGCGCGAGGGCGCGCTGCAGCTCCCAGCCGACCTGGCCGTCCTTGCCAAAGAGCAGGATCTTCACCCGGGCACGGCGCCGAGCCGGGCCGCGTCGCCGGGCGAACGGGCGCTGTAGTTGGTCGAGAGCCAGTCGCGGTACGCGCCGGTCTGCACCCGCTCGACCCAGCCGGCGTGGTCGAGATACCAGCGAACGGTCTTGCGCAGGCCGCTCTCGAAGGTCTCCTGGGGCCGCCAGCCGAGCTCGCGCTCGATCTTGCGCGCGTCGATCGCGTAGCGCCGGTCGTGGCCGGGCCGGTCGGTGACGTGCGTGACCAGGCGGCGGTACGGGCCCTGCGGATCGGGCCGCATCTCGTCGAGCAGGGCACACACGGTCTCGACGATCTCGACGTTCGGCTTCTCGTTCCAGCCGCCGACGTTGTAGGTCTCGCCGATGCGGCCGCGCGCCAGCACCTCGCGGATCGCGGCGCAGTGGTCCGTGACATAGAGCCAGTCGCGCACCTGCATGCCGTCGCCGTAGACCGGCAGGGGCTTGCCGGCCAGGGCATTGACGATCATCAGCGGGATCAGCTTCTCGGGGAAGTGATAGGGCCCGTAGTTGTTGCTGCAGTTGGTGGTGAGCACCGGCAGGCCGTAGGTGTGATGCCAGGCCCGCACCAGGTGGTCGCTCGCCGCCTTGCTCGCCGAATACGGGCTGTTGGGCGCGTGCGGATGCGTCTCGGCGAAGGCCGGCGCGTCGGGCAGAAGCGAACCGTAGACCTCGTCGGTCGAGACGTGCAGGAAGCGGAACGCGGCGCGCTCCGTGTCGGGGAGCTTCGACCAGTGCTGGCGCGCCGCCTCGAGCAGCGTGAAAGTGCCCTCGACGTTGGTCTTCACGAATGCCGCCGGGCCGTGGATGCTGCGGTCGACATGGCTCTCCGCGGCGAAATGGATCAGGGCGCGCGGCCGGTGGCGGTCGAGCAGCTCGTCGACAAGGGCCCGGTCGAGGATGTCGCCCTGGACGAAGACGTGGCGCGGATCGGCGTCGAGCGCGGCCAGGTTCTCGCGGTTGCCGGCGTAGGTGAGGGCATCGAGCGTGACCACCGGCTCGCCGGTGGCGGCGATCCAGTCGAGCACGAAGTTGGAGCCGATGAAGCCGGCGCCGCCGGTGACGAGGACGGGGGACGAAGAAGTCATGCTCGCAATGATCACACGCGCGCTGCATGCCCGCCGTCGCCGGCAGGCCCGGCGCCTGGCCTGGGCGGGGAAATCGCATCAACGCGCCGGAGCGATTCTCGCCCGCGTTGCCCGGAAGAGCTCGTCCTCGGCGGTCCACGACGAACGGTATGGCCCATCCCGCGAATAAGGGGCTGCTCGGAAGCGGTTGCCATCGATGATCCGCGCTTCGAGGAGGGATCCCACGGTGATGAGAGCGCTGGTGACCGGATGCGCCCTGGCGCTATTGGCCGCGTGCGGAGGCGGCTCTTCCGGCGGTTCGTCCGGCGGCGGGAATCAGCCTCCCGCTCCCCTCATCGCCGGTCCCGCAGAAGGCACGATCTTCCAGGCCGGCGATACCTTGGCCTTCAGCGGCTCGGCCAGCGACCCCGAAGACGGCACCGAACCCGCAGCGCGTCTCACCTGGTGGGTCGACCTCCACCACGACACTCACATCCACCCCTTCGTGCCGGAGACTACCGGCGGCAGCGGCACGGTCACGATCCCGACGCGCAACGAGACCTCGGACAACATCTGGTTGCGCTTCCACCTCCGTGCCACCGACAGCGCCGGGCTGACCAGCGAAGTGACCCGCGACATCCTGCCGCGCAAGGTGCAGTTCACGCTCGCCACCCAGCCGGCAGGGCTGGCGCTGACCCTG
>Ga0068858_100001286_pt1 | contig 25909 bp, 24 predicted proteins | sample KBSSwiS12_FD_66589 | JGI IMG/M metagenome (GOLD analysis project Ga0068858, IMG submission 66589) | Switchgrass rhizosphere microbial communities from Kellogg Biological Station, Michigan, USA - KBS Switchgrass S1-2 | ecosystem: Host-associated > Plants > Roots > Rhizosphere > Soil ... | reverse complement strand
CGCAGCTTGCCCCTCTCCCAAAGGGAGAGGGGATAGAAGGCTTACTTTGGCATCACCACCGACGGCCCGATATGGTCGATCACCGCCCTGGCATCGAACGCCCGGACATTGTCGCGCGGTTTCGGCCCATGGCCGATGATGATCTCGGCGCTGGCCTCGTACTTGTCGACCGTCTGGACGTCGACGCTGCGATCCCAGAACGGGTCGCCGAAGAACGGGTCCCAGCTGCGCCAGCCAAAGCCGCGGCCATAATAACGCCAGCTCGGGCCCCAATAGCCGCCCCAGGCGCCGTAGCCATAAGGGCCGCCAAAGCCCGGCGTTGTATAGGTGCGCGAGCTATGATCGGTGTTGCGATCGACCATGATGAAATAGTCGCCGCCTTGCTGCACGGTCAGTTCGGCCGCGCGGTACAGCAGGTATTTCTCGACCGTGTCGCGCGACGTGTAGCTGTTGCCGCTGAACGTCACCTCGAAGCGGTTGGGCTCGATCTGGTGGTCGCTATAACCGACCCGTGCAAAGCCGACGCCCGTCGCCGGGCGATAGGCGGTTTCCGTGGCGCAGCCCGATACGAGCAGCGCGCCCGACGCGATGGCGCCGAGCACCAATAAACGATTCGATTTCCTGGACATTGTCTTCAAGCCTCCGTGCGACCGTGCGGCGAACCGCCTCATTATCGCTATGACTAGTGGAACGCACGATGAACGGAAATGCTCCGCAAGCCGCGATGCTAGCTCATGGTGGGTACCGCTTCCAGCCCGGCAGGCTTCAATGTGGAGATTGCTTCGCCTGTGACGATCGGCGCCGTGATCGCGCGGTCGCCTTCTCGACGAAAAGCCTGGCTCCCTGAGTAGGATTCGAACCTACGGCCGCTCGATTAACAGTCGAGAGCTCTACCGCTGAGCTATCAGGGAATGCGCGAGGCAGAGGCGCTCTATAGCTTCCCGAATTTCAGATGCAACCCTCGGCGTCAGGCGATGAATTGCTCCATCGTGATGCGGTCGTCGAGCGCATGGTCGGGGTCGAAAAGCAGGGTGAGCTCGCGCGCGCGGTCGATCATGATGTCGACGCGGGCGACGTCGCGGACCTCGCGCTGGTCGGCGACGGCGCTGACCGGACGCTTGGCCGCCTCCAGCACGCGCAGGCCGATGCGGGTCTTGTCGGGCAGGATCGCGCCGCGCCAGCGGCGCGGGCGGAACGGGCTGATCGGGGTCAGCGCCAGCAATGCCGAGCCGAGCGGCAGGATCGGTCCCTGGGCGGAGAAATTATACGCCGTCGAGCCGGCCGGCGTGGCGACGAGAATACCGTCGCAGACCAGTTCGGGCAGCACGACACGCTCGTTGATCGTCACCTCGAACTTGGCGGTCTGGCGCGTTTCGCGCAGCAGCGAGACCTCGTTGATCGCCGGCAGCGCGAAGGTCTCGCCGTCGATCGTCTCGGCGACCATGCCGAGCGGCGTGACCTTGAACGGCTTGGTCAGCGCGAGGCGCTCGGCCAGGCCGTGCCGCTGCCATTCGTTCATCAGGAAGCCGACCGTGCCGAGGTTCATGCCGAACACCGGCACGATCGGCTGGCGCCGCTCCAGCATGGCGTGGAGCGTCTGCAGCATGAAGCCGTCCCCGCCCAGCGCGACGATCAGGTCGGCCTGGGCGACATCGACCCAGTCATAGGCGTCGTGCAGTTCGCGCGCGGCCGCCTGGGCGGGCGGCGTCGGCGAGGCGACCAGCGCCCAGCGCGGCGTCGTCATCCGCCGGTCACGCTCATGTGTCTCGCGACTGCGGGCCTTGCGGCGGCGATGTCGAAGTCGTGACGCGCCGGCTTGGTCGCCATCGCGGCATCGATCGCGGCATCTACGCTGGCGATTCCGCCGTCGCGCAACGCTGCCTTGAGATCGACCTTGTCGTCATGGCCGAGGCAGGTGAACAGCACGCCCTCGGTGGTCAGCCGCACGCGGTTGCAGGTGTCGCAGAAATTGCCGGTCAGCGGCGAGATCAGCCCGAGCTTGGTGCCCGTGCCCTCGACCCGCCAATAGCGCGCCGGCCCGCCCGAGCGATGCGCATCGCGGGCCAGCGCGAAACCTGCCTGCAGGTCGTCCATCACCGCGGTCAGCGGCAGGAAGCGATCGATCCGTTCCTCGTCGATCGCACCGAGCGGCATCGTCTCGATCAGTGTCAGGTCGAAGCCGCGGTCGACGCACCAGGCGAGCATCGGGGCGATCTCGTCCTCGTTGAAGCCCTTGAGCGCGACCATGTTGATCTTGATTGCCAGGCCGGCCCGCGCCGCGGCGTCGATCCCGCCCAGCACGCGGGCGACGTCGCCGTGGCGTGTTATGTGGCGGAAGCGGTCGGGGTCGCGGCTGTCGAGGCTGACATTGATTCGCCGCATGCCGGCATCGACCAGCCTTTCGGCATGCTCGGCGAGCCGGTTGCCGTTGGTCGTCATGGTCAACTCGTCGAGCCCCGTGCCGACATGGCAGCCGAGGCGATGCGCGAGTTCGCTCACATCACGGCGCACCAGCGGCTCGCCGCCGGTCAGGCGGATCTTGCGTACGCCGCGCGCGATGAAGCGCTCGCCGATGATCGCGATCTCCTCGAGACTGAGCAACTGGGCGCGCGGCAGGAAGGTCATTTCCTCCGCCATGCAATAGCGGCAGCGCAAGTCGCAGCGATCGGTTACGGAAATCCGTAAATAGCTGATCGTGCGACCATGGCGGTCGATCAAGGCGGGGGCGGCAGTCATTGTGCACGAGCTAGGCGTTCATGCGCCCGCTCACAAGGGGATTGCAGCGGGATTGCGGTACGGACGGCATGGCTTGGTAAGGCGAACGGTGTAAGACTAGGGCCGTGACCGTCCCGGCCTCGCTCTTCATCCTGTCCTTTCGTCAGCGCGACGAACTGGCCGCGCTTGCCGCCGGCGCCGGCTGGCAGGTGGTCGCCGCGCGCCGCGCAGCCGGCGCCGAGCGGCGTTTCCTGTCGAGCGGCGCGACGGTCGCGGTGATCGATGCGCGCGGTGCCGCCGCCGAGGGCATTGCCGCCACGCGCGCGCTGAGCGACACGATCGAGGCCAATGGCGGCGCGTTGCTGGTACTGGTGTCGCGCGGCGATATCGCCATGCTGGGCGATTTCCACGACGCCGGTGCGACGCATTTCCTCGCCAGTCCGTCGAGCGAAACCGAATTCCTCCAGATGCTGCGCTTCGCCGCGCGCCATGCCGAGCGGCTCGCCGGCGAGTGGCGCGAGGGTCCGCGGCGGCGCGAGCTTGGCTGGCATTACGATCCCGCAGCGGGAACGACTCGCCTCACGCCGGCCTTGGCGGAACTGCTCGGTCTCGACGAACAGGCCGGCGTCGCGGCCTTGCTGCGCCGTGTCGACCGGCCCGAGCGCGGCGCGGCCATCGGGGCGCTGCGCCGGCTGACGGCGCAGCACCCGGTCACCGCCTTTGCCCATGACGTGGTCGGGCAGGGTCGCGTCGTGCAGCATCTCCAGTTCGATCCGGTGAGCGGTCGCGTCGATGCCGTGGTCGAGATATTGGGGGCAGTGCCGACCCCGGGCCGCGATTCCGACGAACCGCCCGGTGAAGGCCGCGACGGCGCCGCGGCGCGCAGCTGGATCAATCGGCAGCTTGACGGCGGGGGAGAGGCGCCGTTGTTCGCGATGATCATCGCGCTCAATCGCTTCGACGTGGTCAACACCGCCTATGGCCGCACGGCGGGCGACCATTTGCTGCGCGCCGCCTCGGGCCGGATCGGCGAGGTGGTCGGCGATCTGCTCGGCAAGCAGGCGCGCGCCGCGCGGCTCGGCGGATCGTCCTTTCTCGTTGCGGCGCGGGCCGAGCGCGGGCGGATCGATCTCGCCGCCGAACGTATCGCCAGGGAATTGGCGCGGCCCTTCGTGGTCGGCGAATCGATCGCCGTGCTCGGTTGTCGCATCGGTCTGGCCGAGGCGATGGCCGGCGACGATGCGGCGAGCCTGTTGCGCCGCGCGAGCGAGGCGCTGGCCGATGCGCGCGATTCGGACAGCGCGACGATGCGCGTCGCCGGGCAGGATGGCGGCGACGCGACGACCGACCGGCTGGCGGGTGAGCTTCACCGCGCGATCGACCGGGGCGAGATCGAGATATTGTTCCAGCCCCAGGTCTCGGTGTCGACCGGCGTCATGCTCGGCGTCGAGGCGCTGGCGCGCTGGGAGCATGGCGAGCATGGCACGATCGGTGCCGACACGCTGTTCGCCGCGGCGGCACGTGCCGACCTCGAGATCGGCCTGTCCGATCACATCCAGCGCCTCGCGCTGGAACGCGCGGCGACCTGGCCTGCGGCCCTGTCGCGGCTGCGACTGTCGCTCAACCTGACGGCGGCCGACATCGCCCGGCCGGGCTTTGCCGACCTGTTCCTCGACCGGGTCGATGCCAGCGGCTTCCCGCGCAACCGCCTGACGCTGGAGATCACCGAGAGCGGCCTGATCGACGACCTCGGCAATGCCGCCGCCTTGCTCACCACCTTGCGCAGCGCGGGATGTCGCGTCGCGATCGACGATTTCGGCACCGGCTATTCTAGCCTCGCCTATCTCAAGGCGCTGCCGCTCGATTACCTCAAGATCGACAAGAAACTGGCACAGGATATCACGGGGACGGCGCGTGACCGGGTGGTGGTGCGCGGCGTGATCGAGATGGCGCGGTCATTGGGGCTGACGGTCATCGCCGAGGGCGTCGAGACGGCGGAGCAGCTCGATCTGCTCGCCAAGGAAGGGTGCCAGGTCTATCAGGGATATCTCTGTTCCGGCGCGGTGACGGGCGCGGCGCTCGAGCAACTGCTGGCGGCATGACCTCTGACAATATTGACCGCCCGCCTGCCCGGTGAGGCGGTCGAATTTTGTCAGTCGCGCGGCGGCGGTCAGGGCGCCGTGGCGGCGGGTGACTCCCGGCCGCCCATCAGCGGGCGCTCGACATAGCGATAGGTCAGGGCGGACAGGGCGATCGTGACCAGCACGACCAGCGCCTTGAGCACGATGCTACCCGTGGTGCGGCCGAGCGCGAGGTCGACCAGCGTCAGGACCGGGAAGTGCAGCAGGTAGATCGAATAGGACCATCGCCCGATCGCCTGAAACGGTGCGGACGACAGCAGGGTCCGGGTCTGGGCGCCAAGCATGATGCAACCGATGGCGAAAACGGGGAACAGGGCGGCGAGCCATGGCAGGCGGAGGGAAAGCGCCATGACGGCCATGGTGCCGGCGAACAGGGCGAGGACCAGTATCGGCCGGGCACGCGTCGGCGTCTCGATCGCCCACAGGCGCCCGAGCGCAAAGCCGAGGCCGAGGCCGCAGGCGGCGCGGGCGATCTGTACGTCAAACCCATGCGCCAGCCGGACCGCGCATAGCGCGACGCCGAGCGCGAGCATCACGACGAGGATCAGCATCGGCGTCCGCGAGGCGCGTGCGAGGCGTGGCAGCAGCGGCAGGGCGAGCGCGGGGAGGAACAGTTCGAAGGGCACGCTCCATGCCGGGGGATCGATCGAGACACTCCCAAGCCCGAGATGCAGCGGACGCAGAATGCCGGTCAGCGACTGGATCATCGCAAGATTTTTGGCGATGACCCCCGCGCCGAACGTGTGGGGACTGAGGGCCAGCATCGCCAGCGTGCCGATCCACACCATCGGCGCAAGGCGCCGCACGCGCTTGATGAAATAGTCCTTGAAACCCGGTCGCGCCCGTTCGAGCGAGCGGTACAGCACGAAGCCGCTGAGGATGAAGAAGAAATCGACGCTCAGCGTCCACAGTCCGCCCGGCAGCAAGCCGTGCGTGATGCGCAGGATCATGCCGTTCAGCCCGAGATGAAAGAACATGATCATGCAGGCGAGTACGCCGCGCATCCCGTCGAGATCGGTGAAGTGCCCGGCCTTGCGCACGCTGCTCATCGTTCGATTGATTCCCACCGCCCGAGCGGCGTGCTACGCAGCGCGACGATGCTTGTCCAATGACAAAGGGAGCGGAACATGCGGCGAATCCTGATGGCGCTGTTGCTCGTGGTAGCGGGCACTCCAGCGGTGGCCGGTCAGACGGTGCCATCCGCGCAACGCGCGGTCGAGCGGGCGATAACCGACAGCGCGACGGGCTGGAATGCCGGCGATATGGCGCGCTTCATGGCAATCTATTCGGATACGCCGCAGACCAGTTTCGTGGTCAAGGACGGGCTCATTCGCGGCAAGCCGGCGATGATCGCGCGGTATCGCGAACGCTATGATTTTGCCGACCCGACCAAGCGCGGCACGCTGACCTTTACGACCCTCGACTTCCGGCTGCTCGACCCGACCCATGCGCTTTACATCGCGCGCTATCTGCTGACCTATCCCGGCGGCACGACGGCGAGCGGGCCGACCACGCTGATCTTCGCGAAGGAGCGTGCGGGCTGGCGCATCATAGCCGATCACAGCAGCTAACATGTTCGTCATGCCGGACATGTTCCGGCATCCACTGTCCCGCAAACTCCTCAAACCTTTGGTACGCGGCACGGTGGACCCCGGAACCAGTCCGGGGTGACGGAATTTGATGGGGCTAACCAGCCGCCCTCGCCAGCCCCTTGGCCAATTGCAGCGCGCCGTTGAGGCGGGCCTTGGGATCGTTCCAGGCGCGTGACACGACGAGTTTGTTGTCGGGCCGCAGCTTCGCCACACCGCCGAGCCGTTCCACCCAGGCGAGCAGGCCGGCGATGTTGGGCGGGTTGTCGTCATGGAACGACACGACCGCGCCGCGCGGCCCGACATCGATCTTCGACACGCACGCCTTCTTGGCGTCGAGCTTGATCTCGATGACGCGGATGAGGTTGTCGGTCGCATCGGGCAGGGGGCCGAAGCGGTCGATCATCTCGGCGGCGAAGCTTTCCAGTCCGGCCTTGTCGTCGACGTCGTTGAGGCGGCGATACAGCCCCATGCGCAGGTCGAGATCGGGGACATATTCCTCCGGGATGAGGATCGGCGCATCGACGGTGATCTGCGGCGAGAAGTCGCGTGGGCGGATCGCGGCGCCACTCGCGCGGGCATCGAGAATCGCCTCTTCCAGCATCGACTGGTAGAGTTCGTAGCCGACCTCCTTGATGTGGCCTGACTGCTCGTCGCCGAGCAGATTGCCGGCGCCGCGCTGGTCGAGGTCATGGCTGGCGAGCTGGAAGCCCGCGCCCAGGGTATCGAGATCGCTCAGCACCTTGAGGCGCTTCTCCGCTGTCTCCGACATGATGCGGTCGGCGGCGGTGGTGAGATAGGCATAGGCGCGGGTCTTCGAGCGGCCGACGCGGCCGCGCAGCTGGTAGAGCTGGGCGAGGCCGAAGCGGTCGGCGCGGTGGATGATCATGGTGTTGGCGCTGGGGATGTCGAGCCCGCTTTCGACGATGGTGGTCGAGACCAGCACCTCGAACTTCTTGTCATAAAAGGCCGACATGCGCTCCTCGACCTGGCTCGCCGCCATCTGGCCGTGCGCCACGACGTAGCGCACCTCGGGAACATGTTCGCGCAGGAATTCCTCGATATCGGGCAGGTCTTTCACACGCGGTGTGACGAAGAAGCTCTGCCCGCCGCGATAATGTTCGCGCAGCAACGCCTCGCGCAGCACGACCGGATCCCACGGCATGACATAGGTGCGTACGGCGAGGCGATCGACCGGCGGGGTCTGGATCACCGACAGTTCGCGCAGCCCCGACATCGCCATCTGCAGGGTGCGCGGGATCGGCGTGGCGGTAAGGGTCAGGACGTGGACGTCGGATTTGAGCGCCTTCAACCGCTCCTTGTGCGTGACGCCGAAACGCTGCTCCTCGTCGACCACCACCAGACCGAGGCGCTTGAACTCGATGCCCTTGGACAGGATCGCATGGGTGCCGATGACGATGTCGATCGTGCCGTCGGCAAGGCGTTCCTTGGTCGTCTTGGCTTCCGCCGCCGTGACCAGCCGCGACAGGCGGCCGATATTGAGCGGGAAGCCCTCGAAGCGGGCGACGAAATTCTGGAAATGCTGGCGGGCGAGCAGGGTGGTCGGGCAGACCACCGCGACCTGATGCCCGGCCATCGCCGCGACGAAGGCGGCGCGCAGCGCGATCTCGGTCTTGCCGAAGCCGACATCGCCGACGATCAGCCGGTCCATCGGCTTGCCGGCCGACAGATCGTCGAGCGTCTCGTTGATCGCGCGGTCCTGGTCGTCGGTTTCCTCGTACGGAAAACGATCGACGAAGCTGGGATAGCCGCTGCTGTCGCGCTCCATCACATCGGCCGGGCGCAGCGCGCGTTCCGCCGCCGTGGCGATGAGTTCGCCGGCGATCTCGCGGATGCGCTCCTTCATCCGCGACTTGCGGCGCTGCCAGGCTTCGCCGCCGAGCTTGTCGAGGCTCGCACCCTGGGCGTCGGAGCCGTAGCGCGACAGGACCTCGAGATTCTCGACCGGCACGTAGAGCTTGTCGCCGCCCGCATAGGATAGGGCGACGCAGTCGTGCGGCGCCTTTTGCACCGGGATCTGGGTCAGGCCCTCATAGCGCCCGATGCCATGGTCGACATGGACGACGAGATCGCCGGGCGTCAGCGCGGCGAGTTCGGCGAGGAAGGCGTCGGCCGATTTGCGGCGCTTGTGGCGGCGCACGAGGCGGTCGCCGAGCATGTCCTGCTCGGTGAGCAGGGCGACGTCGGGCGTGGTGAAGCCGTGGTCGAGCGGCAGGACGATCAGCGCGACCGACGATGCGGCGGCGCCGAGCGCCTCCTGCCAGCTCTCGGCATGGCGCGCGCCATTGAGGCCGTGATCCTTGAGCAGACCGGTCAGGCGATCGCGCGCGCCGACCGAATAGCTCGCCAGCACGGGCTTGCGGCCATCGCGGCGGAGCTTGTCGAGATGCTCGACCACCGCTTCGTAGATGTTGACGCCGCTGGCGCGCTCGGGGGCAAAGTCGCGGGGGCCGTCGACCTGGAAGTCGAGGACGACGGCGCTTTCGGGTTCGTGGAACGGCGTGGTGCGGTGCGCGGGTGCGGTTTCGAGCCGCTCGTTGAAATCGTCGGGCTTGAGATAGAGCGAGTCGGCGGGGAGCGGGCGATAGCTGCCCGGGTCGCTCGACTGGGCGCGGACGCGGTTGGCGTGATAGTCGGTAATCGCCTCGAAACGCTGTTCGGCGGCCGCGACGACGCCGGCATCACGCACCATCACGGTGCCGTCGCCGAGATGGTCGAACAGGGTCGAGAGCTTGTCTTCGAGCAGCGGGAGCCAATGCTCCATGCCGGCGAGGCGGCGGCCGTCGGAGATCGCCTGATAGAGCGGATCGCCAGTCGCCGTCGCGCCGAAGCGCTCGCGATAGCGGCTGCGGAAGCGCTTGATGCTGTCCTCGTCGAGCAGCATTTCCGAGGCCGGGAGCAGGGTGAAGCCGTCGACGCGGCCGGTGGTGCGCTGGTCGGCGGGATCGAAGGTGCGGACGCTTTCGATCTCGTCGCCGAAAAAGTCGAGGCGCAGCGCCTGGCTCTCGCCGCTCGGGAACAGGTCGACCAGGCCGCCCCGTACGGCGAACTCGCCGGCGTCCGCGACCGTCTCGGTGCGCATATAGCCATTGGCCTGGAGCTGCTCGGCGAGGCGGTCGCGGCCGATGCGCTCGCCCGGGGCGAGGCGGGCGACGAGCTGGCGAATGCGGAACGGGGTGAGGGTGCGCTGCATCGCCGCGTTGGCGGTGGTGATGAGCAGTTGCGGGCCTTTGACCGGCTGCTGCAACTGGTGGAGCGTGGCCATGCGCTCGGCCATGACCTGCAGCGTCGGCGAGGCGCGGTCATAGGGCAGGCAATCCCAGGCGGGGAAGGTGAGGATTTCGAGTTCGGGCGCGAACATCGGCGCGGTCGCGGCGATGGCGCGCATCGCGGCCTCGTCCGGGGCGATGAACACGGCGCGGGTCTTCGCGGCGCGCGACAGGTCGGCGAGCAGCCATGGCTCGAACCCCGTCGGCACGCCGGCGAGGGTGAGGGGTGTGGGGGTAGAGAGGATGCGTTTCAGGTCGGGCATGGGGCTCCGGAATTGGTGCGAGGCGGTTCGTTGCAAATAAAGATCGTCATGCTGAACTTGTTTCAGCATCCATGCGCGGTCATCTGAACCAGGAGCGTCGCTCGTGTGACTCCTGGTCGCGCATGGACCCTGAAACAAGTTCAGGGTGACGAAAGCTAGGTGGCGATCGGAACGTAATTGAGCGTGTGCAGGGCGGCCATGATGGTGCCTTGCCAGCGCTCGGGTGCCGGCTCGGTGCCGATCGCCCAGGCCATGATGTCGACGTCCTGTTCCTCGAGCAGCGCTTCGAACAGTTCGATCTCGGCGTCGTTCCAGCCGGCCGAATGCGCATCGAAGAAGCCGCCGATCAGCAGATCGGCTTCCTTGGTGCCACGATGCCAGGCGCGGAAGCGAAGGCGCTTCAATCGGGTCTCGCGATCCATAATTCTCCAAACGCAATTGGCCGGCGGTGCTTGGAGCAACCGTCGGCTGGGACTAGGAGGGGCAATAGTCATGCGGCCCGATATCCTCAATCCATTGTTCGCCGAGGTCACGGCGCTGAAAGGCATCGGGCCGGCGCTCGCCAAGCCGCTCGACAAGCTCGGGCTGCACCGGGTGGTCGATGTCGCCTTTCATCTGCCGACCGGGTGGATCGACCGAATTCCGCGCGAAGAGCTCGACACGGCCGATGCGGGGCGGACGATCGCGATCACGCTGACCGCGGTCGAGCATCGCTCGGGCAATGGGCGGGGGCCGAGCCGGGTCAAGGCGGTCGACGCCAGGGGCAATTATGTCAGCCTGGTCTATTTTGGCAGGCATCCCGGCTGGGCGATGAAGCTGTTGCCGCTGGGCGAGCCGCGCCGCGTGTCGGGCAAGCTCGAAATGTACGGGCAGGAATTGCAGATCGTCCATCCCGACCATGTCCTGCCGCTCGACGAGCTCGATACGACGCCGGAGCGAGAGGCGATCTACCCGCTGTCGGAAGGGATCACGTCGAAACGGATGGGGCAGCTTGCGGCGCAGGCGGTCGAGCGCGCGCCCGAGCTCGCCGAATGGATCGAGCCCGGGCTGCTGGCGAAGCATGACTGGCCGGCATGGCGCGCGGCGCTCGCACGCGTGCATGCCGATCCGTCCGACATGATCGCGCGGCAGCGGCTGGCCTATGACGAGATCTTCGCCAACCAGCTCGCCTTGATGCTGGTCCGGCAAGACAATCGCCGGCGGCGCGGCAGGGCACTGGTCGGGACCGGCAAACTGCGCGACCAGCTGCAATTACCCTATATGTTGACCGGTGCGCAGACGCGCACCGTACGGGAGATCGAGGGTGACCTTGCCCAGTCCCAGCCGATGCTACGGCTGCTGCAGGGCGATGTCGGGGCGGGCAAGACGCTGGTCGCGGCGATGGCGTTGCTGATCGCGGTCGAGGCCGGGGCGCAGGGCGCGTTGCTGGCGCCGACCGAAATCCTCGCGCGCCAGCATTATGACACGCTGCGCCGCCAGCTCGCCGGCCTGCCGGTCGAGATCGCGGTGCTGACCGGGCGCGACAAGGGCAAGGTACGCGAAGCGACCTTGATGGGCCTGGCCTCGGGCGCGATCGACATATTGATCGGCACGCACGCGATTTTCCAGGAGGCGGTGACCTACAAGGATCTCGGGCTGGTCGTGGTGGACGAGCAGCACCGCTTCGGCGTGGCGCAGCGCATGATGCTGCAGGCCAAGGGCACCGCGCCGCACCTGCTGGTGATGACCGCGACGCCGATCCCGCGCACGCTGACGCTCGCCAATTATGGCGAGATGGACGTCAGCCGGCTCGACGAGATGCCGCCCGGCCGCCAGCCGATCGAGACCCGGGTGATTTCCGAGGACCGGCTCGACGCGGTGGTCGACGCGCTGGCGCGGCATATTTCAGATGGCGGGCAGGCCTATTGGGTGTGCCCGCTGGTCGAGGAGAGCGAGAAGAGCGACCTCGCCGCCGCCGAGGCGCGCGCGGCGACGCTGCAGGCGCGCTTCGGCGAGCGCATCGCGCTGGTTCATGGCCGGATGAAAGGCCCCGAAAAGGACGCGGTGATGTCGGCCTTCGCGGCAGGACGGACCAGTGTGCTCGTCGCGACGACGGTGATCGAGGTCGGCGTCGACGTGCCCAATGCCACGCTGATCGTGATCGAGCATGCCGACCGCTTCGGCCTTGCCCAGCTTCACCAGTTGCGCGGCCGGGTCGGGCGCGGGAGCGGCAAGTCCAACTGCCTGCTGATCCGCGGCAGCGCGCTGGGCGAGACGTCGCGGGCGCGGCTGGCGTTGATGCGTGAGACCAATGACGGGTTCCGCATCGCCGAGGAGGATCTGCGGCTGCGCGGTGCCGGCGAGTTGCTCGGCACGCGGCAATCGGGTGAGGCGGGGTTCCGCCTGGCGACGCCGGAGATGCTCGGCGAACTGCTGCCGGTGGCGACCGACGACGCGCGGCTGCTGATCGATCGCGACGGCGGATTGCAGGGCCCGCGCGGCCAGGCGGCGCGCACGGCGCTCTATCTGTTCGAGCGCGACGCAGGGGTGGCGCTGCTGCGATCGGGGTGACTCAGCCGATCTGGCGCAGCGCCGCCAGCAGCGTTTCAAAATCGCCCTGCGACAGCGGAGTGCAAAAGGCGAAGCCGATTCGCCCGCCGAGCGACCAGCGGACCCGCGCCGGTCGATCGCCGATCACCGGGAGCTTCACGTCGACCTCCACCCCGGGCAGAAAGGAAATGTCGCACCGCGCCATCATGCCGCTCAATGACAGATCGACCACCACCAGCGCCAGCGGCTGCCCATCGGGCCCGATCGCCCTGGTGCGGTGGAATACGGCGACGCGATCATCGACGCGCTTGTCGTGGAAGGAATGACGCTCCAGGCCCATGCAGATGTCCTTGGCGCCCGTATGCAGCTGTCCGGGCGCCCGCATCATGGCCAAAACGCGTTTAACGGCGGGTTCGGGAAATCCTCCGGGATTCCACGGTATCCGGCGTCCTGTGGGGATCAGCGCGCCTTGAGCAGTGCCGCAAGCAGGTCGTAATAATCGGCCAGATCGATCGCGCGCTCCAGCTCGCAGCCCATGCGGCCGCCGAGCCACCAGCGGACCTCGGCGATGACCGTGCCGACGACGGGGAGCGAAACGCGCAATCGGTCGCCGACCGCGAACTCGATCTCGCACCGCGCCATCAGGCCGAGCGCGGACATGTTGACGATGAGCAGCGTGACGGGTCGCATGTCCGGGCCCATGCCGCGGGCGCGGTAATGGACTTCGTCGCGCGCTGTCGCACGGTGGTCGGTAATTGCGGCCTGCGCCAGCCCCATCGCAATGCCCCCTTCACGGCGACGTTCAGGCTAGGGCAACGGATATGAAGCGGGTCGAAAGAAAGCTGCTTAACGACTGGTTGCCGCGCAGATTATGTCGAGCGGCGTCAGGATATTCAGCCGCTGACGAGCAGCCCGTGATGCTTCTTGCCGGCCGCGACGCGGACCGGTTCCGCGCCAACGGCGATGACCAGCCCCTCATCGGTGACCTTGTCGGCGCCGATCCGCGCGCCGCCGCCCTTGATCAGCCGGCGCGCCTCGCCCTTCGAGGCGGCCAAGCCGAGGCCGACCAGGGCATCGACAATGCCGATGCTGCCGCCGGCGACCGTCAGGGTCGGCAGCGAAGCACCCGCGGCGCCCTCCTCGAAGGTGCGCCGCGCGGTCTCCGCCGCCTCGGCTGCGGCGGCCTCGCCACGGCACAGCGTGGTCGCGGCATCGGCGAGCGCCTTCTTGGCGGCGTTGATTTCGGCGCCTTCGAGGGCAGCGAGCCGGTCGATCTCGTCGAGCGGCAGGTCGGTGAACAGCTTGAGGAAGCGCCCGACATCGCGGTCGTCGGTGTTGCGCCAGAACTGCCAGTAATCATAGGCTGAGAGCTGGTCCTCGTTGAGCCACACCGCCCCACTCGCGGTCTTGCCCATCTTGGCACCGTCCGCGGTGGTGATCAGCGGGGTGGTCAGACCGAAAACCTCGACGCTGTCGATGCGCCGGGTCAGCTCGATGCCGTTGACGATATTGCCCCATTGATCCGACCCGCCGAGTTGCAGGCGGCAGCCGACGCGGCGCGACAGTTCGAGGAAGTCGTAGGCCTGGAGGATCATATAGTTGAATTCGAGGAAGGTCAGCGGCTGCTCGCGGTCGAGCCGGAGCTTGACCGAGTCGAACGCCAGCATGCGGTTGATGGTGAAATGCCGGCCGACATCGCGCAGGAACGGGATGTAATCGAGCGCGTCGAGCCATTCGGCATTGTCGACCAGGATCGCGTCGGTCGGGCCGTCGCCAAAGGTCAGGAAACGTTCGAACACGCGGCGGATCGAAGCGATGTTGCCGGCGATGTCGGCATCCGACAGCAGGCGGCGCGATTCGTCCTTGCCCGAGGGGTCGCCGACCTTGGTCGTGCCGCCGCCCATCACCACGATCGGCTTGTGCCCGGCCTTTTGCAGGCAGCGCAGCATCATGATCTGGACCAGGCTGCCGATATGCAGCGACGGCGCGGTGGCGTCGAAGCCGATATAACCGGGGACGACCTGTTTGTTGGCAAGCGCATCGAGGCCGGCGGCATCGGTGAGCTGATGGATGTAACCGCGCGAGCTGAGCAGGCGGAGCAGGTCGGAGGTGTGTTCGGTCATGGCGCGCGGGCGCTTAGCACGACGCCGCGCCGCGATGCTACCTTAGCGCGGCAGTTCGGCCAGCGGGTCGACCGGCGTCCGCCCCTTGCGCAGCTCGAAATGCACCTCGGGCCGGTCGGCGAAGCCCGAATCGCCCGATAGCGCGACCGTCTGGCCGCGCCTGACCGCCTGGCCGCGCTGGACGAGTAACTGGCTGGCATGGCCATAGACGCTGGTCCAGCCATCGCCGTGCTTGATGATGACCAGGCCACCGAGGGTCGAAATCTCGCTGCCGGCATAGGCGACCACGCCGTCGGCGGCGGCGGTGATCGGCGTGCCGGTCGGCACCGCGATCTTGATGCCGTTGAAGCGCTCGCCCGTCGCGCCGGGGCCGAAACGCGCGACGATCCGCCCCCGCACCGGCCAGGCGAAGCCGCCGCGCAGCGAGGTCGGCTCGGCGACCGGCGTGAAGGCCGAGACCGGCTGGCTCGCCGATCGCGCCGGGCGGGCGGGGCGCTGGTGCTCGGCGATCGCCGGCTGGCTGCCGGTGACGATATCGTCGATGTCGAGGCGGAAGGCGGCGGCGCGCTCGGCCGCGGTGCTGGCGCCGCCGCCCGCGCTGCCGCCGGGGATCAGCACGCGCATGCCGACGCGCAGCACATAGGGCTCGCTCAGATCATTGGCGGCGATGATCTTGCCCCAGTCGACGCCATAGGCGCGAGCGATGGCGATGCCGGTCTCGCCGGCGCGGACGAGATGGTAGCGCCCGCCCGGAATGGCGAGCCGCTGGCCGGCGCGGATCGTGAAGGGCGCGGCGAGGTTGTTGGCCCGCGCGATCGCCTCCGAGCCAGAGCCGGTGATGTCGGCGACGTGGCGCAGCGTGTCGCCCGACTGAACGACATAGGTCGTGTCGGCGATGGTGCGCGCATCGGGCGACACAGGGCGCGACTGCCAGGCGGGCGGCGGCGCGGGCACGGTGCGGACATCCTCGTCGATGCGGCGCGGCTCGTAGCGTTCGGGCGGATTGTCCTGCGGCGGATAGCTTTGCGGATAATAGGGTTCGGGCCGCGAATCCTGCGGGATGCAGCCGCCCGCCAGCAGTGCGACGATCAGCGCGGCGCCGGGCCGCAGGAGCTTGCGTCGCATGGTCTCCCCTCGCTCAGCGATACGCGGCGTCGAGCATAGCGAGCGAGTCGCGATGTGTCAGGTCCAGATGCAGCGGCGTGACCGCGACATAGCCGTCGGCGACCGCCTCGAGATCGGTGGCATGCGCCGGGGTCTCGATCGTCGGGCCGAGCGCGAACCAGTGATATTCGTAGCCGCGCGGATCGCGGTTGGTGACGATCTGCAGCCGGCCATAGTCGCGCAAGCCCTGGCCGACGACGCGGATGCCCTTGACCGCCTCCGCCGCGACGGCGGGGAAGTTGATATTGACCAGCGTGCCGCGCACGTACGGCGTGGCGAGGATCGGGCGCAGCACGCGCTCGCCCCAGGCGCTGGCGGCGGCGAAGGGTACCGCATCGCCCATGCCCTCACGGGCATAGACCTGGCTCAGCGCGATCGAACGCACGCCGGCGAGCGCGCCCTCCATCGCCGCCGAGACGGTGCCGGAATAGGTCACGTCCTCGGCGAGATTGGCGCCGCGGTTGACGCCCGACAGGATCAGGTCGGGCGGCGTTTCCTTCATCAGCCGGGCCAGCGCCATCATCACCGCGTCGGTCGGCGTGCCGGCGACGGCAAAACGCTTCTCGCCATGGCGGCGGACGCGCACCGGCACGCTGAGCGTCAGCGAATGGCCGGCGCCGGATTGCTCCTCGGCCGGGGCGACGACCCACACATCGTCGGACAGGGTGGCGGCGATCGCTTCGAGCACCTTGAGCCCCGGCGCGTGATAGCCGTCGTCATTGGTGAGCAGGATGCGCATCAGCGCGCCGGCTCGAGGCGCGTCACGCCATCCATATGGGGCACGAAGGCCTCGGGCACGGTGATCGAGCCATCCTCATTCTGGTAATTCTCGATCACCGCGACGAGCGTGCGGCCGACCGCCAGCCCCGAGCCGTTGAGCGTGTGGACGAAGCGCGTGTTCTTCTCACCCTCCGGCCGGTAGCGCGCGTTCATGCGGCGGGCCTGGAAATCGGTGCAGGTCGAGCAACTGGAGATTTCGCGGTAACGCCCCTGGCCAGGCAGCCACACTTCGAGATCATAGGTGCGCGCGGCGGAAAAGCCCATGTCGCCGGTGCACAGCTTCATGCGGCGGAAGGGCAGGCCGAGGCCGGTCAGGATGCCCTCGGCGGCGGCGGTCATGCGCTCATGCTCGGCCTCGCTCTGGTCGGGCGTGACGATCGAGACCATCTCGCATTTGTCGAACTGGTGCTGGCGGATGAAGCCACGCGTGTCGCGCCCGGCGGAACCCGCCTCCGAGCGGAAGCACGGCGTGAGCGCGGCGAAGCGCATCGGCAGCGCGCCTTCGGGCAGGATCTGCTCGCGCACGATGTTGGTCAGGCTCACCTCGGCGGTCGGGATGAGCCAGCGGCCGTCGGTGGTGCGGAACGAATCCTCGGCGAATTTGGGCAACTGGCCGGTGCCGAACATGATCTCGTCACGCACCATCAGCGGCGGCACGATCTGCTCATAGCCATGGTCGCGGGAGAGTATGGTCAGCATGTGCTGGCCGAGCGCGCGGTAGAGCCGGGCGAGCGGGCCGCGCAGCAGCGTGAAGCGCGTGCCGGCGAGCAGCGCGCCGGTTTCGAAGTCGAGGCCCAGCGCCGGGCCGATCGCGTCATGTTCGCGCGGCGCGAAATCGAACACCGGCAGGGCGCCGCGCTGATGGACCAGGGCGTTGGCCTCCTCGTCCGCGCCATCGGGCACGTCGGCGAGCGGCAGGTTGGGGATCGCCGCGAGCAGCCCATCCAGTTCCGCGCCGAGCGCGGCCTCTTCGGCCTCGATCGCCGGCAGCTTTTGCTTGAGCTCGGCGACCTCGGCCATCAGCGCCGCGGCGGCGGCCTCGTCCTTCGCCGCCTTGGCCGCGCCGATCGCCTTCGACGCCTCGTTGCGCCGCGCCTGTCCGGCCTGCGCCTGGGTGATCAGCGCGCGGCGCTTCTCGTCGAGCGCGAGCAGGGTCGCCGCCGCGGGCGACAGGCCACGGCGGGCCAGTCCCGCATCAAAGGCTTCGGGATTGTCGCGGATCAAACGGATGTCGTGCATCGGCGCGCTATGACGGCGGCTCCGCGCGCGCGCAACCCGTGGCTATCGCCGGGCGTTGGGCAAGCGGGCTCTCGAAAGGACCATCCGATGCAAGTTTCCCACAATGCCTGCGTGCTCATCGCCGACGGGCGCAAGATGATGTTCCTGCGCAACGAAGGTGACGCGATCCATCCGCATCTCGTCGTCGAACATGCCGAAGAGCTGAGCAACCCTTCGGACCAGGACCAGAAGAGCGACGCGGCCGGTCGCTCGGGCATGATGAGCCGTCGCGGGCAGAATTCGTTCGAGGAAAGCGATTTTCACCAGATCGCGGAAGACCGTTTCGCCGGCGACGCGGCCGAACTGCTCAAGCAGCGCGCGCTGTCCGGGTCGTTCGAGTCGCTGATCGTGGTCGCGCCGCCGCGCACGCTGGGCGAGCTGCGCAAACATTATCACGCCTCGGTCAGCGACAGATTGGCCGGCGAGATCCACAAGGATCTCACCGGTCACAGCATGTCGGATATCGAAGCGGCGTTGGTCGCCGCCTGACGAATCAGGCCCCCTGACGAATCAGGCGGTGACGCTGGTCGGCCTGGCGAAGCGCTTGCGCGCGACCAGCGCCGCCGCGGCGGCGCCGAACAGCAGGACAATCGGCGGGGCCGGGACGGGGGCGGGCGGGCCGCCGCTCGAGCCCGTGCTGCCGCTGGAGCCGCTCGAACCGTTGCTGCCGCCGTTCGAGCTCCAGCCGCCATTGCTGCTCCAGCCATGGCTGCTCGAGCCGTAGCTCGACGAATTTCCCGACGAGCTGCTCGTGCTCGACCCGTTCGACGAGCTGGCCGAGCTATTGCTGCTCGACGAGCCGTTCGACGAACTCGAGGTCGATGACGAGACATTGCCGCTCGACGACGAGGAGGAGGAAACGTTGCCACTCGACGAGGAGGACGAGGAGACGTTGCCGCTCGACGACGATGACGTCGATGAGGACACGTTGCCGCTCGACGAGGATGAGACGTCACCCGAGCTGCCGCCGCTGGCGGAGGAGACATTGCCCGAGCTCCCGCCGCTGGCCGACGAGACATTGCCGCTCGAGCTGGACGAGGTGCTGCCCGACGAGAAGCCGCCGGTGCTCGACGAGGTCGACGAGCCGCCGGTCGATGAGCCGCCGGTGCTGGTCGAGGAACCGCCGGTGCTGGTCGACGATCCGCCGGTGCTCGACGATGTCGATGAACCGGTCGATCCGCCCGTGCTGGTCGATCCGCCGCTGCTGCTCGATGTCGAGGAAATGACGATGCCGCCGCTCCCGCCGCTCGATCCGCCACCGAAGAAGCCGCCAGCGAAGAAGCCGCCGCCGCTGAAGCCCCCGCTGCCGCCAACCACGGCCGCGCCGCCGCCACCGCCGCCACCGCCACCGATGAACGGCGTACCGCGCTCGGCGTAGGAGGGGGGCAGGGGAATCGGCGCGCCCTGGCTGGTCACCGTGACCACCGCCGGCGGGCAGGCGGCGCGAGTCTGGGTGACGACTCGGCGAACGCGCGAGCCGCCCGCGCTTGCCACCGTGGTCGTACGCCGCACGACTCGCTTGACCGCATGGCCGTAGTGACGGGTCTGCGCGCCTTCCGCGACGTGCACCGCGCCACCGCCGACCAGGGCGCCACCACAGGCGCATGCGCAGAGTTTTGCTAAGGCCATCCGCACTGACATGACGTCGCTCTTTCGCTACCGGCATTATTTCTGTGGCCGGAGGTAAACCCATAGCCGCGGTTAAGCCGCTATCGGTTCAGACTGCCCAATAAATTGTTAAGTGCAAGTTCGTTAACCAAAGTTAGCCGGCATTTACTGGGGAATTTTCAGCTCACCTCGCCAGTTTCTTGGTTAATGTTCCGTGTTGAGACGCTTTCATGGTTAATATTGCGCCGTCCGCGACAGCGATGGACGTATTACTTCTCCGGCGTGAGGACCGCCGCCGGGGGGAGTCCGGTGCGCCCGGCAAAGCGATGTTGTGCCAAATGGTTGCGACGGTTGCTTGTGGTGCTCGGGCGGCATGGCTATAGCGCCGGCCCATGGGGTTGATCGCCAGATATCTGCAAGGAGCTGCGGCAACCCGGGGAGAGTGGGGATGGCGACTGCTTTGAATCACTTGGACGACTCCGGAAATTTCCTGCCGCCAGCGGGCGGAGCCGACGGCTATCGGCCCAGCGCCGACGAGCCTTTCATGAACACGCGCCAGCAGGAATATTTCCGCGACAAGCTGTTGGCATGGAAGGACGCGATCCTGCGCGAGGCGGCGGGGACGCTGTCGCAGTTGCAGGTCGATTCGCTGCGCGAGGCTGACCTGACCGATCGTGCGTCGAGCGAGACCGACTGGTCGATCGAGCTGCGCACGCGCGACCGTCAGCGCAAGCTGATCTCCAAGATCGACGCGGCGCTGCGTCGTATCGAGGAGGGCGAATATGGCTATTGCGAAGTGACCGGCGAGCCGATTTCGCTCGCCCGACTCGAGGCTAGGCCGATCGCGACCATGACGGTCGAGGCGCAGGAGCGTCACGAGCGCAACGAAAAGGTCTCGCGCGAGGACTGATTTGTGCCGCTTTGACGGCATGTCCTTAAGCAGTTCGATACGATTTCGCGGCTAATTGTCGCCGAACGGAGGTCGAATCAGAGCTGGCCATGGACCAATTTCCCAGTGATCCTTTCAGCGGCGTCGCAAGCGACGAGGGCGCGTATAATCGGCAAGACCCGCGGGACAGCCTGTTCCTGATGGCGGACATGCGCGTGCCCGGCACCAAGGAAGTCAAGGCGATCAAGGTGCGTAACCTGTCGTCGGGCGGGTTGATGGCGGAATTTCCGCAGGGCCTCGACCAGGGCATGGCCGTGGAGTTCGAGGTGCGCGGCATCGGCCGGATCACCGGTCGGGTGGCATGGTCGGCGGCCGGCCGCATCGGCGTCGCCTTCGACCGTCAGATCGATCCGATGCTGGCCCGCAAGCCGGTCGGCACGGGTGGCAAGACGCCGGTGTTCGTCAAACCGGTCCTGCCCCGGCGCTGACCCCGGCGCGAGTCGCGCCGGGATCGTATCGCACGGTCAGGCGGTCAGAGTGACCATCTCTTCCTTGATACGAAGCTTCTGCTTCTTCATCGCCGCCAGGGCGGCCGCGTCGGGCATCGGTCGATGCGATTCGTCGGCGATCTGCCGGTCCAGGACTGCATGCTTGGCTTCGAGAGCCGAGTAGTGCGAGGTCTGCTGCATGGATGCGTTCTCCTGCATTGCTGGTCGGGGGAATGGAGTAAAACATGGTCGAGGTTAATTGTCTCCCCCCTTCGTCGCGCGTTTCGACGTAGCGAGGCATTTTGCGCGATGGCTTGTTTTTGTGCGTCGGGGCGGCCAAGCACAATTGCGCGCAGCCGCATCGCACGGGGACAGGATGGACGAGACCCAGATCGCCAAGCGTTTGGAAATGTTGAGGATCGAGCATCGTGATCTCGACTCGGCGATTGCCGCGCTGTTCGAGACGGGTTCGACCGATCAACTCCAGCTCGCGCGACTGAAGAAGCGCAAGCTCAGGCTGCGCGACGAGATCACCCTGCTCGAGGATCAATTGATCCCCGACATCATCGCCTGAGCCATGCGCGACAAATTGCATCTCCGCCGCCGGCGCTGTCCGGCCATGACGACGCCTGATCCGGATTGGGACGCTGGCGTCACGAAAACCGCGCCTGCGCTATGTCGTTAACGATCTGTTTATGCCACTTCTTCCGGCGATGAAGGGGAACAACGCCGAATCGCGGCTCCACCGCCGTTTGGTCGACACGCTGTACGTCGATGCGATGGTGCTTGCCGACGAGGCGCGGGCCTATTTCGACGAGGGTGGTCGTGCCGACCGCGAGGCGCTCGATCCGATGGCGCGGGTGTCCTTCTCGTGCGAGTCGCTCAAGGTGACGACCCGGCTGATGCATGTGATCGCCTGGCTGCTGACGCAGCGCGCGGTCGACGCCGGTGAAATGGCGCCGCGTGAGGCACTCGATCCGTCGCGCCGACTGGGGCCCGCGCCGGTCAGCGAGGAGAGCGCGGTGCTGGCGATGCCGCTCGCCGCGCAGCAGCTGATCGCGGCTAGCGCCGAGCTCTATCGCCGTGTCGAGCGACTCGACCTTGCCCAGGCCAGTGAGATGGCCGCGCCGAGCCCGGCCCGTACGATGCTCGATCGGCTGGCGATGGCGTTCTAGATTTTCACCTTTGGGGGGAACCGTCGCGGGGGGCTGCGACGGCACTGAAGCGGCGAGTGGGGTAACCCGCTCGCCGCTTTTGCTTGGGCGACCGGTTTGATCCACCCTTTCGCCGAACGGGTCACGGGAGAATGTGTCAAAGCTTCAGACGGGCACGCGCGGCCCTGTACTCACGCTCCAGTCGATCGACACGCACCGCGACCGGCTCGATGCAGTCGATCACGCCGATGCCCTGGCCCGAGCCCCAGATATCGCGCCACGCCTTGGGCTTGGTGGCGTTCCCGGCGCCGAAATCCATCGTCTTGAGGTCGCCCTCGGGCAGATTGTCGGGGTCGAGCCCCGCCGCGGCGATCGACTGGCGCAGGTAATTGCCGTGCACGCCGGTGAACAGGTTGGAATAGATGATGTCGGCCGCTTTCCCGGCGACGATACCGTCCTTGTACTCGGGCGGCGCATTGGCCTCTTCGGTGGCGATGAACGGTGAGCCGATATAGGCGAGGTCCGCGCCCATCGCCTGGGCGGCGAGCACGGCGCCGCCCGTGGCGATCGAGCCCGACAGCACGAGCGGGCCGTCGAACCACTGGCGGATTTCCTGGACGATCGCGAAGGGCGACAGCCGGCCGGCATGGCCACCGGCACCGGCCGCGACGGCAATCAGGCCGTCGGCGCCCTTTTCGATCGCCTTGCGCGCGAAACGGTCGTCGATGATGTCGTGCAGGGTAATGCCGCCCCAGCCGTGCACGGCGGTGTTGAGTTCCTCGCGCGCGCCGAGCGAGGTGATGACGATCGGCACCTGCCATTTGGCGCAGGTGGCCAGGTCGGCCTCGAGCCGGTCGTTCGACTTGTGGACGATCTGGTTGACCGCGAAGGGCGCCGCCGGGCGATCGGGATGGTCGCGGTTATGCGCCGCCAGCTCTTCGGTGATGCGGTGAAGCCATTCGTCGAGCTGCGCCTGGGGCCGGGCGTTGAGTGCGGGAAACGAGCCGACGATGCCCGCCTTGCACTGGGCGATGACCAGCTCCGGGCCGGAAATGATGAACAGCGGCGAGCCGATGACGGGCAGGCGCAAGCGATCGAACAAGGGGGGAAGGCTCATACAAGGGTTTCATAGCGAAACCAAAATGCGTGTCCAGCGCGGCCGGTTTGCACCCGTCCGGGAATGCCTTATTGCGCTAACACACTCATTCCCGGAGTCGCTCCCCCCATGAAGTTCGCGTTCGCCTCGTTGCTGCTGATGACCGTGTCCACGCCAGCGCTCGCCGCCCAGGGCCGCCTGCCGTCCGATGTGGCGCCGCTCGATTATGATATCAGCATCACGCCTGATGCCAGGGCAATGACCTTCAGCGGGCGCGAGACGGTTACGGTCGCGGTCAAGGCGCCGACCGCGACGATCCAGCTCAACGCCGCCGAGTTGAAGGTCTCGCGCGTGACCTTCGATGGCGCGGTCGTGCCGTTCGCGATGAACGAGGCGGATCAGGTGCTGACGGTGACGCTGCCAAGCGCGGCGACGGCGGGCACGCACCGGCTGACCTTCGCCTGGGACGGCAAGATCAACACCTCGGCGGCAGGGTTCTTCGCGATCGACTATACCAATGGCGACGGCTCGGCCGCGCGGATGCTGGCGACGCAGTTCGAGGCGCCCGATGCGCGGCGCTTCGCGCCGATGTGGGACGAGCCGGCGTTCAAGGCGAAGTTCACGCTGAGCGCGGTCGCACCGGCCAACCAGACCGCCTTTTCCAACATGCCGACGGCGCTGGTCACCAAGCGGAAGGACGGCACGAAGCTCTACCGTTTCCAGCAGTCACCGGTGATGTCGAGCTATCTGCTGTTTCTCGGTATGGGCGATGTCGAGCGCAAGACGGTGATGGCCGGCAAGACCGAGATCGGCATCATCACCCGGCGCGGCGTGGTCGATCAGGGCGATTACGCGCTGAGCCAGGCGCGCAAGCTGCTGGCCTATTACAACGACTATTTCGGCCAGCCCTATCCGCTGCCCAAGCTCGACATGATCGCGGGCCCTGGCTCGAGCCAGTTCTTCGGCGCGATGGAGAATTGGGGCGCGATCTTCTATTTCGAGCCCGAGGTGCTGTTCGACCCGAAGCGCGCGACGCAGAGCGGGCGCGAGCGCATCTTCATCGTCGTCGCGCACGAAATGGCGCATCAGTGGTTCGGCGATCTGGTGACGATGCGCTGGTGGGACGATCTGTGGCTCAACGAGGGCTTCGCCTCGTGGATGGAGAACAAGACCAGCGGCGACCTCAACCCGAGCTGGAATGCGCGCGCGACCGCCGTGTCGGAGGATCGCGAGGCGGCGCTCGGTTTCGACGCGACCGCCGCGACGCATCCGATCATCCGCCATGTCGAGACGGTCGACCAGCTGGGCGAGGCGTTTGACGGCATCACCTACCAGAAGGGCCAGGCGGTGATCGGCATGATGGAGTCGACGCTCGGGCCCGACATATTCCGCGCCGGCATCCGCAGCTACATGGCGAAATACAGGCACGGCAACACCGACACCGACCAGCTGTGGGCCGAGCTCGCCGCCGCGGCGGGCAAGCCGGTCGCGCAGGTCGCCCATGACTTCACCTTGCAGGGCGGGGTGCCGCTGGTCGCATTGACCGGGGCGACCTGCGGCAACGGTGTGACGAGCGCGGTGCTGACCCAGGGGCGTTTCGGGCTCGATGCACCGTCGAAGGTGCCGCAGGTCTGGCACGTGCCGCTGAAGCTGGGCGTGATCGGGGCGCCTGCCACCAGCGCGATCGTTTCGGGCGCGGCGCCATCGACGGTAACGGTGCAAGGTTGCGGCACGATCGTGCTCAACCAGGGCAAGCAAAGCTATGTCCGGGTGATGTACGACGCGGCGGGCCATGCCGCGCTGGTGCGCGACTTCGCGAAACTCGACCTGACCGATCAGCTCGGCACGCTGGGCGACGATTTCGCGCTGGCGATGAGCGGCGACCAGGGCCTCGACCGCTATCTCGCGGTGCAGGCGGTGGTGCCGGTCGACGGCAATGCGCTGTTATGGTCGTCGGTCGCGGACCATCTCGGCGACATGGTCACGCTGTACAACGGCACCCCGCTCGAGCAGCCGCTGCGCGCGCGGCAACGCGCGACGCTGGCGCCGGTGATGGCGCGGGTCGGCTTTGCCGCGGTCGCGGGTGAATCGCCGCTGGTGACCAATTTGCGCGAGACGCTGATCACCAGCCTGGGCGCCTCGGGCGACCCGGATGTGCTGGCACGCGCACGCGATTATTTCGGCAAGCTGCGGCAGGATCCCAACGCGATCCCGCCGGCGATTCGCGGGCCGATCCTCGCTACCTATGCGCGCAACGCGACGGCGGCGGAGTGGGACGCGCTGCTCGCGGTCACCAGGGCCGAGAAGAACCCGGTGGCGAAGAACGGCTATGTCCGGCTGCTCGGCTCGGCGAAGGACGATGCGATCGCGGCGCGAGCGCTCGAACTGCTCAAGGGCGACGAACTCACCGCGCCGCAAAAGGCCAGCCTGCTGTCGTCGGTCGCGCGGCGGCACCCGGACATGGCGTTCGATTTCGCGGCGGCCAATCTCGACCTGGTCAACAGCTTCCTCGAGACCAGCACGCGCGCGGGATTCGTCGTCGGGCTGGCGGCAGGTTCGAACGACCCGGCGATGCCGGCCAGGATCACCGCCTTTGCCGAGAAGAACCTGCCCGAGGGCTCGCGGGCGGGCGCGACGCGGGCGCTGGCGCTGATCGCGACCCGGCGCCAGGCCGCCGAGCGGTTGAAGCCGGCGATAACGGCGTGGCTGGGTGGCGGTACGGGCTGATACGATTGGCGCGGGTGCCGACTCATCCGCTCCAGCCACGATATGGCTGTTGCACTTGGTTTTGGAACGCAGGGA
>Ga0068858_100001283_pt1 | contig 25970 bp, 19 predicted proteins | sample KBSSwiS12_FD_66589 | JGI IMG/M metagenome (GOLD analysis project Ga0068858, IMG submission 66589) | Switchgrass rhizosphere microbial communities from Kellogg Biological Station, Michigan, USA - KBS Switchgrass S1-2 | ecosystem: Host-associated > Plants > Roots > Rhizosphere > Soil ... | reverse complement strand
CCAATCCCACTACCGACGCCGCGAAAACCAATGACCACGAACTACGGCTGCAGTACTAACCGACGGACGGTCGGACCCTACGAAAGGACCGCCTATGAACGGAATCTCGATGCAACAAGGAATCGCCGGGTTCGCAAGGACTGTGTTGGTGTCCGGCGGTTTGGGACTGGCTGGTTTGGGGCTGGTCGCAGGCACCGCCCAGGCGGCGCCGCCCTCCGGCCCGTACGCCTGATGCCCTGGGGACGACCCAGGCGGTGGGCCCGGCGGCCCATTCAACTCCCCAGGCCCCCCGAATTGGGACTGGAACATCTGCCACACCTACTACACGGTCAACTGGGGTCAGGGCAATGTCTCTCTGACCATTTGGGATGGAGAGAATCCACCGCCGGACAACCGGGGTCCCGTCGGGCCGTGCTCTCTCCTGGACACCAGGGGTTGCGGCCGTTAGCCCGGCTGGCTGATCGTTTCTGGACTCGCGTGGAGGCGCGGTCAGCTCCCGAAACCCGCCTTACGCAAGGCATCTGCTATTGATCCCGTGGCTTGACTCGACTCCCGACGCCCAGAATCCTTGCCGCGACTCGGCTTTGGTCGCGTCCCCCGCCCCTGATCGGAACGCTTGCCCCGATCCTGCTGCGGTGTGTCGTTCAAACGCAGACTCAACCCGATCCGCTGGCGTTCTACGTCGACATCGACGACCTTGACCCGCACCACCTGCCCGGACCGCACGACCTCATGCGGATCAGACACAAAGCGGTCGGCCATCGCAGACACGTGCACCAGGCCATCCTGATGAACACCGACGTCGACGAACGCGCCGAACGCCGCGACGTTGGTCACCACGCCTTCCAAGACCATGCCCACCTTCAGGTCGGCCACCTTCTCCACGCCGGTAGCGAATGTGGCCGTGGAGAACGCAGGCCGCGGATCGCGTCCGGGCTTCTCCAGTTCGGCGAGAATATCTGTCACCGTGGGGATTCCGAACTGATCATCGGCGAAGTCGGCGGCCCGAAGGGCCCTCAACGACCGCTCGTCGCCGATGAGTTCGGCGAGGGTGACCCCCGAGCGGTCCAGGATGCGCCGGACCACCGGGTACGCCTCTGGGTGGACACCGGACGCATCGATGGGGTCGTCGCCACCACGAATGCGCAGGAAGCCGGCGCATTGTTCGAATGCCTTGGGGCCCAGGCGAGGAACCTTCAGCAGCGCCTTGCGGTTGCGGAACGGTCCTGTCTTGTCGCGGTGGGTGACGATCGCCTCGGCCAACGATTCTGATACCCCCGACACTCGCGCCAGCAGCGGGACGGATGCGGTGTTCAGGTCGACTCCCACCGCGTTCACGGCGTCCTCCACCACAGCGTCCAGGCTGCGGGCGAGCGTGCCCGGAGTGACGTCGTGCTGGTACTGCCCAACGCCGATCGACTTCGGGTCGATCTTCACCAGTTCGGCGAGCGGATCCTGAAGCCGCCGCGCAATCGACACCGCCCCGCGCAGGGTCACGTCGAGCGTTGGCAGCTCCTGCGCCGCATACGCAGAGGCTGAGTACACCGACGCGCCTGCCTCGCTCACCATGGCCTTCTCTGGAGCCTGAGCGTCGGCGGCTCGAATGTCGGCGATCAGTTCGGCGGCCAGAGCGTCGGTCTCGCGTGACGCCGTGCCGTTACCGACGGCGATCAGCTCGACGCCGTGACGGGCGACGAGCGCCGCCAGGGTTGCCTTGGCCGTATCCCATTGCTTCTGCGGCTGATGAGGGTAGATCGCACAGGTGTCCACTACCTTGCCGGTGCCGTCCACGACGGCCACCTTCACTCCTGTCCGGTAGCCGGGATCCAGGCCCAGCGTCGTGCGGTTACCCGCGGGCGCGGCGAGCAGGAGGTCCTTGAGGTTCCTGGCGAACACGGCCACGGCGTCCTCCTCGGCGCGCTGTCGGAGCCGAACGCGGGCATCGACCCGTGCGGAGATCATCAGCTTGGTGCGCCACGCCCACTCGACGGTGGCGGCCAGCCACGGTGTCGCCGGGGCCGTCGAGGCCCTGTGGATACCGAGAGTCTGGGCGATCATCGCGTGGTAGGCGTCGTCGTCACCGCCGTCGAAGGTGAGCGCAAGCACCTCTTCCTTCTCGCCGCGCATCACGGCGAGGACGCGGTGTGACGGCATGCTCTCCAGCGATTCGGCGAACTCGAAGTAGTCGCGAAACTTCTGCGCAGCAGCACTTTTCGCCACATCATCCGACCAGGGCGCCGTTCGTACCGAACCGCCCTTCCAGAACTTCTCGCGGATGGCACCGACGAGTTCGGCGTCCTCGGCTGCGCGCTCGGCCAGGATGTGTCGCGCTCCGTCGAGTGCTGCGGCGGCGTCGGCCACATCGTCACCGAGGAACTCCGTGGCAACTTCCCCGGGGATCAGCGCCGGATCGGCGAGCAACCGATCGGCAAGGGGCTCGAGCCCAGCCTCACGAGCGATCTGCGCCTTGGTCCGTCTCTTCGGCTTGTAGGGCAGGTAGATGTCTTCGACACGCGACTTGGTGTCAGCGGCCATCAGTGCGGCCGTCAACTCGTCGGTGAGCTTGCCCTGCTCTTGGATGGAGGCCAGCACTGCGGACCGACGGTCGTCCAGCTCACGCAGATACTGCAGGCGTTCCGCGAGTATCCGCAGTTGGCCGTCATCGAGACTTCCGGTCGCCTCTTTGCGGTATCGGGCGATGAACGGGACAGTGGCGCCTTCGTCGAGTAGCCGGACGGCGGCAGCGACCCGAACCTCATCGACGGCCAGTTCCTCAGCGAGACGGGCGTTTACAGACTTCACGGTTGACCTCTCAGGCACGCGAAGACTCTACCGGCCGCGCCGGCGAAGGTGGGTGAGTCGACCTTCTGCGGTCTCGCAATTGCTCATGCGGATCCGCGTACCGGCGAGGATCGCTGCGTACGGGCCGATTTGTTTCTGGACGGGGCTTGGCGGATGACACATCTGTCGATGGCGTCACGCGGATGTCGAGAAAGTGGTGACGGCTCCGTCCCAGGGGTAAGCGACCAACTAGGGTCGCGAACCTGAAGGGAGAATCTCATGGCGAAGTACCTGCTCCTCAAGCACTACCGAGGCGCGCCGGCGGCCGTCAGCGACGTGCCGATGGACCAGTGGACGCCCGCCGAGATCGAGGCGCATATCCAGTACATGAACGACTTCGCTGCCCGGCTGGAAGGCAGCGGCGAGTACGTGGACAGCCAGGCGCTGGCGCCGGAGGGCGCCTGGGTCCGCTACGACGGTGAGGGCAAGCCCCCGGTGACCGATGGCCCGTTCGCGGAGACCAAGGACCTGATCGCGGGTTGGATGATCATCGACGTCGACTCGTACCAGCGCGCCGTCGAGTTGGCAGGCGAGTTGTCAGCGGCGCCTGGCGCGGGCGGCAAGCCGATCCACGAGTGGCTCGAGGTTCGGCCGTTCCTGACCGCTCCACCAACCGTCTCCGAGTAGATGGCCGCTGCCGCGATGAACACGGCGGACGAGGGCCAGCTGCGGGACCTGATCCCGGGTGTCCTGGCGGCTCTCGTCCACCGCGGGGCAGACTTCGCGACAGCCGAGGACGCCGTCCAGGAAGCACTGGTGCGGGCCGTCGAGACATGGCCGAACAGGCGCCCCGTCGATCCCAAGGGCTGGCTGATCACCACGGCGTGGCGCCGTTTCGTCGATCTCGCCCGATCCGACACCGCGCGACGCAACCGCGAGCTCCGGGTGTTCCAGGAGGAGGACGCAAGCGCCGCTCCGCCCGGACCGACCGAATCGGTGGACGACACGCTGCAGCTCTATTTCCTGTGCGCGCACCCAACCCTCACCCCGGCATCGGCCGTCGCCCTGACGCTGCGGGCCGTCGGCGGCCTCACCACCCGCCAGATCGCGCAGGCGTACCTCGTGCCGGAAGCGACCATGGCGCAGCGGATCAGCCGGGCCAAACGCACCGTCAGCGACATCCGCCTAGGTCAGCCGGGAGACCTGCGCACCGTGCTGAAGGTGCTGTATCTGGTGTTCAACGAGGGGTACAGCGGCGACGTCGACCTGGCCGCGGAGGCAATCCGGCTGGCTCGGCAGCTCGAAGCGACGACGAACGAACCGGAGGTCGCGGGGCTCCTGGCCCTGCTTCTGCTCCACCACGCGAGACGCCCGGCCCGGGCGCGCGCCGACGGCAGCCTCGTGCCGCTGGCCGATCAGGACCGCGGCCTCTGGCGGCGCGACCTGATCGTCGAGGGCGTCGCCGTGCTCCAGGCCGCGCTGGCCCGTGACCGGCTCGGGGAGTACCAGGCGCAGGCCGCGATCGCGGCCCTGCACGCCGACGCGCAGACCGCCGACGAGACCGACTGGGTACAGATCGTCGAGTGGTACGACGAGCTCGTCCGGCTCACCGACAGCCCGGTCGTGCGGCTCAACCGCGCCGTCGCCATCGGCCAGGCCGACGGACCGCAGGCGGGGCTCGCCGCCCTCGCCGAACTCGACCCGACGCTCCCGCGGTACACCGCTTCTGCCGCCTACCTCCATGAGCGGGCCGGCGACATCGCGACGGCGGCGCGGCTCTACGTGGAGGCCGCTGCTCAGGCCCAAAACCTCGCCGAGCGCAACCACCTCACGCTCTGTGCGGCCACCCTCCGCCAGCGGCTCTCGGGTGATGTCGGCTGAGCGTCCCTGTACGCCCACGGACGTCAGACCGTGGTCACGATTCGCTCCAGAACGAACACGCGGACCCGGCCTGCGACCTTCGCATGACAGGCGGACAGAAGCGGTTCGGTCAGTTCCTCCTTGAGAATCACCTCGATCGGACCTGATTCGCCGCCGAGCTCAACACGGATCTGGTGTTCCCGGCGCTCGACATCGACAGGGTGCAGCGCATCGATGCGGTCGTCGCCAAAGGCCTCACGGACGAAATACTGCGCGGCCTGCACCGCATGCGGTAGTGAGGTGCGTCCCCGGAGGAACCTATTGTCCAGTCGTCCTTCGAGATACAGTCGCACGAGTTCCGCCGGCTCGGCGGAATCCACCCGCCCGTAGCACAGTCCTTCGGGAAGCACGAGCATCGTGGCCGCGAACCGGTCGCCACCCAAATGCGAGCACTCCCAAGTGAATTCGGGGTACTTCGCGGCGATCGCCTGACATGCGCTGCGACCGCGGACTGCGCAGCATTGATCATGCTTGCCATGCGCGCAGATCGCGACCAGCGGGTCGCTCGACAATGCGCCGTCGGTTCCGTCGAGTGAAATGTCGAGGTACTCCCGGGGATCGCTGACCTCGCCCTGGTACAGGGCTTCACTGCCAGCCGCGGACTGCGCCATGAACCACCGCCATCGCGGCGTGTCCGGCCGCCGACCGTGACGACGTATCGCCGCGATACGCATTCCTGCGGCCTCGACGCGGCGAACGATCGTGCGTCCGAGCTGGGGATCGATGGCCGACGGCGACTGCAAAAACGCCGAAGGCCCCCATGAGCCGGACAATTCGAGCAGCATCCATGCCGACCCCGCGGACGCGGTGCCGTACATCGGGTCATTGCGCGCCAGCGATTGGTCACTGCACGGCTGTCGCCTAGCCGCGGTCATCCGTCGACTGGGACGACGACGGCCTCCCGGAGAAGTCTCCTGATCAGAACCGTCGCGTCAGCGCGGTCCAGACCCGGCAAGCCACCCGCGTCGGTGATTTTCCCGCTGTGCAGTGCCTGCATCGCATCGCCGCACGAGGTCGGGAACGTCATCGTTCGGTCGGGCAGTCGAAGGACGACACGATCGCCGTTGTGCTCTAACGCAGCGACCAACCCGTGACGCCATTGCACCGGCGTGGTGCTCGCATCGTCGGCCGCCGCAAGCGAGGCCAGCGGGCGCACCGGAACAGGCCGTGTCCGCTCAACGTGTTGTCGCGATAGCTGCGCGGCTGCACCGGCACTGAGCATGGATGCATCATCCCGCAACAGATCGACCATCTCCGCGATCGCCTTGGTCACCGTCGCGATCATGGCGTTCTGGTCGGTGGGAGCGCTGCCCATCGGCAGCGACTTTCTGAAATCGCCGACGTTCGCCAACTGATCGACGACGGCGCGAGCGACGTCAACGCCGGTCACAGCCGAGACTCCGATTGTCAGATGGATTGACGTCGTCTCCATTGCCACCGCCGAATGAACCCACCCGCGCGGCAGATACAGCGCGTCGCCGGCCGACAGCACCGTGTCGATGACGGGTTCGCCGGTGACACGCTCGGCGATCGCGGCACGGTGCCGTGTCCACGGCTGGGACGGCAGGGGATGGTGGTGCACGGGCTCGTGCACGATCCAGCGCTTCTGTCCGGACGCTTGAAGGACGAACACGTCGTGCACGTCGTAATGCGGATCGAAGCCGCGATTGTCGGGCGGCGTGATGTATGCGTTCGCCTGAACCGGACGCCCCAGATCATCGACAGCCTGTCGGATAAATTCGATGAGAGGTGGCCACAGCCGGTGCAGGCCCTGCAGCACAATCGTTGCGCCGGAGGCGAATTGGCTCAGTACCTTTCCGCTGTCGACCTGGTCGGGCATCTCGGCACCGAATCCGGCGGGCCCGAGGTAACAGTCTCTGGCCAGGACGTCGCCCTCCTTGGCCAGTCGAATGAACGGCGCGCGCACCCCGCGCTCGGCGATCAGTTCGTCGACCGTGATCGGTGAGAGCAGATCGCTGAAGTCGCGGGGCAACGCGCCGGCTCGGCTGAGCAACGGCTTGCGACCCCAGTACTCGTCGGCGAACGTTCGAGGATCGGCCGCAATGCAGCGCCTCAGCATCGGGTAACGGTCAGGCGGTGCCGTCGGCGCCACCGTCGTGGCCCTCGGGGTTGGAGCCGCCGTCAGCGGGGCCTTCGCCGCCTGCGGTGCCGTCGGCGCCACCGTCGTGGCTCTCGGGGTTGGAGCCGCCGTCAGCGGGGCCTTCGCCGCCTGCGGTGCCGTCGGCGCCACCGTCGTGGCTCTCGGGGTTGGAGCCGCCGTCAGCGGGTCCCTCTCCGCCGGCGCCGGACGTGGTGATGTCGTCATCGTTGAGTGCCATGCTGATCCTCTCTTTCTTCGCGGCTCCGAATCCGCGGCGCTGACCGCCCGTAATGAGGAACCGGTCATGCGCTGCAGTGTTGCCCCGCAGGCACCGAACGAAACAATGCCCGTCCATGGTCGAGTGGTGATGATCGAGTGCTCGCCCTCTTCCTGCTGAGCCCCGCCGACGAGAGCACCTACATCGCCGGGACGGAATTGCTGGTCGGCGGCGCTTTCACTGCACTCTGACCAGCAGGGCGGTACCCCGGTGAATCCGACTTGCGGCTGCGCTTCTCACGACCAATCCGGCGGCCGAGCACCCGGACGTCGCGCTTCGTCAGCGAGCGGGCCTTCTGAGCCAGCAGGTCCAGTTGCGGCCAGCTGAGGCCGTCGAGATCGCCGTCTGCGTCATGGGTCGCGACGACGACGCAGCCGTGGAGTAGCGGCACTGTCCTTGCTGTGAAACTTGTTGTTGCTAGGAGTAATTCAGTTGCGATCGTGTTGGCGCGGCGTTGGCATCGACGCGTCGACGGGGAGAACCAGAAGTCGAACTGCCGATCCTTGCTGGTCAAACTGTGAAGGCCGTGATGCTGAACCAGTTGGTCGATGTCGGCGTTGCTGTAGGCGCGGGTCTCATAAACGACGCCATTGGGGCTGCAATACAAGACTGTGTTCATTCGGATGTCCCATTCCGCTCTTTCTTCGTTGTCGGGTGTGTGGTGACCACATCCACCACTGTTACCAGAGTTACCCATGTGACAACTGAGATAAACCTTAATAACGATGATGAAACGATAGGTTTGTGACGTTCAACCTTTGCGAGAGCTGGTAGGTAGCCGAGAACGTTGGGACATGAACCACCATGACACTGTCCGCACAATTGTGGTCCGACAACGCCGATGTGGCCGCAGACGTGCTCGCGCATCCATTCGTCCGCGGTGTCGGAGACGGCTCGCTGCCGCGTACGCTCTTCGCGGGTTACCTCGCCCAAGACGCCTTCTTTCTTGAATCATTCGCTCGCGCTTATGCTTTGGCGCTGGCCCGCAGTCCGGATACGTCGACTCTGCTAACGCTGGCCGACTTGCTCACCGGTGTCCGACAGGAGTTGGGACTGCACGCGTCCTACGCCGGCTCCTGGGGTATCGACATGGCTGGTGTCGAGGCGCTACCTGCGACGTTGGCCTACACCGAATTCCTGCTTGCGACTGCGGCCGCTCAAGATCTGGGCGTGATATTCGCCGCGATGACGCCGTGCATGCGGTTGTATGCCTGGCTGGGAGCGTCTCTCGACGCCGCCAACGCGGGACCGTACGCAGAGTGGGTGACGACCTACTCCGATCCCGGGTTTGAGGAGACGGCGCTCCTATTGGAGCGCCTACTCGATGAACAGGCCGACGACAGTGTCGTCGTGCGCGCCACCTACCGGCGGGCAATGCATCTGGAACTGGCGTTCTTCGAAGCAGCGTTCACGCAAGGTTGACCGCGATCGCCCACCTCGCGCAGGGGTGTGCCTATGGTCAAGTGGTGACGATCAGCTACGACGACGCGCTGCGCGACCGGATCCGCGAACACCTGGCGGGGCACGACCGCCGCGTTGTCACCGACCCGACGAAGCGGCACGCGGCCGTCGCCGTGGTGCTGGTCGACTCCATCGTCGGTGAAGACCGAGTCGATCCGGCACCTCTCGACGACTGGATCGATGGGGAGGAACTGCTGGAGCCCGGCCTCGACGGCCGGATGGTCGACGTCTCGGGCGGCGCCGCCTTCCTCCTGTGCCGCAGGGCTTCTCGGCTCTCTTCGCATGCCGCCCAATGGGCATTGCCTGGCGGCCGGTTGGACCCGGGCGAGACCGCGGTCGACGCCGCATTGCGGGAGATGGACGAAGAGGTCGGCATCCGGCTGTCCGACTCCGAGGTGCTGGGTCTACTCGACGACTACCCAACACGGTCCGGATATGTGATCACCCCGGTAGTGATCTGGGGCGGTGGCCGACTCGACCCCCGTCCAGCGCCCGACGAGGTGGTCGCGGTCTACCGGGTCGGGCTACATCAACTGCAGCGTGACGATTCGCCGCGGTTCATCGCCATCCCCGAGAGCCCACGCCCTGTCGTGCAGATCCCGCTCGGCAACGACCTCGTCCATGCGCCGACGGGAGCTGTCCTGCTACAACTGCGATGGCTCTGCCTGGAGGGCCGTCACGATCGCGTCGACGAACTCGAGCAACCGGTGTTCGCGTGGAAGTAGTCATCCGCCGCGTTTGGCGTGCCAATCGGCTTGCATCGCGAGCAGCGCCAGCGGCGGAAGCTCGGGGGTCTCTGGTTCGAGTTCTCGGTAGCGCTGGTAGACGTTGACGACGACGCGTTCGGAATCCAACCAGTGCGCGTACTCGCCGAGATCGATCCTGTCGGCGGCCTCCGCGAACGTCAGACCTTCGCCGTGAGCCGCATCGATCTCAGCCAGGATGTGCTCGAAGTAGCCGCGCACGGCGCGAATCCCATCGGGATCGGTGATCGGCCCGTGCCCGGGCACCACGGTCGGAGCGTCGAGCGCGAGCATGGCGTCACATGCCTTGATCCAGTTGGAAATTGGGCCCGCCCAGACGATCGGTGTGCCGCCGATGAACAGCAGATCGCCCGCGAACAGCACACCGGCGTCGGGTACGTGCACCACCGAATCGGCTGCGGTGTGCGCCGGTCCGAGATTCAGCAGGGCAACCGGTCGCCCTCCCACGTCGATGTCCAGTCTGTCATCGAACGTGATGTCCGCGTTGCGGAGCTTGATGCCGCCGAAGTCGAAGGGCCCGAACCGTTCCCGTAGATACCGCGTCGCGGTTGGACCCAAGTCGGCGTGCTGCACCATCGCCAGCATCTCGGGTGCCATCTCGTGCGCGATCTCCTCGGCGGTGCCGGTGGCGGCGATGATTCGGACGGCGGGATCGAGGAGCTGGTTGCCGTGGGTGTGGTCGCCGTTGGAGTGGGTGATCAACGCCGTGGTGATCGGCGCCGCATCCGTCATCGGCCGCATGGCGTCGAGCATCTCGGCGGTCAGATGACAGTCGAACAGTGTGTCGACGAGTAGCGACTCGCCCTCACCCGAAATCAGCCCGGCGTTGCTCCAGCCGTAACCGCCGTCGGGAAGAGTCCACGCCCACACTCGGTCGGCGAGGTTGTGCAGGCCGCGCGTGTACGGGACGCGTGCCGTCGCCAGGTTGACCCGTGGTCGCGGTTTGGCGGCGTCGGGGTTCTCAAGCGTGCGAAGGGGATAGGGCGCAGGAGTGGCGCGGACGGTCTGCCGCGTCTCGCCCAGTCCGCGGACCCGCAGCGTGACGACATCGCCGTCGTGGAGCCATCCACCGAAGGCGGCGGGGTTGGCGGCGTCGAGGTGCTCGATCAGCGTGCACGTCGGGACTGTGCCGGAGCCGAAAACATCCCCCGGCCGCAGCGGCACACCGCGAGAGGCATACGAAATCACCTCGGCGAAGGTCCAATCCATCGCCGAGGTCGAGCCGCTCCCGATCACCTTGTCGTTGACCAACGCCGTCACCTCCAGATCGAGCCGGCCATTGGCGAAATAAGGCTCCAGCTCGTCGGCAGTGACCAGATACGGACCCAACGTGATGCCGCTGTCTTTGCCTTTCGATTGACCGATCCCGAGCTGGCTGTCCAGCATTTGAAGATCGCGGGCCGACCAGTCGTTGAAGATCGTGTAACCGACGATGGCCTGCTGCGCCTGCTCGACCGATAAGTCAGCGCCCGCGGCACCGACAACCGCCGCGATTTCCAGCTCGAAGTCCTGCCATGCGGATCCCGGTGCGGTCGGGACGTCCTGATAGGGACCGAAAACGGTTGCAGGACAGGCAAAATAAAATGCAGGGACCCGATACCAGGTATCGCTCAGCGTACGGCCGGCACCGGTCACCTGCTGGCAGTTGCGCATGTGATCAAGGAAGCACAAGCTGTCCCGAACCGACGGCGGCTCGGGGATAGGGGCCCGCAACTCGACATCAGCGACAGCGACCACCTGCGCCGGAGACGTCATGGCGCCCTCCGCCGCCGCACGGAGACCGTCGGCGCCGCGGGCGATCAGATCGATCAGGCCCACGTCCTCGGAGATGGCATGGAGCGCCTCGCCTGACACCACGCCGACGCGGTCGCGGCCCTGGTGCCGATACGTCGCCCATCGCGCCATGGCAGCACTCCTACTGTCGCTCGATCGGGTTCTATGTCAGCCAACATAGTCCCGCTCACCTCGACGTGAGCGCGGTCGCGGTCAGCCCCGTCAACGCCTGTGGCAGCGGGCCGCTGTGCAGGACGCCGAGGCGTTGGGTGGCGCGGGTGAGGGCGACGTAGAGCTCGGCCGCACCGCGTGGGCCGTTGGCGAGGATCCGGTCCGGTTCCACCACCAGCACGGCGTCGAACTCGAGGCCCTTGGTATCCGAAGGCAGCACCGCACCCGGCACGCCAGCTGGCCCGATCACGACGCTCGTGCCTTCGCGCTCTGCTTCGGCACGTCCGAATTCCTCGATGGCAGTGGGCAATTCGTCATCGGTGACCTGCCGGGACCAAGGCAACACCCCACACGCGCGTACCGACTCGGGTGGCTGAACGTCCGGCGCGAATACGGCGAGCAGCGCGGCGGCGACGGACATGATCTCGGCCGGGGTGCGGTAGTTCATCGACAGCGACCGGTAGACCCAGCGGCCGGGCACGTACGGGTCCAGCATCGTGTCCCACGAGGTCGCCCCCGCCACCGAACGCCGCTGGGCGAGATCGCCGACGATCGTGAAGGATCGGCTCGGGCAGCGGCGCATCAGCACCCGCCAGTCCATCTCGGACAGCTCCTGAGCCTCGTCGACCACGACGTGACCGTAGGTCCAATCCCGGTCTGCGGCCGCGCGTTCGACGAGATCGCGGGTGTCGTGCTCGACGAAGCGCTCCGCCAGGTCCTCGGCGTAGAGCATGTCCTGTGCGAGCAGATGGTCCTCGTCGTCCATCAGGTCTTCGCGGCTGATCAAGAGGTCCAGCACGCCGGCGGCGTACTCGGCCTCCGCGTTGCGCTCGCGCTCGGCGGCATCGTCGGCAGGCTTCGCGGCGCCCAACAGGTCGACCAGTTCGTCGAGCAACGGCACGTCCGACACCGTCCAGGCGTCGCCGTCGGCGCGAAGCAGTACCGCATCGCCACCTGCGGCTCGCAGTAGTTCTGGCGACGTGTACAGCTCTGCCAACAGTGTTTGTGGAGTGAGTATCGGCCAGAGCTCGTCGAGCGCGGCGATGAAGTGGTCGTTCTCCGCGAGCTCGTCGATCAGGTCCTCCCGCAGCTGTTCCCAGGCGTCGCGGTCCTCCCGTGTCAGCCAGCCGGTGCCGATCCGCGCTATCGCCCGTTCGGTGAGCACGTACGTGACGATTTCCCAGAACATGGCGCGGGCCTCGTTGTGCGGCAACCCGGTCGCGCGTGCCTCCTCGCGTGCCCACTCCGCCGTGCCCGCGTCGATCCGCACAGTCACATCCGACAGTTCGATCGGCAGCGGTTCCTCCGGTAGCCGCTGACGATCGGCGATTGCGGCCGCCAGCACGTCCAGGATCTTCAGCGAGCCCTTGAGCCGTGCAGCCTCCAGAGTGTCCTCGGCGGTCACATGCAGACCGGGCACAAGGTCGCCGATGGTCATGAACACGACTTCGGATTCACCCAGCGAGGGAAGGACGCGGCCGATGTGAGTGAGGAACGCCGCATTGGGGCCGACCACGAGCACGCCGTGGCGTTCCATCCGCTTGCGCTGGGTGTAAAGCAGGTACGCGACGCGGTGCAGCGCCACCACGGTCTTCCCGGTGCCAGGACCGCCCTCGATCACCAGCACCCCCTGGTGATCCAGCCGGATGATCTGGTCCTGCTCGGCCTGGATCGTCGCGACGATGTCGCGCATCCCCTCACCACGCGGCGCGTTGACCGCGGCGAGCAGCGCGGCATCCCCTCGCTCGCCACCGCCGGGACGGCCGAGGACCTCGTCGGTGAAATCGACCACCTGGCGCCCGCGCGTGTGGAACTGGCGGCGGCGCCGCATGTTCTCCGGACTTGCTGCGGTGGCGATGTAGAACGCGCGTGCTGCGGGCGCACGCCAATCGAGCAGCAGCGGTTCGTAATCGTTCTCGCGATCGAAAATGCCGATCCGGCCGATGTATGAATGCTCACCGGAAACGCTGTCCAACCGCCCGAAACAGAGCCCGCTGTCCGCGACGTCCAGCCGCTTGACCTGCTTGGCCAGCGCACGGACTTCGACATCTCTCTCGACGAGTGCGCCACCGTCGCCACGCAATGCCGCCTTGTAGCGGTCCTTCACTCGTGCCCGCTCGCTGTCGAGTCGCTCGTACAGCCCGGCCACGTAGATGCGCTCGGACTGCAACTCGTCTTCGTAGTCTTGCGCTGTCACATGCCCCCAAAGTCGCAGTTTCTGGTCTAGGTCAGCGATTGTGCGCCATGACCGGGGCCTTGCCGCAAGCCCCCATGTGCGTTATACGTTGGAGTGGGAAGGAAATCGATTTCCTTCCCTTTCTCTTTGTGTCGGTCCCTCAGACGCGGCGCAGCCAGGGTTGCGACGGATCGATCCAGGTTTGATCTACCGGCCCGATCCCCGTCACGGCGATGACCGCGGGTTCCGGCGACCCGCATCACGAAGAAACTGGCGGAGGCGGGCGTAGTGCGCTCGACGGGCGGCTCGCGACAGAGATTTTGTGGACCGTCGATTGGCTCTTTGGGCTGTGGAGCGCCGGTGTGGGTGGTCTTAGGGTGTGCTGCGTAGTGCGTGTCGTGCGTGCGGCCAGAATGGCATGCCGGCGACGAAGGTGCCGCCTCCCGCCACCAGAATGACGGCGGCGTCGACGCTCTTGCGGCCTTCACGTGCCCAATAGACGTCCTTGAGGTCCATCAGCAGTGCCAGCTCGTCAACGATGAGCGCCAGCGCTGATCCGTAGGCAACCGCAGTCATCGGGTGCCGGCGGTGACGTTCTTCCCCGCGTAAGGCGATCGCGCCGATGGTCGAAAGCAGCCCGATCCCAATGTTGTAGTGGTGAAAGTGCTGGCCGCCGATAGACATTCCGCCGCCAGAGGGGCCGTGGCCGGCGCGGATCCAGTGTGTTAGCGCCCGGACACCGGAGAAGGTGGCAGTGAACGATGACCATGCGATGACCACGGACTGCTCCCCGGGCTGCAGACGATGGCCCCATTCGTTTTTTACGCGAGTCCAACGGCTGCCGGATACTCGCGGCGCTTGGCCGTTCGACGGACCATCGGCCTGGCGAGTATCCCGGTGCTCGGATTGCGTGCTCGACTCCGTCATCGCAAGTCCCTTCGCCTGGAGCTCCTTCTCCTAACCGAACTTAAGACGGGGCGTCGACATCTGGATGGCGTTGAGCTGCGGATGTGCTGTGAAGGAGGCGGCGCTAATATTGCGACCGCGAGCGCCCGGCCACACCCCCAGCCAGGCGGTTTCGCATTTTGTTGCGTCGATACCGTGCTCAGTATGCCGTTCGCGGTGCTTATCGGTCCCGAAGCCCACAACAAGGTCGCGGGACCGAGAAATCAATGCGCTGCAGGGTATTTCAAGTCCGCGGCGACGGATTTCTGACGAACGGTCAGCCGGCCGGAACGGCGGATGGCGCGAACAACTGCCCCCACTCGTGGCGTGCGGCCGATTGAGCGGCGCTGAATGTATGAGCGGATTCTGTGCCGCCACCGGCGAGATGGACCAGCGCCCAAGCCATCGGGAACGCTGGGATTCTGTGGCGTTGTGCGGCGCCGTGTAACTCCTGAAACGCTGCATCCGAAGAGCACCGGCGAACGCCGATCAAAATGCCGAGGGCGGTATCGACGATCCGGCGGCCCTCCGTGTCAAGGGGAAGCTGGGCGGGAACCCAGTCAATCGTCATGCCTTACGTACCTCCTGTGGAGCCAGTGCCGATGGCCGTCACCGGCATGGCCCAAATCATTGACATGATTTGCGCCGGTCGTTGGTGGTGACTAGACGGTCGCCCACTTCGAGACGCATATGTGATCACCTTGGTGCGGAGCCGTGGCGATTCCTGTGATGTCGCATATCCGGTGTCGCCTGGACGGAACAGCGAGACCTACACGGCGGCCGGTCCTAGTGAGACGGTCGGCAAGATCGGATGATACGAAACCCTATGGTTTCAGGGACCCGCCACAGATGACCGGATCAGCCAGCTGCTCGCGCCGCAAGTAGGAGAACTGGCGCGGGACGTTCACGAGCAGTTCACGGAATCGCCCACGATCCGAAACAGCTCTTGGTGCAATCCATCTCGATGGCCCCACCTCGGCGGCCAGAAATGAAGGGGTGACGCGCGCCGGTGATGCCGCTGACATTGCCACCTGCCCGGTATCTTGAGGTCGGGTAGGCAGTCGGGGAGCGTGCAGTGGTCCTCATCGGAGAGTCCAACCGGCAGTGGCGGCGTGGCCGTCGCGATCACCAACCGACGCTTTCTCGCACCATCACACCAGCCCGCCAAGCAGAGCGCCGCGAGCGGTTGAAACCGATCGTGGTGCTCGCGTTGGTGGTGGGCCTGCAAAGCGCCGATGCCGGCACCGTGGGAGCGCTGGTCGTTCCGCTGAAGCAGTCGTTGCACATCACCAACACCGAGGTCGGGCTGTTGGTCACGGTATCGACCGGCGTCGGCGCGCTCGCCACCGTGCTGGCCGGGGCGCTCGCGGATCGAACCGTGCGGGTCCGTCTGCTGTGGATGACACTGCTGATCTGTTCGGCCGCAATGGCTTTGAGCGCTGCAAGCCCCAGCTACGGCTGGCTGTTGGCGTGCCGGGTCGCCCTTGGCGCCGGGGTGGCGGTGTCAGGGCCGGTGGTCGCCTCGCTGATAGGTGACTACTTCGCGCCTGGCGAACGCGGACGGGTGTATGGCCTCGTACTAGCCGGCGAGGGTGCGTGTACGGCGGTGGGACTGCTGGTAGCCGGGGAACTGGGGGCGGTGAGCTGGCGACTGGGATTCAGTTGGTTGGCGGTGGTCGGATTCGTCCTCGCCGTCGCTGTGGCGACTCTGCTCAGAGAACCGATTCGCGGAGAAAGCAGTCGCCTCGGCGCGAGTACTGATGACCCGCCCGCCGTTCATCAGGATTCCCCGCGTCGCTCCGTGTGGCGAGAAGTGCGCTACGTGCTCTCGATCCGCACCAATGTCGTTCTCGTGGTGGGGTCTTCGTTCGGCTACTTCTTCTTCACCGGATTGAGCACCTTCGGTGTGGCACTACTGTGCGGTCGGTTCCAGATCGGTCAGGCCGTGGCCACCTTGCTTATCTACGTCCTCGGCGTCGGCGCCCTGATCGGGGTGCTGAGCACCGGACGCATCGCCGACTGGCTGACAGCGCGCGGCCACATCAGCGCACGGATGATGGTGGGCGGGACGGCGTTCCTGGCCGCAGCGGTGTTCATCCTTCCGACGCTGCTTGCGGACAGCCTGCCGCTGGCGCTGGTGTTCGCGTTTCTTGCGGGAATCGCGTTGGGTGGTGTGAACCCGCCGCTCAACGCGGCGAGGCTGGACATCGTGCATTCACGTTTGTGGGGGACGGCTGAAGCGGTGCGCACCACGCTGGTGTCGATATCGACGGGGGTGGCACCCCTGGTGTTCGGCGTTGTGTCCACCCATCTCGGCGTATCAACAGCAGGCGCCTCCGCAGGGGGACTTTCTGTTGCCGCAGCCTCTGCGTTGAACCACACCTTCCTCATCATGTTGGTTTCCCTGGTGATCGCCGCAGCGCTCATCTTGTGCGTGGCATGCCGCACTTATCCGCGTGATGTCGCCGCGGCGGTGGCCGCCGAGTTGTTGACGGCGGGGACGGCCGGGCCGCAGCCCTCCCAAGTGCAGCGCACCGCTCTCTGACGGCTCGTCGAAAAATTTCTCGACGCCGGGATGAGTTGGCGATCGGCCATCCGTTCTGGCGGGCAGGAAGCTGTCAGAGAAAGCGAAAGGGCTCATCATGAGAATCGTCGTCATCGGGGGAACGGGCCTCATCGGCTCAAAGTTGGTGCACACCTTGTCCGAACATGGTCATGACGCAGTGGCCGCGGCGCCCTCGACCGGCGTCAACACACTCACAGGCGAAGGTCTGGCCGAGGTTCTTACCGGCACCTCGGTTGTCGTCGACGTCTCGAACTCCCCGACGCTCGACGATGCGGCGATCGAGTTCTTCCGCACGGCGACCACCAACGTGCTCACGGCCGAGAAGGACGCCGGAGTTGGTCTCCATGTCGCGCTCTCGGTCGTGGGCACCGATGAGTTGGCCCCGCAGAGCGGCTACTTCCAGGGGAAGCTCCTGCAGGAGAAGCTCATCACTGACGGTCCCATCCCGTTCACCATCGTGCACGCGACGCAGTTCTTCGAGTTTGTCAGGACGCTCGCCGACTCCGCGACCGAGGGCGACACGGTGCGCATGCCACCGGCTTACTTCCAGCCCATGGCCGCTGCCGACGTCGCAGAAGGACTCGCTGTCGCGGCAGTCGACGCCCCGGTGAACGGCATCACCGAAATCGGCGGGCCCGAGGCGTTTCTGCTCTCCGACCTCATTCGGACCGCGTTGACGGCCCGCGGAGACAGCCGCGAGGTCGTCGCTGATCCGGCCGCACGCTACTGGGGTATCGAAATCGCAGAACGCACCCTCGTTCCCGGTGACGGCGCGACTCTGTTCGACACCCGGTTCGAGGACTGGATTCTGGAAGCAGCCGCCAAGGCGTAGCTCAAATCCCGGGTTTCAGGGGCATGGACGTCTACGAGGCGGTCACGAGCCGACGGGCGGTCCGCGGATTCACCGACCGGCCCGCTCCGCAGGAGGTGTTGGAGCGCGTGCTTGGCGCGGCGGCGTGGGCACCGTCCGGATCGAATCTTCAGCCGTGGCATATCTACGTGGTGACCGGCACGCCGCTGGCGCAGCTCAAGAAGCTCGCCGTCGAGCGGGTTGCCGCAGGCGACACGTGGGACGAGCGGGAGTTCGTGATGTACCCGCCCGACCTGAAATCCCCCTACGGCGAGCGACGATCCGCATTCGGCAGGGAGCGGTACAGCGCACTGGGCATCGCCCGCGAGGACTGGGAGGCCCGGCAGCGGGCGGCCATCGCGAACTGGGACTGCTTTGGCGCGCCCGCAGCCTTGTTCTGCTATATCGATCGCGATCTGGGCCGGCCCCAATGGGCGGATCTCGGAATGTATCTACAGAGCGTCATGCTGCTCCTCCGCATCGAAGGGCTGCACAGCTGCCCGCAGATGGCGTGGTCGTAGGTGCGCAAGACCGTCGCCGAGATCGTGTCACCCCCAGACGAGCTCATGCTCTTCTGCGGCATGTCGATCGGTTACGAAGACACCACCGTCGACTGCATCCGTACCGGCCGGGCGCCGCTCGACGAGACGGTGAGGTTTATCGAGGGTTAAAACTCCGCCGTTTGGCCAATCAAGATCGGCCGACGGCGCCATCGGTAAGGGCATGGCGGTAAGGTTCACCGCAACTACACGCGGTGGTGCCTATGTCGAGCCTGGGTGGGGCGCAGCGTCTACGCGGTCGCGTCAGCGAATGCGCGACGCTTAGGGGCCTGATCGCGACGGTCAAGTCAGGTTCCAGTCAGGTGTTGGTACTGCGCGGCGAGGCGGGCGTTGGCAAGACCGCACTGCTGGAGTTCACGGCCGAGATGGCGTCAGGCGTGCGCTGCCTGCACGTGGCCGGCGTGCAGTCCGATATGGAACTTGCGTTCGCAGGCCTACAGCAACTGTGCGCACCGCTGCTGAATCACCATGACGAGTTGCCCGAACCGCAGCGCGAAGCGCTGAACGTCGCTTTTGGCCGCGGCGTCGGGTCGGCGCCGGACCGCTTTCTCGTCGGGTTGGCAGTGCTGAGCTTGATGGCTGCGGCCGCCGATGACCGACCCTTGCTGTGCCTCATCGATGACACGCAGTGGCTCGACCAGGTATCGGCGCAGACGCTTGCCTTCGTCGCGCGGCGCCTGTTGGCGGAGCCGGTTGGCATCGTGTTCGCGGCCCGCGACGCCGGGGCGCAGGCGTTGGCAGGCCTGCCGGAGCTGATGATCGGCGGCCTGTCCGACGCCGACGCTCGGGACCTGCTGGATTCCGTCGTGTTGGGGCGGATCGACGCGCGCGTGCGAGACCGGATCGTCGCCGAGACGCGCGGCATCCCACTGGCCCTGCTCGAAGTACCGCGAAACGTCTCCGCAGCAGAGCTGTCCGGCGGCTTCGGCAACCTCGGTGTGCGCCGTTCGGCTGGGCAGATCGAGGAAAGCTACGTTCACCGCGTCCAGTCCCTCCCTGCCGACACTCAGAAGTTGCTGCTCGTCGCGGCGGCCGAGCCGGTCGGCGACGCGGCGCTGTTTCTGCGCGTGGCGGCTCGGCTCGGCATTGCAGTCGATGCATTGGGTCCTGCCGAAGCCGGCGGATTGATCGAGTTCGGACCCCGTATGCGCTTTCACCATCCGTTGGTGCGCTCTGCTGCCTACCGCGCCGCAGATATGGCTGACCGCAGGGCAATTCACCGGGCGTTGGCCGACGCGACCGATCCGCAGTCAGACCCCGATCGCCGGGCATGGCACGCCGCCAATGCCGCGACCGGACCCGACGACGCGGTGGCGGCGGAGCTGGAGGCCTCAGCGGGCCGGGCCCAGAAGAGGGGCGGAATCGCAGCGACGGCAACGTTTCTCGAGCGTGCGACCGCATTGACGTCAGATCCCGCCCGACGTGTTGCGAGGGCGATTGCGGCCGCACAAGCAAAACGGGACGCAGCGGACCCGGCGGCCGCACATGAGCTGCTTGCGGTAGCCGAACTCGGGCCGCTGTCCCACCTTCAGAACGCGCAGGTGGCTCGGCTACGCGCCCAGATGGAGTTCGCCCGCAGCCGCGGCGGTGAATTGGGCTCTCCACCTCTTGCCGAGCCCGCGTCGCAACTACTCGAGGCCGCAATGCGACTGGAGAACCTCGACGACGATCTGGCCAGGGAGGCGTATCTCGAGGCCCTCACGGCAGCGATGTATGCGGGGCGACTCGGTGAGCCTGATGCACTGCCGAATGTCGCCGAGGCCGCCCGCGCTGCGGTCGGCCGGGTGCCGAATCTGCAACGGCCGATCGACCTCCTGTTGAGCGGTTTGGCGAACCTGATCACCAGTGGTACCAGCGAGGCTGCTGTCCCATTGCGTGCGGCACTGGAGCAGATATGTCATGCGCCGCCGAGCGATGGCCAACCCCTGCGCTTGGCGTCGCTTGGGCTGGCCGTCGTGCAGGAAATCGCCGCGGGCGAGCTGTGGGACGACGCGATATGGCATCAACTCGCCAGCAACATGGTTCGGCGCGCGCGTGACTCCGGGGCACTCGCGGTCCTGCCGTCAGCACTCGTGTTTCTGGCGGGGACTCACATATTCGCTGGCGAGTTCGCCACGGCGGCAACACTTCTCGAAGAGGCGACATCGATCGCCGCAGCGACGGATCATCTCGCGCCGATGCGATACCACTCACTGTCATTGGCTACTTTGCGGGGGATTCCGGCCGACGTACTCCCCAACCTCGAGGCCGCCGCGGCGCGTGGAACCGCCAGGGGTGAAGGCCGGGCGCTGGGCATGAACGGATGGGCCACCGCCGTGCTCAACAACGGACTCGGCCGGTACGAGGAAGCATTTGCGGCCGCCCGCGAAGCTTGTGAATACGACGATCTCGGCCTGCATGGGTGGCGCTTGTCCGAACTGATCGAAGCCGCGGTGCGCTGTGGCGAGCTGGAGACGGCGGCCGTGGCCGCGCGTCGCCTCGAAGAACGCGCGGGCGCCAGCGGAACTGACTTCGGCCTGGGGTTCTCGGCGAGTGCTCGAGCCCTGATCGCCGATGACGAGCATGCGGACGTCCTTTTCGCCGAAGGCATCGAACGCCTCGAGCGCACTCGTATGGTCATCCACCTCGCCCGTGCCCACCTGCGTTACGGGGAATGGCTGCGTCGGGTCAATCGTCGCGTCGACGCCCGTCGGCACCTGGGCAAGGCCCATGAGATGTTCACCCGGATGGGTGCGCAGGCCTTCGCCGAGCGGGCCCGCCGGGAGTTGGTCGCCACTGGCGAAAAGATCGCCAAACAGCCGAGCGGCTCAGGCGATGAGTTGACGGCCCAGGAGACGCAGATCGCGCGACTGGCCGGCGACGGCTTCACGAACCAGGAGATCGGTGCGCAGCTGTTCATCAGCACGCACACCGTCGAATGGCACCTTCGGAAAGTATTCGTCAAGCTCGGCATCACCTCGCGACGGCAGCTCAGGACGATTTCGTGGGCGAGCTAGACGTGACAGGGAGAGGCTCCTCGAACGCCTGGACGGCAGGGGCCTTCATCGGCCACCGTCCCCGTCGCGCAGGGGATCTCTCGGTCGAGTCACACGGCATCGCCCCCATCCCCGAGGATCAGCGGTACGGTACGCCCGCCCGCCTGTTCACCGTGTGGTTTGCCCCGCAGGTCAATATGACCGGAGTATTCACCGGTGTCCTGCCGATCGTGCTTGGGCTTGGCTTCTGGCTGGGATTGCTTTCGATGGCGATCGGCACTGTCCTAGGCGCAATAATCGTCGCCTACCTTTCGACCTGGGGGCCACGGACGGGCGCCGGTCAATTGCCGAACACCCGGATGGCTTTCGGCGGCGGTGTCGTATTGCCCGGCGTTCTGCAGTGGCTGTCGTCGATCGCCTGGGATGCGCTGGCCGCGCTGTTCGGTGCAGAGGCGCTGACGCTGCTGCTGGGCATCCCGTTCTGGGTCGCCGCGCTGATCGTGTTGGGCGCCCAGGGTTTGGTCGGGTTCTTCGGCTACGAGTTGATCCATCGGCTGCAGGCGGTCATGACGGTGGTGTTGTTCACGACATTCGTGGTGTTCGCGGTGAAACTCGTTGGCGGGCAAGAGGTTGTCACGCCTCCGACGGTGTCCGGCGCAGATCTTTCCGGTGCAGTTGTCCTTGAGGTGACCATCGCGTTCAGCTTGGCGGTGTCGTGGGCGAGCTACGCCGCCGACTTCAGTCGGTACCTGCCTGCGACGTCGTCAACCGCCCGAGTGTTCGGCTTCACGTTCGCCGGAGTCGTGTTGGGATTGTTCTTCGTGGAGGGCATCGGCATCGCGGCGGGAGACGTGGTGGCCTATCAAACCGCCGACGGCGTGCGGTCGGTGATGGGCGGGGGCCTGCTGGGCGGCGTGACTCTGCTGATCATTGCGCTGTCGTCCGTCGGTTCAGGAGTCATGACTCAATACAGCGGATCGCTGACATTGCAGACCATCGGCGTGCGTGTCCGCAGGCCGGTGTCGGCCATCGTCGTGACGGTGCTGGCGCTCGGTCTGACCCTGTGGCTGGACGCCGCCGACACCGCGACGCGGTTTCAGGATGCGGTGTTGCTGGTGAGTTATTGGATCCCGGGCTTTGTCGCGGTCGTCAGTATCGATTGGCTGATCAGAACCCGCGGTCGGACCACGATCAACCCGGCCGTAGAACCCACCGACCGCCGCGATGCCGTGGCCGCCTTGATCGCGTTCCTGCTCGCGTACTTGGCCGCGATCCCCTTTATGAACACGACGTTGATACACGGACCGATCGCGCAGGCGTGGCATGGCGCCGACATCGCGTATTTCGTGGCCCTTCTGGTGGCTGCATTGCTCTACGGCGGTTACCGGCTGCCCCGGGCCCGTCGCTGCGATCAAGATCAACCCCGATGATCTCCGTGACCGACAGACCGGTAAGGTGCCACTGGAAACAGATGCGGTGGAGCCTATGTCGAGTCAGGGTGGGGGACAACGTCTTCGCGGTCGCGCCGGCGAATGCGAGACGCTTCGGGGTCTGATCTCGACGGCTCAATCGGCGACCAGCCAGGTGCTGGTGCTGCGCGGCGAGGCGGGCGTCGGCAAGACGGCATTGCTGGAGTACACCTCAGAACTGGCGGCGGGATTCCGTTGCGTCCAGGTGGCAGGCGTACAAGCCGACATGGAACTCGCGTTCGCCGGACTGCAGCAGTTGTGTGCGCCACTGCTGAATTACCTCGACGAGTTGCCGGAGCCTCAGCGCGAGGCGCTGAACGTCGCCTTCGGCCGCGGAGTCGGGGCGGCGCCTGATCGGTTTCTTGTCGGGTTGGCCGCGCTCAGCCTGATGGCTGCGGCAGCCAACGACCAACCCTTGCTCTGTGTCATCGACGACGCGCAATGGCTCGACGAGGCGTCGGTGCAAACGCTGGCATTCGTGGCGCGTCGCCTCTTGGCCGAGCCGGTCGCAATGGTCTTCGCGGCCCGCGACGCCGGTGCGGAGGCGTTGGCCGGGCTACCAGAATTGGTCATCCGAGGACTGTCGGCCGCCGTCGCTCGCGAGTTGCTGGAATCTGTCATGCCCGGGGGGATCGACCCGCGGGTGCGCGATCGCATCGTTGCGGAGACCCGCGGCGTTCCGCTCGCCATACTCGAGGTGCCGCGGAGTGTCTCCGCGACGGAACTTGCCGGCGGATTCTGGATCGTGGGCAAACGCTCGTCGGCGGCCGCTATCGAGGACAGTTATGTGCGTCGTATCCGGTCGCTCCCTGAGCAGACGCAGCGTCTGCTGCTCGTGGCGGCGGCGGAACCTGTGGGTGACGCGGCGCTGTTCTTGCGTGCGGCGGCGAAACTGGGCATCCCGGTAGACGCGTTGGCGCCCGCCGAGGCCGACGGGATCATCGAGTTCGGACCCCGCATGCGGTTTCATCACCCGCTGATGCGCTCGGCCGCCTACCGTGCGGCCGAGCTCACCGACCGCAGGGCCGCTCACCGGGCGTTGGCCGACGCGACCGATCCGCGGTCAGACCCCGACCGAAAGGCGTGGCACGCCGCCAACGCGGCGGCGGGACCCGACGATGCGGTAGCCGCGGAATTGGAAGCGTCTGCCGGCCGCGCGCAGAGTAGAGGGGGCTTCGCCGCCGCGGCGGCCTTCCTCGAGCGCGCCACCACCCTGACGGCCGATCCGGCGCTCCGCAGCGCCAGAGCCATTGCCGCGGCACAGGCCAAACGCGACGCCGCCGCGCCTGCCGCAGCGTACGAACTCCTTGCGATCGCCGAACTCGGCCGGCTGTCGGAACTTCAACGCGCCCAGATAGCCCGATTGCGCGCCCAGATGGAGTTCGTCCGCAGCCGCGGCGGCGATACCGGCGCGCCACGAGTGAGCGACACCTCGCAGCCGTTACTCGACGCCGCCGAACAATTGGAGAATCTCGACGACCACACGGCGCGGGAGACCTATCTGGAGGCGCTCTCCGCCGCCATGTACGCCGGACGTCTCGGCGCACCCGACGCTGTAGCCAAGGCGGCACAGGCTGCGCGGGCCGCAGTCGATCGGCTGCCGAAGTCCCCTCGGCCGGTTGACTTCCTGTTGAAGGGCATCGCAATACGGATCAGCGGCGGCCCGAGCGCTGGCGCAGGCCCGCTGCGCGCCGCATTGGAGCTCATGTGCAAGCAGGCTCATGACGGGGACGTCCGGCGCTGGATGTTGCCTGCGTTCCCGATCTTGCAGGAGTCCGCCGCCCATGAACTGTGGGACGAAGCGATCGCGCAGCAACTGTCCACGGCCGTCGTCCAGCACGCACGCGATGCGGGCGCGCTGGCCGTTCTTCCGCAAGCCCTCGTATACCGCGCGGGCGCGCACATGTTCGCAGGCGAATTCGCCGCCGCTGCACGACTTATCGAAGAAGCCAACTCGATAACCGCAGCGACGGACTATTACGCGCCGGTCAGGTATCACTCGCTGCTGCTCGTCGCCTGGCGCGGGGATCCCGAAGTCGCGGTCAAGATGATTCAGGCGGCCGCGGCGAACGGAAAGGCCAGGGGCGAAGGCCGTGTGATCGGTCTGACCGGCTTCGCCACCGCTGTGCTCTACAACGGCCTCGCACGATACGAGGAGGCGTTCGTCGCCGCGCGCGACGCCGGCGAATACGAAGACCTCGGCTTCTACGGCCCATGCCTCGTCGAACTCATCGAGGCGGCGGCGCGCAGCGGCGAGCAGGAAGCGTCGGCGTCGGCCTTACGGAGATTCGAGGAACGCGCGGTCGCCAGCGGGACTGACTATGCGTTCGGCGTGTTGGCAAGCTCGCGGGCGCTGCTCGCCGACGACGAGCTTGCCGAGGGTCTCTACATCGAAGCCATCGAACGGTTGGAACGCACACCCATCATCGTTCACCGCGCTCGCGCCCATCTGCGCTACGGCGAATGGTTGCGTCGGGTCAACCGGCGGATCGATGCTCGCCGACAGCTCAACGAGGCGCACGAGATGTTCGTCCAGATGGGTGCGCAGGCGTTCGCCGAGCGGGCTCGCCGCGAGTTGATAGGCGTCGGCGAAAAGGTGCGCAGACAACCAGTCAGTTCCGGCGGTGAGTTGACGGCTCAGGAGGAGCAGATCGCTCGGCTGGCTAGTGACGGTCTGACCAATCAGGAGATCGGGGCGCAGCTGTTCATCAGCACCCACACGGTCGAATGGCACCTGCGGAAGGTGTTCGTCAAGCTCGGCATCACCTCGCGCAGGCAGCTGCGCACTGTGTCCTGGGCAAGCTAGCTAACTCGGATTAACATACGTGGCGATCCGGGTTGGCCACCTTCCGATAGCCCCCGTCGAGGAGCGGCGAGCAGCGGTTTGGCGGCCATCGGGCAGCCGAGATTTGTCGGACCCGGCTGCGATGATGACGTTATGACCTCGACCGCATCGCCGTCCGCGGCGGTGAGCCCTAAAGACCGCCTTGAGGTGCTGTTCGAGGAATTGGCGGAGTTGGCCGGTCAGCGCAACGCGATTGATGGGCGCATTGTGGAGATCGTTGCCGAGCTGGATCGCGACGAGCTGTGCGGTGCCACGGGTGCGCGGTCGGTGGCGGCGTTGGTGGCCTGGAAGCTGGGCTCGTCATCGGCAAACGCGCACACGATTGCCACCGTGGCG
>Ga0068858_100001282_pt1 | contig 25978 bp, 23 predicted proteins | sample KBSSwiS12_FD_66589 | JGI IMG/M metagenome (GOLD analysis project Ga0068858, IMG submission 66589) | Switchgrass rhizosphere microbial communities from Kellogg Biological Station, Michigan, USA - KBS Switchgrass S1-2 | ecosystem: Host-associated > Plants > Roots > Rhizosphere > Soil ... | reverse complement strand
AGCGCGTCGCGATAGTAGGGGTGCACTTCCGGCACGGTTCCGGTGACCGTGACGCCCTCAAGCTTTCCGAGCTCGATTACTGCAGGGGTGGGGTTGGCTCCCACGATCCAGAGGGTCAGCTCCGGAAATCGCTGGCGGAGCCGCGGCCAGATGTTCTGGGCAAAAGAAGTCGCTGCCTCGACGTTTGGGTAGTAGTCCATCAGGCCGACAAATACGAGTTTGCGGGACGGAGCCGAGATATTCGCGCGCGACTGGAAGCCGGCCACGTCGACGCCGTTTTCCACTACGGCGATGCGGGCCGAGGGTGCAAGGCGCTGCAGTTCTTCACGTTCCCTGAGGCTGCAGACCACGTGTCCAAAGGCTGTCTTCAAAATATCCTGTTCAAGCGCAGCAAGCTTGCTGGCAGTGAGGCGAGCGTACCAGCGTTTCGAAACAGAAGATACGGTGGCGCTGAAGCGCAGCATCGCTTCGGATTCGATGTTATGCCAGTTGTAGACGATTCTGGTCCTGCTCCCGGCGTGTCGGGCGGCGATTTGGCCATAACGAATCATGTGAATGCCATCGAGATGGATCAGGTCGTAGGTATTTGCTCCGGCCAGACGATCGACGGCGGCGCTCATTTCCGCCGATGTGTAATTCAGGACGGGCAGCGGCCAGCGTCCCAGCACGCCTTGGATGAGCTTAGCGGGTCCATAGGCGGACGGCTTCGGAATCGCGATTACTTCGTGGCAAAAAGGCAGCTCCTTTCGCGTGAGAGGCTCGGTTCCAGGATCGGCGAAGTAGAGATAGGTCAGCGGACCGCGCTGGCCCAAGGCGCGTGCGAAATGATACTCGCGCAATTTGGCTCCGCTGCGTGCCGGCCAGCACTGACGCGGGGAAAGAAAGAGGATGCGCACCTTAAAGCAGCCGAACCACTTCCTGTTTTATAGCACGCGAACAGCGCCCCGCGGAAACAACGAAATGGCCGAGAAGCCGAAGTGTAGGAAAGTGAGCTCCCAACCAAGCGGGAGACTGCTCCGCATTACTTCCTCTGTCAGAATAGAAGCTTATGTCGGAACGGATCGTTCTCATGTTTGCATATCATTTCCCACCTGAGAACGCGGTCGGAGGTCGCCGTCCTTTCCGCTTTGCCCGCTATCTGCCGGAGGTGGGCTACCGCTGCCATGTGATTACCGCGGCGGATCAATCTTCGTGCCCGGGATCCACGGCAGAATACGTGCCGGACCCATTTATCTGCCAGCCGGGGCGTGGTATGGGCTGGCAGGTGGAAAGGGTTATCCGAAGGTTTTTTCTCCCGGCCGTGGTGGGTGTCCGCTGGAGTTTGATGGCCTGTAAAGCGGCTCGGAGTTTTGCGCGCGCCAACCCGGGTGCGGAAATTACCGTCTTTTCTACCTTTCCTCCCCTCGGAACGCACCTTGCAGCGTGGCGATTCTCGCGCTCTTCAGGCCTGAAATGGATCGCCGATTTCCGTGATCCGCTTAAGGTCAGCCCTTGGGTGGAAGGATTTTCCGGATTCCATCGGGCGTTGAGTGGCTGGCTTGAACGCTTCTTCCTGCGTCAGGCGGATCTTGTAATCGCGAACACGGACGCCATGGCTGAGGAGTGGAGAGCTGTCGATCCTGCTCGGAGCGGTCGAATTCAACTGATCTGGAATGGTTTCGATCCGGAGGAAAGAATTGAGCCGCTGGCGCTGCCGCCGCGCGATTACAAACTCTATAGCCACGTTGGCGAGTTGTACTCGGGCCGGAATATTACGCCGCTGCTCGAATCTGTTTCTCGTCTCATCGAATCAGGCCGACTCGCGGCCGCGGATTTCCGGATACGGCTTCTGGGCAACGTGGACCGCCATTCGATGCCTCCGGAACCGTTCCTGCAACGGGCGGGGTCGCAGGGATGGCTGGAAATTATTCCCCAAGAAGTGCCTCGGGCCGAAGCCCAACATCTGATGCAGACTTCCGACGGGCTTCTGCTGGTGCAGCCTCAATCCGCCATTCAGGTTCCAGGCAAACTTTTCGACTATGTTCAGATCGGCCGGCCCGTGCTGGCTTACATTCCTCCGGATTCTCCAATTGAACGCGTGCTCAGCCAAAGCGGGATCCCCTACCGCTGCGCGTACTCGAACAGTTCCGCGCAGGATATGGACAGCGCGGTGGAAAGCTTCTTTTCGTTGCCAACCGGCTCCACTCCGATGGCGGATTCCTTCCATCGAGAGTTCGACTCCAGAATGCAGACCACGAGACTGGTGAGTTTTATCGACTCGCTTCGGGGCGCGGACAAGGTTGTCTATCGCGGAGAATAATCGGCCGCCGAATTTAAGTCACTCCCGGGTGCGGATCACACCGCAACTGATGTGCGGATAGGCAGGCCAGAACGGGCCCGCAACGAGCCAGTCTTGTGAGCCTGTATCGGCGATAAAGCTGGCGTGGTTCGAAACCAGAAACGTGATCGATCGAGGGTGGGCTAGCCAGGAATCGTGGATGTGGCGCACCACTTCCGTAAGCAGTTCATCTCGGAACGGGTTAAAAAAGAACATCACTGTAGCGTCTTTGGGGATAGAAAATTCGCGGGCGTCGGCGTTGACGATCCTGACGCTCCCACAGCGGCGGTTCACGCGAGCCCGGGCGAGATTTTCATTCGCGGCAGCGCAGAGACCAGGCGAATACTCGACGCCGATCACTTCGCGATACGGGTAGGCGGAGGCAAGAACAACTATGCGACCCAGCCCCGAGCCCCAATCGACGAATACGTCCTTTTGTTTGTCCGGAACGACGGTGGACAGTAATCGTTTTAGCGGCACATAGGGAAGAGGACTGTAATGTAGTTGTCCATCGTCTTTCCTGTATCCAAGGTCCGCCTCGGACACCCATCCGGCAGTTTTGATTCCATAGCGTAATTCATGGGCGCGCTCCGATACTCTGTGAATCGTCGACCTGACGATGTCCATGCGCAAATTTTCGCATACGGCGAAGTGGCCTCAGGATTGCGACGCAATCTGCCCAGTGATCAAAGTTGAATAGTCTTGTTCATTCCGAATCTGAAAATACGACGCTGACGGGGAAGAGTTTCACGATTCTGAATGCCTACCCGGACAGGGTGGTTGAAGAGGCGTGGCGTAGATGCCTTGAGAACGGAGACATGCCCACGCATTTCGCGGCGCCCGAATATTTTCTGGAGCCGCAAGACTCTGGTGCCAAACGATTTGCAATCCTGGCGCTGGACCGCAGCGCGGGAGTGTTACGTGTCATCGGAGTCCTGACGGGGCTTATCCGCAATCGAACCGTCATTTGCGGCAACCCCGGAACGCCTCAAATCTGTATAGACAAGGGCAGCAGTACCGAGCTTGTGGCACAAGCATTTACGGACGGTCTGAGTGTCGTAGGCAAGTCCGCTGAGCTGATCACTGTTTTTTCGTGGTTTCCAATAGCCGAATTCGGCAAGGCTCAATTCAGAGAGAGCCGAACGGCAGGCACAGGCGCTCTCGATCTGAGTTCAGACGCCCAGGAAATTTTTTCCAGGGTGAAGGGTCGAAGCCAGATCCGACGCGCAATTTCTTCCGGTGTAGAAGTGCGGCAGGCAACCCTTGAGGAGCTTCCCGAATATTACAGGATCTTGAAAGGCTGGAGCGATCGTAAAGGACTACCGTGTCCTGCTTTTGATGTCCAACAAGAGACTTTCCGGCTTACCAACAACCGTCGATTGTTCGTCGCGCTCCATGGAGGGAAAATTGTAGCCGGGAGTTCCATGCGGTTTTATCGGGGAAGCATCGCCGAGTACGCCTGGAACGCATCGCTTCCAGAGTTTCAGCATCTGAGACCCAACGATCTGCTCCATTGGCGGATCATCGAGTGGGCCTGTCAACAAGGAATGCATACCTACCTTCTGGGATCCACTCACCAATTCTCGTTGAAGTACAGTGATCGCGTGATTCCAACGTATCGGTATTTAAAGGACTGGACATTTTTCAAGACGCATACCCGGCAAGAGGATCTCACCCGGGTGATCTACCGCACTTATCAGAATCTTCCGCGGAGCCTGAAAGAAAGGCTCAAGCAGCTGCGCGGTTAACGCACGTCAGTAACGCGCCATGCAGAGTTTGTTGGCCGTGGCCGTCACAGTCCCGTGCTCAACAGCTTGGAGTAGATCGCGTATGCGGGAGCCGGCAAGACTCCGTTAGGACCAGGCTTTCGAGCCGTCATCGCGAAAAACATTCTGTCAGCAACCAGCTCGATGGAGATCATGACAAACCCGGCACGGCGGGCAGTTGCAGAGATTCCAGCGGCGGTGTTGATGGTTTCGAACACGCTGCGGTTCCACCACAGCTGAGTCTGGGGAAGTGAAAAGTGGTTCAGCAGGCCATTCACTGCCAGATATCCCATGAAAATTACATTTTTCCAGTGACCCGCCGCCAGGCTTTTCCCGAGGGTTTCGGTCAGATAGCGAACCGAGTGAAACGTTAAGAGGATGCTACCGCCTGGCGCCAGCACTCGATATATTTCCTGCAAACCGGCGCGCGTGTTTAGGTAAGGCATCGACACGTGTCCCACGACAACATCAAACACTTCGTTGGCGAAAGGGAGACTCAGGCCACTCCCCGCCACAAGATGGACGTCCGAGGTAACAGCCTCGTCATTCTGTACCGGCACGCCTATTCCTTGGAGCGATTTGAGGGAATAATCTACTCCGACGCATAGGGGTGACCCGGTCTTCGCCGCCTCGGCCAGCACCCAGCCGCTACCGCAACCAAAATCTAGGATTCTCCGAGCCGCCGGTAAGCTAAGGTCGATCGCGCGCAAATTTTTCCTTTAAGGGTAAGCGATACCGCCCGCTGACACGAACTCCGCCCCAAGAAATCTAATATACCTTAGGCAAAATAGACCCTATCGAACAGCCTCCGAACGCCACAATAACCGCCGAGGTTACAAACGTACCTCAATTAATCTCAACAGATGGAGATCTCAAGTTGGAGCCGGCAGAACTCTCAAGCCTAACCTCTGGCAGGGAGTCTCATGCGTTATTTGAGCATCGTATATGCAATGACGGTAGCGGCCTGTATGGCCCAATCGTCGACCAAAGTGAACCTGGGCGATCAGGGAATCAATCCGGACTTTTCCGCGATGCCACGCACGCGGCCCATGACGGTGGGGACGGTGGTGCCGCCTACGTGCCAGACCGGCGAACAGTTCTTCAACTCGACTGCGTCGCCGGGCCTAAATCTGTATGCGTGCACGGCCACTAACATTTGGACGCTCGAAAGCGGGGGCGGCGCCACGACGACCAGCAGTTTGATCAAGACCGCCATATCCGTCGCAGATTCGGGCGCCGCTAACGCTTATGTGGGCTGTGACGCCAATACAACGGCGCCCCTAGATGGCCTGCTGATGATGCTGAAGCCGGCGCACGATAACACAGGATCCTCGAGCTACAACCATTGCGCCTCAGGGGCCAAGCCCATCCAAACGGCTTATGGGGCCGCGATGCTGCCGGGCTCGATCCGCGCGGACGGTGGAGGGTCGCCAAGTGGGGTTCTTCTGCGTTATTCAAGTGCTGCAAACGGCGGCAACGGTGCATGGCAGAATCTAACTCCCGGCCAGGTCCAGATTGCTCCGCAGACCGGAGCGAGCTACGGCAGCTATCCGCGGGCCGATGGCAATGGCCTCACGCAGTGGGCGCAGCCGACAAATCCGGGCGACGGCCGGCGTACGAGCATGGTGGAGTGCAACGGAAGATCCTGGGATCTGGTCAACACGGCACTACTCGGGGCTCTGTTCACCTTTGGGTCAGGCGTCGGGGGAGTTACGGGAAGCGCTTCGACGGGCGCAGGTACGCAGCTTCCAGGCTGTACGCTCACGACCGGGGCAGTGAGCGGAAACAACGTCTACTACAACCTAACCGGTGATGACAAGATTTTCAAGACGGGACGCAGCCTGCAGTTCGACGTAACGGTGGCGCTGAGCGCTGCCACCTCGACCCGCAACTGGATCGGCTTCACCGGCGCGCCGGCTTCCACGATTGCGGGGTCGGGCACGCCTACTGCGAGCGGCTTTCTGGGCTTCCGCTTCGATACGGGAGCGGGCGATTCCGGATGGCAATGCGTGGTGGCGAACACGAGTGCCTCGCTAGTGAACAGCAACGTCACTCCATCGACGAATCAAGTTCACCTGAAGTTCATCGCAGATGACTTGAGCAATGCGGTGCATTTCTACATTGATGGCGCGGAGGTGTGCCCGGTAACGTCGGTAGCGAATTACCCGCCGGCAACCTTCCTATCGTTTGCTCTGACGGAGACGACGCTGACCAACGCCGCGCGGGGCCTCACGATGGCGTACCAGTGGATTCAAGGAGACAAGTAGATGGGACGGTTTCTTGGCGGAATACTCGCAATTTCGATCGCCTCAGCCCAGCCCGTTCCGGTTCTCGGGTTGGGTTCGGATAATTCAGGCTACACGTGGTTCGGACCCAAGACTGTCTACCCCGGATTTTCGCATTACTACACGTTCCCCCGGACCAGTTGGATGGTTCCGGTGGCCTGCGCGGCAAGCGGTAACACGTGTGACACGGCGGGTAGTGGGTATACTCCAACCGGAAACGAAGTCGGCGTTATCGTTACCGCTGCCACGGTTCCTACGGGGATGGACACATATGGGGAGAGCATTCCTGCGACGTATAAGATCTGCAACGTGTCGGGCACTCGATTCCAGCTTGGGCGGGGCAGTTCCTGCGGCGTAATCGAGACATTCTCATCGACCGGGTCTGGTGTGAAGATCCAGTTCACCCCAGCAAGTGGCCTGTCAAATTCTTTCGTCACCTCGAACACCGGCTGGCCCAGCGGGACGGTTCTCAAGTGGGGATTCCCGAACAGCGGCGGGGCGGGCTGGGCGTTTGACTCTCCGATATCAGACAACGGAAATCCCACGATGCTTGACGGCAATCTTGATGGAGGCGTCCTGAGAGCAGACATCCCGACCGCAGCGACCCCCGGAAACTATACCATCAACATTGTCGAGTGCAACTCCGATGACATAGGCACATGCACGCACTTGAGTAGCACGCTGACATTCACCGCGACCGTCACAGCATTGACCTATCTATCCGACGCCAATGAGCCAACAGCGTTCCCGGCGATTCCCGGCCTATCGACCTGGGTATCGTTCATGACAGACGCGACCAACGGCGGCGGCAAATGGTGCAACAAAACGACGGGGGCGACCGTTCCTTCGGATCAGACCGGCGCATTCGGGATCGGTCAAGATGTCGAGTTTTACGACGGAGTCTTGAGTTTTCACAAGATCGCTAATTATCTGGGAGACTCGGGCTGGGATAAGTGCTCCACCAATATCGCTCAGCAAATGGCCTGGGGAAACGCGAATTCCACCGCATTTCCGAAGGGCGTCATTATTCCCAACAACGGCGTGATGCAGGGCGTGCTCATCATGCCAATCGGTTACGAGAGGACGATCTCAAACGATGCGCGAAATATCGGCGTCTTGCAGTACTTTGCCGGGGCGAGTGGAATTCCCGGAGGCGGACAGGCCATGGCTTCCTACGGCTGCGCGGCTACCGATTTCTATAACCGCGATAGCGCCTACGCCTTCGATCTCATATTGGCTCTGGACCATCTGGGCCTAAGCCCTCCCACTCCCGGGGCCAATTCGGCCAACACTTGGGCAGCGAAGCGGCAGCGGTGTGCGGATGTGATCGTTAGCATGACGAATTACTACCTCGAAGGGAAGCGCTTCGGCGAGCAGCAATACTTTATCGTCGGCGTCATGCTGGATTCTCTGATTCACTGGTGGCAAGACACAAAAGATCCTCGCGTACCCACGGTGGTTAAGGGGATGCTTGACCAATACTATTCCAACTACAACCTGGTTGGGCACAAGCCGATGTGGGACCCGGAGTTTCCCGGCATTCGCTGCCTGGCGGCCAATACATGGTACAACTCCTCGGCCGACGGGCACTGCCGGGACAACACCGCCGCCAATACAACTGATCTAGCTAATCTCTTCGGCCACGCTTTTGCATGGTACTGGCGAATCAGCGGAGACGATACGTATCGGACCGAAGGGGATGAGGTGTTTAGCCACGAGTTTGACAACCCCAGTTTCAGCTTCTTTGGAAAGACCTTCAGCCAAGCCTATCGCTACAGCTTCAACTATGTCGGCTGGCGGCAAGGCTGGCTGTCGCCGGAGAAGTCCGTTGAGTGACTTGGATTTTAGATAGTGGGTCAGTTCAAACCGACCCACCGCCTAATGTTATGGCTTTACCATCAATCTGCCGGTGTAATCGATCCTGCTAAGAAACGCTTTACCGCCAAAGAACTCATCGACCGCTTTCCTCGCGCCCTGCCAGTGCCCGTAGTCGTCGATGATCAGAATCCCGCCCGGTGAGAGTCGGTGATATAGGTGCTCCAATTCATGCTTCGTGGATGTGTACCAATCAGTATCGAGTCGTAGGATGGAAATCGAGTCCGGTGCGCGCTCTGGAATCGTCTCCTCCACTGGACCTTTCACATACTCTACGTTGCCGTATCCTACTTTGGTCATGTTGGCATGGACGTCTTCCAGGGAAGCGCAAGCCAGCACCCAATCTGCGGTGCGGCTAATCTCAAGGAGATTTGACGCTTTACTGCCGCGCAAATCAACGTCGTCACGCGTTGGGGGCGTCATGCCTTCATAAGTGTCGAATAAAAACAGTCGCCGCGACGTTTCCCTCAGACGTTTAAGTGTGCTGGCCATCGCCATCGAACTGCCTCCGCGCCAGACGCCGCACTCAACGATATCACCAGGGATGGCGTTCTCCGAAATATGGGTTACGGCGCGGATCGCGGCAAGCACCCGCTCCAGGCTTGTCATGGTGTAGGGTTCCACCAGTTGCCAGGTTTCCCACTCCGCATCGGTTACATCCGGGTTCAGTTCGCGCGGTGTTGGCGGAATGCTGTTGGACAGAACCAGCTTATAGCCAACAGAAGAAAGCATTGTTTTAACTATTGTTCGCATTCACCCCTCTCGTTAGCCGCGAAGATCAACACGCCGAACCACGCAGCGTACAGGGGAAGGATGGAATCCTAAAGGTATCGCCAAGCGCATGAAATTTATACTAAGTACGGCGATTGACCTCACTATGGCCAACTCTGGAGAGTCTGTCTGTTCCAGAAATCCTTGCCTGGGAATCATAGAGCAAAACGCTTGCGTGGTGTTAGGGCGCTTAAAAGAAAAAGTACCGGGACTATCATAAGCCGGGTTGACGGCTCCGGCACCGAAATCGGCCCGGGTGGATCGAAGATCGCAACTGGGCTCCCATCGGTTTCGAACAACTGGAGTTGGATCTCCCCAAAGCTACCAGCCCCAGTAAGAGGGGTTGGGAAACTGCCCCCGCTTCCCGAATGAAGCGATAGTATGACCTCAAACGGAACGCCAAGCTGGAATGGAACCAGGATTCCGTGGGAAACGCAATCTGCAAACTGGCAGGATCCAAGACCGCCAATCGAATCATAAGCTCCGCCTTTCTCTGTATCGGTAGCAACCAGATAGGTCGCAATCCCGAGTCGCTGCGGGCCATCTGTTGACGCCAGAAAATCCAGAGATACGGTCGCCCCCGCCGACGAATCACCACATCGAAACTGGACATTTCCCCAACTGCAGAACACACCGGACACAGTGGTTCCCGCGGTGGCTGCGGCGGTGGCGATAATCGTGATCCCTGTATTGGTGCCAAGTCCCGTCATGGAAAACGAGGTGTCCGCTCCGACATTTTCCGATCCGTAGATCATCGGCTTGCCGGCGCTGCCGCAGGTTACCGAAACCCCGCCCACCGTGCAGGCAGTACTGATGTCGGGTACCGGATCTGTGAGCGTGCTCGCGAAAGCGGGAACCGCCAGGAATAACAACGCGAGTGTCTTCACGATTCGCCTCCGATCCTGTTGTACTCCAACGGTGAGGGGAATACGGATTATCCCTAGACCCTACAATACAACAGAATTGTGGCGTTTGATTACGATTGTCGCGATGCTTCGGTACCCTTACGGGCGAGTATGGCCAGATGCAAACCGAAATTAGCAGCCAGGGCAAGGCGTTCCCATAGCCGAGCTGCTCCGATCGACCCCAGCGCCCTCTGTAAACTAGCTGAGTTAACGATCCTGTAGAGACCTTTGCTGGCTATTCCAAGAACCACCGATGTCTGCGCCTCGACCTGAAACCCAGCGCTCCTTAGCAGACCAGTCAATTGGCCGGCGTCAATCCAGTTCTCGACGGGCTGATCGCTCCAGGTACGACCCCCACCGGCGATCGCATTCATGGTCGGCTTATTGGGAGTCGTCAGGATGACATATCCACCGGGTTTGAGGAGTTCGCGGATCATCCGAATGAACTCAGCTTGAGAGTTCAAATCGATGTGCTCGATAACCTCGATACTGACTACGAGATCGAATGCGGCTTGCGGGCCCTTCCATGTGAGCGCGTCGGCGGTTATAAATTCGCAGTGCGGGAACCGTTCTTTCGCTTTCGTGGTATCGGATAGGTCCACTCCGGTCGCCCTTCCGAACATCCCAAGAATGTTCGTGCTCCATCCGCGTCCGCAACCTAGATCGAGAATCGCCGCATCTTTCGGCAGTTCGATGCGCGCCACGTAGCCAATGACTGCCGCCAAGCGTTGGAGCTCGATCCGGTTGGCATGCTCAAACTTTGACCATCGATTATCGTAATAGGCGCGCTGATCTTGAATGGTGGGGTCCACAGTTCCTCCTCATATTCCTTGTTAAGCCGACTCCCTAGCGCTCCGCCCGCAGTTCATAGTGATCGTTGTCCCGTCAGATGGATCGTGGCCGCGATTCGTAAGCTTATCTGGGACTAAACCTTCTCAGCAACCAGGCATATCCCAAGTGGGAACGTTTGGCGGGTGGCGTTAGACATCTTGCGACCTAGCGGCGTGCGAATGAAGCCCGCGGCAGTCCACTGGGTGAACGATGCCAGGCCCGCCCCAACAAGAGGAACGTATTCGGCGGCACTCTTACCAAAAATATCAGCCAAAACCTCGGGCACACCGCCGATCGATTCGATTTGGAGCAGCCGCAGTCCGCTCTTCTCCATGAACCGCCTTAGTGCAAATTCCGTGTACCGGCAGAAATCATAGGGGGCCTCGTGGATCCAGTAAAAGAATGGAACGTTCAGCAGGAGCTTGCCGCCGGGTGAAAGGACCCTGGCCATCTCCTGGCAAAGAGCTTGTGGTTCCGGAGTATGTTCCAGAACATCCGACAGAATGATCGTATCGAAGGCTCCAGAGTCGAACGGTAACTTTTCGTTAAGGTCGTGCTCCAGATCGAGATAGGTGCTACCGTGCGATTTCGCCCAATCGACGCAGACATTTTCCGTGACCAGATCCCGGTATTCCGCAAAGAGCGGGACTTTGCCGCATCCGAGATCGAGCAGCCGGCCACGCGCATGAGCTTTCAGGTTTACTTCATACCACGCGGCAACCAGATCGACAATCAAGCGCGAGGAAACACCTACGTCGGCTGGGTTGCGCGAAGCCCGCAGCCTGCCCTTCTCACGAACGTACTTGCTAGGACGCCAGGCGTCGGGATTTCTCACGCGGTCGCCCTAAATTTCTCCAGTGTGGGAGTTTCTGAGGCCTGGCGCAGGCAGTAGGCTATATAGGAAAACGCACCGTCGCGAAATGGACTCATGCAGCCACATTATCAGGAGCCGGGACGAGCAGCAAGAGCTGTGCCGTTGCTCGGCGCGAATAGGTCGGTAGCGGCCATGTTCGTGGAATAGTACTTTTGTTTGGCGCCGTGAGCCTTCACGATTTATACAGTCCCAACAATACCCCAGTAGTATCATAAAGAACGTCATCGCCGAATGGCACAGGGACAGTTCATCACCTGAGTCGAAGGTCGAACAATACGGATGCTTGTTGCAAATGCCAAAGCTGCAGCCCGGGCCGCTCTTGAGTTCGTCAACGCCTATAGCAACGAATCGAAGGCCGCATTAGCTGTAGCTCGATTAGAGCGACGAACTCCGGAAAAGATACCTCTCCCCGCTCGCCGGCATCTGGACGCCGCCATCGGATGGATTGCCAGAGCCCAGGACGTTAGTAACACCGGCGGGGTGCCCTGGGGTTATCGAGCGCGGCGTCCGGTCCGGACCGCGTATCCGATGGGGTGGATCGGCCCGTATCCGGAGACCACGGGTTACATTATCCCGACGATGATTCGCTATGCGGACGTAACGGGCGACAAAGACGCGCTTGACCGAGCCCGGCGCATGACGGAATGGGAGCTGTCTATTCAACTGGCGGATGGCGGGATCCAGGGAGGGATCTACGGATCCCAGCCTGTGGCATCCAGCACTTTCGTTACGGGACAGGTTCTGTTTGGATTCGTCTCAGCGTTCGAGCGCTTCCAAGATGAGCGCATACGGACGGCGGCCATACGCGCGGGAGATTGGCTCCTCGAGTGTCTAGATGAGACCGGCCGGTTCGTTCGGGGGCATTCGCATTTCTGCGAACCAGGGTCAAAGGCATACGAGGCTCGCACGGGCCTTGCGCTTGCGGAGCTTGGGGATCTGGTTCGCGGGCAAAAATATCTGGATGCCGCCTCAAACACAGCGGATTACGCGTTGAGCACGCAACAACCGAATGGCTGGTTCGCGGAAAACGATCTCGATTTTCATGACCGGCCACTGACTCATACCATCGGATACGTTCTGGAGGGATTGCACGGAATTGGCGTCCGCCTCGGCCGGCCAGACTGCATAGCCGCGGTCGAGCGAACCTTGCGTGCGATTTTGCCCTTGATTCAATCCAATGGGTACTTGGCAGGACGGCTCCGAAAGGACTGGACGCCGGCCGTCGATTGGGTATGCCTCACGGGATCTTCCCAGATCGCCGGTGTATTCCTGCGCATGTATCTGCAAACCGGGAAACGGGAATACTTCCAGGCAGGCCGCAACCTTCTGGGATTCGTATGCTTCACCCAGGACCTGACGCCCGGTATCCCCAGCATCGATGGCGGGATTAGAGGATCGTATCCATTTGGGGGCCAATATGGGCAATGGTGTGTCCTGAACTGGGCTACTAAGTTCTTTGCGGACTCCGTAGCGGACTATCTTGTGGCTGAGGACAAGGACAGGCGGGAGGGGAACGTCGTTTCGCCCAACCATGAAGAGTGATCAGCTGCTGGCAGAACTCATTCGTGGCGATCCCTCCCACGAAGAGATGCTGGCCCGACTGGGGAAGTCGAACCCATTCTGCACATTAGGTTACGCGAGAGCAATGCAAGCTCTAGGGCGGGAGGTCTGGATCGTCGGCCTCCAGTCGAACCCATCCGAGTGGGAGGCAGGGCTCGGGTTCATCACCAAGGGTAGGCTGTCGGTAGAGCTTGAGTTTCCCTCTGCACCCGCGATCGCGCACGACTCCCGCTTCTGGGAAGTTGTCGACCGTTTGTGCAAGCGAGCCGGAGTCACGGATCTAGTAGCGGGAAGTTTCGGGTCGACACCATTTGAGCTCCCAACGCTCCGGGGGGAGGTCTCAAGAAGGACGCGGCAAGAGTTCGTCCTGCAGTTGACGACTACTGATCTGGCGTCGCGGCTTGGCTCCAATCACAAACGAAATGTGAAGAAAGCCGAGAAGGCCGGAGTCACGATCCGACGGACCCGCGAAAGCCTGGAGTGGCTGTCCGATCATATTGCCCTGATGAGCCACTCCGCGGAGAGGCGGATCGCACGGGGCGAGTCGGTTTCCATGGGCACGGATACCATGCCCTACCGAGCGCTCATGGAAAATGGAGCTGCTGAGCTATTTCAGGCGACTTTAGGAACGAATGTGCTCTCGTCGGTTTTTGTGTTGTTGTCGACGAGCAGTGGGTACTATGAATCGGCCGGCAGCAGTGCGGACGGCATGAACACAGGAGCCTCACACTTCCTGATACACCAGATCACGAAAATTCTCAGGGAGGAAGACCGGGAAACGTTCAATCTGGGCGGTGCGGCGGAAGGTTCTTCGCTCGCCAGATTCAAACTCGGCTTTGGTCCGGAGACGCTCGTACTGCCGGCGGCGACCTGTTACGTCGGCCCCATCTGGAAAAGAAAACTGAGGAGCGCTATTCAGCTGGTGCGCTCCGACCGCGAGCAACTGGTACGCGTCTTGACGGGCAGTTCATCGCGCCTGCTGGTATTCCGGCTGGAGACGGAAGCGTGGGCGCCACCCGTTGCCCCGGTCGGGGAGGCGCGTCTCGAGCCGCTAAACGAGGAACAACTTGTCCAGGCGGCATCGACATTTGACGACCCGGATTTCCAAAACCGCCAATTGGAGCGCCTCAGGCGATTTGGGAAGAGTTACGCCTACGGGGTGTATGTCGGAACTTCGATCGCTCACGTCTCGTGGCTATTGCCGCCGTCCGCAGTCGCTGCCGACCTCCCGGCGGTCCTCGAATTGGAAGATGGTGAAGCCGAGATTACCGGCTGCGAAACCGCTCCGGCGTTCCGCGGCCAAGGCTTGTATGGATATGCGATTCAGAGTATCGCTGGGTTGGCCCGCGACCAAGGAATTCGGCGGATTTATATGAAGACTCTGGACGCGAACGTGGCGTCGCTGCGGGGGATTCAGAAGGCGGGTCTCACTCCGATCGGCTCCGTCCGCCTGATTCATCCTCCGCTCCTGCCATCCCGTACACTCGTACGACGGGCTCTGGCAAAGCGACCGAACAGCTAATCGGGTTGGCACTTTGTAAGCAGGCGCCGGGCCGACCTACTACGTGCTTTTCCTACGTCAGCTATGGAACAAACGGATGGCAGTGCCGATGATCGACTGTGTTAACATTAGCCTTCCTGCGGCGGTCGGAGCACAGTTTGTACGCGACTTTTACCCACAGGCAGGTTTGCACGACTGCACGCGGCTTCCCGCACAAGCTCAACGGATGCCATCCCCGCTAAATGCCTGGTGAGCCAGAAAATCAGTCTGCTTCCGCAATCCCCGACAACCTAACGGGGAAGGCGGCTACGGGTGCAGGATGGTCGGCGGCGGCGGTGGTCGCCCGACAGTTGCTTTCCTTTGGCGCCGTTGCGATCCTCGCACGCGAGCTAGGACCCAGCGCCTATGGGTTGATGGGGATGGCCTCGACGGTCATCGTGTTCCTGGTGAACTTCCGTGACCTGGGAACGGCGGCCGCGATTATCCAGCGGCAAGTCATTTCTGAGGAACTGCTTTCCACGCTCTTTTGGACCAATGCCGGGCTGGGACTGCTGCTTTCCATTCTCACGGTACTTGGCGCTACACCAGCGGCCGCGTTTTTTCACGAACCGCAATTGGCCCCTATCCTGCGAGTGCTCTCCATATCCTTTGTACTGACATGCTCGGGGATCGTACAGAACGCTCTTCTCAGCCGGCAAATGAAATTCAAGCTCACGAGTGTGGCGGATTTCGTTTCGGCGGTTGTTGGCTACGCGGTGGCGCTACCCCTTGCGATTTACGGGCATGGAGTCTGGAGCTTAGTTTTTGCCAACCTGGCCAGCACTCTGACCGTAACGTTGATGTATTGGATTTTCTCTGGGTGGCGTCCGAGGATGCAGTTTAGCATTCCGGAACTGCGGGAAGTCGCAGGATTCAGCCTGAACTTGTCCGGTTTTGGTTTGGTGAATTACTTCTCCCGGAATGCGGACAATGTAATCGTCGGGCGTATTCTTGGTGTCGAACCGCTGGGCTACTATCAGATGGCTTATACGCTGATGATGTACCCGCTTCAGAACATAACCGGTATCCTGACCCAGGTCACGCTGCCCGGTTTTGCCAGGATTCAGGATGACAACCGACGGTTCGCCGACGCCTATATGCGAAGCTGTTCGCTCATCGCGTTGGCTACGTTCCCAGTGGTCGCCGGGCTGGGCGTGGTAGTTAAACCCCTGGCGCTAGCGTTCCTAGGGCCTAAATGGATTCCGGTCATTCCCATCTTCCAGATTCTGGCTCCCGTGGGTATGTTTCAGTCCATTCAATCGACTGTCGGTTCGATCTACGTGGCGAAGGGACGAACCGACTGGATGTTCTGGTGGGGCATAGCCAGCACCGCGGTATTTGTGGCAGCGTTCCTGGCCGGATCGAGATATGGAGTCACGGGAGTAGCGGGCGCGTATGCCATCGTGTATTTTGGCACTCTCTATCCCGCGTTATGGATTCCGTTCCGGTTCATCGATTTGAACGTCTGGGATTTCGCACGACGGCTGTGGCCGCAATTTCTCACTACCGGCATTATGGTGGCCGTCTGTATCGGTTGGCTGCGCCTGTTGGATTCGATGGGAGGGACGCGCGCGTGGTTGCAACTCGCCTCCACTGTACTGCTGGGAGCTGTCGTGTATGTTTCTCTGATCTTGCGATTCCGTCCACCTGTTTTGAAGGACCTGGATGAGGTTTTGGACCGGTCGAACTCAGCTTTGGCAGGCACGGTTCGCAGGCTGGTGAGCTGAGAAACCAGCGCCGAGAACAAACGATAGAACGGACGGGACCAAGCCGGACGCGTGAAGCGCAAGACTTATAGACTGGTGTATTTTTCGTACGCTTGACGCCACGTGAACTCCGTGCTGACCAGCCGATGGAGGTTATCGGCCACCTGCTCCCGCAAGTCGTGATGGACCACGAGATCCGAGATCGCTTCCGCCAGGGCGTTGTTGTCGTCAACTGGAACTAATCGGCCTGTGACTCGATCCTCAATAAGTTCCGGCTCCCCCACTGCGGCCGCAGCTACCACGGGTTTACGGCACGCCGCCGCTTCGAGAATCGCAAAAGGCAGGCCTTCGCGGCGCGAAGGCAGGACGAACAAGAGGGCCGCCTTTAGGTAAGCGGGTACGTGCTCGTGGGGTACACTCTCGATCATAAAGATTCTTCGGGATACCGGCGAACGTGCTACCAGTTCGCGAATCGTATCGATATCGGTTCCGGGCGCTCCGATCATGACTAAGGACAAATCGGGAAAGACGTCCGCAATTTGCTCAAAGGCACGAATTAGTACATCCTGCCCCTTCTTGTGTTCGTAGCGGCCAACATTGAGTAAAAAACGGCTGCCGCGCAGCGGTTCTGGCACCTCGAAACCCGGCGGAATCTGGGCTACGAAGGCATCAATGTCAACTGCATTGTGAATCACAACCGAATTGCGAGAGCAAGCCGGTTCCAGGCGAAGGAGATCTTCCTGGATTCCTCGGGAGCAGCCCACTACGAAATCACTTCGCCGGAACATCCAGCGCACCAGGGTCCGCTCCCAGCCGGTAGCATCCAGAGCGAGCTTAATATCGTTCCCTTGCAGAGTTAGGACGACTTTCCCCGAATATAGTCCCAGCCTCCTCAACAGGACGAAGGAAAAATTGCCTATCCCCGGGAAAATGCAGTTGATCGTTCGGATGTTACGCTCCTTGAGGATTCGGCGCAGCTTCAGCAGCGTCCAGGGCAGGGTGAGCAGAAAAGCCAAGGGACCTCGAAAGGGATGGCCTTCATTCACCGGGGGGCGGATAGCCAACGAGAATGCCGGGCAATTCAGATGCGGTTCGGACGGCGGACAATCCTGGTCAGAAAGAACCAATAGGAATGGCCGCGACCGGTCATCGGAACTCATGCGGTCGACCAGATGGAGCACCGCCTGGTTAACGCCGCCTATGGTGGATTCGGGATACCAGGGAAGCACGAAAAGGTAGCCCGGCATACTTGGATTGGGGGTGGATTTCGCGGGTACAACTCCAGGCTGAGTCTGCATCGGAATCACAAAAGAATCCCGCAGAGCCAACTCTCAAACTCGACCGGAGTAACTTGATCGTCATCCAAGAGGCGAGGAAGCAGCAGCGGCTCGGAGTGCCGCGACGCAAGACCTTTTTCGCACGTGGTGGCACTTTTCACGCCGAGTTCGCGCAGCCAGGGAAAGAACTCCGGGGCGTAATCCCCGCTGGGATAGCAGAAGTGAACCGCCTCCTGTCCCGTGAATTCGCGAATACGATCACGGTTGTCGCGAATCTCGCGGGTAAACAGGGCTTGATCGCGTGGCGTACGATGACGGTGGGTGTGGAGCTGGATATCCACCCCGGATCGAGACACGAGTGCCGCTTCCTCTGGAGTGACCAGCTGAAAGAGCCGGGCTTGGAGCAGGTCGTCGTAATCGATCCCCAAATGCACAGCTAAGCGACGTGCCAGGTCATCTTTACCCCGAGTGTCCAATTGGCGCTTGTCGGCGAACTGGATCAGCGCCTGCGTAACGCCGAGGCGCTCTGAATATGTGCCAAGGGGCATCGGGGGCAGCCCGGTTTCTTCCCAAACCATCTTCGTTCGGCCGGATTTCCATAGCAGATACGGGACCATCAAATTGAAGATCGGCAACCGGAAATCGCAATAGTGCGTAGTGAGATAGAGCGTTGCGGGAAACGCAAATTCCTGCAGCATCGGTAATGCGAGTTTGTAAAAATCATAGAACCCGTCATCGAAGGTAATGACAGCCGCGCGCGGAGGCAATGTGCCGGCGTGAAGGCGCGATAATCCCTCATCGAGCGGCAAAACCTCGATGCGGGTGGACCGCAACGCTTCAAGCCGCTGGCGGAAATGCGCCGCGCTGAGGTACAAGGTGGGTTCCCAGGCCTGTTCGTCGCGCAGTGAGATTCCGTGGTAGCAAAGGATCAGCAGCCCATCGCGACGGCGGGAGGAGGCCGCGGAAGCAGCAAAAGCTCCCGTGGATCTCAGGGCTCTGAGAGTAGTCTTCTTGATGGTCCTTCGCATTACGGTGCGCATTTTATAGGCGCCGGTAGAGTCCAAGAATAAAGGGGGAAAACCAGCTAGCGGACCGCATACGGGTTACGTTCATCGATACCCAACTCCCGTTTCACGGCCCCCGTCAGTACAATGGCGATCCCCGTCAAAGCGGGAAAATAGAAACGATAGGCTAAAGACAGAAAGAACGATGTGAAGTAGAACGCCACGGCCCCGATCAATACGCATAAGATACCGGCAGCCATGGTCGCGTTTTGCCGGGATGGCTTCCGGGCACGCACCTGTTTCAAAGTCGTGGTCAGCAAACGGTACGTAGAGAACAAAGCCGCCAGGAAGAACAACGCTGCGGGAATCCCTACTTCGCTGGATACCTGGGTATAGGTATTGTGAGTCGCGTGCCAGTTTCCGCGCCGGCCGGCCGCTACCGCTTCCAATCCCTCGTGATCGGCGAATTCGCCTGGCCCCACGCCGAAAAGCGGGTGTTGCATGGTAAAGAGAAGGCTTTTTTCAAGCAAATACTGGCGCGACTCCCCTGATTCAGTAGCGTCGGACATCGCCGCGTTGTCCGATTGTAGGAACGTCACCAGGCGTTCGGTGATGCTTCGAGGTAATATCTGAAACATCGCAAAGCCGATTACCAGCGCGGTGACCGTAACTCCGATCGCCTTGATGGGGGGCAGCCTGAAGATGGTCAGGATCAATGCGGCCAAAATCGCAATCCCTCCGCCCCGCGAACCGGTGGATAGCATCATATAAAGCCCGAACAGAAATCCGGACATCGCCACGCCTCGCAGCAGGAAATTCCTCCCTGGAGTGATCACCACTAGCGCCAGGAACGGCAGAAGCAACGCTAGTACAGCCGCATAGTCATTGGCATTTCCCATAGTCAGTCCGGAGGCGACCGAAAGCCGTTCATCGCCGCCCATGGTCTCTGCCTTGAAAAACATTCCCAGCAGAATCGTGACGACGGCAGCAATCGAAAGCATACTCAGCAGCCGCCAGCACTCCTGCCAGGTCATTACTAACCCGGCTATCAGGAAGAGTACGATGAAGTCCGTTCGCATGTACGTCATGACAAGAGGCACCGACCCGCCTCGCCAATCGCTAAACGGAGTTGATGCGATCAAGAAACATGCGAAGCCGACCCAGTACTTCGACTGTCTAGCTCGCATCGTTCGAGCGATGCCATCGCTCAGCAGCAGGCACAGGATCGCCGGAACGCCAAAAATGTAAAGCACGTACGTATTGAACCCAAACTTCACGGTCACGACTTCGTGCAACCCACTAAACCGGAAAAACAGAAACACCATTGCCAGGTTCAACCCAAGGCGCCGGATTGGATTATTCACATCCGCCGTGTATTGGGCGGATTGTGCCAGAGGCGCTGGGCCAGACGCCGACCTTGGAGTAGGTAGAGGCGTGGCGGGGGCCAAATTAAGGCCACTATTTATCAGTACTTTGCGAGGGTCTCTCGCAGCTGAGGGCGTGTAGCGCAAGCCCAACTATATCATCATCATGGCTGTACTAGCACTAGGCGTTTGGTCATGGGACTCGGGTCCTGGCCCTGGGCTTTCAGTGCTACTGTGCGCTTTGAAAATAACTTTTGAGAACGGAATGGCAGCGCTCGCCGGCTTTCCCGTCCCACAGGGGGGGTAAAACACCCTTTGGTGGATCCAGGAGAGCCGTGCGCCAAGCCTGCAGGATGGAATCTTTGCTGGTTCCCGCGAGCCGGTTCGTTCCACACTCGATGGTGACCGGCCGTTCGGTGTTCTCGCGTAAGGTAAGGCAAGGTACACCCAGCACGGTAGTTTCCTCTTGTATGCCTCCGGAATCGGTAAGCACGATGAAGCTCTCCGCTTGCAATCTTAAGAAGTCCAGGTAACCCAGCGGTTCCAGCAGACGGATCTTACGAGGAAGCGTCAGGGATCCGCTCTCCAGCCGTGCACGCGTGCGGGGATGGACCGGCCAAAGTAACATCAGATCTTCCGAGATCACCGACAGGGCCTCCAAAATCTCGGAGAGTTTTCGGTCATCGTCAACATTGGCCGGTCGGTGCAACGTGACCAAGCCGTAGCGCTCCCCAGAGATCCCCAACCGGTCCCGGATATCCGACTGCATGGCACGGGGCAGATGCTTGCGGAGCGAATCAATCATCAAATTACCGACCAGATGGACGCTCTCCGCCGATACCCCTTCACGGAGGAGATTATCGACGCCGCTTCGTTCGGTCACCAGCAGCAGATCGGAAATGGCATCCGTAACCAGGCGATTGATCTCTTCAGGCATCGTCCGGTCGAAGCTCCGCAAACCTCCTTCTGCGTGAATCACATCGATCCCCAATTTCTTCGCGACGAGAGCTCCTGCCACGGTGGAATTCACGTCGCCGACTACGATGACTCCTCGCGGCGAACGTTCCAGAAGCACGGGCTCCAAACGCTTCATGATTTCGGCGGTCTGCTGGGCGTGGCTGCCTCCGCCAGCACCCAAATGGTAGGTTGGCTCGGGAAGTCCGAGGTCGCGAAAAAATTGCCCGGACATGATGTCGTCGAAATGCTGGCCCGTGTGAACCAGGGTGAGGGCGAATTCACTGTCTTCTGAAAGAGCGTTCCAGAGCGGAGCCACTTTCATGAAATTGGGCCGTGCGCCCGCAATCATCACTAACTCGACTGGCATGTCTTACAATTTCAGCACACCTGGTATCGGCGGCACTTGCGGGCGATTCACTCCGCCTGGCGGGCCCGGTCTTGTCCTTCGCCGGGCGAGGCCGCAGGGCGAGCCGCGGGACGTCCATAATTATGCATCAGGATCTCAGCCGGATTGCCCAGCGCCAGACAATATGGGGGAACGTCGTAAATGACGACGCTATTGCAGCCGATCACGGCGCCTTCGCCGATGGTGACACCCTTCATGATGTGCGTGCCATTTCCGATCCAGGCATGCCGGCCGATGCGAACTGGGCGGATATCACGCGGGTTTACCGGAGCGTTCGCCGCACGCAGATCGGCCTGACGCGGATGACCGTCGCTGTCGGAGATCCGGCAGTTGAAAGATATCCGGGCGTATTCCTCGATCACAATTTCACGATTGATCGCGAAGCTGACATTCCAGCTGACTTCAGCATGATCGTGGATCACTAAGCGCGGCGGCTCCTTGAGAATCTTTCCCGAGGTGATCGAAAGGTTGCCGCCCAACCAGACGTGATTGCCAATGTGAATCTCGACCGGACCGGTGACATAGGGCATGCGGTCCACGGATACGTTTCGGCCCACCGCAGCGCAGCGGGCCTGAAACAACGGGTGGCGATAAAGCCGGTTACAGACGAAGTTGAAGGCAATAATGATGCCGAAGTGCGCTTCATAAAGCATGCGCAGCGGCGGCCGGATAAATCCTGGGAGTGAGGGTACCGTAGGGTAAAGAAACGCCCTGAAAACCCGCTTAACTCCACGGAAAAAGGGCGTCTCCGCCCGCCTGACCTTATTGAGAAATCTATCCAAGCAGGTGCGTTGGCCGTGTGCGGCCAGTACAAACAAACTGAAGTGTAGCAGATACCGCCAGTCTGGGCTGCTTTCAGAAAGCATGGCGATTTCGGATGCGTAAAGAGATCCATCTAACAGCCGATTTAAAGGCAGATGCGTGATCGGTGCGCTATAAAGGAGCTATGACTCGAGCTGAGTTCTTGAAATCCGTCGATGAAATTCTGGAGCTGGCGCCGGGAACGTTGCAGGGTCCCGAAAAACTGGAAGATTTCCCTCTGTGGGACTCCACTGCCATGATCAGCTTCATGGCGCTGGCGGACTCCAATAATCAGACCAAACTCGCACCGCGGGCCATGGGAGCTTGCGAAACCGTGGAAGACCTGTTGCGCTTGGCGAAGGTTGAGTAAGTAGGACCATGCACGCGTCCTTGGCCGCTATCGAATACTATCTGCCCGAGAGAACAGTCTCGACTGCCGACCTGGCGCGCGAATTCCCTGAATGGTCCGCCGCAAAAATCGAAACGAAGACCGGCATCGGGTGCCGCCATATCGCCGCGCCAGACGAATGTTCTTCGGATCTGGCGGTAGCCGCAGCGCAGAAGCTGTTTGCGGCCGGATCCGCGCGTCCAGAAGACATCGACTATGTGGTTCTATGCACCCAAAGCCCGGACCACTTCCTGCCGACCACGGCTTGCCTGGTTCAGAACCGGTTGGGAATTCCGACCAGTGCCGGGGCTCTCGATATCAACCTGGGTTGTTCGGGGTACATTTACGGATTGGGCTTGGCGGAAGGCTTGATCGCAACGGGACAGGCCCGCTCGGTGCTGCTGCTCACTGCAGAAACCTACAGCAAATTCATGAACGAGCGCGATCGCAGCGTGCGAACGGTCTTCGGGGACGCCGCGGCAGCCACATTGCTCAAGGCGGTGCATACCCAAGAGCCCCTGATGGGGCCCTTCATCTACGGTACCGATGGCGCCGGCGGTCCCAATCTCGTGGTGCCCGCTGGAGGCATGCGGCAGCCGCGTGGTCCAGCCTCGGCTGTCGAGGTCGCCGACGATCAGGGCAACGTCCGGTCGCAGGACGATCTGTACATGAACGGCCCGGAAATCTTCAATTTCACGTTGTCGGCGGTGCCGGAATCCGTCGAGAGGTTACTCCAAAAAGCGGGCGTGGCTCTTGAAGACATCGACCTCTTTGTGTTTCACCAAGCCAACCGGTATATGCTGGAACACCTGCGCAAACGGTTGCGCATCGCGCCCGAGAAGTTCTATTTTGCCTTGGAGAACTGCGGCAATACAGTGTCTTCCACCATCCCGATCGCTCTCAAGAAAGCATCGCTTGAGGGAGTGCTGAAGCCCGGTTCGCGCGCGATGCTGGTGGGTTTTGGCGTAGGCTACTCCTGGGGAGCGATGATCTTGCGTCCAAGCGAAATCGCTTGAAGGACGTTCCCCGCGATCGCGCTATGTCACGATAGTCGTATGTCGCCTGATTCCACCCGCCGCCAGCGGCTGCGGACGCTAGTACAAAAAGTTGCCGGTAAGCCCGCACCGGACGACGAACAGGAATCCTTGTTTGAAAGCGGATTGCTCGATTCGTTCGCCCTTCCCGATCTGGTGAGCGCCATCGAGACGGAATTCGGCGTGAAGGTTCCCGACTCCGACCTCAATCCTCGGAAGTTCGATTCCATCGAGCGGATGGACGCCTACCTGGCCGATCGCACGCAGTAGGCGATCTATGACGGCCCACCTGCACGCCTTCGGAGCCTTTCTGCCGGAGAGAGTGGTCGCGAACGCGGAACTGGCCGAGCGCTTGGGCTGCACCAGCGAATGGATCGAGAAGGTCTCTGGTATCCAAGAACGCCGATGGGCGGCGCCTGAAACAACCGTGGCCGATATGGCGATCGCGGCCGCCGAGGACTGCCTGGGTAAGGCGGGCATAGCCGCCAGCACGCTCGGCATGCTGATCGTCGCCAGTGGCAGCGGTGCACGCGGATTTCCGGGTCCTGCGGCGGAGGTCGCCGCGCGCCTGGGCATGGATTCGGCGCCTGCGCTCGACCTGCCGATCGCCAGCGCCGGCAGTTTGTTCGGGCTGGCCCTGGCGATGCAAATGACCGAAATTTACGGTGACGTGCTGGTGGTTGGGGCTGAGAAAATGTCCGCCGTCATCCAGACCGAGCCCTTGGATCAGAACACCGCGATCCTGTTCGGCGATGGCGCTGGAGCCGTTCTGGTTTCCGCGCAGACAGGCCGATGGCGACTGTTGGACGCGGTACTTCACACCGACGGGCAATACCGAGGCGATCTAGCGCTCGATGGGATCGGGCCGCTGCGGATGAACGGATTGACCGTCATCCTGCAGGCGGCGCGGAAGATGCCCGCGTCGATCACAGAGGTGCTGGAACGCCAGAATATTTCCGCTCAGCAGGTTTCCGTTTTCCTGCTGCATCAGGCGAATCTCAACCTACTTACGCGAGTCGGCAAAGCTCTCGGCGTCCGTCCCGAGACAGTGTTTTCCAACGTGCAGCGTTATGGGAACACCTCATCCGCGTCGATGTTGATCGCCGCGTCCGAGTGGGTTGCAGGGAATCCAGAACCAGGGCCTATCGTATTTTCCGCATTCGGGGCGGGATTTCACTGGGGTGCGATCGTGGCCGATGCGAGGACTTGAGGTACATTCATGAGCGTCCGGCGACCCGAGTTCGATCGCTACGCCGGCGCCTACAAAACGCTATCGGCGGATCCGATTCGCGAGAGATTCGCCCCGGGTTCCGAATTTTTCCATAAACGAAAATGGCTGTTGCTGGCTGAATTTATGGAACGGACTGGTATGCGTCCGGAGAAGTCGGCGTGGCTCGACGTGGGCTGCGGTCAGGGCGACCTCCTGCGATTGGGCATGGACCGTTTTTCCGAGGTAGCGGGCTGCGACGTTTCGACCGGGATGCTGGAGGGTTGCAAGGGTCTCAAGGTGACTCTCCAGACCGAACCGGTGCGCTTACCATTTCCAGATAAAACTTTCGATCTGGTTACGGCCGTTTGCGTGTACCATCATGTGGAAGCGAAAGACCGGCCCGCCCTCAGCGCGGAAATTGGCCGCGTGCTTCGGCCCGGCGGAACCGCCTGCATCATTGAGCACAACCCTTTCAATCCGCTTGCCCAGTTTTTGGTCTGGCGGAGTCCGGTGGACGCGGAGGCGCATCTGCTTACCCCAGGGACTGCGCAGCGCCTGCTGAAGCAAGCCGGTCTGACGAGATCTGAAACATCGTACTTTCTCTACTTCCCGGAAAGTTTGTACCAGAAAGCGCAAAAGGTCGAATCGTGGCTGCGGCGGGTGCCGGCTGGCGGACAGTATGCGGCGTTCGCTGGAAAGCACTAAGGCCGCGAGGTGATGGTTACTGGGTTATGGGAACGATCGTCGTAATGGCGTTCGTGGAGTTGGAGAGCAATCCCAGTACGGTAGGCACGGAGAAATCCGTGGTGTTCCCATGGATCCGAATAAACCCCTTTTTCCCTCCCAACGTTGGATACGCTGCTGTAGTGACGAACGCTCGATGCTGCTTGGGATTTAGGCCCAGAGTATCTGCTACCAGCGTGTTGTTGGCTTGATCGACAAACTCCATCACATAGGATTGGGGGCTGCCGGTTATATTGGCGACCGCCAGCGAGGTAACGTACTGGCCGTTGGTGTTATCAAACGGGACTAGGACCATCGGATTAGACTGGGGGAACGGAATTAGGCACAGCGTCGTGCCGGGAGGAAAGGTAAGAGGAACCACTG
>Ga0068858_100001281_pt1 | contig 25979 bp, 20 predicted proteins | sample KBSSwiS12_FD_66589 | JGI IMG/M metagenome (GOLD analysis project Ga0068858, IMG submission 66589) | Switchgrass rhizosphere microbial communities from Kellogg Biological Station, Michigan, USA - KBS Switchgrass S1-2 | ecosystem: Host-associated > Plants > Roots > Rhizosphere > Soil ... | reverse complement strand
CGCGCTGTGGGGTGCCCGGGTGGAAGCGGGCGAGGCGCTGTTCGAGCCGGGCAATGCGGAAGAGATCGAGTTCTGCCGGGCGCTGAAGGCGTTCCTCAAGCGCAAGCCGGGCTATCTCACCATGTCGGTCGCCCATATCAAGGGCGTTTCGGAAGAGACCACCACCGGCGTTCACCGGCTTTACCAGATCGCCAAGGACGGCAAGCTGCCGTTCCCCGCGATCAACGTGAACGACAGCGTGACCAAGTCGAAGTTCGACAACCTCTATGGCTGCAAGGAATCGCTGGTCGACGCGATCCGCCGCGCGACGGACGTGATGCTCGCCGGCAAGGTCGCCTGCGTCGCCGGGTTCGGCGATGTCGGCAAGGGCTCGGCCGCGTCGCTGCGCAACGGTGGCGCCCGCGTGATGGTCACCGAGATCGACCCGATCTGCGCGCTCCAGGCCGCCATGGAAGGCTATGAAGTCGTCACCATGGAGGAAGCGGTCACCCGCGCCGACATCTTCGTGACCGCCACCGGCAACGAAGGCGTGATCACCGCCGATCACATGAAGGCGATGAAGCCGATGAGCATCGTCTGCAACATCGGCCACTTCGACAGCGAGATCCAGATCGCCGCGCTCGACAACTATACCTGGACCGAGGTCAAGCCGGGCACCGATCTCGTGACGTTCCCGGACGGCAAGCAGATCATCGTGCTGGCCAAGGGCCGGCTGGTGAACCTTGGCTGCGCGACTGGCCACCCGAGCTTCGTGATGAGCGCGAGCTTCACCAACCAGACGCTGGCCCAGATCGAGCTGTTCACCAAGAACGCCGAATACAAGAACGAGGTCTACGTCCTGCCCAAGCACCTCGACGAGAAGGTGGCGGCGCTGCACCTCGAGAAGCTCGGCGTGAAGCTGACCAAGCTCTCGAAGAAGCAGGCCGACTACATCGGGGTGAGCACCGAAGGCCCGTTCAAGCCGGATCACTACCGCTACTGAGCGTGGGCGCGGGCCGCGGCCGGGGAGGGTCGCGGCCGGGGCAGGGGGCACGGCATGAAGTATTCCACCCGCCAGGCGCTTGGTCCGCTCTACCCGGTCCTGATCAAGGTGAAGGGTTCGGCGCCGATGGTCCTGGCCAAGGGCTTGGCCGGCGCCATCCCCTATTTGCGCGAGCAGCGGCGCGCGCCGCAGCCGGTGGTGGACCTTACCGCCCGCGTCGGCATGGGCGCGCTGCTGTGCCACGCCCTGCTGCTCCACGCCTGGTTCGATCAGCAGGGTGGGCAGGGGCGGGTCAAGGCGACGAGCCCGTTCTATTCCGCTGGCGAGGAAGACGTCTTCGCCCGCTATTTCGTCCGACCGCCGACGGCCGGTCTGCCGGTGTTGAGCAACTCCGCCGCGGAATTCCTGATTTCCTGCCGCCGCCCGGGCCATATCCCGTTGGCCGAAGCCCAGCGTTTGTTTGCCGAGCACTTTCGCCCCGCCCCGATCCTCGCCGAAGCCATCGCGGCGGCGACCGACTGCCCCCAGTTCGACCTGTCGATCCATTACCGCGGCACCGACAAGTTCCTCGAATCCGGCCGGGTCGCGATGGAGCCGATGTTCTCCGCGATCCGCAAGGCGCTGGGCGGTCGCACGACGGCGCGGGTATTCCTCGCAACCGACGAGGCGGAATTTGCCGCCGCGCTCCGGCGGGAGCTGCCCGGACTGGAGTTCACCAGCTATGACCTGGGCGAGGTGGCCCCGGGGGTTCCGCGGGTCTTTTCCGACCAGACTCCTGACGAAAAGGCCCTGGAATCGCTGGTCAACATCTTCCTGATCGCGCGGGCGCCGGTCTGCGTGCGGACCTCGTCGTATCTCTCGGCGGTGTCGGCGCTGGCCAATCCTGAGCTGCGCACGATTACCATCAACCAGACCCTCTCGCGCGACCTGCCGTTTCCCGAGCGCGAGCTGCTGGAGCGCGAGCAGCAGCGGGCGCGGGGCTGAGCGCCGGCGCGGCGCTCTCGGCATGTCTTCCCCGCTTTCGGGCGCGGCCGCGCTTGCCTTGAAGCGCCTCGCCGCATAGCCAAGCGGGATGACGCTGACCCCCGCCGCGCTGGTGCTGGCCGGGCTGCTCCTGGCAGCCTGGGCAATCGCGGCCGCGTGGTTCATCCTCGCTGCGCGAGAGCGCGAGAAGAAGGCCGAAGCGCAAATGCGCAACGCGCGGCGGCTGGCGCGGATGGTCGAGGAATCGCCGACGATCCCGCTGCTGGTCCGCGCCGACGGGCGGATCGAGGCGAGCCCGCGGCTGGCCAAGTGGCTGGGGCTCGAGAAAGTGCCGCAGTATCTCTCCGAGCTGCAGGAGGACGGCCACGGCGGCGGGATCCCGGTCACCCAGCTGGGCGAGCTGGGTGACCTGGTGCGCCGCACCCAGAAGACCGGCGCGCCGTTTCGCATGGTGGTGACACCGCCCGGTTCACGCCGCTCGCTGTCGCTACGCGGGCACCTCGCCGATCCGCAGGTCTCACCGGGCGGGGCGGCACTGGTCTGGGTATTCGACTTTTCCGAGAGCGAGGGCGAACTCGTCCGTCTGCGCGGCGAGGCCAGCCGGGCGCGCGCCGATTTCTCCGCGCTGGTCGGACTGATCGAGGCCGCGCCGATGCCGATGTGGTTTCGCGACCGGCAGGGGCGGCTGCGCCTCGTCAATCATGCTTACGTCGATGCGGTTCAGGGCGGCAGCGCGGAAGCGGTGGTCGCCGCCGGGGCCGAGCTGGTCGAGCCGGTCGACGGGCTGACCGCGGCGCAAGTGGCGCTCCAGGCCGCCGACCGTCACCTGCCGATCGAGCGCATGGTTCCGGCCACCATCGGCGGCCAGCGGCGCACGTTCCGGGTGAGCGACCTGCCGCTCGGCGAGGAGGGCATCGCGGGCTATGCGGTCGATATCGAGGACATGGAGGAGCTGGCTCGCTCGCTGCGCGCCTTCCGCGAGGCGCAGCGTTCGATGCTCGACCAGTTGTCGGCCGGCGTGGCGCAGTTCGACGTGGCGCGCGCGCTGGTCTTCGCTAACCAGCCGTTTCAGCGGATCTTCGCGCTCAAGCCTACCGTGATGCTCGATGCTCCGCCGTTCGAGCGCCTGCTCGACATGGCGCGCGATGCCGGACGCGTGCCCGAAGCGCGCGATTTCCCTGCGTGGCGCCGCGAGAAGGCGGCATGGTTCCGCGACAGCGCAATGCACGAGGAAGCCTGGCCGCTCGCCGACGGCACGCACCTGCGCGTCGTCGCCCAGCCGATGCCGGATGGCGGTCTGCTGCTGATCGTCGAGGACCGGACCGAGGAACTGCGCCTTTCGGCCAACCGCGACACGCTGCTGCGCACCCGCACCGCCACGTTCGATTCGCTGTTCGAATCGCTCGGCGTGTTCGAGCCCGACGGGCACATGCAGCTGTGGAACCGCCGCTTCGCGCAGGACTGGGGGCTCGACGGCGACTTCCTCGACACGCATCCCAAGATCGACGTCCTGCTCGAACGGATCGCCGCGCGGCTCCAGCGGCCGGAGCAGGCCAAGCTGGTCGGCGACGTGGTGCGCGCCGCCACGCTCGATCGCCAGCAGACCAGCGGGCGCGTGGTGCTGGCGGACGGGCGCACGCTCGAGTTCGCGGGGGTGCCGCTGCCCGACGGCAACGGTCTGCTGACGGTGCTCGACATCACCGACAGCCAGAAAGCCGAGGCGGCGCTGCGCGAGCGCAATGCCGCGCTGGTCGAGGCCGATGCGGTCAAGACCCGGTTCCTCGCCAACATGAGCTACCAGTTCCGCACGCCGCTGACCTCGATCGGCGGGTTTGCCGAGCTGCTGGATGCCGGGCTCGGGGGCGAACTCACCGAGCAGGGCCGCGAATATGTCGGCGCGATCCTCTCCTCGGTGCAGCGGCTGGGCGAGCAGATCGAATCCGTGCTCGACCTTTCGCAGAGCGAGGCCGGGCTGTTGCCGCTGGCCGACGAGGAGATCGAGCTGTTCCCCTTCGTCACCGCGCTGGTCAAGGAGCGCGCGACGGCGGTCAGCGATGGGGGGCTCACGCTTGACCTGCGCGGCAACCAGTCGGCCGGACGGATCACGGGTGACCGGCGGCGGCTGGGCCGGGTGATCGGCCACCTGATCGACAACGCCATTGCCGCAACCCCGCGCGGTGGCCGCATTCTCGTCGACCTCTCGCCGACCCGCGCGGGGCCGCGGATCGTCGTCTCCGACAACGGTCCCGGAATGGACGCGATGGCGCTCGCGCGGGGGCTCGAGGGGCTCGAGGCGAGCCCGGGCAAGAAGGGTGCCAAGCCCGCGACCGACCGCCGCCGCGGCCTCGGCCTGCCACTGGCGCGCAGCATCGTCGAGGCGCATGGCGGCACGTTCGAGCTGCTGTCGGAACCGGGGCAGGGTACCGCCGCGATCATCCAGCTGCCCGCGTGACCGGTACTGTCCACCTCCCCGATCTTGCCGCCATGGAGGCCTATGGCGAGCGGATCGCGGCCGCGCTGCGCCCCGGCGACGTGGTGGCGCTGTCGGGCGGGCTGGGGGCGGGCAAGACCACGCTTGCCCGCGCGATTCTGCACGGGCTCGGCTATGGCGGCGAAGTCCCGTCACCCACGTTCTCGATCGTCGAGCGCTACGATCCGCCCGCGGTGCGCCTGCCGGTCGTTCATGCCGATTTCTATCGCCTGGAGCACCCGTCGGAAGCCGAGGAACTCGGTCTCGACGAATATCGCCAGGGTGCGGCGCTGCTGGCGGAATGGCCGGAAATGGCCGGAGGCTTCGCGGATGAGCCGGGCTGCCTTGCTATCCTGTTGGAAAGTGCGCCGCAGGGCCGCCGCGTCCTTGCGAGCCCGGGGGCCGATTGGTTAGGGCGGGAGCCATGAGCGCAGGCATCCCCGAAGTGGTCGAACCCTTCCTCAAGCAGGCCGGCTGGGCCGCCGCAGCGATCGAGCCGCTTCCGGGCGATGCCTCGTTCCGCCGCTATTTCCGGCTGCGCCGCGGCGAGCAGACGGCCATGCTGATGCACGCGCCCCCGCCGAACGAGGACCCGGCGCCGTTCCTGCGCGCCGCGCGCTGGCTCGACGATGCCGGCTTCCGCTCCCCCCGGGTGCTGCACGAACAGCCGGCGCAGGGCCTGATCCTGCTCGAGGACTTCGGGGACGTGCGCATGCGCGACTACCTCGACGACTGGCCGGACGACGAGCTGGAAATCTACGCCGCCGCGGTCGACACGCTCAAAGCGCTGCACAAGGTGCCGCCGGGGCCGTTCACCGGCTATTCGCTCGCCGAATACCAGCGCGAGGCCAAGCTGTTCGTCGACTGGTACTGCCCGGCGCAGAACCTCTACGTCGACGGCAAGGGCTGGGCCGAGGCGTGGGAGTCGGTGCTGATGCCCGTGCTCGGCCGCCAGCGCCCGGGCGTCACCGTGCTGCGCGATTACCACGCCGAGAACATCATGCTGCTCGGCGCGCTGCACAAGCAGGGCCTGCTCGATTTCCAGGACGCGCTGGTCGGCCATCCGGCCTATGACGTGGTCTCCCTGCTGCAGGATGCGCGGCGCGACGTTTCGCCCGAGCTCGAGGCAGAGATGCTTGCGCACTATCTCAAGGGCCATGCCGATGCGGAGAACTTCCGCGCCGACTATGCCCGCCTCGGGGCGCAGCGCAACGCCAAGATCGTCGGCATCTTCGTCCGCCTGTGGAAGCGCGACGGCAAGCCGCGCTACCTCGAGCTGATCCCCCGGGTCTGGGCCTTGCTCGAACGCGACCTCGCTCACCCGGCGCTGGCGCCGGTGGCGGCGTGGTTCGATGCGAATATCCCGCCCGAGCTGCGGGCCAGTGGCGGGGGGACGTTTCAACCATGACCAGTCTTGCCTCCGACACCGCTATGGTCATGGCGGCGGGGCTGGGCAAGCGGATGCGGCCGTTGACCGCGAGCCGGCCCAAGCCGCTGATCCCGGTGGGCGGCAAGGCGCTGATCGACTGGAGCCTCGATGCGCTGCGGGCCGCGGGGATCAGCCGCGCGGTGGTCAACGCGCATTACCAGGCGGATTCGCTCGAAGCGCATCTCGCCGGTTACGGCACGCGGCATCCGGAGCTCGCCATCTCCATTTCCGACGAGCGGGCGCTGCTGCTCGAGACCGGGGGCGGGATGGTCAAGGCGCAGGCGCTGTTGCCCGATCCGTTCTTCTGCCTGAACTCCGACAACATCTGGCTTGATGGCCCGCGCAGCGCCTTCGCCGAACTCAGCCTTGCCTGGGACGCAGGCCGGATGGACGCGCTGCTGCTGATGGTCCGCCACCCGGCGGCGCACTGCTACGACGGGCTTGGCGATTTCCACCTCGATGCCGTGGGCCGCGTCAGCCGGCGGCGGTCTGGCCGCGTGGCGCCGTTCATCTACACGGGCATCCAGCTCGTCTCGCAGCGCCTGCTGCGCGATGCGCCCGAGGGGCCGTTCTCGACCAACGTGCTGTGGAGCCGCGCGATCGCGGAGGGCCGCCTGTTCGGCTGGGTCCACACCGGCGAATGGTTCGAGGTCGGCACCCCGCAGGCTATCGGTCCGACCGAAGCTCGCCTGTCGCGAGGCTGAGCGGAATGTCCGGCCGCGTCACAGGACCCGTGCCCGGGCGAGCGGGGCCCAGCCTCTATTCGATCGCCGCGCACCGCGGGTTCGCCGATGCGCTCGTCGCCGGGCTCGTCCCGCGCTATTCCGACCCGGCGGTGGGCCTGGCCCGGCTCACCCTGCTGCTGCCCAGCCGCCGCGCGGTGCGCACCGTCACCGAGGCGTTCATCCGCCATACCGGCGAGCAGGGCGGCGGCGCGAGCGGGTTGCTGCTGCCACGCATGGCGGTGGTCGGCGATCTTGATCTCGACGAGACGCTCGGACCGCTGCTCGATCCGCTTGGCGCAGGGCTCGATATTCCGCCGGCCGCCGATCCGGTGCGGCGCTGGCTGCGCCTCGCCAAGCTGCTGCGCGAGGAGCAGGGCGACAAGGCGCCGAGTGGCCCCGCCCTCCTGCGCCAGGCCTTCGAGATCGGGCGGACGATGGACCGGCTCCTGGTCGAAGGGATCGCGCCCGAGGAGCTGCTGTCCGAACGCGTTATCGGTGTCGTGGGGGAACAGGCGGCGCACTGGCAGGCCTCGATCCGCACCTTCGCCCGGGTTCGCGTGCGCTGGCTGGCCGAGCTCGAGGCGCGCGGCGAGATCGACGCGCCGGAGCGCCGCAACCGACTGTTCGATGCCGCCGCGCAGGCCTGGCGCGACAGCCCGCCCGCGCACCCGCTGGTCGCAGCGGGGATCACCAGCGCCTCGCCCTCGCTGGCGCGGCTGTTGCGGGTCGTGGCCGGGACGCCGCGCGGGGCGGTGATCCTGCCGGACCTCGATCTCGCGCTTGATGATGCGATCTGGGATTCGCTCGGCACAGCGGGCGCGCCGGCCGAGCCCGGCGATCCGCCGATCGGTCGGACCGATGCGGTGACTCACCCGCAATACCATCTCAAGCTCCTGCTCAACCGCATGGGCGTGCGGCGCGATGAGTTCGAGCCGTGGCACCGCTCGGGGCTTTCGCCTGCGCCGCCGGCGCGCAGCCGCGCCATTTCCAACCTGTTCCTGCCGGCAGAGGCGAGCGCCCGCTGGGTGCGCCTCAAGGCCGACGACCGCCGCCTTGCCGGCGTGCGGCTGATGGAGACCGCGCATCCCGGCGAGGAAGCGCAAGCCATCGCCATCCTCATCCGCGAGGCGCTGGAAGTGCCCGCGCGGCGGGTCGCGCTGGTCACGCCCGATCGCTCGCTCGCCGCGCGGGTCATCGCTCACCTTGGCCGGTGGAACATCGCGGCGGACGATACGGCCGGCCAGCCGCTCTCGGCAACGGTCGCGGGACGGCTGTTCCTGCAGCTTGCCGAAGTTGGCGCGACCGCTGCCGCGCCGGTGCCGCTGATCGCGCTGCTCTCGCATCCGTTGGCGGGGAGCGCCGGGATTCCTGGATGGGAGGGCTCGCGGGCGGACTGGCTGACCAACGTGCGCCGGCTCGACGAGGCGCTGCGCGGCCCGCGGCCCGAACCCGGATTCGGGCATATCCGGGCCGCGATATCCGGAAAGCGCCATGGGCGGCTGCGTGAATGGTGGCCGGCGGTCGAGGCGCTGCTCGAGCCCCTGCTCGTGGTGGACGAGGTGCCGCTTGCCGACGCGCTGGATTGGCTCGCCGCTGCGGCCGAGACGCTGACGGGCGGAGCGGTCTGGGCCGGGGCCGATGGCCGTTCGCTCGCGGGCTTCGTCGAAGGGCTGCGCCAGGCGGCGGGCGAGGTCGGCACCGTGCTCGGCCGCGAGGACCTGCCGACCGCGCTGCGCGATGCGATGGAGCGCGAGGCGGTGCGCCCGCCGTGGGGCGGCCATCCGCGGGTGGCGATCTACGGCCTGATCGAAGCGCGGATGAGCCGGGCCGATCTGGTGATCTGCGCCGGGCTCACCGAAGGCACCTGGCCCGGTAGCAGTGCGCCCGACGCGCTGCTCGCCCCGGCGGTACTGCGCGCGCTTGGCGTCCCCGGTGCCGATTTCCGCATCGGCCTTGCCGCGCACGACCTGGCCGCCGCGCTCGGCGCGCCCGAAGTCGTGCTCAGCCACGCCCGCCGCGACGAGGCGGGGCCGGCGATCCCCTCGCGGTTCGTGCTGCGGGTGCGGGCGATGCTCGGCGAGAAGCTGCTCAAGGAACACGCCGAGACCGAGGTGGTAAAGCTGGCGGCGGAGATGGACGACGCCGAGCCGGCGCCCGCCTATCCGCGCCCCCAGCCATCGCCCACGCCAGCTCAGCGCGACGTGCCGATCGCTGTCACCGGGCTCGACCGGCTGCGCGGCGATCCCTACCAGTTCTACGCCAGCGACATCCTGCGCCTGAAGGCGTGGGATGCGCTCGACGCCGAGCCGACCGCGGCGTGGAAGGGCACCGCCGTCCACGCCATTCTCGAGCGCTGGCACAAGGCCAGGAATTCGGGGGAAGGGGGCGACCTGCTGCCGATCGCCGAGGCGGAACTGGCGAAGATGAGCGCTCACCCCCTGGTCCGCGGGCTGTGGTGGCCGCGGCTGGTTGAAGCGCTCAAATGGGTGGAAATGGAAATCGCGGCGCTGGCGGAGCGGGGCAGGACAGTCGCGCTCAGCGAAGCCCGCGGCGAGATCGTATACAAGGGCGTGAAGATCCACGGCCGGGCCGACCGGATCGACCGCCTGCCCGATGGAACGCTGGCTGTGGTCGATTACAAGACCGGCGGCCCGCCCAGTGCCGCGCGTGTTGCAGAAGGCTTCGCGCTCCAGCTCGGCCTGATCGGTCTGATGGCGCGGGAAGGGGCGTTCCGGAGCGAGGACGGCCAGGTGGTGCAGGGCGAGCCGACGCGGTTCGAATACTGGTCGCTGCGCAAGTCGAAGGGCAGCGCGACCGGCTTTGGCGAATGTTCCGAACCCATCCTCGAAGGCCGGAAGACCTCGGGCGTGCCGCGCGAGGACTTCCTGCCCGAGACCGAGCGGTACCTCGGCGAGGCGATCGACCGCTGGATCAAGGGCACCGAGCCGTTCACCGCCCGGCTCAATCCCGACCTGCCGACTTATACCGACTATGACCAGCTGATGCGCCTCGACGAATGGCAGGCCCGGATCGGCGGCACCGGAGCCGACGTGGAATGAGCCGCCTGTTTCCCTTGCAGGACAACCAGGCCCGCGCGGTCGATCCGCAGCACACCGTGTGGCTTTCCGCCTCGGCGGGGACGGGCAAGACGCAGGTCCTTTCGGCGCGCGTGCTGCGGCTCCTGCTGCAGGATGAGGTTCATCCCTCGCAATTGCTCTGCCTCACGTTTACCAAGGCGGGTGCCGCCGAAATGGCGACCCGCGTCAACGAGGTGCTGGCCGATTGGGTGCGCATGCCCGACGATCAGCTGGGCCTCCAGCTTGCCGCGATCGGCGCGCCGACCGGGCCCACCACCCGCGCCCGCGCTCGCACTCTCTTCGCCTCCGTGCTCGATTGCCCCGGCGGGGGCCTCAGGATCAACACGATCCACGCGTTCTCGCAGTGGCTGCTGGCGGGCTTCCCCGAAGAGGCCGGGCTCACCCCCGGCACCCGCGCGATGGAAGACCGTGACCGCGCGGTGCTCAGCCGCGATGTTCTCTCCAGCCTGCTGCTTGAAGCCGAGGCGCGGGGCGACACTGCGCGGCTTGATGCCCTGGCCAAGCTGTCGCTCAGGATGGCGCCCGAGGACGTAGAGCGCTTCCTCCAGCGCTGCGCCGATTGCCGCGAGGCCTGGTTCGGCGCCGGGAGCTGGATTCCGCCGTTGCGGCCAAGGGTGGAGCGCCTGCTCGGCTTGCCCGACGGCGCCACACTCGCCGAGTTGTGCGATGACAGCGCGTTCGACGTGCAGACCCTGCGGCGCTGCATGGAAATCAACGCGGCGTGGACTGCTGCAACCGGCCAGAACAACGCCAACGCCATCGGCGACTGGCTGGCGAAGGACCCGGCGGCGCGCGGCGCGGACATCGCCGCGCTGGCCGAGGTGTTCCTCAAGAAGGACGGCGAGCAGCGTGCGAGCAAGTCGCAGGACAAGCTCGATGCCAACTATTCCGGCCATGTCGAGCGCGTGCTCGACTGCATCCACCTCGTTCGTGAGCGCAAGGCGCTGCTCGAGCTGGCGCAGTGGCTCACCCCCGCGCTCGAACTCGGCCGGGCCTTTGCGCTTGCCTGGGACGAGGCCAAGACCCGCGAGGGGCTGATCGATTTCGACGACCAGATCCGCCAGGCCGCCGACCTCCTCAACCGCTCCGAGCTGGCCGACTGGATCCGTTACAAGCTCGACCGCCGCTTCGATCACATCCTGATCGACGAGGCGCAGGATACCAACGCGGCGCAGTGGCAGATCATCGACGCGCTCACCGGCGACTTCTTTGCCGGCGCCGGCCAGCACGGCGCCGAGGCGCTGCGCACGCTGTTCGTGGTGGGCGATTACAAGCAGGCCATCTTCCGGTTTCAAGGCACGAGCCCCGAAAACTTCGAGGCCGCGCGGGCCAAGGTGAAGGAGCAGATGCAGGGGGCGGCGGCAAATGCCTTGCAGCTGCGGTCCGGCCCACTTGCACCCACCTTGCAGGAGCTGGGCCTCGGCCGCTCCTACCGCACTGCCACGCCGATCCTCGATTTCGTCGATCGTACGATCGACCATGTCGGCCACCAGCGGTTCGGCCTGCGGGACCTGCCGGAACGCCACGTCGGGCAGGACCGGCCGGGGCTCGTCACCCTGTGGGAGCCGGTCGGGATTGGCCGCGATGCGGAAGAACTGGCCGAGGACCAGCCCGAGGAAGGCGCTGGCGAAGACGGGCAGACCTGGCTCTCGCGGCCCGACCGGCAACTGGCGGACCGGCTCGCCCGCCAGATCGCCGAGTGGCTCGACACCCGCAAGCCGGGCTACCCGCTGGTCAAGGGTCACCATCGCCGCGCCGAGGCGGGGGACATCATGATTCTCGTGCGCAAACGCAAGGAACTGGCCGGACTCATCGTGGCGCGGCTCCACGCCCGGGGCGTGGCGGTGGCGGGGGTGGACCGGTTGCGGCTGGGTGCGCCGCTGGCGGTGAAGGACCTGATCGCCGCGCTGCGCGTCGCGCTCCAGCCGCTCGACGACCTGACGCTCGCCAGCCTGCTGGTTTCCCCGCTGGTCGGCTGGAGCCAGGAGGACCTCCTCGAGCACGGCTGGCGCGAGCAGGGCGTGGCGCTGTGGGACCACCTGCGCCAGTCGCGCGCGCCCTTGGTGGTGCGCACCGTCGAGCAACTCGTTCAGCTCCTCGGCAAGGCTGATTTCGCCCCCCCGGCCGCGCTGCTGCACTGGCTGCTGGTCGGGCCGTGGCAGGGACGGCGCAAGCTCGTCGCGCGGCTTGGGCGCGAGGCCAACGATCCGATCGACGAACTGCTCAACGCCGCCCACGCCTACGCCAGTGGCGACGTGCCCAGCCTTGCCGGGTTCCTCCACTGGTTCGATGCCGGCGACGGCGAGCTGAAGCGCGAGGCGGAAAGCGCGGGCGGGCTGGTCCGGGTGATGACGGTCCACGGCTCGAAGGGGCTGCAGGCGCCGATCGTGATCCTCGCCGACGCGGCGGACGACCCCGACCGGGGCATGGGGACCGCGCTGGAACTGTCCGAGGAACGGCCCGCAGGCGCACCCGACATCTACCACGCTCCGCGCGTGCTGCCACTGCCGGGGCTGCGCAAGGAGGAGAAGGTCGGCCCCATCGCCCGGGCCGAGGCCGCGGCCAAGGCTGCCGAGCGCGAGGAGCACTGGCGGCTGCTCTACGTGGCCATGACGCGGGCCGAGGAAGCGCTGTTCGTCACCGGCTCGCTGGGCCCGCGCGAGACCGCGCCGGCGACCGACTCGTGGTATGCGAAGGTCGCGGAAGTCATGCCTGCCGAGGCGTGGACGCCCGATCCGCTGTGGGGCGCCCTGGCCGTGGAGGGCACCGCGCCGCCGCCCGCGCCGCCGCGACCGGCCGAGACGCTGGAGCTGGCGTTGCCCGCCGCCCGCCCGCGCTGGCTGACGAACCCGGTAGGCGAGGAGCCGGTCCCGCCGCGGCCGCTGGCGCCGTCGTCGCTGGGCGAGGACACGAGCGCCGATCCGCCTCACGGCACGGGCGGCGACGGTGCTGCGGCGCTGCGCGGGACGCTGATCCACAAGCTGCTCGAACGGTTGCCCGAGATCGCGCCCGAGGCACGGGGGACAGCCGCCGCGCGATGGCTGGATCGCAATGCCGCAGCCTTGCCCGAGGCGGCACGCGCGGAAATGGCCGAAGCCGCGCTGAAGGTGCTGGCGGTGCCGGAGTGGGCCGAGCTGTTCGGAGCGGAGGCTCTCGCCGAAGTGCCGATTGCCGCGACAGTTGGCGGGCGGGTCATCGCCGGCACGATCGACCGGCTGCTCGTCACCGGGGATCGCGTTCGCCTCGTCGACTTCAAGACCGCGCGCCGCACGCCGGCCTCGCTCGAGGCGGTACCGGTGGCGATACTGCGGCAGATGGCCGCCTATGCCGCCGCGCTCGAGGTGGCCTTTCCCGGGCGCAGGGTTGAGGTCGCGCTGCTCTACACGCACGAGCCGCGGCTGATCGAAGTGCCCGCCGCAACGCTCGCTCTGCACAAGCCAGACTTCGCCGGAGCCGATTAATGCTATCGGGACAGCCCGGTTGCGCTGGCGGGCCGAGTGCCTAGATTGCCCATCGAACGAACGTTTCCAGGAGTTATTCGATCATGTCCACCAAGGCCGTCACCGACGCGAGCTTCGATGCCGATGTCCTGCAGTCCGGTAAGCCCGTCCTCGTCGACTTCTGGGCGGACTGGTGCGGGCCGTGCAAGATGATCGCGCCCGGGCTCGAGGAAATCTCCGAGGAACTGGCCGACAAGGTGACGATCGCCAAGGTCGACATCATGGAGAACACCGAGACGGCGAGCCGCTTCGGCGTCCAGTCGATCCCGCTGCTGGTGCTGTTCAAGGACGGCCAGCCGGTCGCCCAGAAGCTCGGTGCGGCGCCCAAGAGCCAGCTCAAGGCGTGGATCGAAGGGGCGCTGTAACAAGAGCGAACTGCCCCTTCGGCAGGTTCTCTCCATTATCCCCTCCCGCAGGTGGGAGGGGAGCTTAAGAATGCAAGCGTTCGCGTGCGGACGCTAGATCCCCGCCATCCGCTCCGCCAGTTCGTCCCACAGGGCCGGGCTGGCTGCGGCGATCAGGCCTTTCTCGAAGTGCCCGTCGACCCGGTACGGTGACCCGTCAGGCCGGGCGCCCTTGCCGCCGGCCTCGTTGAGGAACAGCACGCCCGCGCCGTGGTCCCAGGCGTAAGTCCGCTCGAAGATCGAGACGTCGTTTTCGCCGAGCACGATCCGCGGATATTGCTCGGCTGCGCAGCGGGGAATGTCGGCCAGCGTGTAGTGCGGCGCGATGTGGGTCTTGAGCGCCTCGCGCCGCTCCGCATCGGCGAACAGCAGCGAGATCGCAGCGACCGGTGGAGTCTGGCCGGTGGTCCGCGCGCGCACCGGTTCGCCGTTCAGGAATGCGCCCTGCCCGGTGAGCGCATGACAGAAGCGACCGCTGATCCCGTCGAGGATCCACCCGCCGGTGGCGACACCGTTTTCCGCCAGCGCCACCAGCACGCCGAACGGCGGCTTGCCGTGAGCGAAGTTGTGAGTCCCGTCGAGCGGGTCGATGATCCAGCACAGCGGATCGGCCAGCCGGTCGAGCACGGAAGGGTCGAAATGGACCGCTTCCTCGCCAACGATGCTTGCTTCGGGCAGCAGATTGGCGAGGCCTGCGGCGAGGATTTCCTCGGCCTCGCGATCGGCCACGGTGACGAAATCGTCGGCCGCCTTCTCGCTGATCTCGTGCGCGGCGAGCTGCTGGAAGCGCGGCCGGATCGCCCGCTCCAGCGCCTCGCGCATCACGGCCGCCACACCTTGGCTAAGGCTGTCCACGCCCGTCAGCTCCGGTAGTCGGCGTTGATCGAGATGTAGCCGTGGGTGAGATCGCAGGTCCACACCGTGGCGCGGCCGTCGCCAAGGCCGATGTCGACCTCGATGCTGACGTCGCGGCTCTTGAGGTGCGCGGCGACGGGGGCTTCGTCATAGTCGGCCAGCGGCTGCCCGTCCCTTGCCGCCCAGGTGCCGCCGAAGCCGATCGACAGCTTGTCGCGGTCCGCGGGTTCGCCGGCCTTGCCGACCGCCATGACCACGCGGCCCCAGTTCGCGTCCTCGCCCGCGACGGCCGTCTTGACCAGGGGCGAGTTGGCGATCGCCAGTCCGATGGTTCGCGCACTTTCGTCGCTCACCGCGCCGGTCACCGCGATCTCGATGAACTTCTGCGCGCCTTCGCCATCCCTGACGACGAGGTGGGCGAGCTGGCGGCAGATATCGTCGAGCGCGGCGGCGAAAGCATCGGCGCCCGGGCAGCCGGAACAGTTGATCTGCTGGTTGCCCGCCTTGCCGGTGGCGAAGGCAAGCACGGTGTCGCTGGTGGAAGTGTCGCTGTCGACCGTGATGCACGAGAAGGTCTTGCGGTTGGCCGCGCTCAGCAATTCCTGCAGGTAGCCCGGGGCGATCGCGCAATCGGTGAAGATATAGCCGAGCATCGTCGCCATGTCGGGCGCGATCATGCCCGAGCCCTTGATGATCGCGGCGAGGGTGACCGTGCGGCCATCGACCACCGCAGTGGCGAGCGCGCCCTTGGGAAAAGTGTCGGTCGTCCCGATGGTGCGCGCGGCGTCTTCCCACGAGCAGGGCGCGGCAGTGAGGGCAGCGTCAACGCCGGCACGGGCCTTGTCCTTGGGCAGCGGCACCCCGATCACGCCGGTGGACGAGACGAACACCTCGCTGCGAGCGCAGCCGAGGTGTTCGGCCACCTGCTGCATGATCTGCTCGACGGCCTCGCGGCCGCGATAGCCGGTGAAGGCGTTGGAATTGCCCGCGTTGACGACCAGCGCGCGGGCCTTGCCGCCGCGCACCGCCTCACGCCCGAGCTCCACTTCGGACGAGCAGCACACGTTGCGGGTGAACACGCCGGCGACGGCGGTGCCCTCGGCCAGTTCGACGTATGTCAGGTCGCAGCGGCCCCAGTCCTTGTAGCCGGCGCGGGCAATGCGCGGAGTGACGCCGGCGATGGCAGGCAATGCGGGGAACGGCGAGGCGAGCGGGGAGACGGCGTCGGACATGGCGCTCGGCCTAGCGCGCCGGGCGCAGGGGTCAAGCGGCGCCGAGCGCGGGAGCCTTGCTGCGGGGCGGGAGCGGGGCTGGGTTCAGCGCCCGGTCGAGCGCGAGGGCGGCCAGCAGGGCGGCGGCAATGGCGGCGAGCTTCACCGGCATGCCGCCGCCGGGCGCCACCTTCGCGGCATGTTCGAGGATCGGCATGTGGACCGCATAGAGCGGGAAGGAAAGCCGCCCGAGCCGGTCGAGCGCGGGCACTACAGCTGGAGGGACCACGGCCTGGCTGGCGAGCCAGAACAGCGCGGGCATGACCATGAGGACGAACAGCGAATCCCCGATCCACACCGGCAGGGGCAGCCCGGAGAGGAGCATCACCACCAGCGGCGGGAGCACCAGCGCGACGTTCCAGCTGAGCCGGGGCCGGCCGGGGAGGCCCTGCCAGCGGCGGCAGAGCAGGACTCCGAGACTGTAGGAGAACATCACCCGCGGGAGGGCGAACCACCAGTTGAACGCGAGCGGCCCGAGCGTGTTCGACCCGAAGTGCCATACCACCGCCGTCTGCGCCGCGCCGGCCAGCACGACCACCGCAAGCAGCCCGCGCTCGCCCAGCCGGCGCAGCAGCAGGCCGTGGGCGAGGTTGGCGATGAGTTCGAGCAGCAGCGACCACTGCGGGCCGTTCAGGGGGAAGATCTGGCCGGGGGAGCGGCTCCATGGCAGCACCAGCAGGCCGAGGACCAGCGTGGTGGGCAGGGCGTCGGTCTCGCCGCGCGTGAGATGCAGCACCGCGCCGAGCGCCACCCCGGCGGCGATGGTCGGCCACAGCCGCCGCACGCGACTGCGCAGGAAGGCGGACGCGGCCCAGCCAGAAGCGAGGCGCGGCTCGATGGCCAGCGCGAGGACGAAGCCGCTGAGGAGGAAGAAGAAGTCAACGAACAGGTAGCCTCGGGAGAATACCCCCTGCGGCCCCAGCGTCACCCCGCAATGGTAGAGCAGGACGCCGATCGCGGCGAGCCCGCGCAGCCCGTCGAGCAGCGGCAGGCGGTCGCTCGTGCGCGCGGTGGAGGATGCTTCGCCCATGCCGCGCAAGATAGCGGCAACTGGTTAACTATCCGGCTGGGGGCCTAAGCGGCCTGGACCGGCTTCACCTCGAGCGGCTTGCCGCGGAACGACACGAACCGGTGGAAGAACCAGGCCAGCGCCGCCGCGCCGCCGACGGCCAGCGCCTGCTGGACCCAGCCGTGGCCAAGCCCGGAGACCGCGACGAGCACCGTCAGGTGGACGCAGTAGAGCGGGAGCGAGAAGGCGCCGAGCCAGTCGAGCGCCGGAGCGACGGTTTGCGGCACGCGCGCCATCGCCGCGAGCCACATGGTGAGCGGCAGGACCACCAGCGCGAACAGCAGGTCACCCGAGGCATTGCCCAGCGGGAGGTAGGGCACGGCCATGACCCCGAGCACCGGCAGCGCGAGCGCCAGCGGCCAGGGCAGGGCGGGCCAGCGCGCGCCGTCCTTGTAGATCCGCCCGAGCCAGACCCCGAGCACATAGGACCAGCCGACCCGCGGGATCGGCATCCACCAGGTGTGCCAGGTCAGCGCGCTCACCCCGAGGGTGTCGCCGCCGTGCCGGCGTACGGTGTAGTAGAGCCCGGCACCCATCAGCGCCGCCAGCAGCGGGAGCCAGCGCGTCGGCACCCGGCGCAGCAGCAGTGCGTGGAGGAAATTGGCGACGACTTCCCAGAACAGCGTCCATTGTGGGCCGTTGAGGCGGTAGAACGGGCCCACGCCCGAGAGCACCGGGATCATCGCGAGGTCGAGCGCGAGCTTGATCGCGATGTCGAGCGGATCGTTGCCGCTGCCGATCACCGCCCAGGCCGCCGCCACGCCCGCGCCGACCGCGACGAGCGGCCACAGCCGCACGAACCGCGCGCGGGTGAATGCGAACGCCCCGACGCCGGCATTGAGCTTCTTCTCGGTCGAGACGGCGAGGACGAACCCGCTCAACAGGAAGAACAGATCGACCAGGAGGTAGCCGCGGGTGAATGGGCCCCTGGTCTGGTAGACCAGCGAGAGGTGGTAGAGCATGATCACCAGCGCGGCGAACCCGCGCAGGCCGTCGAGCTGCGAGAGGCGGCTGTGCGGCGCGGCGCCGCCTGCGGTTCCGGAAGTCTGGTTCACTCTGCTGCCCCTCCGCTCCCGCTGCCGCCAACCCGGCGATTGCAGCGGCTCCTTGCGCCCATAGCCGAGTGTGGAGGCTTGGCAAATTGTCCGCGGTCAACCCCGGCAAGCGCCGCCGGTCCGCGGATAAATGCGAGCCATCGCGCGCGGCCACTGGACGAGCGAGTCGCCCGCGCCTATCTGGCAATCATGGCGAAACGCCTCCTGCTTACCCTGCTGGCCCTGTTGGGACTGGCAACTCAGCTTGCCCCGGCGCAGGCTCGGGTGGGTGCGGGCGCATCAAGCGCAGTCGGCGCGGTGATGCTCGCCGCTGCCGAAGATACCGCTGCCGTCGCCCGCTCGGGGCCGTTGCACCGGCCCACCGATGCCCCGCGCCTCGTTCTCGAGGCTGCCGCGCCGAACCTGGCCGTCTCAGCGCCGCTGGCGCCTCCGGTGCGTACCCGGATCGATCGCGCCCGCGAATAGTTTCGGCTCGCGCGCGCGTTTCGCTGCGCCGGTCATCACCCGTTTTCCGCCGCGGCACCCAGGCTGCCGGCCAATTCCAGACAGACAGGATTCCACCATGCTCGGCGCCATCGCCAAGGCCGTGTTCGGCTCTTCCAACGACCGCTACGTCAAGAAGCTCGACCGGATCGTCGATCAGATCAATGCCTTCGAGCCGACGCTCGAGGCGCTCTCGGATGACGAACTGCGCGGCCAGACGGCCAAGTTCCGCGAGCTTCTCGCCGGCGGCGCCACGCTCGACGATATCCTGCCCGAAGCTTTCGCCACCGTGCGCGAGGCGTCGAGGCGCGTGTTCGGCATGCGCCATTTCGACGTGCAGATGATTGGCGGCATCGTGCTCCACCGCGGCGAGATCGCCGAGATGCGCACCGGTGAGGGCAAGACCCTCGTCGCCACCACGGCGACCTACCTCAATGCGCTCGAGGGCAAGGGCGTCCACGTCGTCACCGTCAACGACTACCTCGCCAAGCGCGACGCCGAGTGGATGGGCCAGCTCCACACGTTTCTGGGCCTGACGGTCGGCGTGATCGTGCCGAACCTCAACGAGCAGCAGCGCCGGGAGGCATACGAGGCCGACGTCACGTATGCGACCAACAACGAGCTCGGTTTCGACTACCTGCGCGACAATATGAAGCACGAGCGCAGCCAGATGGTGCAGCGCCCCTTCAACTACGCGATCGTCGACGAGGTGGACTCGATCCTGATCGACGAGGCCCGCACCCCGCTGATCATTTCCGGGCCGACCGACGACAAGTCGGACCTCTACATCTCGGTCGATGCGGTGGTGAAGCGCCTGCCCGACGACCTCTACGAGGCCGACGAGAAATCCAAGAGCGTCAACCTCTCCGAAGAAGGCGTCGAGTGGGCCGAACGTGCGCTGGAGGAGGCCGGACTGCTCGAGGGCTCGAACCTCTACGACGTCGAGAATACCCAGGTGGTCCACCACCTCGATCAGGCCCTCAAGGCCAACATCATGTTCAAGCGCGACATCGATTATGTCGTGAAGGACAGCAAGATCATCATCATCGATGAGTTTACCGGCCGCATGATGGACGGCCGGCGCTGGTCGAACGGCCTGCACCAGGCGGTCGAGGCCAAGGAGGGCGTCCAGATCGAGCCCGAAAACCAGACCATGGCCTCGATCACCTTCCAGAACTACTTCCGCATGTATCCCAAGCTTTCGGGCATGACCGGCACCGCCGCGACCGAGGCGGCGGAATTCTTCGACATCTACAAGATGAACGTCGTCACCATCCCGACCAACGTGCCGGTCCAGCGCGTCGACGAGGAGGACGAGTTCTACAAGAACACCGCCGACAAGTTCGCCGCGATCGCCCGCCTGATCCGCGAGCGACAGGAGATCGGGCAGCCGGTCCTCGTCGGCACGGTCTCGATCGAGAAATCGGAGCTGCTCAGCGAATACCTCAACAAGGAAGGCGTGAAGCACGCCGTGCTCAACGCCCGCTTCCACGAGATGGAGGCGCACATCGTCGCGCAGGCCGGCAGCCTCGGCGCGGTGACCGTGGCCACCAACATGGCCGGTCGCGGCACCGACATCCAGCTCGGCGGCAATGTCGAGTTCCGCATCGAGGACGAGCTCAAGGACCTGCCGGAGGGGCCCGATCGCGAGGCGGCGATCGCCCGGATCAAGGCCGAGGTGGCCGAGCAGAAGGACAAGGTCCTCGCCGCCGGCGGCCTGTGCGTGATCGGCACCGAGCGCCACGAGAGCCGCCGCATCGATAATCAGCTGCGCGGGCGCTCGGGCCGGCAGGGCGACCCGGGCATGAGCAAGTTCTACCTGTGCCTCGAGGACGACCTGCTGCGCATCTTCGGGCCTGATACCCTCTTCTCCCGGATGATGAACAGCAACCTCGCGGATGGTGAAGCCATCGGCTCCAAGTGGCTGTCGAAGGCGATCGAGACCGCGCAGAAGAAGGTCGAGGCGCGCAACTACGACATCCGCAAGCAGGTGGTCGAATACGACGACGTGATGAACGACCAGCGCAAGGTCATCTACGAGCAGCGCGCCGACATCATGGATGCCGAAGCGGTCGACGAGGTGGTGGTCGACATGCGCCACGATACGGTGAACTCGATCGTTGGCGATGCCTGCCCGCCGGGCTCCTATCCCGAGCAGTGGGACGTCGAGGGGCTCAAGGGCCGTGCGCTGGCAGTGCTCGGGATCGAGGTCCCGCTCGAAACCTGGATGGAGGAGGACGGCGTCGATCCCGAGGCGATCGAGGAGCGCCTCGCGGCCATGGCCGACGAACACATGGCCGCCCGCATGGCCGACCAGCCCGAAGTGTGGCGCACGCTCGAGAAGTCGATCCTGCTCGAGCGACTTGACCACTACTGGAAGGAGCACCTCGCCACGCTCGATGCGCTGCGCCAGGTGGTTTTCCTGCGCGCCTATGCCCAGAAGCAGCCGATCAACGAATACAAGCAGGAAGCCTTCGGCCTGTTCGAAAAGATGCTGGAGACGATCCGCGAAGACGTGACGCAGATCCTTTCCACTGCGGAGTTCCGCTTCCAGCAGCCGCAGGAGTTCGAGCTGCCTGAGCTGCCGTCGTTCCTCAGCGGGCACATCGATCCGCTCACCGGGCTCAACGATGCCGGCGGGGCGCAGGTGCCGGGGGTCGAGGCCATGCTCGCGGGACTGGGCTCGGGGGCGAGCACGTCCGGCCTCGCGCTGGCACCGGCGGGCGAAGATCCCTACGCGGGTCTCGGCCTGTCGCGCAACGCGCCGTGCCCATGCGGGTCGGGGGCCAAGTACAAGCACTGCCACGGCGCGGTGGCCTGACGGCCGCACGCCTCAGGCTGCTGGCATGTGACAGGCCCGGCGCGAAAGCGCCGGGCCCTCCTCGTCAGGAAGAGGTCTGCACTCAGAGAATGATGTCGTTCGCGCTGATCGAGCCGAAGGCGACGTTGCTCAGCTGGATTTCGAAGTCGGCCGAGCCGTTGTGATCGAAGTCGATCGAGAGCAGCGTCGACTTGCCCAGCGCCAGCGAGGTAAACTTGATATCCGCCGCGGTGATCCCGAACCCGGCGAGGTGGATCGTGTCGACCCCCACCTGATAATCGTAGATGATGTCGCGCACGCCCGGGCCCACGCCGCTCTCACTCCGGGCGAACCAGTAGAACTGGTCCGCCCCGGCGCCGCCGGTAAGCTGGTCCTTGCCTTCGCCTCCGGTGATGAAATCGTCCCCTGCGCCGCCGACCAGGACATCGTCGCCCGCCCCGCCGGAGAGCCCGTCCTCGCCGTCGCCGCCGTTGAGAATGTCGTTCCCCGAGCCGCCGGAGATGGCGTCGTTGCCGTCGCCGCCGAACAGCTTGTCATCGCCTGCGCCGCCCGAGATCAGGTCGTTGCCGCCATAGCCGTAGATAGTGTCGTTGCCGTCGGCACCGAACAGCCGGTCATCCCCATGCCAACCGTTGAGGTAGTCGTCGCCTTCGGCACCGAAGAGGGTGTCGTTCCCGTCGCCGCCATCGATCGAATCGTTGCCGGCCTTGCCATAGATCACGTCGTCCAGGGGTGTGCCGGTCAACAGGTCCCCGTCGATCGTGCCGTAGATGATGCTGCTCGCAACCATGGTTCAACTCCGCTGCTGGGCCGCGATGCCGCGGGGGCAGGCGCGGGAAGCCTCAGGCGGGTGATGATTGCTGCGGCGACGCAACGAAATCGGGTGAACCCCCTAGGGCGCAGCCCGGCCGTTGCGAAATATGAGAAGTTGCTTTTGTCTCAGTGCGATAATCCGGCTGTGAACTGAATCCGAAACGGACTGGTCTGCGGCTCCCGGCGGGTGGAAGCTGCGCCGCACAAGTGGCGCCCGACGGGTCATTGGTGCCGATCCGAGAGGATCAGGGTAGCCTTGAGGCCCGGACCCGCGTCGCCGAGCTCGAGCCGTCCGCCGTGGAGCCGCGCCACGGCGTCGACCAGCGCGAGGCCCAGTCCGGAGCCCGTCTGGCTGCGCGCGGCGTCGAGCCGGACGAAGCGCCGGCGTGCCTCGTCGCGCAGCTCGGCCGGGATGCCGGGGCCATCGTCACTGACGCTCAGCGCCACGCCGCCGGCAACCCGTTCTGCGCCGAGCCGGATCGCGTGGCCACCGCGCGCATGGCGCAGCGCATTCTCGAGCAGGTTGGCGATCGCCTGGCCGACCAGTTCGCGGTGCAAGCTGGCATGCAGGCCCTCGGGTACGGAGACAGTGAGGGTAAAGCCGCTCTCCTCGGCCACTGGGCCATAGAGATCGGCAATGTCGCCCAGCAGGTCGGCGAGCGGAATGTCGGCCAGCTGCTCGGTGCCGATCCCGGCCTCGGCACGGCTGATCTGGAGTGCGGTGGACAGGATGCGCAGCAGAACCTCGAGTTCGGCCTGCGCATCGGCAATCGCCGCGCGCGCCGATGGATCGACGGCCGCGTCACCGGCCTGTTCGAGGCGCGACTGGACGCGGGTGAGGGGCGAGCGCAGGTCGTGCGCGAGCCCGTCGGTCACCAACCGGAGCTCGCTGACGAGCGCCTCGATCCGCTCGAGCATCGCGTTGACGCGCATTGCCAGCTCATCGAAGGCATCGCCGCTGCCGTCGCGGGGCACGCGGCGCGACAGGTCGCCTTCGGCGACAGCCACCGTGGTCCCGCTGATCGCCCCGAGCCGCCGCCCGAGCACGCGCCCGAGACTGACCGCCGAAACGAGCGCGATGGGGATGGCCAGGAACATTGCGGCCAGCATTGCGCCCTCGACCGAGCGGCGCAGGCGCAGGTCGTCGTCGAGGACCCAGCCGGTCAGCAGGCGCTCGCCCCCGCTGAGGCGGGCTGTCGTGAGCCCGATCCGCTCCGGGCGGGCGGCGCCGGCGCGATAGAGATCGAGTTCGCGCCAGTCCGCGCCGACCGGGATCACTGCGGGCCAGGCCCGGAGGTTGCCGGCGATCGGCGTGCCGTCCGCGCGGGTCAGCAACACCGCGCCGTTGTTCCACCCACCGGTTCCCACCCGTGCGCTAATTGCGGTTGCCAGGCGCGCCAGACCGTCCTGGTGGTAGATTTCGCCCAGCGTGTCGCGCAGCTCCGCCACATAGGCATGCTGTTCGCGCCGCAGCTGCTGGTCGGCCGCCCACTGGACATAGGCCAGCAGGACAATCGTCATCAGCAGCTGGAGCAGGAAGATCAGCGTGACGAGCTGCGACGTTACCGAGCCGTAACCGGCGAAGAACCGCCGGATCAAGCCGCGGGTCCGAGCCGGTAACCGGCGCCGCGCACCGTGTGGAGCAGCGGGCGCGGGTGCCCGTCATCGATCTTGCGGCGCAGGCGGCTGATGTGCACGTCAATCACGTTGGTGCCGGGATCGAAGTGATAGTCCCACACGTGCTCGAGCAGCATCGTGCGCGTCACGACCTGGTCGGCATGGCGCAGCAGGTGTTCGAGCAGGCGGAACTCGCGCGGTTGCAGGTCGATCTGCTTGCCGGCCCGCTTCACCTTGCGCGAGAGCAGGTCCATCTCGAGATCGTCGCAGGCCAGCCGCGTCTCCACGGCCGGCGTGCTGGCGCCGCGACGCATCAGGATCTGAAGGCGGGCGAGCAACTCGGCAAAGGCGAACGGCTTGACGAGGTAGTCGTCGGAGCCGGCGGTGAGCCCGGCCACGCGCTCGTCGGCCGAACCGAGGGCGGAGAGGATCAGTACCGGAGTGCTGATTTCAGCCGCTCGCAGTGCGCCCAGCACCGCCATGCCGTCCATCTGCGGAAGCATGCGATCGAGCACGATTGCGTCGTAGCTGCCGTCCGTCGCCAGGAACAGGCCGTCGCGCCCGTTGGCGGCACGATCGACCACCATGCCGTGCTCGGTTAGCCCTTTGACGATGTAATTCGCGGTGGCTTCATCATCCTCGACGACCAGAACCCGTTGCACCAATTGTCATCGCTCCCGTTTGCCGATCACAACATCGGTCCGACGGGCGAGATGCACAAGCCCCACGCGCACTGGATCATGGCGATGGTGGTTCAGGAACTGCGTGGCTTCCTGCAGGCGCCGCATCGGCCGACCGTCGAGTGAGACGAGCACGTCGCCCGAAGCGATGCCGGCCCGCTCGGCGCCGCTGTCGTCGCGCACGCTGGTGACGACGAGCTGGCCGGACACTTCCTCGGCGGTGAATCCGGGCAGTTGGACGCGGGTCTGACGGACGAATGCCGGGCCGTGAACTATCACCGCCGCGCTGGCGAGAACGCCGCCGACCGCGAGCAGCGCCGCGAGACCCTGGGTCCGGGCCGGCAGGCCGCTCATCGCTCGCGGGAGCCGATTGCGGGACGAGGCAGAGAAGGCTTCATCGCACCGCGATTATCGCCGCGGTGCGGCTCTCGCGTCACGTTAAGCTTTGGTCATTCCTCGTTCAGCGTCGTGGAGCGCCGCATCGCCCCCCGCGTTCGTCTCTTCAAGTCACGCTTGGCGGCGCGGCAAGGAATGAGTAAAGCAATGTAAACATGACAAAAAGTGGAGATTTCAATGGGCGAGCGCATTCCTTTGAGGTCTCGCGTGATCACCCTCCTGATCCTGGTTGTAAGCAGTTGGCTGTTCGTCATCGGCTTTGCATTGACCCTCTGTCGGGCTCTCGGCCTCAACTGACCGCAACCCCGCAGGCTGTGAACCTGCCATTCACATTCCGACTGACAAGAGACTGGCCCATGTATCTGCGCTATTGGGCACTGACCGCCGCGATCGCCGGGCTTACCTATCTGGCGCTGTCGTACGTGCTGTTTCCGGTCTGGGCTGTGGCGGGGGGCGCATGGATCGGCACGTTCGTGGGCTTCATCGGCGTGGTTCTCTCAGGTCGTGACCCACAACCGCGGGCACGCCTGGCCGAAAACGAGGCAGCCACCGATGCAGGGAACCCTGGCAGGGAAAATAGCTCAGACCTGACGCGTTAAGCCCGCAGGTCCATGGCTGGTCAGCAAAGGTCGGCGACGTGAATCGTCGTGGTCCAGGCCTATGCGCGCGATGGCGGAATTCGGAACAAGGTTGGCCGGTCGGGCTGTCAACTGCAGGCAATCGTGGATGCCCGGCAGTTGAATGGCTCCCTGAGTTGGATTCGAACCAACGGCCGCTCGATTAACAGTCGAGTGCTCTACCGCTGAGCTATCAGGGAGCAGCCCCGTCTCCGGGGCAGGGGTGCGCCTATAACAGTGCCGATTGCCATTGCAAGCCCATCGGCGCGGAAATTCTCCACCACTTCCTACGGTGCGGGCCGTCAGGCCTGGAACTGCTCGGCGAAGATCCGTTCCTCGAGGCTCTTGCCCGGATCGAACAGCAGGATCAGCCGATGCTCGCGCGCGATGGTGATGTTGACCTCGGCGACGTCTCGCACTTCTTTCTGGTCGGCCACGGCAGAGACCGGGCGCTTCTCCGGCTCCAGCACGCGAAAGCCGATCCGGGCGCTCTCCGGCAGGATGGCGCCGCGCCAGCGCCGGGGGCGGAACGGGCTGATCGGGGTCAGCGCCAGCATGCGGCAGCCGAGTGGCAGGATCGGGCCGTCAACTGAAAGGTTATAGGCGGTCGACCCGGCGGGGGTGGCAACGAGTACGCCGTCGCCGGCAAGCTCCGCCATCTGGACTTTGCCGTTGACCGCGACCTCGAGCTTTGCGGTCTGGCGGGTTTC
>Ga0068858_100001280_pt1 | contig 25983 bp, 29 predicted proteins | sample KBSSwiS12_FD_66589 | JGI IMG/M metagenome (GOLD analysis project Ga0068858, IMG submission 66589) | Switchgrass rhizosphere microbial communities from Kellogg Biological Station, Michigan, USA - KBS Switchgrass S1-2 | ecosystem: Host-associated > Plants > Roots > Rhizosphere > Soil ... | reverse complement strand
GATCCGCCGGTGCACTGAGGTTCAGCGGCCGGCGCGGAGCCGGGCCTGCGCTTTTGCTTCGACGGCGCGGAACAGCGCGTCGAGATCCTCGCGGCTAACGTCGAGCACTTCGTCCCATTCCTCCAGCACGGCATCGAGGTCGTCGGGCGAATAGGCCGGGAGAGGCGGAACTGCGCGCGCGTGGTGCGGCCAAGGGTGTCCCGTGAGATTGTTCCACAGCCACCCGCAGGCGACCAGGGCCGCAACGTTGGCCAGCACGGCGCCGATTAGCAGCGCCGCGGGGCCGGTGAACAGGCAGGCAAACAGCGCGCAGGCGCCCCCCGGCGGGTGGAGGCAGCGCGCGAGGCTCATCACCGCGATCGCGCCCGCCACCGCCAGCGCGCCGCACCACGGACTAGCCGGCAGCAGCGCATGGACAGCCAGGCCCACCAGCGTCGAGAGGAGATTGCCGCCGATGACCGACCACGGCTGTGCGAGCGGGCTCGCCGGCACGACGAAGATCAACACCGCCGCCGCGCCCATCGGCGCGATCAGGAACGGCGCCAGATCGTGATTGACCACCAGGCCGAGCATCCCTGCCAGCCCGATCCCGAGAAGGGCACCCAGCGCGCCACGGCCCCAGCCGAGCCGGCCGGTGGCGCGCGTCGCAGCCTTGGCGAGCAGGCGGTAGGGCATGGGTAAACGTTCTCCGGCGGCAGACACGAAAACGCCCGACCTCGCGGCCGGGCGAAATCGCATCGCGAAGGCGAAAAGCCGGTCGGCTTAACGCTTCGAGAACTGGAACGAACGGCGGGCCTTGGCGCGGCCGTACTTCTTGCGCTCGACCACGCGAGGGTCGCGGGTGAGGAAGCCGGCGGCCTTGACCGCGCTGCGCAACGCGGGCTCGAACTTCGACAGCGCCTGGGCGATGCCGTGCTTGACCGCGCCGGCCTGGCCCGACAGTCCGCCGCCCTTGACGGTGCAGACGACATCGTACTGGCCATCGCGGTCGGCGACGGTGAACGGCTGGTTGATCACCAGGCGCAGGGTCGGCCGGGCGAAGTAGACGTCCTGGTCGCGGCCGTTGACGGTGATCTTGCCCGAGCCGGGCTTGATCCACACGCGGGCCACGGCGTCCTTGCGGCGGCCGGTCGCGTAGGAACGGCCTTGGGCGTCGATTTCCTTCTCGCGCAGCGGGGCGGCCGGACCGGTGCGGACCGGAGCTTCCGGAGCGCCGGCTTCGGCATTGGCGGCCGGAGCGGCAGCGCCGCCGGCCAGGGCGCCGAGATCGGCGAGATCGGTGACGGTGTTTTCAGACATCAGGCACCCACCTTGTTCTTGCGGTTGCGGCTGGCGACGTCGAGCGGCTCGGGCTGCGTGCCGCCATGCGGATGTTCACTACCGGAGTAGAGGTGAAGGGCACGCATCTGCGCCCGGCCCAGCGGACCGCGCGGGATCATGCGCTCGACCGCCTTCTCGAGCACGCGCTCGGGGAAACGGCCTTCCAGCACCTTGGCGGCGGTCACTTCCTTGATCCCGCCGGCATAGCCGGTGTGCTTGTAGTAGACCTTCTGCTTCAGCTTGTTGCCGGTCAGCCGCACCTTGCCGGCGTTGATCACGACGACGTGATCGCCGCAATCGACGTGGGGGGTGAAGCTCGGCTTGTGCTTGCCGCGCAGGATATTGGCGATGATCACCGCAAGGCGGCCGACCACCAGGCCATCGGCATCGATCAGATGCCACTTCTTTTCCACCTCGGCCGGCTTGATCGACCGTGTGCTCGTGCTGAGCGCCTTCATGGGCTTCGAATTCCCTTACCGTATGGTCACCGCCGGAAGTCGCCCGCCGGTGAGGAAGGCGGGCCAATGGCGGAAGGGCCCCGGAGAGTCAAGGTTTCCGCGGCGCTCCAGAGAGGTAAAATAATACCGTCACCCCGGATTGGCGCTCAACGCCCCTCGGCCAAGGTCCAGCGGTCGACGTTGATCCGCTGCGTTCCACCCAGTTCGGTCGCTACGCGCCGTTCCATCCGGGCGAGCAGGCCGTTCGCTCCGCCGCTCGCCTCGACAGTGACCGTGACCCGGCCATTGCGCCCATCGGGCAGCGCCAGTTCGCGGGCCTCGCTGCGCTGGCCGGGAGCCGGGTGGAACAGGTCCGCCGGCCAACCGCTGCCGGCGGCCTGCGACTGGCCCTGCAGCTTGATCGCGATCGCCTGGGCCGCCGTGCGCTCCTGCGCAGTCAGGTCGGTGCGGGCGAGATAGGCGGCCATCGCGGTGCGCGCCCGGGTCGTGTCGACCGTCTCGGCTGGAGCGGGGCCCGCCACGATCTGGCCGAAGCGGTCCAGCTCGAGCGGGAAAATCCCGCCGTCCGACCGGTTGCGTTCGACTTCCGCAAGATCAGCCATCGCCGCCGGCGCATCGACCTCCACCCCCGCAGGCTCGCCGGAAACAGTATAGCCGGTTGCAGTCGGTGCAAAGCGCACGAGATAGCGGCGGCGCACCACCAGGACCTGGCCGTCCGCCAGCGCACGCCGGAATTCGCGGGTGAGCAGCATCGGCCCGGTCGGAGCGCGGAACTGCCGGTCCTCGGCACGCGCCTGCGGCGCCAGTGCCAGCGTAGCCGGAACGACGAGCGCGGCCAGTGTCGCGCCGAGCACGCGGTCGAGGCGCAGCCGGGCCGCGCGTCCGGGAGCACTCCTCGCGCTCATGTCGATCCCCCTTCGGTGTCGCGGCCGGACTGTGCTTCCGGCGATGCGACGAGTTCCCCAAGCCACCGCGCGGTCGCCGGCGCGGCCCGGTCGCAGGCCCAGCCGAGAATCGCGGGTTCGTCATAAGGATGTAGCGCAGGAATCCTTGCCACAAGCTTGTCGAGCAGCGCGAGATCGGTCTTGAACAGCACGCCGGTCTCGGTCGCCGCCTCCCGCGCTCCACGCCAGACGTAAAGCGAGCGCATCGGCGGGAGAATATTGGCGCAGGCGATCAGCCCCTCGCCGAGCAGCGCCTCGGCGGCGCGGGCGGCGCTGTCCTCATCCGGAAACGGACACCAGGCCAGCGCCCCGCTCAATCCGCGGCCCCGGACCGGGGCCGTCCCAGGGCATGGGCGCCCCAGGTGGTCGCCGCGACCAGCAGGGCGCCAACCAGCTGATGGGCGACCGCCAGCCACAGCGCGATCCCGCTCATCACCGTGGCAATGCCGAGGATGACCTGAGTCCCGAACGCGCTGTGGATCGCGATACCTGCCGCACGCGCATCGGCGCGGCGCAGCTTGCGGGCCATCACGACCAGCACGGCCACCACCACCCAGGCCCACCAGCGATGATCGAAATGGGTGAGGAACGGATCGTTCAGCATCGCGTGGAGCGGCCCTTGCGACCAGTCGATCCCGGCGGGGATGAACTGCCCCTGCATCAGCGGCCAGTCGCTCGCCACATGGCCGGCGCGCAGCCCCGCGACCAGCGCTCCCATGAACAGCTGCAGCGCCAGCACGGCCAGTGCGAGCAGGCCGAACCCGGTCAGGCGGTGCGGCGCTTCGCCGCGCGCATGGGCGAGGAGGTCGAGCGCGGTCCAGACCAGGCCGCCAAGCGTGAACAGCGCGGTCAGCAGATGGGCGGCCAGCCTGAAGTGACTGACCTTGACGTCATTGACGATGCCCGACTTGACCATCCACCAGCCGATTGCCCCCTGCAGGCCCACCAGCGCCACCAGCGGGGCGAGGCGCCGGGCATAGCCGCGCGGAATCTCGCGCCTCAGGCCGAACCAGGCCAGCACGCCCACCAGGGCCAGCCCGATGCCGCGGGCGAGGAGGCGGTGAACCCACTCCCAGAAGAAGATCATCTTGTAGGTCGCCAGCGTCATCCCCGCCGGACCGTTGATCTCGATGAATTGAGGAGTCTGGCGGTAGGCATCGAACTCGGCCTGCCACTGGCTTTGGGTGAGCGGCGGCAACGCCCCGCTGACCGGCTTCCACTCCGTGATCGAAACGCCGGATTCGGTGAGCCGGGTGATCCCGCCCACCGCGACGATTCCCACGACCAGTGCCGCAATCACCAGCAACCAGCGCGCCAGCGCAACCGGCCGCTCACGCACGGCAGCATGACCGCTGCCCTGCATCGCCTGTGCAGTCCCTTGCATGATCCCGCCGATGCGCCGGGTAAGGGAAAATCGCAAGGCGAATGTCGCCAAGCCGGCTCATCGGTCAGCTGCGCCTTGAACGATGTTACAACATTACATACATCACCTGCCAATGCGTGATGCGCTCCTCTCGATTCGCGACCGGCTCGATGGTTACGGCGTGGCCCTCTCGGCCGCCTGTGCCGTGCATTGCGTCGTCGGGCTGGTGCTGGTGACGTTCCTTGGCCTGGGCGGCGGCGTGTTGCTGTCGCCGTCGGTCCACCGCGTCGGGCTCGCCCTGGCTGTCGTCATCGGGATCGTCACGCTCGGAATGTCGGCGCTGCGCCACGGGCGCTTGGCCCCCGCGCTGATCGGCGGCTGCGGGCTCGCCCTGATGGCGGCGGGTCTGGTCGTCAGTCACGGCCCGGCCGAGGCGCTGCTGACCATCCCGGGAGTCGGACTCGTCGCTTTCGCGCACCTGCACAACTTGCGCCACGCGCACTGAGCGCTATCTGCTGCGGCGATGACCGAAATCGCCCTCACTCTGAACGGCGAGCCCCGCCGCGCTCCTGCCGGCCGCTCGATCGCCGCTGTGCTCGATGACCTCGGGTTCAATCCAGCCAAGGTCGCGGTCGAGCGCAATGGCGAGATCGTGCCGCGCGGCACGCTGGGGGACGTTACCCTGGGTGACGGCGACGTGCTGGAAGTGGTCCATTTCGTGGGCGGAGGTGAAGCGATGAGCGATGCGGCTGCCGAGGATACCTGGACCGTTGCCGGCCGCACCTTCCGCTCGCGCCTGATCGTGGGCACCGGCAAGTACCGGGACTTCGCCCAGAACGCCGCCGCGGTGGCTGCCTCGGGCGCGGAAATCGTCACAGTGGCGGTGCGCCGGGTGAATGTGTCCGATCCGGGCGCGCCGATGCTGACCGATTTCATCGATCCCACCAAGATCACCTACCTGCCCAACACCGCCGGCTGCTTCACCGCCGAGGACGCGATCCGCACGCTGCGGCTGGCCCGCGAGGCCGGCGGCTGGGACCTCGTCAAGCTCGAGGTGCTGGGCGAGGCGCGCACGCTCTATCCCGATATGCGCGAGACCCTGCGCGCGACCGAGGTCCTCGCTCGCGAGGGCTTCCTCCCGATGGTCTATTGCGCCGATGATCCGATCGCGGCCAGGCAGCTCGAGGAAGCCGGCGCGGTGGCGATCATGCCGCTCGGTGCGCCGATCGGTTCGGGGCTCGGCATCCAGAACCGGGTCATGATCCGCCTGATCGTCGAGGGCGCAAGTGTCCCTGTGCTGGTCGATGCCGGCGTCGGCACCGCGTCCGATGCGGCGGTGGCGATGGAACTGGGCTGCGAGGGCGTGCTGATGAACACTGCCATTGCCGAGGCCAAGGACCCGGTGCTGATGGCCCACGCGATGAAGCTCGCGGTCGAATCAGGCCGCGCCGCCTACCGCGCCGGACGCATGGCCACGCGCAAGTACGCCGATCCGTCGAGCCCGCTGGCCGGCCTGATCTGACCATTCTAGACGCGAACGCTGCCGGGCACAGAGTGGGCCGGGCCGAACGGCGCGGTGCCCCGACCGCAGAATTAACGCCTTCCTAACCATCCTCATGTCAGCCTCGTCGTTGTGGGAATCGCCCCACGGCCGGGACAAACCGTCATGCGCAATGCCGCCACCGCCTCGCTCGCCATCGCCGAATTCCGCGAATTCGCCTCGTTCAGCCCGTGCGAGCAACGCTACATCAAGCGTAGCCTCGATGTCGGGCTCGGGCGGCAGGACGCGTTCAAGATCTGGGCGCGCGACGCCGATGAGACCCGTTCGATCCGCAGCCAGTACGTCGCCTACCAGGAACTGAAGGCGCTGCGCCGTGATCCGCCGGTCGAAACCTCGCTCGACGGGGTCGATGGCTATGTCGGCAAGCTGGTCCGGGTCACCGCGTTCGACCTCGCGCAAGGGCGCCTCGGCTGCTTCTCGGCCTACCGCTTCCTTTACGAGCGCCTGCTTGGCCCGGGCGTGCGCCCATGGCTCCCGTCCGCGTTCTGCGGCGCCGCCGCGCTGCCGCAAATCCGCCCCGACCTGCGCAAGCAGCTGCTCCAGTCGATCAGCGAAGCCGCTGCGACGGCCCCGGGCTGGTCGGCCGCGGCCCCGAGCTTCTACCCCGAATGGGTCGAGCAGGAAGCAGCCTGAATAGCCACGCCCTCCAGTTTCCGTCACCCTGAACCTGTTTCGGCGTTCATGGCGCAGGCAGGCGCCGGGCTATCCGGCCCGGCGCATCGGCTGCGCCAGACCCCGGGCGGCCCCGAGCTTCACCCCTTGTAGAGCGAGTCGAGCCGCGCGCCGTAGCGTTCCTTGAGCTTGTGCCGCCGGATCTTCAGGCTCGGGGTCATTTCCTCGTTCTCGATTGCGAACGGCTCGTCGGAAAAGGCGAACTGCCGCACCTTCTCGATCACCGAGAGGTCCTGGTTCACCCGGTCGATCGCGGCGCGCACCTCGCTGCGGAAGGCGGGCAGGTCCTGCAGTTCGGCGAGGTCGAACTTTTCGTCGTTCGCCCGCGCCCAGGCCAGCGCCCACTCCGCATCCGGGACGATCAGCCCGACCAGATAGGGCCGCTTGTCGCCGATCACCATCGCCTGTGCGATTTCCGGCTGCAGCGTCAGCATCCCCTCGACCCGCTGGGGCGAGATGTTGTCGCCCTTGTCATTGACGATCATGTCCTTCTTGCGGTCGGTGATCACGATCCGGCCCTTGGCATCGAGGTGGCCGATGTCGCCAGTGTGGAGCCAACCGTCCTGGAGCACTTTCGCGGTCTCGGCCTCGTTGCGCCAGTAGCCCTGCATCACCAGCTCGCCTCGCACGAGGATTTCCCCGTCCCCGGCGATACGCACTTCGGCTCCGGCGAGGGGCTGGCCGACCGTGTCCATTTTCAAACCCACTGCAGGGCGGTTGCAGCTGACGACCGGACCGCTTTCAGTCTGTCCGTAGCCTTGCAGCAAGGTCAGGCCCATCGCCGTGAAAAAGGTCCCGATCTCGGGGTTGAGCGGCGCCCCGCCCGAGACCATCGCCTTGATTCTCCCGCCGAATTTTGCCCGAACTTTGGGCCGCAGGAGCTTCGCGATGATCAGGTCGAGCGGCCGGTCGAGCAGCCGTTTGCCGCGCTCCCCAGCCCGCCCCTCGATCCTAAGTGCCCGATCCATCAGGAAATTCGCGATCCGCCCCTGTTTCTCCACCTGCTTCATGATCCGCGCCCGCAACACCTCGAACAGCCGCGGAACGACGACCATGATCGTCGGGCGCACCTCCTCAATGTTGCTCGCGAGCTTCTCCAGCCCCTCGGCATACCAGATCTGGGCGCCCATTCCGATCGGCAGCAGTTGGCCGCCGGTATGTTCGTAGGCGTGCGAAAGCGGCAGAAATGAAAGGAACACCTCGGGGTTGGCGCCCGTGCTGTCCCAGCCGAAATCCTCTGCCAGGACGGTGGCTGCGCCGTTGATGTTGCACAGGAGCATGCCGTGATGCTGCATCACGCCGCGCGGCGCCCCGCCGGTTCCGCTGGTATAGATCAGGCAGGCAAGGGCGCCACGGCCGATGCTTGCGATGCGGGACTCCACCGCGGTGCGGGCAGCAGCCGCATCACCGGAGACCAGCGTGGACCACGCGTGTCCATCGGCATTACCCAGCTGGGGCAAGCGGAAGCTCTCGATGGCAATCACGTGCGCGACCGAATCGGTCCGGAGAATCGCCGGAAGCAGAGGCTTGGCCAGCTTCGCGTCGGCTACGATGACCGCGCGCGCGCCGGAGTTCTCCAGGACGTGGGCGTGATCGCGTTCGGTGTTGGTGGTGTATGCCGGGACGGTGACCAGCCCGGCAGCCATGATCGCGAGGTCGGCGATGCACCATTCGGGGCGGTTTTCGGAGACCAGCATGACCCGGTCCCCATCCGCCAAGTCGAGCTGGCGAAGCGCCTCGGCAAGGAGGCAGACCTGATCGGCCACCTCCCGCCAGCTCAATGCGCGCCAGGCACCGTCGCGCTTGGCGTGGAGAAACGGCTTGTCACCCAACTCATCGGCGCGCTTCAGGAACAGCGCGACAAGATTGGGTGCGGCGTCGAAGTCGGTCAGCTGCACAGGTATCCTCGCCCCTCGGCGCGCGAAACGCGTCGAACCCTCCGGGGAGGAGACTAGCACTCACCGCCACAAGGGCAACCGGCGAGCCGGGCGGACGGCAGGTTACTCGTGCGCGCCGTTGAGTTCGTTCACCCGGCGTTCGATGGACGTCACATCGCCGCGAGTGTTCACCGCCGCCCCTTCGCTACGGGGATCGGCCGCCCCGCGCCACTGCCCGCCGATCCGTTCGACGGCGTTCGCCTTGAGGCCAAGCGGCGCGATCTTCAGTGTCTCGCCAAGCTTCGCCAGTTCCGGAGCGAGTGCCTCGAGTTCGGTGCCCTGTTCGATCGTGCCGCCGGCGGCAGGAGCGTAGAGCAGGCCCATGGCGATCGCGTCCTGCGCGCTCATGCCCCAGTCGATCACGCCGATCAGTGCCTTGGCGACTTGCGGGACGATGGTCGCGCCCCCGGCCGCACCGATCGCCAGCCGCACCTTGCCCGAAGGATCGAAGGCGATGGTCGGAGCCATCGAGCTGCGTGGGCGCTTGCCGCCTTCGACCCTGTTGGCCAAGAGGTAGCCATCCTTCTCCGGCACCGGATCGAAATCCGGCAGCTCGTTGTTGAGCATCAGCCCGTCGCTGGCGACGCCCGAGCCGAAGTAACCGTTGATGGTGGTCGTAACCTGGACCACCTCGCCGCGGCCGTCGGCCACCGCCAGGTCGCTCGTGCCCGGATCGTCACGGAACGCGACCTTGAGCCGTGGCGGAGCGCCCGCTGGCTCGCCGGACTCGACCAGCGCAAGCGTCCTGTCGGGAGAGATCAAGGCCGAGCGGGAGGCCAGATAGCTCGGATCGAGCAGGCCCTTGACCGGAACCGAGACGAACTCCGGATCGGCGATATAGCGCCCACGATCGGCGTAGGCGAGGCGGGTGCTCTCGGCGAAGAGATGCCATGCGACCGGCGAGCCGCGGCCAAGCGCCGCAAGATCGAACCGCTCGAGCTGCTTGAGGATCATCAGCACGCTGATGGCCCCGGACGAAGGCGGGCCCATGCCGCAGATTTTCCAGCCGCGGTACGCGCCGCAGAGCGGAGCGCGCTCCTTGGCGCGGTATGCGGCAAAGTCCGCCACCGTCATGCGCGAGGGATTCTTGGCTGCCGTGTTGAGCGCATGTGTCATGCGCGCTGCCATAGGACCGTTGTAGAACACGGTCGGCCCGCCGCGAGCGATGGCGCGGAACGTCGCCCCGAGTTCGGGGAGCTTCAGCAAGGTGCCCTTGGCGACGGGCTCCCCCGCTGGCGTGAAATAGACCTGCTTCGCCCAGCCCTCGACATGGCGACCGTAAAGCGCGAGCCCGTTGTGCATCCGCGCCGAGACAGTAAATCCGTGTTCGGCAAGGCGGATTGCCGGACGGAACAACACGCTCCACGGCAGCTTGCCAAAGCGTTTGTGCGCCAGCGCCATCGTGGCGACGCTTCCCGGCACCCCGGCACTGCGGCCGCCAGTGTTGAGCTCGCGGAACGGAAGTGGTTTGCCGTCGGGCCCGTAGAACCACGACGGATCTGCTGCCTTGGGCGCCGTCTCGCGGCCGTCGATAGAGGAGATGGCGCCGCTACGCGTATCGTGGCGCAGGTAGAACGTGCCGCCGCCGAGGCCGGAGTTCTGCGGTTCGACCACGTTGAGCGCCAGCATCGTGGCGATCGCCGCATCTGTTGCGCTGCCCCCCTGCCGCAGGATCTCGACCCCGGCGGCGGCTGCGCGAGGGTCAGCCGCGGAGACGACTCCCAGTCGCTGAACCGCGGCTGGAGCGCGGGGCGGAGCGCGGCGTGCTTCACCTGGCGACGCCGATGCGAGGAGGGCAAGCGCGATTGGCGCGCAAGCCTTGGGACTGCGGAGGAAAGCCAGGAGCATCAACCGCAGGCTATTCGCTCCCCACCGCCTCGGCAATTGCCGAAAAGCCGTATTGGCGGCACAGAGCGTCGAGCCCCTTGACGATCCTGCGCGCAATGGCTGGCCCTTCGTAGACCATTGCGCTGTACAGCTGGACCAGGCTCGCGCCGGCCCGGATCCGGGCGAAGGCATCTTCTGCGCTGGCGATTCCGCCGACGCCGACCAGCGGCATGACGCCTCCGGTTGCCTTGCGGAAATCGCGCAGGCGCTGAAGCGCGAGGTCGCGCAGGGGTGCGCCCGACAGGCCGCCGGATTCCGTCGCCAGGTGGGAGGTCAGCGGTGGGCGACTGATCGTGGTGTTGGCGACGATCAGCGCGCCGAGCTTCTTGTCGATCGCGATGCGAGCGATCGCGTCGATATCGGCTGGCTCCAGATCGGGGGCAACCTTGAGGAAGACCGGAGGTCCACCCGAGCCGCGCGCGGCAAGCACCGCGTCCAGCAGTTCGCTCAGCGCACCTTCGTCCTGCAACGCCCTGAGTCCCGGAGTGTTGGGGCTCGATACATTGACGGCGAGATAGCTGGCGAGGGGAGCCATCAACCGGGCCATCGTTGCGTAGTCGGCGATGCGGTCGGCTGAATCCTTGTTCGCGCCGATGTTGATGCCGACGATTCCCGGCTCGCCCGCACGGGCGGCAAGTCGCCGGACCGCCGCTTGCGCGCCACTGTTGTTGAAGCCCATCCGGTTGATGACGGCGCGATCCTCGGCCAGCCGGAACAGGCGAGGCCGAGGATTGCCAGCCTGCGGCAACGGCGTGATCGACCCCACCTCGGCAAACCCGAAGCCGAGTCCGAGCAGCGCGTCGGGCACTTCGCCATCCTTGTCGAACCCGGCGGCCATGCCCACCGGGTTGGGGAACCTGAGGCCCGCCACCTCGGTCGCAAGGATCGACGTTCGCATGGGCTTGGCTCCGCCTCCGCGAAGGGCAAGGAGGCGGAGGGCCAGTCGATGTGCCCGCTCGGCATCGAGCCGGAACAGCATGGGGCGCAGCAGCGAGTAGAGCATGCGCGGCCTATGGCACCTGGCTGACGGGCTGTCGACACGGGCTCCCTGGTGGCTGAGGAGCACACTAACAATTGTAAAGTACGTCGAAATGCCTGCCATGTCGGATTCATACAATTCAGCGGCCTTCCGGCGGGTCTAATCGGGACCTGCGACCCGAAGGGCTCCTCGCGCAGGCTTGCCTGCTGAAAGAGCTCTCAACTTAATGGGCGGTGCTCCAAGGTCATCCGATCGGGAGCGCCGCCCCTTTTTTTCTGGCTCCGCCGGCAATTGTAATCCACCCGACTGCCGCCTAAGTAACCAGATCGAATCAGTCCGATTTCCCGGTTCGCTTGCGGAGCAAACCCATGCGCCTCTCCAGCATGGCCGACTATGCCGTCCTGACAATGAGTGCCGCTGCGCGGCATTGCGGTGGTGCGCGCCTCAATGCCGCTCAATTGGCCGAGGAAACCGGCCTTCCGACGCCTACCGTTGCACGGTTGGTCAGCCGGCTTTCGGCGGCAGGGCTGCTGAAGTCGGTGCGCGGAGCTCATGGCGGGTTCAAGCTGGCTCGGCCGGCAGCTGCGATCACCCTGGCCGACATCGTCGAGGCCGTGGAGGGCCCAATCGCGCTCACTGCGTGTGTCGAGGCAGGCAAGCATGACTGCACGCTCGAGGCGGAATGCAGCATGCGCCCGCGATGGCCGCAGGTAAACGAAGCGCTGCGGGGCGCGTTAGCCGGCATCGCGCTGGCCGAACTCTCCGCACCCGCCCGAATGCAGGTGCCGGCATGACCGAACAGACTGACCTCACGGGCGTCGACGAGAAGGATCGGGCAGCGCGCGAGGCGGCCGCCCGCGTGGCTGACTATGAGCACGGCTGGGTTTCCGACATAGAGCAGGAATACGGGCCCAAGGGCTTGTCGGAAGACACCGTCCGCTTCATCTCGGACAAGAAGCGCGAGCCGGAATGGATGCTCGAGTGGCGGCTCAAGGCCTACCGCCACTGGCTGACCCTGCCGATGCCCGACTGGGCCAAGCTGAACGTGCCGCCGATTGACTATCAGGAGGCTTATTACTGGGCCGCTCCCAAGACCAAGCCCAAGCTGGGAAGCCTTGACGAGGTCGATCCGGAAATCCTCAAGGTTTACGAGAAACTCGGCATTCCGCTCGAAGAGCAGAAGGTGCTCGCGGGCGTCGAGGGCGCGCGCAAGGTCGCCGTGGATGCGGTGTTCGATTCGGTCTCGGTCGCGACGACGTTCCGCAAGGAGCTGGAAGCGGCTGGCGTGATCTTTCGATCGATCTCGGAAGCGATCCGCGAATACCCCGAGCTGGTGCGCAAATGGCTCGGCCGCGTGGTGCCGATGCATGACAACTTCTTCGCCGCGCTGAATTGCGCCGTCTTTTCCGACGGCACCTTCGTCTACATCCCCGAAGGCGTGCGCTGCCCGATGGAGCTCAGCACATATTTCCGCATAAACGCGGAGAATACCGGGCAGTTCGAGCGGACCCTGATCGTGGCCGACAAGGGTAGCTACGTCAGCTATCTCGAAGGCTGCACAGCTCCCCAGCGCGACGAGAACCAGCTTCACGCGGCAGTGGTCGAACTGGTCGCGCTCGACGATGCCGAAATCAAGTATTCGACCGTGCAGAACTGGTATCCGGGTGACGCAGCCGGCAGGGGCGGGATCTACAATTTCGTCACCAAGCGGGCGCTTTGCCAGGGCGCGCGGAGCAAGGTGAGCTGGACCCAGGTCGAGACCGGGTCCGCAATCACGTGGAAGTATCCCTCGTGCGTCCTCAACGGCGAGGATTCGGTGGGCGAGTTCTACTCGGTCGCGGTCACCAACAATTACCAGCAGGCCGATACCGGCACCAAGATGATCCATAACGGCAAGCGCAGCCGCTCGACCATAGTCTCCAAGGGGATCAGTGCCGGCAGGTCGAACAACACCTATCGCGGGCTGGTGCGCGTGGCGGCCGGGGCGGAGGGCGTGCGGAATTTCACCCAATGCGATTCGCTGCTGCTGGGCAAGGATTGCGGCGCCCACACGGTGCCCTACATCGAAGTGAAGAACCCTTCGGCCACGATCGAGCACGAGGCCACCACCAGCAAGATCAGCGACGACCAGCTGTTCTACGCGATGCAGCGCGGGCTTGGTCAGGAGGAGGCGGTGGCGCTGATCGTCAACGGCTTCGCCAAGGAAGTGCTGCAGCAGCTGCCGATGGAATTTGCGGTCGAGGCGCAGAAGCTGCTGGGGATCAGCCTTGAAGGGAGCGTCGGGTGAACGAGACCATGAAGAAGACGCTCAGCCTGCGCGAGGCCGCTGAGGGCGCGCCTGCAGTCAAGAGGAAGGGGCGGGGCTGGGAAATCTCCGAGAAGCGGCTCGACGCGCTGCATGAGCGTGCGCGTGAGATGCGGCGCAATCCTACGGCTGCGCAAGAGGCTCTGGCCACGGCCCTGGGTGAGGTCGAGACCGGCGGATACAGCTTCAAGCGCCAGGCGGTAATCGGTTCGGCGATCGTTGATTTTGCCTGCAAACCGCTGATGCTGGTGATCGAGCTTGCTCGCGACGCGGACTCCGCTTTCGCCGCCGACCGCGACCGTAGCCTTGCCGAAGTCGGCTATCGGGTGGAACGGATCGACGCTGCGGCGGTGCTGGCCGATCCCTCCGGCGCCGCCACCCACGTGTCGGCAATCATGCGCGAGCGTTGGCACGAACGCCGCAACCGCAATCGCGCGCCCAGTTCGTCACAAGGGCGCCGCCAGGGATGACCATGCTCCAGATCACCGACCTCCAGGCTGAAGTGGCCGGCAAGCCTATTCTCAAGGGCCTTTCGCTCACGGTCAACGCGGGCGAGATTCACGCGATCATGGGCCCGAACGGTGCGGGTAAGTCGACCACGGGCTATGTTCTCGGCGGGCGGCCCGGGTATGAGGTCACCGGGGGCGCGGTGCGGTTCAATGGGCAGGACCTGCTTGCCCTCGATCCGCACGATCGTGCGGCGGCGGGGCTGTTTCTCGGGTTCCAGTACCCGGTCGAGATTCCGGGGGTTTCGAACGTCCAGTTCCTGCGCGAGGCGCTGAACGCGCAGCGGCGGGCACGTGGCGAGGAGCCGCTGTCGGGCGGGGAGTTCCTCAAGCTGGCGCGAGAGAAGGCGGGCCTCCTGCGCATGGATATGGACATGCTCAAGCGGCCGGTAAACGTCGGCTTTTCAGGCGGTGAGAAGAAGCGGGCCGAGATGGTCCAGATGGGCATTCTGGACCCGAAACTGGCGATTCTCGACGAGACCGACTCGGGCCTCGATATCGATGCGCTGCGCATCTGTGGCGCGGGCATCAACGCGATCATGCGCAAGCCCGACAAGGCGGTGCTGCTGATCACCCATTACCAGCGGCTGCTCGACTACGTGAAACCGGACTACGTTCATGTTCTTGCGGGCGGGCGGATCGTGAAGAGCGGCGGGCCGGAGCTGGCGATCGAGCTTGAGCGCGAAGGCTACGAGGCCGTTGCATGAGCACTGCAAGCGCCCTGCTGCCCACCCGCAAGGATGAGGATTACCGCTATGCGGACCTCTCCGCGCTGGAACGGGTCTGGCCGGTCGCGGTCGAGAAGATCGACCTTGCCGCCGAGGAGGTGCGCGAGCTGGTGCTGGTGCCCGAAGGCCGGCAGGTCGTCCGGCAGCTGGCGATCACCTTGGCTCGAGGTGCGCGGTTCGATTTGCGGGTGCTCAATGCCGGACATGCCTATGGCCGGGTTGGGCTCGACGTGCGGCTAGAACAAGGGGCAAGCTTTACCCTGGGCGCAGCGCAGGTCGGGGGGGCGGCGCAGATGCTCGAGCTGGTGACCAACGTGGTGCACGCCGGCCGTGATGCGACCAGCCGCCAGGTGGTCCGCTCGGTGCTGGGCGGGCAGGCTACCGGTACTTATCTCGGCAAGGTTATGGTGGCGCGCGGGGCCGATGGGACCGATGGCGCACAGTCTGTCCGGGCGATGCTGCTTGACCGTACGGCGACCGCCAATGCCCGGCCGGAGCTCGAGATCTACGCCGACGACGTCAAGTGCGCCCACGGCTGCGCGGTCGGCGAACTCGATGCGCAGGGGTTGTTCTACCTGCAATCACGCGGATTGCGGCCGGCCCAAGCCAAGCGGCTTATGTTGCAGGCGTTCCTCGCCGAGGCGTTCGTCGGCGCGCCCGCGGCCGAGGATCTCAACGCGGCCGCAGTGGCTGCGCTGGAGGCGCTGCTGTGACCGAACTCGCCTTGCCGACTGTCGATTTCGCCGCACTCCGGGCCGATTTTCCGGGCATGGTCACGCGCGACGGAGCGCCGTGGCACTATCTCGACAGCGGCGCTTCGGCGCAGAAGCCGCAGAGCGTGATCGACGCCTGCGCCCGGGCGATGGGCCCTGACTACGCAACGGTGCACCGCGGGGTCTATGCGCGTTCGGCCGAGATGACGCTGGCCTTCGAGGCTGCGCGGCGGCGGATCGCCGGGTTCATGGGCGGGCAGGAGGCCGAGGTCGTCTTCACCCGCGGTGCGACCGAGGCGATCAACCTCGTTGCCCAGACCTGGGGTCGGGCCAACCTCAAGTCCGGCGACCGGGTTCTGCTCTCGCTGCTCGAGCATCATTCGAACATCGTGCCCTGGCAGCTGCTGCGCGAGGAGAAGGGCATCGAGATCGACGTCTGCCCGCTCACCGAGGACGGACAGATCGATCTCGCCGCCGCCGAGGCGATGATCACGCCGGAGCACAAGCTGGTGGCCTTCGCCCACGTCTCGAACGTGCTCGGCTCGCAGCTCGACGTGCCGCGCGCAGTGGCCCTGGCCCGTTCGGTCGGCGCGCGGATACTGATCGACGGGTGCCAGGCCGTGCCGCGCCTGCCGGTCGACGTGGCTGCCTTCGATTGCGACTTCTACGTCTGGTCGAGCCACAAGCTCTACGGCCCCACCGGCATTGGCGTGCTGTGGGGCAAGGCCGAACTGCTCGCGGGCATGCCGCCGTGGCAGGGCGGCGGCGCGATGATCGACCGGGTGACCTTCCAGAAGACGACTTTCGCGCCCGCGCCGACGCGGTTCGAGGCCGGTACCCCGGCGATCGTCGAAGTGATCGGGCTGGCTGCGGCGATCGATTATGTCGAAGCGATCGGCATTCCGGCGATCCATGCGCACGAGGCGCGGCTGGTCAGGGAATTGCGCGAGCAACTGCGCGCGATGAACTCGATCACCCTGTTCGGGCCCGAGGACAGCGCCGGCATCGTCAGCTTCGCGCTCGAAGGCGTGCACCCGCACGATCTCGGCACGATCCTCGACGAGGAGAACGTTGCAATCCGGGCCGGCCATCACTGCGCACAGCCGCTGATGGACCATCTCGGCGTACCGGCCACGGCCCGCGCCAGCTTCGGTCTCTACAATGACGAGACCGACATTGCCGCCCTGCTGAAGGGCATTGAACGCACCAGGAGAATCTTCGGATGACCGAAGAGCGAAAATTCAGTGTCGAGGAAGTGAACGCCGTTGCGCCGCCGCCACGGGCGCGGGTGGACGATGCGCCCGAAGAGAGCGCGGGCGAGAAGCTCGGGCGCAAGCGGGACTATCTCGAGGGCTTCCTTGCCCAGCAGCCGACCGGGCTGGCCGGGAATGAACCCGGCGGCGCCCTGTACGAGGGGGTTATCGACGCACTGCGCGATATCTTCGATCCCGAGATTCCGGTGAACATCTACGACCTCGGCCTGATCTACGGTGTCGACATCGACACGGACGGGGCGGTCGCCGTCACGATGACGCTGACCACGCCGCACTGCCCGGTTGCCGAATCGATGCCGAGCGAAGTGGAGATGCGCGTTTGCGCAGTGCCCGGCGTGCGCGATGCCGAAGTGAACCTCGTCTGGGATCCGCCCTGGGACCCGCAGAAGATGAGTGACGAGGCCAAGCTCGAACTTGGCATGCTGTAGCAGCCTGAGGGGGTGGGCAGCGGGCAAGCCCATTCCTATCTCGTGAATGCCCACCCCAGTCCCTTCCGCCTGCGCGGGAGCGGAGGAGCCAGCAAAGTGACCGAGACAACGACTACGCCTACGAGCACCGTCCGCCGTCCGCGTCCAGCGGCGGTGATCCTCACGGCCGCGGCCGAAGCGCGCGTGGCCAAGCTCATGGGCGAGGCGCCCGAGGGTGCGATCGGGGTCAAGCTCTCCACCCCGCGCCGGGGCTGCTCGGGCCTGGCCTATTCGGTGGACTACGTGACCGCGGCCGATCCGCTGGACGAGCGGATCGAGACTCCTGGCGGCCTGTTCTTCATCGACAGCGCCTCGGTGCTCTACCTTATCGGCAGCACGATGGATTGGGTGGAGGACGATTTCTCGGCCGGGTTCGTGTTCCAGAACCCGAATGCCAAGGGCACATGTGGCTGCGGCGAAAGCTTCACGGTTTAGGCAACTGATCCCGCCGGCGCATTTCACATGATCGCCGAGTTGCACTCGGCAGCCGCTATTTTCCGCGAGTTGGGATAGACCCCTGCCTGCGCAGGGCGACGTGAAAATTGCGAGTGAGCGGTTCGGGCCGCCTTAAGCCGTCCTGCGTTCTTCCTGGGCGATGAACCGGAGCAGTGCCTTGTCGAGGACGTCGAGCTGGTTGTTGCCGTCCACCTGAGCTTGCAGCCAGGCGTTCTCGCTCTCGGTGATCTGATGGTCGGCGGCGACCTCGTTGGCGAGATCGTGGTCCACGCCCTTGCGCCCGAAGCCGAGCACGTCCCGCGCGGCGGCGCGGAAGCTGCCGCCGATCCCGCTGCCCGCCATGCGACTGAAGAATGCGCCGAGGCGCGGGCTGGTGTCGCTCATGAACCGGTCGAGCTCGCCCGCCCGCTCGGCGGAAAGCTGGGTGAAGCGGTTGTGCGCCATCAGGTGATTGGCCACGCCCTTGACGAAGAGGTCCGGCCATTCCGGCGCGTTGTTCGCACCCAGGGTCGCGTCCTTGATGCGGAACAGCATCTCCGCCTCGGCGCGGCTCACCCCGCCTGGACCGTCGCCGCCGAACGAGAAAACGAACCGCTTCAGCAGGCGGCATTCGGCGGAGGTGATGACAGCGCCGTCAAGCTGGCCGCCGTCGCGGGTCGGCCCGGTGCCGGTGAGCACGGCTTGTTCGATCTGGGCAAGGGCGTAGGTCTTGAGCCGCTCGGGCAGGGCTTCGGCCTTGTCGAACAGGGTGGCGAGCAGCTCCAGTTCGGCGAACGATTCGACGCGCCCGTCGCGATCGAGCCGGTTGATCAGCCAGTCGGCCTGCGCTTCGCTGACGAAGCCCCGCGGCGTGCCATTGGCGAGCACATATTGCGTGATCGCCTCGATGAAGAAGTCGGCCCATTCCGGAGTGCGCTGCGCCAGATGGTCGTTGAGAACGAAGATCGCCTCGGCCTCGACCGGCTCGATCCGGCCGTCGGCCCAGCCGTCGCCGCGCAAGCCGAGAATCTCGGCGGCAGTGATCTGGCCATCTGCCTGGGCCTGTTCGGCCAGAGCGCGGAACTGGTAGGTCATGCAGTGTCGTCCCCCCGGAGGTTTCCGGCGGAACCATGCGCCCGGCGCAGTTAAGGGCGGGTTACCCGCCTTTCGCGAGCCTGGATGCCGGCACGGGCGCGCCGTCCTGCCGGGTCAGCGGCCGCGCCGCATGGCCGTGATGCAACTGGCGCGATCCACGTCCTGCCCATCGCTGGCCCGACGGGCATCGACATAACTCGCCTGCGGTTCGCGGCCGGGAACGGGGGGATAGAGATAGATGTCCAGCACGCAGGCGCTCCCGGAGAATTGCAGCTTGCGCGCGTCACCCTCGAGCACGTCGAGCCGCGGCGTTCCGAACTGGCGGGCGAGGTCATCGCCGGTGGCGCCGATCACGCCCTCGAGCCCGGGGAGTGCCTGGCGGGGCGGCGGAGCGAGCGGCGCGCGGACCGGCGCCCGTGGCGGCGTGCGGCGTGAGGGTGCGGTTGCCACCGGCACGCCGGCGCTGCGCACTTCGACGAGATCCGAGCCGCCACAGCCCGAGAGGGCAGCAAGGAGCATCACTGCGGGAAGAACGGCGGCGCGCATCGCGCCGCAATCGCGCGGCGGCGAAGCGGCGTCAACTGCGTCAGGTCAGCAATCGGGCTTGCTGGCGCCCCGCCCGGCCGCTACCCGCCGCGGCAGACGCCCAGCGCGAAAGGCCCGAACCCCATGTCCAGTCCCGCCTACGACGTAATCGCCATCGGCAATGCCATCGTCGATGTGATGGCCCCGTGCAGCGATGCCGAGATCGAGCGGCTTGGCCTCGCCAAGGGCGGGATGACACTGATCGATACCGAGCGCGCCCACGAACTGTACGAAGCGATGGGGCCGGCGCGGGAGATCTCGGGCGGGTCGGCCGCGAACACGCTGGCCGGCCTTGCAGCGCTAGGCGCCAAGTGCGCGTTCATCGGGCAGGTGGCGGACGACCAGCTCGGGGAGGTTTTCGCCCACGACATCCGCGCCGGCGGGATCGCCTTCGACACGCCCGCGCGGGCCGGCGATCCGCCGACTGCCCGGTGCCTGATCTTCGTCACCCCGGACGGCCAGCGCACGATGAACACGTTCCTCGGCGCCTCGCAGTTCCTGCCCGCGGCCGAGCTTGACGAGGCGGCGGTGACCAGCGCCGGCGTGCTCTACCTCGAAGGTTACCTGTGGGACCCGGAAGAGCCTCGTGCCGCCATGCGCCGCGCAATCGCCACCGCGCGCGCAGCCGGGCGCAAGGTTGCCTTCACGCTCTCCGACGGCTTCGTGATCGCCCGCCATGGCGACGATTTCCGGGCGCTGATCGAGGCGGGCGAGATCGACATCCTCTTCGCCAACGAACACGAACTGGCCGCGCTGACCGGGATCGAGGATTTCCACGAGGGGATCACTCACCTGGGTGGCAAGGTGCCGACAGTCGTCGTCACGCGTAGCGAGAAGGGGGCTTACGCCATTGCCGGCGGAGAACACGCCGAGGTGGCGGCCGAGCCGGTGGCGCACGTGGTCGACACGACCGGCGCGGGCGACCTGTTCGCGGCGGGCTTCCTGTTCGGGTTCACGCGCAGCCGGCCGCTCGCGCAGTGCCTCAAGCTCGGCGCGATCTGCGCGGCGGAAATCATCTCGCACTACGGCGCACGGCCGGAGGCGAACCTCAGGGCGCTGGTCGGCGAACTGGCCTGATTCCCATCGTTTTCCCGCGCGCGGCGAGAATTTCAGAGCTTAGCTCCGCTCGCGCGCCACTTCGCGCCAGCCGATGTCGCGGCGGCAGAACAGGTCGGGTGCGTGGATGGCATCGACCGCGGCATAGGCCCTGGTCTGCGCTTCGCTCACCGATGCGCCACGGGCAGTGACGTTCAACACCCGACCGCCGTTCGCGGTAAGCACGCCATCGATCCCAAGCCGGGTGCCGGCGTGGAAGACCTTCGCCCCGGTCGCCTCCGCCGCCGGAATGCCGTCGATCCGGCCGCCCTTCTTCGGTTCGCCGGGATAGCCATCCCCGGCCATGACGACGGTCAGTGCGACGTCGCTGCTGAAGCGGGGCGGTTGGCAGGCGGAAAGGCGGTTCTGGGCGCAGGCGAGCAGCAGTTCGCCGAGATCGCTCTCCAGCCGCATCAGCATGACCTGGCATTCCGGGTCGCCGAAGCGGCAATTGTATTCGATCAGCTGCGGGCCGGTGCGCGTGAGCATGAGGCCGAGGAACAGCACGCCTGAATAGGGCATGCCCTCGTCGGCCAGGGTCTTCACCGTGGGCGCGATGATGCGGGTCATCGCCTCGGCTTCGAGTTCAGGGGTGAGCACGCGGGCAGGGCTGTAGGCGCCCATCCCGCCGGTGTTGGGGCCGGTATCGCCTTCGCCGACGCGTTTGTGATCCTGCGCCGAGGCGAAGGCCATGATCGTGCCGCCGTCGGTCAGCGCGAAGAAGCTGGCCTCCTCGCCCTCGAGGAATTCCTCGACCACGGCTTCTGCCCCAGCCGCCCCGAAACGCCCGGCGAAGATCTCGCGGATCGCGTCTTCCGCCGTTTCGAGGTCCATCGCCACGGTGACGCCCTTGCCGGCCGCGAGCCCATCGGCCTTGATCACCACCGGCGCGCCGAAGCGGCGTACGGCGGCAAGGCCGTCCGCTTCGCTGGTCACCCGCTCGTAGCCGCCGGTCGGGATGCCGGCACGAGCGCACAGGTCCTTGGTGAAGCCCTTGGAGCCTTCCAGCTGGGCGGCGAGGCGGCCCGGGCCGAACACCGCGAAGCCCGCGCCGCGGAGGCTGTCGGCCAGGCCGTCCACCAGCGGGGCTTCCGGGCCGACGACCACCAGGCCGATCGCGTGGGCCTCGCAGAAGGCGATCGTTGCTGCGTGATCCGTCGCATCGAGAGTGACAAGCTCGGCATGTGCGGCGCTTCCGGGATTGCCGGGCGCGGCATAAAGCTTGCCGCCGTTTTCCAGCAAACGCGATTGCGCCAGCTTCCACGCCAGCGCATGTTCGCGGCCGCCCGAGCCCAGGAGCAGGATGTTCATGCCCGATACGCCGCCTTTTTCCGATGATCCGTCCGGCGGGCTGGTAGCGAAGCGAGCGCCGGGCGACAATGCCGAGCCGCTGACCATCAGCGAGATTTCGGCGGCCCTGAAGCGCACCGTGGAAGACCGCTTCGGCTTCGTGCGGGTGCGCGGCGAGCTTTCGGGGGTCAAGCGAGCGGCTTCCGGCCACCTCTACCTGTGCCTCAAGGACGAGGGCGCACGGCTCGACGGGGTGATGTGGAAGGGCAACGCGGGCCGTCTCGCCTTCCTTGCGGAGGACGGCGTGGAAGTGGTCGCCACCGGCAAGCTCACGACGTATCCGGGGCGCTCGAATTACCAGATCGTGATCGACCGGATGGAGATCGCGGGCGAGGGCGCGCTGCTGGCGCTGCTGGCGAAGACGAAGGCGCGGCTCGAAGCAGAGGGCTTGTTCGACCGTGCCCGCAAGCGCCCCCTGCCGTTCCTGCCGCAGGTGATCGGCGTTGTCACCTCGCCCACCGGGGCGGTGATTCGCGACATCCTTCACCGCCTGGCCGACCGCTTCCCGAGCCGGGTGCTGGTCTGGCCGGTGCTGGTCCAGGGCCACGGGGCGGCCGAGCAGGTCGCTGCCGCGCTGCGCGGGTTCGGCGCCATCGAGCCCGGCGGTCCCGTGCCGCGACCCGACCTGGTGATTGTCGCTCGCGGCGGCGGCTCGATCGAGGACTTGTGGGCGTTCAACGAGGAGGCGGTTGTCCGGGCGATTGCGGAATGTCAGATCCCCGTGATCTCCGCGGTCGGCCACGAGACCGACACCACGCTCGCCGATTTCGCGGCCGATCTGCGCGCGCCCACGCCGACCGCCGCCGCCGAGATCGCGGTGCCGGTTCGCGAGGAGCTTGCTGCGCAGATCGCCGAACTGGCCCTGCGCAAGCGCCGCTGCGCGCTACGACCGGTCCAGCTCGGGCGGGAGCGGCTTGAGGCACGTGTGCAGCGCCTGCCCCGCCCCGAGGCGATCGTGGCCCTGCGTGCGCAGCGGCTCGACGAGCTTGGTGAACGCTTGCGGCGAGGGCTGGCCGACCGGATTGCTCATGCCCGAACCGCGCTGCACCGCCCCGCCGGCCGTCTCTCGGCCCCGCTGCTGACCTACCAGCTGCGCCACGCGCGACAGGGTCTCGAGGCGGTGCGGATGCGGAGCGAAGACTTGCTGCTGCGGGTCGACACTGCCCGGCGACATGTCGAATCGCTCGATCGCCTGCGCCGCCAGCTTGATCCGCGCGCGCCGCTGCGCCGCGGTTATGCGCTGGTCACCGGACCCGACGGCCATGTCGTTGGCGGGCGGGCGATTGCCGCAGGCCTGGCCGAGATGACACTGGAATTCCACGATGGCGCGCTGCAGGTCAGTCCATCGGCCGTGCCGCGAAAGGGGGCAAGGCCGGCCCGGGTGCCCCCGACCGATCCGCCCGGGCGACAAGGCGATTTGTTCTGAGCAGCCAACGCTGATATCCTCGCACCCATGCTGATGAACGCCTCTGACCGCCCTGCTGAACTGCAATATGGACCCAACGGATTCCGGGTGCTGCGCCCCGGCCCGTTCGTGCTGTGCGCAGTGAGCGGGCAGAAGATCCCGCTTGAGGAACTGCGCTACTGGAGCGCGGCGCGGCAGGAAGCTTATGCCAGCTGCGAACTGGCCACCCGGCGGCTGCTGGACACGGCCTGACACGATGCCGCGGGTGGATCGCCGCACCGCGCTAACCCTCCTCGGCTCCGCGCTGGCCGCGTCGCGTGCCCGGGCCACTTCTGTTGCCCTGCCCGCACTCGAACTTACCGCGAGCAAACTTACCCAGGGTGGATGGGCACGCGGAATTGCTCGCCATGGCGTCGCCGTCGATCTCGGCGGGGTGAGTGTCCCGACGGATCCGTCGGGCGAGTTCCTCATTGCCTTCGACCGGGACGCGCCTCCGGAGGCGAAGCTTCGCGCGCGTGCCGCGAACGGATGGGAAACCGCGCTCCCGCTGACAATCACCCCGCGCGCCTGGCAGATCGAGCAGATCGACGCACCCCTACGGCCGCCCGCAGTACCAAGCGCGGACTTCCTGCGCATCCGCCAGGCCGAACTCGCCCGGATCGCCGCCGCGCGCGCCCTGGATACCGGTTCGCAAGGCTGGCTTCAGCAGATGATTCGGCCCGCGCCGGGGCGCATCTCGGGCCGCTTCGGCGCGCAGCGGGTCTATCGCGGCGAACCCGGATCGTATCATTCCGGGCTCGATCTCGCCGCTGCGTCCGGCACCCCGATCCTCGCCCCCGCCGAAGGCGTGGTGATCCTCGCCGCCGAGGCGCCGTTTACGCTCGAGGGCAAGCTCCTGATGGTCGATCACGGCATGGGCCTGTCGAGCGCGTTCCTGCATTGCTCCGCGCATAATGTCCGGCAAGGTGATGCGGTCCGGCAAGGCCAGCCGATCGCGGCCGTGGGCATGACGGGCCGTGCCACCGGCCCGCACCTGCACTGGGGCCTGCGCTGGCGCGCCGCACGGCTCGACCCGCTGCTGTTCCTGGCGAGCGAAGGCTGAAGCGGCAGGAACGTCGCTGGCGCTTCCGGCGAGTTCGCCCATGCGCGAGGGCCGGGTCGCTCCCGGTTCGCCTCCGCCAGGAGGGGACGGTCAGTTCCGCACGTCACCGTTATACCTGCGATCCAATTTCACGTGGATTGACGGCGACGGCAAGACGAGGCGGGCTTGCGCAAGGCTTGGGGATGCGGGATGGCATGGCAAATGACGTCAAACCAGAAAATCACGCCGTTCCTCCGGCGCTGCGTTGCCGGCGCCATGATGGCCGCGGGACGAAGTGATGGATTTCCGAACCGGTTTGTTCACGCAGCCCCTTCTGTCCAGCAAACAGTAGATCAATTCAACTGGGCCTCGCGTCTCCCCATCGAAGGTATTCGGAGCGGCACGTCTCCGCTATTTGACGACGAGCGCATTCACTGGCTGCTCGACCACGTTTCGGTGCGGCAGCCGTTTTCCATCTTCGAACTGGGGCCGCTGGAAGGTGGCCACAGCACCATGCTGGCCCGCGCCGGGGCCACGGTCCGCGCGGTCGAGGCAAATCTGGGTGCTTACCTCAAGTGCCTTGTGGTCAAGGATCTGCTGAACCTTGATGCTGTCGACTTCCAGCTGGGCGATTTCAACTGCGAACTGGTCGAGAGCGAAACCCGCTATGATCTGATCATCGCTTGTGGTGTCCTGTACCGCATGACGGACCCCTTGCAGACGATCCTGAACATGACGCGCCGAACAGACCGTGTGTTTGTCTGGACGCAATATTATGACGGAAGTCGCCGGCACATAGGACAGCCTAAAGGGCTGAAGGGAGCAACCCGGAGTTTCGATCACCGTGGCCGGCGCTTCGACGGGCACATCAACGACTATGGGCTGGGCCCGTCACTGGCGAGCTTCTGGGGTGGCAATCATGGTCATTCGGTCTGGCTGACGAAGTCAGACCTGTTCCAGATATTCAGGGACGAGGGATTTGCAATCGTGGAAGGCCGCGATGAACCCGATCACGTGAACGGACCGGCCATCACTTTCCTGGCCACCCGATAGCGCTGTCGAGCACTGGGCGCCGGCGCCGCTGCTGCTGATGCCTGGCATTGCGGGGCGCGATGGCCACGGGCAACCCCAGTTAAACGAGTCTGGTACGGACGGCGGGACTCGAACCCGCACGAGCTGAGCTCAAGGGATTTTAAGTCCCCTGCGTCTACCATTCCGCCACGTCCGCACTGGCACAGTGCGGATGGCAGATGGCGAGCGATTGGGGAAGAGCGGTTCGGCCGGCGGGGGTGTACCCGCTCGGCACGTGCCCGCGCGTCAGTCGGCGTTGAGCCGGTGGCGCATTTCCTTGCCCGGCTTGAAGTAGGGGACGCGCTTGCCCGGCACCTCGACCGATTCGCCGGTGCGGGGATTGCGGCCCTTGCGCGGTTCGCGCTCGCGGGTCGAGAACGCACCGAAGCCGCGCAGTTCCACGCGGCCGCCGGCAGCGAGACGCTGGGCGATTTCGTCGAAGAACACATCGACCACGCGCTCCACCTCTTCGGCGCGCAAACCAGGGTTTTCCTTGGCCAGAGCGGCCAGCAACTCACTACGGATCATCAACGCTTCTCCCGTCGGGCGGCTCTACCAGAGCCGATTGCCGACGGAGCGACCCCCATCGTCCGTTAACCGTCTGCGGGAGCGAGCCTGCAGTTTTCGGTGTCGGCAATCGGAATGTCTGTGCCAGAATCGTTTGTAACGCGCAATTGAAGTGTTCGTTTATGTCCTGATTATACAATTCGCGTTTTGGGACAGTCGGGCATCCTAACCAAACTTGCCGCGGG
>Ga0068858_100001278_pt1 | contig 26028 bp, 19 predicted proteins | sample KBSSwiS12_FD_66589 | JGI IMG/M metagenome (GOLD analysis project Ga0068858, IMG submission 66589) | Switchgrass rhizosphere microbial communities from Kellogg Biological Station, Michigan, USA - KBS Switchgrass S1-2 | ecosystem: Host-associated > Plants > Roots > Rhizosphere > Soil ... | reverse complement strand
TGCCGACCGACGGACTCAGCCAGATGGTCTCGGCAACGGGCGCGCCCGACCCATCATATTCGCCGACCAAGCGTCCGCTGGGATCGTAGACGAAGCTGTGCGTGGTCGATCCGCTGGTGATCGCGACCCGCTCGTCGAGCCCGTTATGGGCACTGGCTTGGCTCGGATCGCCGGTGCGGGTGTAGCTCAGCAGCCAGCGCAGCTTCCAATTGAGTACATTGTCACCGTAGTCACTGTCACTTTAATCACGTAATCAACGATTCTTTATTCAGATCCCTGGGGCAGGCTCTCTTCCGCGATCGCATTGAGCAACGGAGCTAGATGCACGAACATGTAGGGCACTGCAGCGTCGGGTTCGTTCAACAGAGTCTGAAGAAATTCCCAGTCGTCCGATAATTTGCCGACCACCGGATCTCCGGGAGCCCTGGTGAGATCGTAACGGTCGCCCGGACCAATATCCCAATAATCGTCCTTTGTTATGAACACGCACGATCCGTTACTCTCCATTCTGTCAAGTATTTTCATCAGAATTATCTTAAGTCTATCGATGTCAATCTCTAAACCCATGTTGCCTCTCACATTCAAATAGTAGTTTCTTGAAGTTCTTTATTTGCCCCTCCAACTCCCAGAGTCTTCCGTTGTAAATTTTGTTATACAAACCTGGATTTTGTTGTTGGAGAGCGGCTCTCAAGAATCCCTTATTGTCATGACTCAACGGATCATATTTATACTCTTGGAGCTTTCGTTCGTGTTCCTTGACCTGCTCTCGCAAGCCTTTGCAGGGATCAGGACAACCAGAATCTGCTGTCCAGCCGTTTTTGGCTCTTGGAATATTTACACTTGGCGGGCGGGGTGGCGCCATTGGAGAAATGATCGGTGGAATAATCGGCGGATACGTACCGTACCGCGGCACGGGAATAACAATCTGGAGGCCTTCCGGATCCATATTCCGCAGTGGGTTCGCGCCAGCATAGAGGTAGGGATTGTCCCCTCCCTCAAGGCCGACGGGGTCGGCCTGGATGTAGCGGCCGAGCGAGGAGTCATAGTCGCGATAGCGGTTGTAATAGAGGTCGGCGAGCGTGCGCGTCTGGCCGGGGAACCCAAGGACCGTGTAGCCGCTTGGGCTGGCGGCCGCGCCTGATGCGTCGGCGGTGACGATCGGCACGCCGATGTGATTGCCGTGCACCCAATAGATGGTCGCGCCTCCGCCCGACCCAGTGACCAACGCCAGCGGCGCATAGCCGTCGATGCCGTCGCCGCCTCCGAACGGTTGATTATGATTCGCGACCTCGGGCCCCAGCCAGATCGTCTCGGCCACGGGCGCGCCGGATGAGTCATATTCGCCGATCAGCCGCCCGTCCGGATCATACACAAACGCGTGAGTGGTCGACCCGCTGGTGACGCTCACCCGCTCGTCGAGCCCGTTATACGCATTGGCCTGCGCCGGGTCGCCGGTGCGGACGTAGCTGAGCAGCCGCCCGTAGCCGTCATAGGTCGCCGCGACGCTGATGCTGCCGGGGCGGGTCTCGCCGCTGGTGTTGCCGCGCCCGTCGTAGCTGATCGAGCGGGTCCCAGTGGCGTTGGTTAGCGAGGCGAGCCGGTTCTTGCCCGAGGTGTAGCTGTAGCTTTCGGTGCCGGTCGCCGGCGTGCCGACCGTCATCGCGGCAAAGCTCAGCCGGCCGTTGGGATCGAAGCCGTAGTAAGTGCTCTTTGAATCATCGACCAGGTCGCGGATCGCGCCGATATTGTCGTCATTGTCGTAGAGATAGGCGAGCGACGACAGGTTCGCGCCGCTGCTCGTATTGTAAAGCCGCTTCGAGGCGAGGCGGCCGTCAGTCCAGGTTTCGCTGAGCGCGAGGCCGTTGCCGAAGGTCGCAGCCATGATCGAGCCCCAGGGTTCATAGCTTATGGAGCTGGCGAGCGTGGTCCAGCTCGGGTCGCTGGCCGAGGCCTTGGTCTTGACCTGGGTGACCCGGCCCTTGCTGTCGCGATCATACGCGACCAGCCGCCCCGAAGGATAAGCAATCTGGATGATCCGGTCGGCGAGGTCGTAGCTGTAAGCTAGGTCGGCGGTGCCGCTGCCCAACGCTTGGCGCTTGGTAATGAGATTGCCGCGATGATCGTAGCCGAAGCTGGTGGTGCCGGACGCGTCGGTCATGCTCGACAGGCGCCCGGCACCATAGGAGCCGGTGATGCCCGGCGTGTCGTAGGTGTAAGTGACGGTTTCGCTCGAATGGCCCTGTGGAGTCTTGGATGTGACCCGGCCAATGATGTCGCGGGTATAATCGACGCGCTGGCCGCGGCCGTCGATGCTCGCGGTCCGCTCGCCCGCTTCGTTGTAATAAAAGATGCTGGTACCGCGGTCGGGCGAGACCTCCTGAATGACCTCGCCGAAGCCGTCGCGGACGTAGGTCGTCTGCACGGAGATGGCGTCGGTGTGCGACGTGACCTGATCGATCGCATTGTAAGCGGTCGCCGTAGCGCCGGTATCGGGGGCGACGGTGGATGTTAGCCGGTTGAGCGGATCGAACGCGGCCTGGGTCGCAAGATTCCGCGCTGACGTCACGGTGGTCGGGTTGTCGACCTTGTCATAGCCCCATTTCGTTGTCCGGCCCGGGCCCAGCGTTTCGGTCAACATGCGCCCGAGTTCATCGAAGGTGCTGGAGACCGACTGGACGACCGACGTATCGGCGCGCTTGACGATCTTCTTGGTAACGTCGCCCGCGGCGTCCGTCACATAATCGATCCGTTCGCCCGAGGCGGCGCGGACGGCGGTGAGGCGCCCCGCCGTGTCATAGTCGACGATCAGCTTGTCAGTCGCCGGCGAGGTGATACCGGTGACGCGGCCGTGCACATCGTAATCGAAGGTCGTGACCGCATCGAGTGAGGTAGTGGTCGGGTGTTTGACCGTGACCGTGCTGGTCCGACCAAGCGTGTCGTAAGTGAAAGCGGTGACGATGCCATTGGCATCGGTCATCGTTCCCGGCCGGCCGTTCGCGTCGTAACTCGCGAAGGTCGTGACCTGGCCGAGGCCGTTGGTCGACGTCTGCAGATTGCCGGCGGTGTCGTACGCGAAGGTCAGCGTATCGTCCTTGCCCTGCGCGTCGACCGGCTTGGGGCCGTTGACCGAGGCAAGGTGTCCCCCGGTGCCCCAAGTGTAAGTCGAGGTGCGCGCCTGGCCGTTGGTCGAATAAGGCACCGACTGCGTCGTGGTATCGGTTTGCGTGACGGTTTGGAGCTGGCCGGTCGACGTATAGGTGTAATCGGTCTGCAGTCCCGGCTGAACGATCTGGCTTGGAACGTTGAAGCTGCTGTTCCAGCTGATGGTCGTCGTGCGCGCCTGCGATGTTCCATAAGCTTCGACGATGGTCGTCGGCCGGCCGCGGCTGTCGCGCGTGTAAGTGGTGACCCGCCCTTCCTCGTCGGTCTTGGTCGCGATGAAGGTGTCGGTTCCGTAGGTGACCGAGCGGGTGCTCGACGGTGTGTTGGCGCTCACCTGGCCGACGACGCTCGCAAGGCGGATGTCCTGGCTGTTCCCGCCGTATTTCGTGAAATGATATTCGGCGACTTTGCCGAGCGGATTGGTGACGGTGCTGACACGCTCGCTCGACGTCTCGCTGTTGCTGATCGAATAAGCGTCGGCCCCCGACGCCAGCGCGCTGCTGATCCCGCGCGCCGCAGCGTCATAGGCATAGCTGGCGGTTTGAACCCCGTTGAAATCGGTGATGGCGGTGATGAACGACGGGAAGCGCGTGTCGCCGTAGCTGTAAGTCGTGGAATCGATCGCCGTCCCCGTCGCATTGAGGCGCTCGACCTTGACCAACCGCTGGACATTGGTCGTCGATGGAGCCGACGTGGCGGGCGGCGGATCGTAGGTGTAGCGGAGCGATGTGCCGTCAGGCAGCGAGACGCTCGACACGGCCTCGGGCCAGGGCTGCGATCCGGAGGGCGGGCTTGCCAGCGACGAGACGTAGAACATCGACCAGTTGAAGGTCGCCTGGCGCCCGAAGCTGTCGGTGATCGTCTGCAGGCTGTTGTCGCTGCGATAGGCGAAGGTCCATTGATAGCCGTCGCGGGTCACACGCGACGTCGGACGCCCGAGCGCATAGGGCGATGTCGTGTTCGGTCGCGTGAAGGTCTGGAAGGTCCAGACCGTGTCGTCGTCGTCCGTCACGCGCCATTGGGTGGACGCAGACTGGAGCGTGCTCAGGTCCGAAGGGAGGGTCCCAACATATTCGACCTTGAGGTTCCTCGGCGCATAGAAGGCGCCGGTCGTCGTATCTGCAACCCACGTCCCGCCACTTTGCATCACGAAATCGCTGGCGGTACCGTTGGGCGCCACCAGCGCGAGCTTGGCGTTGGGCGACGATGGCGAGCCCGAAAAGCTCTTCAGCTGCAGCTCAAAGGCGAAGTCGAAGTTCCAGCCGCCCGCCAGACCGCGGACCGCGGTCTGGAAGCTCGCCGAGCGCCCGACCTGGATGGATCGATACGATCGGCCGATGACGAAATCCCCATCGGCGGTCTCATAGTCTCGAGCGTTGAGGATCTTGGACCCGGTGGACAATGTGATCGGGTGGCCGATCGCGGGATTTTCCGACGACCCATTGTTACGGCATGTCGGACACTCCGGAATTGGGCTCTTCAGGCAATATTGACCCTGCGTGGGGGTGTAGCCCGACTGGCATTCGAGCCAGACCGACGCCGGCAGGATCGTTCCACAGCCGCTGATCCCGCCGCCCGTCTCCTGCGGGCAAAGATACTGGAAGGTCGTCCACGAACAGCCGGCCTGGTTCGGGTCGCCAGTAAAGGGGAACGCGCCGATGTAGCGGCTGAGCGGATTGCTGTTGTAATACTGCCATGCCGACCGGCACGCTGCGTCCGCGGACGGGAATTTCGTCGAAGTGTGGCCCGACGCCCAGCCGACATAACCTTCCGCCGTTTGAGCGGATGCGGACGATGGTGTCAGTGCGTTCGCCACGCAGATCACAAGCAGCAGCCTGAACAGCGCGGCGATCACGGTCCTATGCAAGCTCACTCTCCCCCATCAGTCGCCAACAATGTTGCCTTTGAACAAATCACGGTGCCGTCCACTTGAAGCAGCCGAACACCGACGATCCCCAGGTCGCCGCGCCGAACGTCTGGTCGGTCCGCGTGGTGATGTTGCCGTTGTGATCGTATGCGTAGAGCATGCACTGGTTCTGGGCGCTGACCGCCTGCAGGGCGGCGAGGAGATCGCCGTGCACAAAGCTGAAGGGCTGCGCACGAGCCGGCGTCGCCGACCGCGGTGCGTGAGCATTAGCGCCGGGACTGGGCGCGACGGCCGGGCCGGCCGCGTTGGCGATCGCGGACAACGCCATCACTCCGGCTGCGAAGAAGCGCACGCCGACGGTCACCACGACTGCACCCAGTAATCGCAGGCGAGGCCCTGGCTGGCGACATCTGTGCCACCGTTCTGAATGGTCACACCAAGGCCGATATGCGTTGCGGCAGTGGTGAACATGGATGTCTTGGCAATGACCCTCGTCGTCAGCCAGTTCTTCCCGTCCTGGGAGATGTAGAAGGTGTAGTTGGTCGACCCGTCGTAATCGATCCTCGCCCATAACACGTTGCCATTGGGATACCGGTTGCCGCGAGCGCCGAACCCGGTGAGCGTTCCGTTATTCGGATCCGCATACAATGTGGCATCATAGACGAGCGCATTTGCGGCATATTTGCTGGTGCCGGTTTCAAACAGGTACAAGCCTGCGCCGACGTAGTTCGCGTTGTAGATATTGGCGGTGAGACGGGCCTTTACGCTCCACGACCCGGATGAGGGTACGGCCTTCCCCCACCCCCTGGTGACCCACCCGCCCGTGCTGGCGTTGTTCGCCTTGAGCACTGCGCCGATCGCGCCGTCGTCGGTGATCGTCGCATTCGATCCCGAGCCGGTGAACGCCGTCCCGAAATCCGCAGCGTGAGGCGTAAAGCCTGCCCACCAATTGCCGCCTCCGCTACCGCCTGACGCGGGCGCCCAGACGCCGTCTCCTCGCAGGAAGTGCGAGCTGTCCGCGTTCGTCCCATTGTCGAAGCGTGTGACCGGGATCGTGCCGGTGAGCTGGGCGGCGTCAGTGCCGGTTGCGAGCGGCCCAAACGAAGTACCGTTCGTTTTCGTGCAGGTGACGGCAAGCGTCCCCGACGTCGTGCAGTCGCCGGAGAGGTTGCCGTTCGTGATGGTGAGCGAGCCTGAGAAAGTCGCGAGGTTGCCGGCTGCCGGAGTACCGGACGGCTTGACCGCTCCGTCGACACAGTCCTTCAGCGCATTGAAGTTGCCCATGACAACCGTCGCATCGGCGACCTGGCCGTTGGTGATCTGATTGGGGACGGTGCAGGCGGCCTCGGCCCTCCCGGTCAGCGCGAACATGCTGAGTGTAGCCACGAGGGCGAGCGCCAAAAGGCGAATCACCATGCGCGGCGCATGACGTTGAAGCAAAGTCCCCTCCATCAGTCCGTGAAATCCCAATCGAGTAAAGTCGCGTAGAGCGGCTTTGCGGATGCGTCCGCCGCGCTCATGAAGAACAGCACCTGGTTGGCGCTTGCCGCATGCGCCGAGACCAGCATCGTTCCGATCGACGCCCACCGCCGGCCATCGTTCGAGATCGAGAAGGTTCGCGTCGTTCCGTCGCTCTGGATGCGCAACCATTCGCACAAATGCATGGTGCTCACGTCAATTGGGTTTGCGATGGCGGCGGTAAAACTGCTGCGCGTCGTTACCCGGTACCGCGGCAGCGTCGCCGCGCGAACGTCGAGGCCGAACGTCACCATCTGGCCGCTGGCCGAATCGCGAAAACCGATCCCGACGAGAGCAGCGAACGCTGGCACTGTCATCGAGCGGAACCGGACCTTGAGATCGAAGGTCTGATCGGTCAGGCTCTTGCCGATCGCCTTGACCTGTTCGGTACTGCCGTCGTCGTTAGCCGTCAGGTCAATCCCGAACGTCTGGTCGGCCTGCGTAAACGTGCCCGCAGTCCCGGAATTGATGATGGTGAACTCCGCAATCGCCGGCACATGAAACGGGTTGGCGACGCCCGGAACGCCGCTGCCGCTTCCGCCGCCGCCCGGCGGCGTCTCCCACACCCCGTCGCCGCGCAGGTAGTGCGCGCCGTCGGCGTTGGCACCGTTGTTGAACCGGTTCGTGGATATCGTTCCCGTCAGCTGGCCGGCGTCGGTCCCCGTTGCGAACGGCCCAAACGAAGTACCATTTGTCTTCGTGCAGGTGACCGCAGCGGCGCCGGCCGTTGTGCAGTCTCCCGACAGATTGCCGTTGGTGATCGTGCCGGAGTCCGAGAAGGTCGCGAGATTTCCCGCCGCCGGCGTGCCGGACGGTTTCACCGCCCCGTCCACGCAATCCTTCAGCGCATTGAAGTTACCCATCACCGCCGTGGCATCGGCGACCTGCCCGTTGGTGATCGAATTGGGCACCGTGCACGCGGCCTCGGCCCGCCCGGCGAGCCCCACCGTGCTGACCATAAATGCGACGGCGAGCGCGAGGAGGCGAAGCGCCAGACCGTGTCTCCAGAAAATCATAGCGCCCGCTGAGGTGGTCATCCGATGGCTTTCCCTCTGGGTGGAATTTCGCGCGTCGGCGCACAGCGTCGCACGAAGCGACGCGCGGCAGTCTGAGCTGTTGGAAATTTGAAACGGAGGAGCGAGAGGCAATGCCCCGGTTACAGCTCTCCCGTCAGCACCATGGCACTCCATGCGCACCTCGCCCCAAGCCAATGAGTCTGGCGAAGCGAAAGCGTCCGCTGCAGGTTTCCCCACAACGGCCCGAGCAGCCCGTTGCTTGACAGATCCCCCTTATTGATTCGCAAACGTATCGAGCCGGCGCCGCTCGTCAATCCCCATTTTTGATACATTTTCATTACATGAATTGCTGATTACTGCGCGGTTTCCGGGCGCGCGGAATCGCCGGCGCGGACGGCGGCCTGCAGGGCCGTGCAGGACAAGGGGTGTCATGTGAAGCGACGGTTCGAGTGCCGCAGGAAGTTACCGCGGCGGGCCCGATTCAACTGAGATTTTAGATTGGGGCTTGCCCCTTGGGGTTCGATGAGCTGGAGCTCCATGAAATCCTGATTATCGCGGAGGCCACGTCCGCTCGACCTTGATATTGTTGCGGGCAGATAAGCGTCGGCGAGTAAATTCTGGCCTTGTAGTGATACATGCCTAGCTCAGAGAGCCAGATTTGCCCGGTGTATTGGAAACGGCCCATGTTATATTGGCCCGGGATCCCATATTCGCCATAGCTGTTCTTTCTTCAAAGTTCGGATTCTTCATGGAGGTTAGCAAAATATTCTCGGTACTCGTCATCGTATAGTATCAGAAAAACCAACAGAGTTACCGTCTAATGTACAGTGAGAAACAGTCTTCGTAGCCATAGATTCAAATATTCTAAGAGCTTCACTTGGAGATCGGCCGGGTAGGAATTCAATATTGGATGATTGGGTCGCCCTTTCCAGTTTCGCTGACCCAGACCCAACCGTCCGGCCTACGTTCAAACGCACTTATGTTCATGCCAGTGTCGCTCTTGGCTGTGACGAAGGCGAAGCCATCGTGGAAGGACGGCGTACTCACCCGCACATCTTCCTTGCAGGAAATCGAGGAAATGGCGGAACTCAGGACGGCACCAATCCATCCTTCTTCACTTCGCAGACGCAAATCTCTTGTCGTAGCGTGCGCTAGTGCGTCCTCTAGGGCAGCCGCTTGTTGTTTATCCGCCTCGACCCAGAGGCCGACCAATGCTGGCTCCAAACCCTTCGGATCACCCTTGTTGACCGGGTCATCGCCGACATAGCCGTACAGATTCACACCGCCCTCGTATCCAACTGGATCGGTCTGCAGGAATCGGCCGAGTGTGGGTGAGTAGATCCGAGCCTTGTAATAATACATCCCTAGCTCCGGGATCCACGCTTGCCCGGTATACTGAATTATCCCGAGGCGCGAATAAGGAGGCCTGCCAAGCAAAGGTTCTGACGAAACCGTGCATTTCGATTTCCGCTCGAGAGACGGGTGCCAAGATCAGGCCTACAGCGGTTTAAGCCGCGCGTCTCTGAAGACGGATTGCACGCCGAAAAGGCGCAGAACCGCGCCATTAGTTTACTAATAAAAACAGAGACTTAAGTCTCGCAATGTGGGTGGAGGGGCAAGCTTGAATCGAACCATAGAGACAGGTTCCATTATCCCCCTAAGTCAAGTGAGTCGCTCTTCTTGCGAGAGAAGTCCAGTCCATCAAAGCGGGATTCGACCATTCGGGCGTCGAGGTGTAATGCCGCTCGCAGCTCGGTGAACTAGCGCCCCTTCGCTGGAGGAGGATGCCATGGCACTTGAGCCGACTGCCCATCCCGATATTCTTGCCCGCTATAGCGCCGTCCTACGGCCGCGATTTCGCCTGATCGATCTCATACGGAAGATCTTTCCATTCTTCTTTGGTCCGTCGATCACATCTTTCGACCCAATCTTTGGACCGCCAGGCACGCTGATCACGATCGAAGGGGCGCGCTTCTCTTCAGTGCGCGAGCACAACAGTGCGACCGTCGGAGGCGTCCCCGCTTTTGTACTTTCGGCCAGCCCCACGCGTCTGGTTGTGCTCACCAGTCTCGGTACGAATGATGGCGCCGTCAAGGTCAGGGTCAATGGCCGAACCGCCACGGGCCCAGTCGACTTTGATGTTCGCGGCTACGATGCCGGCGAGGACGAAGACGGTCCGCCGATCAGCTTTCTGGGAGCCGGCGACGGTAGTGCGGGCGATGTCAATCCAATCGGGACCGTGCGGGTCCTCGTCGCGTTGGTTTGCCCAAGTAACCTGACCCCTACCGCAGCCGCCAGGACAACAGTCCAGACCGCATGGGACAACGTCCATACCTATTATGATCAGGCGAGCTACGGGAAGACCGACGTCCAGGTCGACATCACTACCAACTGGCACACGCTCGATGGAACGACCGCGGACTTCGTCGACCCCGCGATCGCAAACATAAGAATTTCCAAGCTCGGGGCCCTCATGGCTCAGGCGGCGCAGGGCGCCGTCGATGAGGGCTTGAACCTGGACGACTATGCCATGATGGCCGCAGTCGTATTCCTCAATGGATCTTTCATCCGTGCGTGGGGCGGCTGGTCGCAGCAGAACTTTAGCTACAACAACGGACTGCCCGCTCCCAACACGATCAACATCAACTTGACCGCGAGTCATCAGATCAACCTGATTGCGATCCAGGAGACCGCGAACTGGGGCCGCTGTGCCCACGAGTTCGGGCACAATGTCGTATCCGCGCCCAATTTCATGGGTGACGGAACCGCGACCCTGGGCGAGGATGTGTACGGCTCGGACCTCGTCGATCCAGCTGCCGCGACGGTCCAGAACTTCGAGCTGATGGGCAACCATGACAGCCACCCGCTCTTCTCCGGCTACCACCTCGACAAGCTCGGCTATTACGATCCAGGCAAGATCCAGCAGCTTATTTGGAACGGCACTACCTTCTCACAGGATTTCGATATTGTTGCGCACGGCTTGGGCCAGGACCCCACCGCCGGTCGCTTCCACCTGATCAAAATCGCGATCGGCGCGGGACTTCACTACTATGTACAGGTGCGACAGCGTCCGGGCGCCACGACCCAACTGTTTGACGACAGCATCCCTCTTGGCGGCGCTCCCAACCAGGGTGGAGTGATCGTCAGTTCGGCCATCGCGGACGTCCTTCACAACAACCAACAAACCCGGTTCCTGACGCTCCTCCATCCCGACAAGGTCCTCAAGCAGGGCGACGTGGTCGAGGATCCGGCACGGGCACTCAAGATCAGGGTAGTCAACGGCGCGGTCGCAACCAATCCGCTCGTTTGCAAGGTCAGAGTTGAGTGGGCGACAATGGCGCCGGGCGATCCCACGGGGACGTTCGACCTCCAGATCGAACCTTGGGGGAGCAACTGGCAGACACCCGATATCTGGATTGATCGGGCTCCGTTCGGCACGTTCGATAATCCGCTGGATGCGAACGGCCGGCCGCAGGGCAATGGCGATCGACCCCGCCCCATGGAGGTCAATCACTTTATCGGCCGTATTCACGTAACGGGCGCGTCTGGAGCGAGCAATGTTCCGATCACATTCTATTCGGTCTTTCCTCCGGGCGTCGGCGACAACGGCAACTGGACGCCGCTCGCAACCCGCACGGTCAACATAGCCGCGAACAGCTTCACAGATGCTCAGGTCAACTGGGTACCCGTTGTGGGGCAGCACACGTGCCTGAGAGTCTATGCGTCTCAGCAAGCAGGTGAGATCACCGGGGGTAATAATTTCGCCCAGGAGAATGTCGGTGATTTCGAAGCGCCGGCGATGTCGCCGCCGCAACCCGCCACAATCAAAGTGGCCGTCCGCAATCCGCTAGAGACGCGGGCGCTCATCAAGCTTGACGTCAAGGGCGTGCCACAAGGCTGGGCCGCGCATTTCCCGCACAGCTGGGTGTGGCTCGATGGCAGGGCCGAGAAGCACTTCGACCTGACGATCATCCCGATGTTTGACTATGCGGCATACCGGGAGCGGAAGATCCCCATGACCGCTGCTGCAAGGATCGACGGGTTCCTGACGCGCATCTACGAAACGCCCCTCGCCAACGACGAGCCTCCCGGATCTCGCTGTTTTCCGATTGGGGGCTACACCGGGCGGGTGCATGTCCGGAAGGGCGCATCGATCAGGCTCGCGGAAGCTCGCGAGCGACAATCGGAGGCGACCGTCCGCCTGGTTGGGCTCGTTTCACCTGCAGCCGACCGGCAGCGCATCATTGTCACCCTTACAGATCCCAAAGGCAGAGGTAGGAAGCTGCAGGTGTACACGGTCGCTGATGGCACCTTCGCCGCGGAATTCGATCTCGGTTTCGAACCGTCGTTGGAATCGGATCAAGAGCTCTGGAAGCGTTCGCAGGGCGTTCTGAGCGGAACCTACGTTGGGCGCGCCGCCATCGTCGCGGCGACGCAGCTGGCCGAGGCCCAATCGAACGTCGTCTATTTGAAGCGTTGACTTTCAAGGACAATATGTCGGCCAATGGCTAGGTGCAGGATTTCGAAACCGTGCATTCAATTTTGGCTCGAGAGACGGCGGGCCTGCGCTGAGATGGTCGCCAGACCGGCGATGTTGTCCCCCCAAAGGCTAACTTGATGCCGGGGCGTGGAAAAAAGCCGCCGCCTCCCGTGAAAAAAGGTCCGGGCCTGTTCTCCCGACGCTGGTTCATTGCGCTGCAGGTCGCGCTCGCCGCCCTTTTGTTCATGGCGATCACTTTGTTGAGCCAGGGAATCGCCACGCGCGGATTGGCGCTCCTGGGAATGCGCACCGATGTGGCGACAATCATCGCGGTCGAGGCATGCGGGCGCAAGACTACCACGGCTCCGGCCGCCGTCGTCAGCGCTGCCGATGACCGCATGCGCGTGGAGATTTGCAAGGCTGACGCGAAACGTCCTGAGGTGAGGGTCACCGCGGCGGTGCCAAGCGGGCAACCGGTCACTCTGCTCGTCAATGGGAGCCGGGCGGAGACCCGTCAGAACTCGGCCGCGCGCGTTACCTTTGGCGAGGTAAAACTGCATGCCGGTGAGAATCGACTTGCCGTGGCGGCCGGTGAGCATGCGATCAACGACCTGCAGTTCGAGCCGGGGAACCAGTCCTACCGCCAGACCCGGTTCGGCCTCCTTCGCAATTTGCCCGTAGGGGAACCGATCACCGTCGCAATGCCGCAAGCCGGAACGACGGCGCGAATCGTGGGCGGAACGGCGGGGCCCGAGGGAACCTTCCTGCTCGTGAGTGGACCGCCCGATACATCCTCCGAGATCGAGGGCCTGCGCCACTTTGTCTGGATCGGACCAAGCGGCTTTGCAACCGAGCGCGTCGAGGCGCTTCCGAGCTCCGTCGTGACCCTCACGCCAGAGCAGTTTCGCCGGTCGGTCAAAGTCACGCGATTGCCATCAGGTGAACTTGTGCTCAGTGCCGAGGCTTGCCTTCCGGCGGATAGTGCGCTCGCGCGATGGGCAAGGGAAGGCACGCTCTCGGCAAATGACTTCTTCATTCGGCTGAGCGAGATGCGGTTCGATATGGCGCCGACGGGACCGCCGGGGCGCAATGCCCGAATTTCGACGTCCGCCAGTCCGGGTTGCCGAATCATTCGGAGCTGGTCCGTAATTCCGGTCGCTGCCGTGTCCCGATGGCGGGGAAATTTGCTTTCGACGCCCTTCGACTCCCTCCAGTTTCAGGGTTTCGGGGAGCGGCTGCAATTCTCGCAGTCGCCGACGTCGTCGGGATCGTCCGATACTGCCACCTTCGCCGGCCAATGGACGGACGAAGATACCCTTCGAGTCCAGCCCGATTATGCAATCTTCGTTGCCGAGGTGAACGCCGCGGTGGAACGCCCTTCGCCCCCGCAACCTGCGTCCCGGCTGGCCCGTGCGTGGGCAAGAGCCGCAGAGGGGCTTCCGATCTGGTTGCGGGCGCTTCTCTCGGGAATTGCGGCAGTCGTGCCGGTGCTTGTCCTGATTTTCGTCATTCGCCGCACGGCGCCCGTCCATCGGCCGGTTGCTGAGGCCCGGACCGAGGTGCTGGCGGGCCTCGGCGTCCTGCTTTTCCTGGCATTGGGAACGGCAGCGCAGCCGCTCCTTTTTCAGCTGTTCTTCCGCGCGGCCGACTTCCTTGAACTCTGGGATATCCTCGCCGAGACGCACGGCGATGGACGATCGGTCTATCCCGATCTCTACGGGCCCGTGGCGATTGCCATCGCTCTGATGCTCGTGCCGTTCCTTCGAGCGCTTCGGTACCAGCGGAATCGCAAGCAATCGGTAGTTATCCCGCTGCTCTCTTTCGTGGGGTCGTCGGCCGCGGTCGCCGTGCTCTTCGCGGCAGCGCTCGTGCAGCGGCTGCCATGGCAAAGCGGCGACAAGGTGTGGGCCGTCGGTTTGCTCAAGGCCCAAGACGTCACCGTCGGACCCGACATCACCCTGCCGCTGGTCGCCGCGGCCCTGGTAGTGGCCGTCGCCACGTCGTGGATACCTTTATATTGGGCATTTCAATCAATGGCACCGCGCCGCGACTATCTGGTTTCGAGCATCGTCGCCGGAGCCGCCGCGATCATCCTCCCGCTCGTCGCCTATGCCGTCGAAGCGGGGCACCTCCTCATGCCCGAGCCCACCCGTTACTCAGACGAGCCATCGCTTCTCGCCCTCCTCGGCGGCTCGGTGTTGCCGTTCATCCTGTTCCTCCTGCTGCTCCGTGCATTTCGCAAAGTGATCACCTGCGCAGTGCCCGAATTGCAAACGGAGCGCGCACGCCGGCTCCTGCGAAACCGCAATCTCATACTCGCCGCCACTATCCTGACCCTGCCGAGACTGGGTCTCGATCAGGCGGCCGTGGCGCCGTCCGACATGGGCATCATCGACATCCTGAGTATCTTCCAATCGTTCGGACTCGTTACCGCTGTGCTGCTCGCGATCGTGCTGCTGAAGGCCTATTCGCCATTCGCTCCGCCAGGCGAGAGAGTCCGCGATCCGCTGCGGCCATTCGCCTTCGGCACGGACGAACTCGATATCCTGGCGGCGCTCTTCGTCGGCTATCTCGCCATGTGGACGAGCGGCGTCCTTGCAACCGTCGTTGCCGTCGCCGTCGGTTGGCCTTTGTTCAAACGGCTGATCGTCGAGCCGGAGCTCGCGCTGCCGGACGAGCTGGCGAGCCCGGAGCTCGCTAGCTCGCTGGTCGACCTTCGCCGTGATCAGGCGCTGTTTGAAGCCCGGGGCAAACAACTGGAGGCTCGATACACCAAGGTCGAGAGCGGCTTTGCCGAGCTCTCCGACGGGCGCGTCGCGATCCAGATCGAACGTAACGAACAGGAGCGCAAGCTCGGGATGAGACCGGACGAAGCCAAGCGCCGCCTCCTCGAATTCGGCCCCGGGACCTCGCCGTTCGAGAACGGCCTAAGAGGCGCCCTGGCAGGGCTCATGTTTGCGGTTGTGCTGCAATTGGCCACGTCGATCTCCAGGGTCGGCTCGACTGGACCGATTACGAGTTGGGCTGCCCTGGCACGAAAGGCCTTGGCCGACCCCGGCTATTCGATCGCGCCGACCGGCTCGCAGGGTGTCGGATCGGTCATTGCCGACCTTCCTCGAATAGCGAGTCCGGATCTGCTGCTGTTCGTTGGCGCTCTCATCAACGCTTGCTTCCCTTGGGTCCTGCTCGGTTTTATCTTCGGCTTCGCCTTCCACCGCATTCGCGGGGATGACGGTGTCATCAAAGGCCTCGTTTTCGCCATCGCCATTGCCATCGCTTATGCTTTCAGCCAGCTTTTTGCTCCCGGCGCCGATGGGCCTCGCATTGCCCGGGTCATTCCCGTCTTCGTGTTCCTTTTACTGGTAGGCGTCGCGGCTTTCGATGCACCGTCCCTTGTCCGCCGCAAGCTCAGCCCACTTCAGCTCGGTGACGTCTATGGGTTCCGGACCAGCCTCAGCTATGTCTCGCTGATCGGAGGCCTGGCAGCCATCGAGCCCATAGTGAGCGTTTTGCGCGGGCTGTTCCCAAAGCAATGATGGAGTTGAAATGGGCGGCGGTTCGATGGCCGTGGTTCCAGGACCAGTTTCAGGCGTCGAGACGCCATTTTGCGACCCGAAAGGTGCGGGTTGATTAAAGGGATGCTGAGCCGAGTATTTGTGAAACCGTGCGTCTGAATTTGGACGCGGAGACTGACGGCTCAAATTGCGGCCGCCCCGGTATTGGTTCGAGTCTCTGCGGACGGATTCCTGGCTCAAATCGCGCGGAACTGCGCGATTATTTGGTAAATAAAACCAGAGACTTAAATGTTGAAATGTGGGTGGAGGACCAAGCTTGAATCGAACCAGAGAGACAGGTTCCATTCTCCCCCTAAGTCAAGTGAGTCGCTTTCTTCGCGAGAGAAGTCCAGTCCAGCTCTCTGGACAACCGCTAATGTCAGGCTTGGGTTGAAATCGGACGGTTCACTTCGTGACAAGAGACAGCCCAGGCGCAAGAACGGACTCCTGCGTTGGATCGGTGAGGCGCAGGAAGAAATGTCCGATGCCAGCATCGCCCAACATGAGACCATGCGCGGGCTCGCGGCTCGGTAGGCCCGTGGGCCATGGCAGCCCATCATGAAATTGGTCGACAATTGGCGCCACAACTTCAGCGACGAGCTCGTCATAATTCCCATAGTTGAAACGAGAGCACTCGAGCAGTGTATCCACTAGGCCCAACAAGCCATGGCATAAGGTCAGGTCGACGCTAGGAAATTGCGACCAGCGTCTCGCCTGCTCCACGATCGCGGTGATGCCCGCATCGAGGTCCGAATCCACCTTGATGTTCGAAGCGGCCGCGGTGATGCGGCCACGAACGATTCCAGCCGCGCCGTGACACCATCCAACCCCAAAGGCAGACTCGCCTTCAAAGTATTCTGGCAGAGAGCGGAAATCGGGCCATAGTCGCCGCACTGGGTCGAAAACCGAACTTTCGTAGGCAATGGCGTCAGCCGCCGCCTTCCTAAAATCTCCTTCTCGAGCTGTCGCAGCCAGCGCCAACAAGGCGTGAGCAATGCCTGAGGTCCCATGAGCAAATCCCGTCAGATTGGAGCTGCAATCTCGCATCGTCTTCCACGACAGGCTCCCATCAGGCCCGCGCTCTCCGCAACTTACAAGGAACTCAGCGGCGGTTCCGGCTCGGGCAAGCAGCTCGTGATCTTGATCAAGAACTGCCGAGGCGACGGTCATGGACAGAACGGTCCCGGCCAAGCCTGACACCAGATCCATTGCAAATGGATCGTCCGTGTCAGTCGGGATCGACATAAGCAGCGACAGTCCGTCAGCGACTGCCTGGTCGTCATTGATACTTTTGCCTGCAAGGATGAGCGCTGCTCCCGTGCCTGCTGCGCCGCTGAAGAAGCCGTGAGGTGCAATCTTGAGTGTTGTCTGCGCCTGAGCCGAGGTCTGCCTCAGGGCAGCGCGGGCTGTTCTCAGAAGTAACGGTTCGGCCGTTTGCGCCGCAGCTTGCGCAAGGAACCAGCCGATGCCGGCCGTGCCGCCGTAAACGTTGGCGCTACAAGTCGCGCTGACCGCTGGGTTCCGAGAGAGTGCCACCGGCACAGGCTCCAACCAAGTGCAGCGCTCGTGGCCCCAGAGCGCGTCACGGCATATGTCAAAGCCAACTGCAGCCCCGATTTCGAGCGCGTTCACCCCGGCATGGCTTCCCGAAATCATGCGTGCACCGAGCCCGGCAGTCGATACGGGTAGGCAGTACCCGGGTTGCGCGCGGGTTGGGAAAGGTCGAGCCCATACCGTCTCAGATGCCTGCACAAGAACGCCACGGTGTCACGAGAGCTTCTTAGACCCTGCTGACATGCTTCACTCATCCCTTCTGCTGTCAACGTACAACGGTGAAGCCCGAAACTCCCGTTCTCAGGCGGAGTCTCTGCGAACGCCAGTCCCCGGTCGAGCCGCTCTGTGAAGAACGGGGTTTCATCACCCAGCCAAGGACGAAGCTCCTCTTGACCTGCCTCGATGATGTCTCGAGCGACTTCAATATGCTCGATGTTGATATAGAGCACGGCCGCATCTGTACGATTGTAGCCTTCCTCCCAAGCTGGCACCTTCGCTTCAAATGGTATCCGACGATCCACGAGCGGTTTGCAGATTGCAGTGAGAAACTCTGCGGCGGCCGGCGCCGGGATGTTCCAGTAGAAGCGGACCTGTCGTCCAGTCCGGTGAGCATGGATGGGGCCGCCAAGAACCAAATAGTGCCCGGTTGGACTCGTTAGCCGCTCGCGGGAATCACCCATGTGAGCGGCACTTTCCGCGACATACTGTGGCTGCAGGGGGTTGGCAGCACGGAGCCTTGTCAGAAATGTCGATCGGCCATTTGGTTTTTCCATAGTGGGGGGCGGAGACCAGCCGCAATAGAACCGGTAAAGTGCGGCCGCGAGGCCAGCGTAGGGGCCACCTCGCCCCGCTACCAAAATCGATTCCCCTGCCGAGCCCCCGATCACGATTTTGGCCTGTTGTGGTGATATCAGAACGACGCTGCCGACCAGCGCTCCTAGCTCGCTACGCAACTTTTCCACGTTGCCCATCAAAGTCCAGTGTCGGGAGGATTGAGCAGCCCGAACGCCATGTCGAGAAGCAGCGGCATGCTTCCTGGCAACCGCCCTGGATAATAGCCACATTCGAGACACGTCTGGATGAGCCGCGCCCCAGCCATCCGGTAGGCTGCGCCTCGGGCATCCAGACCGGGTGGTAAGGATGGCCCTTGCTCGAGATACCCCTCCCAGACAGGCTCAATGAGCATCGCAGCTTTGGCCATTGCTACGTCCAACGGATCGGTGTGTGCCCGTGGGTTCGGAACGATCAGCGAATGCATGATGCTGGCGACATCCCAAAGGCCGTCGCCCAGATTGGAAATCTCCCAGTCCACGATACGAATTGATGAGTCCTCGAGGACCAGGATATTGGTTGTTTTGGCGTCGCCGTGAATGACCTGCGTTGATCGCCAGTGCTCACGTAGTTGAGCTAAGGCTCGGACGGCGCTTCCATTGAGCATTACTTCCCTCAGGACTGCAGCTGCGGCGACAGTGCGAGGGGCGTATCGATGAGTATTCGATCCAAGCGTCAAAACCCATGGCATCAGCGGACTAAACAGCCGATGCTGTTGGCCATGTGCTGACCCAATCGAAACCGCTCCATGAAGGGTCCCGAATGCCTTCCCGATCTCACGAAAGACCGCTGGGTCGAGTCTTGGCGCCGAAAGCAACATACTCACGAGCGGCTCGGCAGAACTAATGAGTTCGCATGTCAGGATTTTTTGCGGTTCGTGGTAATGGAGGTATTGCGGAAGCCACTGCTTCATCCGTCCGAAGGACGGATCGTTGGCTGATAGCCAGGACACCGTCGCTTCCATCCACATTGTCGAAGCATCGAGCTCGTCAGCATTCCGCGGCTCTTTTATGATGAAGCCACTACCGTCGTCTTTTTCAACACGAATCAGATGATTGCGGGTCAGTTGTTCCGAAACAGTAATGGGGCGATCAACGAGATCATCCGGCCTCAAGAGGCCAAGCCGCAACAGATGGTGAACCGAGTCGCAGCGACTCAGCATCAACAAGTGACCAGCGTTCGAAAAGCTTCGTTCATTATCGACTTCGATTGCTGTATGGAGGACCGATTCCATCGAACATGAAAGTCGTAGTCAAGCGCCGCGTCCTCGATTCCACATACAATCAGGGGGTAATGCCATGGCCGTCAAGAAAACTTCACGTGTTCGACTCGACGAATTTGTGAGCGAAATTTGTCCGGATCCGTCGAAATGCGAACCTATGGTTGTGCTGGCGGGATTTGTGGGACGTGGCGAAGATGAAGACAAGATACGCGTCTACGCGGATTCTGGTCTGAGTTGGTGGTATGAGGTTGCGGAAGCGGATGTAGTTTACTCAAAACCGATAGAGAATTCGTCGCTTGGTGGTTCCTATTTGTGGGTGCGGAGCGACGCCAAGCTCCGATCGGGAGCAGCAAAGCCGTCTGGAGAGTTTGCCGCTCAAGCGGTGCCACGCGCCGTAGCTACCGGCCTATTCAATCCTTATCTGGCTGAAATACCTGTGACGGATCCTTCGATTTGCATCGATCCCTCAACCAATTGTCCACCGTTCACGAGTCCCCCTATTTGCATAGATCCCGTTGCCAGTTGGCGATCACGGGCAGCCCGCGCTGGAGGCGTGCCGATCACTGACCCTTCGATCTGCATCGATCCCTCAACCAATTGTCCGCCGTTCACTAGCCCGCCGATTTGCATAAATCCCGTTGTTGGCTGGCGAGGAGGCTATGACTTTCGAGTAGGACGCGCTGGAAGCGTGCCGATCACCGATCCATCAATTTGTATCGACACCAATCCTCCTGGATGCGTGCCGATCACCGACCCTAAGATCTGCGTCGATCCAGTAGCTGGGTGGCGAAATTATTGGGGTTGGCGCTAGACTGCCCTGTCAGCGGAAGTCGGCGTTCAACGTTCGGCGGCGGCGAAATGCTTGGTGCGGCAGCCGATTAGCAGGAAACCGTGCATTCGAATTTGGCTCGAGAGACCGACAGCCGGATTCGGGCCGGAGCTACTTCAAGGTCGGCGTCTCTGGAGACGGGTTGCACGCCAGAAAGGCGCCGAACCGCGCCATTGTTTAGCGAATGAAACCAGAGACTTAAGTCTCGCGATGTGGGTGGAGGCCCGAGCCGGAATCGAACCGGCGTGCAAGGATTTGCAGTCCTCTGCGTAACCACTCCGCCATCGGGCCGGGAGAGCGAGTGCCGCCTTTGGGGCGAGCCTGCCGCGCGGGTCAAGTAAGAAGTCATGGACGATTTTCCCACGGACCCCTTGCAGTTGCGAATAGTTCGCATTAGCAGATCAGTTACAACACAACACGCAAGGGGTAATCATGAAGCGTTGGATGGTGCTGGGCCTCGGCCTGGCAGGGCTGGCTGCAACCTCGGCCCAGGCGGACGAGCAATATTTCGGCTACACCTATAGCGCGGAGGTTCTCGGCAAAGGCGAAACCGAGTCCGAGCTGTGGGTCACCGACCGCCGCGGCAAGGCCGAGGGCCATTTCGACGCGCAGGACTATCGGATCGAGCTGGAGCATGGCTTCACCGACCGCCTCACCGTTTCAGGCTATGCCAATTTCGCCGGGCATCACATCCGCGGCCTCGAGCCGGACTTCGAGGACACCGACCGCGACTTCGCGTTCCGGGGCCTGTCGGCCGAGTTCAAATACAATGTGTTGAGTCCGTACAAGGACGGCCTCGGCCTGACCCTTTACGCCGAACCGGGCTGGTCGCGGATCCATGGCGGAGGCGAGAAGGGAACCGAATATGAGCTGGAGCTCAAGGCCATCCTTCAGAAGAACTTCCTCGACGACCGGCTGGTCTGGGCCACGAACCTGACATTCGAGCCTGAATGGGAGAAGGAGAAGGAAGAGGTTACGCCCGGAGTCATGGAAACCGAGTGGGAGAAAGAGCTGAAGATCGAACTTTCGACCGGCCTCTCCTATCGCGTCGCGCCGAGCTGGTTCCTGGGGGTCGAGGGCCGCTACGCCAGCGTCTACCCCGACTGGACCAACGGCCTTCATCGCGAGACCTACGCGGTTTTCGCCGGCCCGTCGGTCCATTATGCGGGCAAGAAATGGTGGGCGACCCTGACCTTCCTGCCGCAATTGTTCGGCAAGCCCAGCCCGGGTCGCAGCCTTGCGCTCGACGAATATGAAAAGCGCGAGCTGAGGCTCAAGATCGGGTACAATTTCTGATGCGCCGCGCCGCCTGGTTCACGATCCTGCCGACTGCGGTGATTGCCGCGGCCGCCCCGGTGTCGGCCACCGTCTATTTGACGATCCAGGCGGCGCAGCAAGCGATGTTCCCCGGCGCCCGGTTCGTCGAACATGATCTCGCCTTCACCCCAGATCAGCGCAAGGCGATCGCTCGGGGCTCGGGGGTAGGCAGCTTCGACAAGGTGCAGCGGGTGTGGGACGTTCGCTCGGGAAATGGGCGGGCTGGCTGGTTCATCGTCGACCGCGTCCTCGGCAAGCATGAAATGATCACTTACGCGGTAGCGCTCAGCCCGGACGGCACGGTCAAGCGCGTCGAGATCCTGGAATATCGCGAGACCTACGGAGGCGAAGTGCGCAACCCGAACTGGCGGCAGCAGTTCGTCGGCAAGCGCTCCGGCTCGCAGCTGCAGCTCGGCAAGGACATCAGGAACATTTCGGGCGCAACCCTGTCGAGCCGCCACGTCACCGACGGGATCCGGCGGCTGCTCGTCACTTGGGAGCTGTTGCTCAAGAATGCTTAGGCGCTGCCGGCCCCTGCTCGGCACATATGTCGAGATCGAAGCGGCCTCGGAAGCCGTGATCGAAGCCGGCTACGCCGCGATCGCCACGGTCCATCGCCTGATGAGCGCGCACGAGCCGGACAGCGACCTGTCGCGGGTGAACGGCTTCGCGCACCTAGGGCCGGTCCAGGTCCACCCGTGGACGGCCCTGGTCCTCGAACGATCATTGTTCTGGGCGAAGGAAAGCCAAGGCGCGTTTGATCCCGTGCGGGCAGGCAGAGCGGCGATCGAGAATGGCTACCTGCCGCGCCACCCGGGACAACCCGAACCCGCGGCCGCGCATTGGAGTTGGCTCGAACTCCAGGGTCGCTCGGTCCGGCTGCTGAAGCCCGGCTGCATCGACCTCGGCGGGATTGCTAAGGGATTCGCGGTCGATAAAGCGATCGAGGAGCTCCGGCGTGCCGGCGCGGATCGCGGCCTGGTGAATGCGGGCGGCGACATGGCGGCGTTCGGCGCGCGGCCCTGGCCTGTCCAGATCGCCGATCCGCTCACGCGGTCACCACGCGTCGAAATCGCGCTCGACAATGAGGCGCTTGCGACCAGTGCGGTGGTGGTTGGCGCGGACCGGCGCTGGTTGTCGGCGAGCGTTCGCGCTCGATCGGCAATGGACGCCGACGCCCTGACAAAGGTCCTGCTCTCGGGCTCGACGCGAACACATCGCTGCCTAGATCTTGCCCGGGCCACCGGCCTGCGCATTGAGTGCGACGGGTCGATCGAAGAGGTCGGCTGCGAGATGATCCCGGCATGAAACGCCCGCCGAGCTTCAGCCTCAAGCTGCCGCGCTGGCACGAATGGCTGATCTACGCGATCAGCGGCCTGCTGTTGGTGACCGGCGGCGCGTGGCTTCTTCTCGACCGCTTCGGCAAGGTCAATGGCGAGTTCGGGCCGGAGCCGAGTCCGGCCCTGCCCTGGCTGCTCCTGATTCACGGCGCGGCCGCTTATGGCTTCGCAATCGCCGCAGCCATGCTGATCCCGGTGCATATGCGCCTTGGCTGGAACTCGGGGAGGAACCGCCGGAGCGGCCTCTTGCTCGTCGGGGTCAGCCTGTTCCTCGTCCTCACCGGACTCGCGCTCTATTATTCCACCGCCGAAGGCTTCCGCTCCGCCGCAAGTCTCTTCCATTGGCTGGTCGGCCTGGCGATGCCCGGCCTCATTGTGGTCCACTTCATTCGGGGCAAGAAATCGCGTCCGGGAGGCAATGGGACGAAAAGCCACACCCGCTGAGGTTCGTTCGTATTTCGATCAACGGCGGTTGGCGCGCCCCCAAGCTGTGTTAAGAGCGACCTTGAACTTAGAGTGTATTATCGGCATAGAACAGCTGTGACGGTGCAAACCCCAATATCCGATTTTGCTGCCGCAAGGGTGGCGATGGTCGATAGCCAGTTGCGCCCGCAGGGCGTGACCGATCCCAGGGTGCTGGACGCGATGGCCTCGGTTCAGCGCGAAAATTTCCTTCCGGACCGCACCCGCCCGCTCGCTTATGTCGACCGCTCGGTCGCGATCGGTGACGGCCGTTTCCTGCCATCTCCCGCGGTCCTCGGCCGGCTTCTTACTGAGATGATGATCGAGCCAGGCCAGCACGTACTCGTCGTCGGCGCCGGTACCGGTTATTCGAGCGCGGTCCTGAACCACGCTGGGCTAAGGGTCGTCGCGCTCGAAAGCTCGGCCGAGCTGGCAGATCGCGCACGCGAGCTGGGGATCGACATAGTTGAAGGACCGCTCGAGGCCGGCTGGAAGAAGCTGGCGCCTTATGACAGGATCCTGATCGACGGTGCGGTCGAATCCATTCCCGACACGATCGTCGACCAGCTCGCCGATGGCGGCCGGCTTGGAACAGCGCTGGTCGATCGCGGAATCACTCGGCTGACGGTCGGGCGCAAGGCTGGCGGAGCGTTTGGCTGTTTGTCGCTCGGCGATGCTGGTACACCTACACTTCCCGGCTTCTCGAAGCCTGCGGTATTTACGTTCTAGTTTTGAGGGGGGCTCCAGTGCTTCGTAAGCTATTCATCGGATCGGCAATCGCCGGGCTCATGGCGGGCACCGCGTCGGCCGACACGCTGCGCGAGGCCCTGGTCTCGACGTATCAAACTAACCCGGTGCTTATGGCGCAGCGGGAATCGCTGAAGGCAACCGATGCCAATGTCGCGATCCAGCGGTCCGCCGGACGCCCGCAGATCAGCGGTACGGTTGGTCTCAATCGCGACTTGTCGCGCAGCGGCATCCTCGAAACCGGTGCCAGCAGGGGGCCGAACCTTTCGACCACGGTCGATTTGAGCGTTCCATTGTTCAGTGGCGGAGCCATCCGCAATTCGATCCAGGCGGCAAAGGCTCGGGTCGAAGCTGGCCGGGGGACGCTTCGGGGAGTCGAAGGCGACGTCTTCACCGACGCCGTTTCGGCTTACATGGACGTGATCCGCGACCGCGCGATCGTCGAATTGAACCAGAACAACGTGAGGGTGCTCCAGACCAACCTCGAGGCGACCCGCGACCGGTTCGAAATCGGCGACGTCACGCGCACCGACGTCGCGCAGTCGGAAGCCCGGCTGCAGCTCGGTAACTCGCAGCTCGCCGTCGCTCAGGGGAGGCTGGTAGCAAGCGAGGCCAATTATCGCGCGGTCATCGGGAATGCTCCCGGAACTCTCGCGCCGCCGCCTCCGTTGCCGCCGCTGCCCACATCGGCGGACGAGGCCATTCGCATAGCGCTCGCCGACAATCCTGACCTGGTTTCGGTCACCCGGTCGGCAGCCGCGGCGGGGTACGATGTTCGCGTTGCACAGGCGGGCCGCCTGCCCCAGCTCGCGGGGGTTCTCAGCGGTACCCGTTTCGACACTCTGGGCGACAAGACGAGCGGGGTCCCGGATCATGGCACCACGACTTCGCTCGGCCTCAGCGCTCGAGTCCCGATTTATCAGGGCGGCCTGCCTTCGGCCCGTACGCGGCAGGCGCGCGCCCTCGAAGGCCAGGCGCTCGAAAATGTTGTCGGTGCCGAGCGCAGCGTCATCTCGCAGGCGCGCTCGGCGTTCGCGGCCTACGACGCGGACCAGAGGGCCATCCAGGCGAGCACGATCGCGGTCCAGGCGAACGAACTGGCGCTCGAAGGTACGCGCGCCGAACAATCCGTCGGCACACGCAACGTCCTCGACGTCTTGAATGCCGAGCAAGAGCTGCTGCAGTCGCAGGTCACGCTCGTCACCGCCAAGCGCGATGCCTATGTCGCCGGTTTCACATTGCTGAACTCGATGGGCCAGGCCGAAGCGCAAAAACTCGGCCTGGACGGCGGTCCGCTCTACGACCCGCTCGGAAACTATCGCCGCGTCGCCAATGAATGGAACGACTGGGCGGGAGAACCGCGGCACAACCCTGTGTCGACCAGAACCGTGTCGCCGCCGGAGATGCCGCCGAATCCTCTCGTGGGTCCGCCGCTCGTGCCCGCGCGAGTCAATTCCGGCCCCGCCGTCATCGCGCCAGATGTCACACCGACCAACGCGGTGACCGGTGAAGGGGTGACTCAGCCGCAGCAATAAACGTATATCCCGGCGTCATGCAGTCCGGCCGTGAACCGTCGATGGAAGACATCCTCGCCTCGATCAAGAAAGTGATCGCGGAGGATAAGGAGCAACGCGTTTCTGTATCGTCCGCGGACGAGCTCGAGGATGCCCCGCTGCCCGAAGAAGAAGCGGCCGAAGCGGAGGAAGTCGACGTTCTTGAATTGAACGAGCCCCTGGCCCCTCCGATCGACCTCGGTCCGCCCTTGCTCGACGAGGGCATGGCCGGGCACAGCCGCCAGTCGCTCGAGGAGCTTCAGACCATCGCCGCGACCGTGCCGCCGGTTCCTCAGATAAATCCGCTTGAGGATATGGTGCGCGAGATGCTGAAGCCGATCCTGAAGCAATGGCTCGACGAGCATCTGCCGCAAATGGTCGACGAGCATGTGAAGCGCGAGATTTCGCGGATTACGGGGCGGCCGCTGTAAATTCTCCGCGCAAGTGACGTGGCCCCTCAAAACAGTTCAGGGTGACAGTTGAAGCGTTAACGGTCGCTCGCTACGCCTGCGGCATGACCCGCACATCGCTCCTCCTCGCCGCGGCCGCAGCCGCGCTCGCCGCCACCCCCGCCCT
>Ga0068858_100001275_pt1 | contig 26071 bp, 16 predicted proteins | sample KBSSwiS12_FD_66589 | JGI IMG/M metagenome (GOLD analysis project Ga0068858, IMG submission 66589) | Switchgrass rhizosphere microbial communities from Kellogg Biological Station, Michigan, USA - KBS Switchgrass S1-2 | ecosystem: Host-associated > Plants > Roots > Rhizosphere > Soil ... | reverse complement strand
GAGGATCTTCCCGTAGTCCTCGGGAGCCAGGTCCTGGCGCCACATCGGCGCGGTCGGGTACGAGGTGTAGCGCGGACCCTGGACGTTGTAGCGCCGGAGCAGGTCGACGGGGACGTCCGCGAACCGGTTCGCGCTCATCGCGAAGCGCTCGCTTCCGCCGCGGTCGTGGCGGCGGCCGGCGCGTGTCCGCGGACCGCCGCGAAGAAGGCCTCGACGCACTCGAGCCGCGATCCGGGCAGGACGCCGTGCCCCAGGTTGACGATGTGCCCGACGCCGCCCGTCTCCCGGATCGTGGCGAGGGTCCGGCGCGACACCTCCTCCGGGGTCCCGAGGAGGAGACCCGGGTCGAGGTTTCCCTGGAGCGGCATCCCCGGCAATCTGCGGCGCGCCTCACCGAGCGGCGTGCGCCAGTCGATCGACAGGACGTCGGCGCCGGACTCCCGCATCGCCTCCAGGAGGTGGCCGCCGCCGTTGACGTAGAGGATCACGGGCGCCGGCGCTTCGTCTCCGGTCCCGCGACGGATGCCCGCGATCGCGCGTGCGACGGCCGGCAGCGCGAACGCCCGGTAGTCCTCGCGGGTCAGCTCGCCGGCCCACGTGTCGAAGACCTGCACGGCGCGCGCCCCCGAGGCGATCTGGAACGACAGCACCTCGCCGACGATGTCCGCGAGCAGGGCGAGCAGCCGCTCGAGCGTCGCGCGGTCGCGGAGCATCATCTCCTTGATCGCCGCGAAGCTCTTCGATCCTCCGCCCTCGACGAGGTAGGACGCGAGCGTCCAGGGCGCGCCGCAGAAGCCGAGCACGGCGGCCGCGTCGCCGACCTCGCGGGAGAGCGCGCGGAGGATCTCGCCGGTGAAGCCGATCGCCTCCGAAGGGTCGAACCGGTGCAGGCGGTCGACGGCGGCGGCGTCGCGGACCGGCTCCGGGAGCTCCGGTCCGGCGTCGCCGAACTCCACGCGGGCGCCGGCGGCGGCGACCGGGACGAGGATGTCGGAAAAGAAGATGACGCCGTCGGGCCCGAAGCGGCGGAACGGCTGGAGCGAGACCTCGGTCGCAAGCTCCACCGAGCGGCAGAGATCGAGGAACGAGACGCGCCGGCGGATTTCGCGGTACTCCGGCAGGTAGCGCCCGGCCTGCCGCATCATCCAGACGGGCGGCCGGTCGACCGGGTTCCCGCGGCAGGCGTCGAGAAACCGCCGGGCGGACGAGGGCGAAGGGGAAAGGGGGGAACCGGGAAGGGTCATCGCATCAGCTGCCGGAGCACGTACGGCAAGATCCCTCCGTGGCGGTAGTAGTCGACCTCGATCGGCGTGTCGATGCGCACGCGCACCGAGACCTCGTCGCGGGTCCCGTCCTTGCGCCGGATGACGAGGGGCGTCGACTGGCGCGGTGCGAGCCGGGCCTGGAGGTCCGGCAGGTCGTAGATCTCCGTGCCGTCCAGCCGGAGCGACTCGCTCCCGACGCCGTCCGGAAACTGCAGGGGCAGCACGCCCATGCCGACCAGGTTCGAGCGGTGGATTCGCTCGAAGCTCTGCGCGACGACCGCGCGGACGCCGAGGAGGCGCGTCCCCTTCGCGGCCCAGTCGCGCGAGCTGCCGGTGCCGTACTCCTGCCCGGCGAGGACGACGAGGGGCACGCCCTCCTTCTGGTAGCGCAGGGACGCGTCGTAGATCGGCAGAGTCTCGCCGGACGGCTGGTGCCGCGTCACGCCGCCCTCGATCCCCGGCACCATGCGGTTCTTGATGCGCACGTTCGCGAAGGTGCCGCGCGTCATCACGCGGTCGTTCCCGCGGCGTGAGCCGTAGCTGTTGAAGTCCTCGGGCCTGACGCCGAGCGACTGCAGATAGAGCCCCGCCGGCGAGTTCGCCTTGATCGCGCCCGCCGGGGAGATGTGGTCGGTCGTGACCGAGTCGCCGAAGACGGCGAGCGCTCGCGCGTCGCGAACGTCGGTGACCGCCGGAGGCTGCGGCCCGAAGCCCTCGAAGAACGGCGGCTCCTGGATGTACGTGGACGACGGATCCCACTCGTACACGATCCCGCGCGGGCTCGGGATCTCCTTCCAGAGCGGGTTCGCCTCGCCGAGGTCCTTGTAGAGCCGGCGGAAGGTCGCGGCGTCGACCGACGCGAGCAGTGCGCGCTCGACCTCCGCCGACGACGGCCAGATGTCGCGCAGGAAGACCGGCTTCCCGTCGCTCCCGACGCCGAGCGGGTCCTTCGACATGTCGATGTCGGCCCGCCCCGCCAGCGCGAAGGCCACGACGAGCGGCGGGCTCATCAGGAAGTTCGCCTTGATGCTCTGGTGAATGCGCGCCTCGAAGTTGCGGTTCCCCGAGAGCACCGCCGCCGTGACGAGATCGTTCTCGGTGACCGCGCCCTCGATCCCGGCGTCGAGCGGGCCGGAGTTGCCGATGCAGGTCGTGCAGCCGTAGCCCACCAGGTTGAAGCCCAGGCGATCGAGGTAGGGCTGCAGGGCGGTGCGCGTGAGGTACTCGGTCACCACGCGGGAGCCCGGCGCGAGCGACGCCTTGACGCGCGGGGAGACGCGGAGACCGCGCTCGACGGCGTTCTTCGCGAGGAGGCCCGCGGCGAGCATCACGCTCGGGTTGGACGTGTTCGTGCAGGAGGTGATCGCGGCGATGAGCACGTCCCCGTGCCCGACGTCCACGTGGCCGGCCGTCTCCGGCGAGACGTCGGCCCGGTCGGGCGTCGGCCGGTTGTTCGCCATCTCGCTCTCGGTCCAGACGTTGATGTTGAGCTTGTTGGCCTCCGTCACGCTCGTCGGCTTCTGGCTTCCGCCCCCGGTCGCCACGGAGCGGCCGAGCGCGGCGGGGAAGCGCTTCGTCAGCGCGGCGGCGTCCTTGCCGTACCCGTTCTCGGCGATGGATCTCGCGAAGGCCTCGTGGAACCGCGCCCTCATCTGCGGCAGCGGGATCCGGTCCTGCGGGCGCTTGGGTCCCGCGACGCTCGAGCCCACCTTCGAGAGGTCGAGCTCGAGCCGCTCGGAGTAGTCGCAGGCGCCGTCGCCCGGCATGCCGAAGAGGCCCTGCGCCGCGTAGTAGTTGCGGAAGGTGTCGACGTGCTCTCGGCTGCGGCCCGTCGCCAGGAGGTACTTGCAGGTCTCCTCGTCGATCGGGAAGAACCCCATCGTGGCGCCGTACTCGGGGGCCATGTTGGCCACGGTCGCGCGGTCGGTGACGGCGAGCGTCGCCGCGCCCTCGCCGAAGAACTCCACGAACTTGCCCACGACCTTGGCCTTGCGCAGCATCTCGGTGATGACGAGGACGAGGTCCGTCGCGGTCGCTCCCTCGGAAAGCCGGCCCGTCAGGTGCACGCCGACCACGTCGGGCGTCAGGAAGTAGACGGGCTGCCCCAGCATGCCCGCCTCGGCCTCGATCCCGCCCACGCCCCAGCCCACGATGCCGAGCCCGTTGATCATGGTCGTGTGCGAGTCGGTCCCCACCAGAGAATCCGGGTAGTAGATCCCCTCGTTGTCGAAGATCCCCTTCGCCAGGTACTCGAGGTTGACCTGGTGGACGATGCCGATGCCCGGCGGGACGACCTCGAAGCCGCGGAAGGCGCCCATGCCCCACTTGAGGAACTCGTAGCGTGCGCGGTTGCGCCGGAACTCGATGTCCATGTTGACGTGCAGCGCGTCGGGCGTGGACCACTGGTCGACCTGGACGGAGTGGTCCACGACGAGCGCGACCGGGACGAGCGGCTCGATGACCGCCGGGTCGCCCTTCAGCGCCTGGACCGCGGACCGCATGGCCGCCAGGTCCACCAGCAGCGGAACGCCCGTGAAGTCCTGGAGGACGATCCGCGCCACGACGAACGGCACCTCGGCGGTCCGCTCGGCCCGGGGCGTCCAGGCGGCGAGCGCACGGACGTCCTCCTCCTTGACGCGTTGGCCGTCGCAGTTGCGCACCAGCGACTCGAGGACGATCCGCAGGGAGACCGGGAGCCGCGAGAGCGACAGGGAGCCGGGGCCGACCCGCTCCTGAAGCCGGGGGAGGGAGTAGAGGCGGCCGGATCCTCCGCCGCCGAGGGGAAACTCCTGTCGGACGCCGTCGAAAACATTCATCGCGGCAATCGTATTACGGCGCCCGGAAGCGCCGCGGGCCGTCTTAAGGCGGGCCCGGCGCGGCGGGGGCGGCTGATAACATCCCTCCTTTCATGGCGTCGCACGCGCTCGGCTGGCTGGCCCTGTTCTGTTACATCGGCGCGGAGCTCCTCGCGGTGGTCACGCTGGTCGCCCCCAGGCCGGCCTGGCCGCGTCTGACGACCCTCGCCATCGCCGCGGGCCTCGCCCTCCAGTTCGCCGACCTGATGCACCGCGCCCGCGCCCTGGGATCGGTGCCCTACCGCACGCTCGGCGGATCGGTCTCGCTCTTCGGCTGGCTGCTCGGGATCGCCTACCTCGTGCTCCTCGTTCGGCACCGCGAGCGCGCGATGGGGGCGTTCCTGATCCCGATGATCGTCGTCGCGACCGCGGCGGGACTCTTCCTGCCGGAGGCGTCCTCGTCGGGCGCGGCCGCGCCGGGCACCCACGGATCCGTCTTCGCCCTGCACGTGACGCTGGCCATGTTGGCGTATGCCGCCTTCACCTTCTCGTTCGTGCTCTCGATCCTCTACCTCATCCAGGACCGGCAGATCCGGCAGCGGAGCACCGGCCTCCTCTTCTCCCGCCTCCCGGCGCTCGAGGTGATCGGGCGGATGAACCGGACGAGCGTGACGATCGGGCTCGCCGCCCTGGTCGTGTCCCTCGTCCTGGGCGCGGTCTGGGCCGAGGTCGTGTGGACCAGCCTCGCGGACCCGAAGGTCGAGTGGGCGGTCGTGACGCTGGTCGTCTACGGCTTCCTGCTGTGGATGGACCGCCGAGGGTGGGAGGGACCGCGCGTCGCGGTCCTCTCGATCCTGGGCTTCGGGGTGGTCCTCTTCTCGTACACGATCGTGAACCTCTACTTTTCCCGAGTGCACAGCTTCCGATGAGCGATGAGCGTGGAGCGTTGAGCGCCAAGCGATGAACGCCGCGACCGATACTCGCCTGCTCCTCCTGGGGTGGAACTTCCGCACCGGCGCGGTCTCCGTCCGCGACCGGATCGCGTTCTCCGGCGACGAGGTCCGCGAGGCGCTCGAGCGCATCCGCGGCCGCGGGCTGATGAGCGAGGGCGTGATCGTCGCGACGTGCCACCGCAGTGAGATCTACGGCGTGACCGAGGAGTCCGAGGCGGGGCGGGAGCTGACGCGGCTGATCTCCGAGTGGCGCGGCGTCGACTTCGCCGAGGCCGCGCAGTCGAGCTTCTCCCTCGAGGGCCCCGAGGCCGTGCGCCACCTGTTCCGCGTCGCCGCGGGACTCGACTCGATGGCGCTCGGCGAGAGCGAGGTGCTGGGGCAGATCCGCTCCGCCCTTCGTCTCGCGCGCGAGACGGGGACGACGCGGGCCGTGCTGCACCGGCTGTTCGAGAGCGCGGTCGCCGCCGGAAAGCGCGCCCGCACCGAGACCGAGATTGCGCGGCACCCGCTCTCGGTGGCGTCGATCGGATTCGAGCTCGCGACGAAGGTGTTCGGCGAGATGGCGGACCAGACCGTGCTCGTCCTGGGCGCCGGCGAGACGGGGTCGCTCTTCACCCAGCAGGCCGCGGAGGCGGGCGTCCGCGACATCCGCATCGCGAACCGCAGCCCCGAGCGGGCCGCCGACCTCGCCCGCAAGGTCGGCGGGGGCACCGTCGCCTGGGAGACGCTCGAGGATGCGCTCCCCGCCGCGGACCTCGTCGTCGGGGCCACCGCGAGCCCCTCGGCGGTCGTCGGGCGCGACGCGGTCGAGCGCGCCATGCGCGCTCGCCGAGGCAAGCCGATGTTCTTCCTGGACCTCGCCGTGCCGCGAAACGTCGACCCCTCGGTCGCCGAGATCTACAACGTCTACGCCTACGGCATGGACGAGCTGGAGGGCGCCGCCGAGGAGAACCGCCGGCGGCGCATGCGCGAGGTCCCGCGCGTCGAGGCCATTCTCGAGGAGGAGCTGTCGCGCTTCGTCTCCTGGTACGGGAACCTCGCCGTCGTGCCGACGCTGAACGACCTGCAGCGCCGGCTCGCCGAGCTGCGCGACGCCGAGCTCGAGAGGCTGCCGCCCGAGGAGAGGGACCGCTTCCGCCAGTTCGCGGACTCGATCGCGGCGAAGCTGCTCCACCAGCCGATGCGCCGCCTCAAGTCGGAGCCCGACGCCTCGCGCCGACTCGACCGCGTCGAGGCGGTCCGCCACCTCTTCGACCTCGACCGATGAGGCTCCGGCTGGGCGCCCGCGGGAGCGCCCTCTCCCGGGCCCAGGCCGAGCGGGTGGCCGCGTCCCTGTCTCCGGATCACGAAGTCGAGGTCGTCACCGTCAGGACGACGGGGGACCGTCTGTCCGCGTCGGGTCAGCCGATCGGCTGGAAGGGCGACTTCACGCGCGAGCTCGACCAGGCGTTGCTCGAGAGACGCATCGATCTCGCGGTCCACAGTCTGAAGGACGTTCCCTCCGCCATCCCGCCGGGGCTCGTCCTCGCCGCCGTGCCCCGGCGCGAGGACCCCTGCGACGTCCTGCTGTCGCGCGGGCGGCTTCGCTTCGCCGAGCTGCCGCGCGGCGCCCGCGTGGGAACCGCGAGCCCCCGCCGCCGCGCCCAGCTCCTGGCGGCGCGTCCGGACCTGACCGTCGTCGAGGCGCGAGGCAACGTCGACACGCGCATCGCGCGGCTCCGCGAGGGCCGCTGGGACGCGATCGTCCTCGCCCGGGCCGGACTCGCGCGGCTGGGGCGCCTCGAGGAGATCGTCGAGGCCTTCCCGGACGAGCTCCTGCTGCCCGCCGTCGGGCAGGGCGCGCTCGCCATCGTCGCCCGCGAGGACGACGGCGACACGCGCCGGGCGCTCGAGGGCCTCGACCACGAGGAGTCCCACGCCCAGGTCCTCGCGGAGCGCGGGCTCCTCGCCGGGCTCGAGGCGGGCTGCAAGGCGCCCGTGGCGGCGCGGGCCCGCGTCACGGCGGGGAATCTGACGCTCACGGGCGCGGTTTTTGCGATCGATGGCTCCCGAATGCTGCGCGACACGACGGAGGGTCCGCTCGGGGACGCCGACGCCGGGGGCGACGCCGCCGATCTCGGCCGTGGCCTCGCCCAACGGCTCCTGGCGCGGGGAGCCGCGGCCTTGATCGAGGAGACCGCATGAGCGAGGCGAGCGCCGCCGACGGCCGGGACGGCCCGCGCGTACTGGTCGTTCGGTCCGGCGCCAACCCTTTCGCGCGACTGCCGACGCGCACGGGGCTCGAGATCGTCGAGCGGGTGAGCCACTCGATCGGCCCCCTCTCCGTGCCCTCGGCGGTCTTCGACGGCCACGAGGACTACGTCGTCTTCACGAGCCAGGTCACCGTCGAGCGGCTGCTCGGGGGCGCCGACGCCGCCCTCGCTCAGGCGGTGCGCAGGGTGATCGCCGGCGCGAAGCTCGTCGCGGTCGGCCCGGCGACGGAGGGCGCGCTCCGGCGCCACGGACTCTTCCCGGACGTCGTCGCGCGAGGCGGCGCCGAGTCCGTCCTCGAGCGGCTGCCGAAGCGGCTCGACGGGATCCAGGTCCTCCACCCCTGCGCGGAGGACGCGTCTCCGGACCTGGCGGAGGGACTGCACCGGCGCGGCGCGACCGTGACGCGCGTGCCGGTCTACCGGAAGGTGCCGACCCCGCCGGACCCCGAGCTCGCGCGCGAGATCGTGGAGAACCCCTTCCGCGCGTTCTGCGTGACCTCGCCGTCCGCGGCGACCTGGCTCTTTCACAAGCTCCCGGCCGACGCCGCGCGGCGTCTTCGGGAAACGCCCGCCGTCGTGCTCGGCCCCTACACGAGGCGCTATCTGGAATCGCACGGCGTCGAGCACATCGCGGTGACCGACGAGGCGCGGTTCGACGCGGCCGCCAGGTTGCTCGAGGCGCTCGCACAGCAAGTGAGCCCGTAGGGGAGGACCTCGCCCCGCCCGACGCCGGGCGGCCAGACGGCAGCTCGAGCGGCAACGCGGCGGCCACGTGCGGTAGATTGCGGCCTCCATGAGCCGCTTCCCCTCGACCCGCCTGCGCCGCCTGCGCCGCACCGCCGCCTCCCGTGCGTTGGTCCGCGAGACGCGGCTCTCGCCGGAGCAGTTCATCGCGCCGCTCTTCGTCCGGAAGGGCCGGGGGCTGCGCGAGCCGATCTCCTCGCTCCCGGGCGTATCGCGGCTGTCTCCGGACGAGGCCGTGGCCGAGGCGCAGGAGCTGCGCGGCCTCGGGGTGCCGGCGGTCCTCCTCTTCGGCCTGCCGGAGCGCAAGGACGACACCGGAAGCGAGGCCTGGGACGACGGCGCCGCCGTTCAGGAGGCCGCCCGGAGGCTCAAGCAGACGATCCCGGACCTCCTCGTCGCCACCGACGTCTGCCTCGACGAGTACACCGCGCACGGGCACTGCGGCGTCATCCGTGACGGCGAGGTCGACAACGACGCGACGCTGCCGCTCCTCGCCCGTGTCGCGGTTTCGCACGCGCGGGCCGGCGCCGACGTCGTCGCCCCCTCGGACATGATGGACGGGAGGGTCGCGGCGATCCGGGCGGCGCTCGACGCGGCCGCGTCGGCTCACGTCGCGATCCTGTCCTACTCGGCCAAGTCGGCGTCGGCGTTCTACGGCCCGTTCCGCGAGGCGGCAGACTCGTCGCCCAAGTTCGGCGACCGCCGCGGCTACCAGATGGACCCCGCCAACCGCCGCGAGGCGATGCGGGAGATCGCGCTCGACCTGGACGAGGGCGCGGATGCCGTGATGGTCAAGCCGGCCCTCGCGTACCTCGACGTGATCCGCGAGGCGCGCCAGCGCTTCGACGCCCCGATCGCGGCGTACAACGTCTCCGGCGAGTACGCGATGGTCAAGGCGGCGGCCGGGCAGGGCTGGATCGACGAGCGCCGCATCGCGCTCGAGATCCTGACCGGAATCGTCCGGGCGGGCGCCGACTTCGTGCTGACCTATCACGCCAAGGACGCCGCGAAGTGGCTTCGCGAAGGCGCGTAGGCTCCGCGAACTCGTCCCGCCTCTTCCGCCGCGCGCGTCAGCTGATGCCCGGCGGCGTGAGCTCCCCGGTGCGCTCCTTCGCCTCGGTCGGCGGCGAGCCGTTCTTCGCGGCGGCGGGGAAGGGCGCGCGCCTCCGCGACGCCGACGGGCGGAGCTACATCGACTACGTCATGTCGTACGGGCCGCACCTCTTCGGCCACGTCCCCGCGTTCGTCCAGCGGGCGCTCCAGCGCGCCGCGCGGAGGGGGACGTCCTTCGGAGCGCCAACGGAGCTCGAGGTCCGGCTCGCCGAGCGCGTCGTCCGCCTCGTGCCCTCGATCGAGGCGATCCGCTTCGTCAGCTCCGGGACCGAGGCCACGATGAGCGCCGTGCGCCTCGCGCGGGCGGCCACGGGACGCAAGCGGATCCTCAAGGTCGAGGGCGGCTACCACGGCCATGCCGACTCGTTCCTGGTCGCCGCGGGCTCCGGTTTCGCGACGCTCGGCATCGCGGGGAGCCCCGGCGTGCCCGACGAGCTCGCGGCCCTGACGACGGTCGTGCCCTACAACGACCTCGCCTCCATCGAGGCCGCCTTTTCACGGTTTCCCGGCGAGGTCGCGGCGCTTATCCTCGAGCCCGTCGCGGCCAACATGGGCCTGGTCCTCCCGGCCGAGGGCTACCTCGCCGGAGCCCGCGCCCTCACGCAGAGGCACGGAGCGCTCCTGATCTTCGACGAGGTCATCTCGGGATTCCGCGTCGGACCGGGAGGCGCTCAGGAGATCTACGGAGTCCGCCCCGACCTGACGACGCTCGGGAAGATCCTCGGCGGCGGCCTCCCCGTCGGCGCGTACGGCGGACGCCGCGACCTGATGGAGCGCGTCGCGCCGAGTGGCCCCGTGTACCAGGCCGGCACGCTCTCGGGCAATCCGCTCGCGATGTCGGCCGGCATCGCCATGCTGCAGGAGATCGCCCGCCGGCCGCCGTACGCCCTGCTCGAGGCGAAGGGGAGCCTGCTCGAGGAGCTGCTGCGCCGGGAGATCGACCGCCTCGATGCGGGCGGCCGGGTCCACCTCGCGCGTCTCGGGTCGCTCCTCACCCTCTTCTTCGCGGCGGGGCCGATGACCGACTTCGCCTCGGTGAAGCGGAGCGACGTCGCGCGCTACGCCCTTTTCTTCCACGCGATGCGCGAGCGAGGCGTCTTCCTGCCTCCGGCGCAGTTCGAGGCCTGGTTCGTCTCGACGGCGCACTCGGACGGCGACCTCCGGAAGACGGCGCGGGCGGCCGGCGAGAGCCTGGAGAAGGCGTTCGCGGGCTGATCCCGGCGGGATCTCTGGTAGCCTCTCGCACACCAATCCATGAGCACCGCTTCCACGGCCGTCGCCGCCCACGCCGCGGGCGATCGCCATCCGCGCGGGCTGTACGTCCTCGCCGCGGCGGAGATGTGGGAGCGCTTCAGCTTCTACACGATGCTCGCGCTCTTCACGCTGTACCTGCAGGACGGCAAAGAAGGGTTCGGGTGGACCGCGGCGGAGGCCACGACGCTTCGCGCGAACTATCTCCTCTTCGTGTTCTTCAGCCCTCTCATCGGGGGATGGCTGGCCGATCGCAAGCTCGGCTATCGCCGCGCGGTCATGATCGGGGCGGGCTTCTTCGTCGCCGGACACATCCTCCTGGCGGTCCGCTCCATTCCCGTCATGTACGCCGCGCTGAGCTGTCTCGTGATCGGCAACGGCTTCTTCAAGCCGAACGTGTCGACGATCGTCGGCAACCTCTACCCGAAGGGGAGCCACCTGCGCGATCGCGCGTACAACATCTTCTACATGTGCTTCAACCTCGGCGCCGCCCTCGGGCCGATCGTGGTCGAGTACGTTCATCGCTACTACGGGTTCCACCCCGCCTTCGCGGTCGCGGCCGGGGGAATGGTCATCTCGATCCTCACGCTGATGGTCTTTCGGAAGTGGATCGAGCCCGGCGACCGCTCCCCGAGGGGCCAGGAGGACGTCGAGGACGCCGGTCCGCCGACCGCGATCGACCGCGTCCCGGAGCGGAACCGGGTCTTCGCGCTGATCGTCGTCTACCTCGTGTCGGTCGTCTTCTGGATGATCTTCTTCCAGAACGGATCGACCCTGACCTACTTCGCCAACGACAACACGAACTGGAACTTCTCGGGCATCATCTCCAACGCGATCGAGCCGTTCTTCGTCATCACGCTCTCCCTGCCGCTCGTCTGGGTCTGGAAGGAGCTCGATCGCCGCGGCAAGGAGCCGCCGACGACCCACAAGATGGTGCTGGGGATGTTCCTGATCTCCGCCGCGTTCTACGTCATGTACTTCGCGGGGAAGGCGGGAGGCGACACGGGGAAGGTCTCGCCGTGGTGGCTGGTCGGCTGCTACGCGCTGGTGGGCCTGGCGGAGATCACGCTCTCGCCGATGGCGCTCTCGCTCGTCTCGAAGGTCGCGCCGCGCCGGTACCGCAGCCTCATGATGGGGCTCTGGTTCGTGGCGACCGGAATCGGCGGGAAGCTGACTCAGATCGGCGTGTACTGGACGGAGTGGAGCCACTCGACGTTCTTCGCGGTGCTCGGGACCATGGCGCTCGCCACCGCTCTCCTGCTCGTCCTCCTGCTCAAGCCCCTCAAGCGCGCCATGCCGGGCGTGTAGCGCTCCGCGCTTCGAGCCTCTCCGCCGCCAAACCCCGACCCCAACCGCACGTATAGACCTCCCAACGAAGGAGGACACCGATGCGTGCCCATCGATTCGGAATTCCGATTCTCGCGCTCGCGGCATCCATCGCGCTGAACGGGTGTGCCAAGAAGGAACAGGCGCCCGAGGCGTCCGCCGCTCCGTCCCCGGCCACGAAGCCCCAGGAGTCCGGCAAGATTCCGATCACGACCGCCTCCGAGCCCGCACGGGCGGAGTACCTGCAGGGCCGCGACCTCCAGGAGAAGCTCAAGGTCACCGACTCGATCGCCCATTTCGCGAAGGCCGCGCAGCTCGACCCCCACTTCGCGCTCGCCGAGCTCAACCTGTCGAACACGGCGCCGACCGGGAAGGAGTTCTTCGACCATCTCCAGAAGGCCGTCGCGCTCGCCGACGGCGCCTCGAACGGCGAACGGCTCCTGATCCAGGCGGCGGATGCCGGCGCCAAGGGCGACGCGGTCAAGCAGAAGGATCTGCTCGAACAGCTCGTCGCGGCGTATCCGAACGACGAGAGGGCGCACTTCACGGCGGGCGCCTACTACTTCGGCCAGCAGGACTACCCGAAGGCGATCGAGCACTACAAGAAGTCGGTCGCGATCAACCCGAGCTACTCGGGTACCTGGAACATCCTGGGCTACGCGTATCGCCAGCTCGGCGACTACGCCAACGCCGAGCAGGCCTTCCGCAAGTACGTCGAGCTCATCCCCGGCGACCCCAACCCCTACGACTCCCTCGCCGAGCTGTATCTGAAGGAGGGGAAGTTCGACGACTCGATCGCGCAATACCGCAAGGCGCTCGAGATCGACCCCAACTTCCTCAATTCGCACATGGGCATCGCGGCGGCGCTCCTCTATTCGGGCAAGCCCGACGATGCGGCCGTCGAGATCCAGAAATTCGGCGACAAGGCGCGCAACGACGGAGAGAAGCGGACGGCGCTCTTCGTCCTCACGGTCATTCACGCCGACTCCGGCAAGCTCGACAAGGCGCTCGCCGACATGGATCAGCAGTACGCGATCGCGCAGAAGGGGAGCGACCCGGCGGGGATGGCGGGGGATCTTCTGGCCAGAGGCAACATCCTCATGGAGCAGGGCAAGTTCGACCAGGCCAGGGCCGCGTACGACCAGGCGCTCAAGACGATCCAGGAGTCGAACCTCTCCGACGAGGTCAAGGGCAACCAGGCGCGGTTCCATCACTTCAACATGACGCGCGTCGCCCTCGGGAAGAGGGACCTCGCGGCGGCGAAGAGCGAGGCCGCCGAGTTCCAGAAGCTGGCCGAGTCCTCGCGCAATCCGTTCCAGACGAAGCTGGCCCACACGCTCAACGGGATGGTCGCGCTCGCCGGCAAGGACTGGGACGCGGCCATCGCGGAGCTCCAGCAGGGGAACCTGCAGGACCCCTACAACCTCTATCGCCTCTCGCTCGCGTACCAGGGCAAGGGCGACAAGGCCAAGGCGAAGGAGTTCGCCGCGAAGGCGGCCGACTTCAACGCGCTCCCGGCGCTGAACGCCGCGTTCGTGCGTTCCAAGGCGAAGAAGGCCGCGGCATCGGCCTAGGGCTTGCCCGGATTCGAGATCGCGCGGCGGCCGGCGACGGCGTCGCGCGTTTTCGTTCTGGTGGGCCGTCTGGGACTCGAACCCAGGACCACCGGCTTAAAAGGCCGATGCTCTAACCAGCTGAGCTAACGGCCCGAGGGGCTGGTCTTGCCGACGATAGCGCACTCGGCGCCGCGCCGATAACGGCGGAACTTCCGGCTAGTCGCCGAAACGTATGCAGACTCCGTCGTAGCCTTCGAAGACGCGAATCCGGTCGGTGCGGTGACCGGATTCGCTGTGCCAGAACATCGGCACGACGCCGAGGTATCCCTTCCCGAAGACGCGCCCCTTGGTCGCCTTCCCGGTGTCGCCGGACCAGTCGAGAGCGACATCCACGGTATGCGTTCCACGCATGATCTCGAGCTCAGTGGCGTCCGAGAGCTCTCCCTGGCGGCCGCTACAGCCGGCCTCGCTATCCCTGAACTCCGCCACGCTTAGAGACAGGATGGCGATGTCCGCGGATTGGAGCGAATACGCAACCTTGAGGTGGAACGTCTGGGGCTGTCCCCGGTGGACATACGATTGCGGCGGCGGCACGATGTCGAGGATTTGCACCGAATCTTGATCCTTGCGGAGAACTCCCGCGGGCAACACCTTGGGCGAAGCGACGGGCGGCTCCGTCGGCGACGCTGACGGGCGGCTCGGCGGAATCGGGGTGTCCGACGGGGCTCTCTCGACCGCAGCGACAGTCGGGGTCTTCGTCCTGTCGTCCGAACCGTCTCTGTGGGTCGAGAGAAAAAGGCCGACTCCGAGGAGGGCCGCCCCCGCGACACCGGCGATGTAACGAGCGCCGCGGCTGCCCGCGCTGGACATCTCCGCGCCGAAGATCTTGAAGCCGCCGCTGCTCAACGCGAGGAGGAGCAGCACGGCGCCAAAGAGAAACGCGGCCAGGGCGATGTTCTGCGGCATGGGTCGCCCCCCCGATGGAAAGCCCGAACGGATCCGGAAAACTGCCGCAAGCATACACGCGCGGTCTGAGCCCTCGGGGAGTGGCAGCCTCGAAGACCGGACGCGCCCCGACCCTGAACGCGGGGACAGTCGAGGCCTGTTCGAATCCTGTCTCCCGAAAATCGGGACCTTGCGGCCAGTAGAAACTCGCGCGCGCGGCCGCTACCCTCCAAAAGTTCGCAAGCGTCTCCACAACTCAAACCGGAAAGGTGCCAACCCGATGGAAAAACCGTACCCCTACTTGCTCCGAGTGGTCGGAGCCGCGGTCCTCCTCTGTCTCGCGGCGTCGGCGAAGGCCACAGACTTCTACGTTTCCCCTTCAGCGAGTGCAAACGGCACGGGCACCTTCAGCAACCCGTGGCGCCTCCAGGACGCACTGGACCAGCCCTCGGCGGTCCATCCTGGAGACACCATCTGGCTGCGCGGCGGCACGTACTCGGGGATCTTCGTGAGCTACCTCGAAGGGACATCGGCCAGCCCGATCATCGTCCGGCAGTACTCCGGCGAGCAGGCCACGCTCGACGGAGGGAGCTCCACCACCGCGAATCTGTCGGTGCGCGGCAGCTACACATGGTTCTGGGGCTTCGAGATCAAGAACTCCGACACGCAGCGGCAATCGAGTCAGTCCGGCTCGAATCCGACCGACATCCACCGCGGCGACGGAGTCCAGATCTGGCAGACGCAAAATGAGTCGGGCCTGAAATTCATCGACCTCATCATCCACGACACGCGGCAGGGCTTCAGCTTCTGGCAGGAGGCCATCGACGCCGAGATCAACGGCTGCATCATCTACTACAACGGCTGGAACGGGGCCGACCGCGGCCACGGCCACGGCATTTACACGCAGAACAACACCGGCACCAAGCACATCGTCAACAACGTCATCTTCGAGAACTTCGACCACGGGATCCAGGGCTACGGTTCCTCTTCGGCGTACCTCAAGAATTACGACATCCAGGGGAACACGTTCTCGAGCAGCGGCCTCATCGCGGTCCCCGACGGGGGAAGGAACTTCCTGATCGGGGGAGACAGCACCGCACAGAATCTGACGATCACGAACAACTTCTTCTACTACAAGAGCCTCTTAGGTCCCGACTCGGCTTTCCAGCTGGGGTACAACGTCGGCTGCAGCGGAACCACCGTTACGGGCAACTACATCTCGAACAACACGGTCTTCGACAGCTGCTCGCCGACGTCGATGACCGGGAACACGTTCTACGGGACGACGTCGGGATTCAGCCATTCCTCGTATCCCAGCAACACCTACACGACGAGCCGGCCGAGCGGCGTGCAGGTCTTCGTCCGGGCGAGCCCGTACGAGGCGGGCCGCGCCAACATCACGGTGTTCAACTGGCCCAACCAGAGCTCGGTCAGCGTGGACCTCTCCGCGGTTCTCGGCGTCGGCACCGCGTACGAGATCCGCAACGCGCAGGACTTCTTCGGCGCGCCGGTCCTCTCCGGGACCTATTCCGGCGGCTCGGTCTCGCTTCCGATGACGGGCCTCTCCGTCGCCGCGCCCATCGGCTGGGCGGCGCCTTCGATCACGGGGCCCGAGTTCAACGCCTTCGTCGTCATCCCGGTGCTCGGGGCTCCCGCGCCGACCGCGACCCGCACGCCCACGCCCGGTCCGTCGGCGACGCCCACGCCGACCCCGACTCCGGGCGGAGGAGGCGGTGGCCTCCCGGCGCCCTGGCTGCAGCAGGACATCGGCTCGCCGGGCCTTTCCGGCAGCGCGACGTACTCCGGCAGCGCGTTCACGATCAACGCCTCCGGCACCGACATCGAAGGCGGCTCGGACCAGTTCCGCTACGTCTACGAGTCGCTGAGCGGAGACGGGTCGATCATCGCGCGCGTCGCCAGCCTGGAGAACACCAACTCGTGGGCGAAGGGCGGCGTGATGATCCGCGAGAGCCTCGCCGCCAACTCGAAGCAGGCCATGATGGTTCTCACTCCCGGCAACGGGCTCGCGTTCCAGCGCCGCGTGACGACCGGCGGGAGCACCGAGAACACGGGCGGCCCGTGGGTGGCCGCGCCGTACTGGGTCAAGCTCGTGCGCAGCGGCAGCACCTTCACCGGCTACGCGTCGTCCGACGGAACGAGCTGGACGCAGGTCGGCTCCGCCACCATTTCGATGGCGAGCGCCGTCTACATCGGTCTGGCGCTGACCGCCCACAACAACTCGACGGTCTGCACCGCCGTGATCGACAGCGTCAGCAGCACCGGGGGCGCCGGGGGCAGCTTCGTGCTTCGGCTCGGGGCGGAGGACGGGGCGCTGGCGTCGCCGATGGTGATCGCCAACGACTCGGGGGCGTTCGGGGGTCAGTACGTCAAGACCGGCACGGCGAACGCGGGAACCGACTCCTGGACCTTCACCGTCCCGTCGTCCGGCACGTACTACGTCTGGGGCCGCGTCCGCGCGATCGACGGAGTCCACGATTCCTTCTACGTGAAGATGGATTCGGGCAGCGAGGACGTGTACGACTGCGCGCAGGGCACGTGGTCCAGCAGCTGGCAGTGGACGAAGCTCAACGGCCGCAACGGCACGACGACACCGCTGACGCTCAATCCGCGGACGTTCTCGCTGTCCGCGGGCTCGCACACGCTGACGTTCCGGGGACGCGAGGCCGACACGTGGCTCGACCGGGTCATCGTGACGAACGACGGCAGCTTCGTACCGACCGAGTCGCCGTAACGCCGGCGGAAGCTGTCGGATGAGGGCGGAGGGGCACATCGAGGCGTCGATGGGTTCCTTCGCTCTTCGTTTCTTCGCCAGGACGGAAAAACCTCTTCTCCGTCACTTCCGGTCGCGGTTTTGCGTTCTCCAGAGAGAGGCTTTGCGCCGTCCGGCGCGGGAGGTGTGCCGTGGAGAACCCGAAATTCGGGATCGCTGGAGACTCGCGTGTCGGCCGATGCGCGGGCGGAGGGCCGCTCCGTGCGGGCCGGATGGCCGCCCTCTGCCTCGGGGCTCTGCTCGCGGTCGCCGGCTGCCAGAAGACGCCGAAGGCGATGGACGCGGTCTGGACCAAGACCCCCGACCCGGGAACCAACACGATCGACGAGAATGGCTTCGAGCTGAACCCTCAGTGGTTTGCGGGGGCGCAGCCGGATCCCTGCTCCTTCTGCCCGTGCGGCGACGAGAACCCGAGCTCCTGGGAAAACGCCGCGAACTGCACCAATCAGACGCTGCACAACAACTCGAGCCTCGAGTGCTTCGGCCACTGGAACTGGTTCCCGGTGGCCTACACCGGCACGGTCTTCTGGGGCGGACACTCCAATTCCTGGTACGACGACGACGATTACTATTTCGACGTCAACCGCCCGGATCTCGCGCTCGCGACCGCGACCGGCAACAGCGGCGGCGTCCACATCGAGTTCGACTCGGAGCAGACGGTGGACAACTGGGACGACACGAACACCTGGTGGGACGATTTCCACCACCACTACGTCGATGACAGCGACGCCGCCGCGCACGGACGGATCGACAACAAGGAGGTCTTCGTCATCGGCATGCTGGGGCTCGACAAGCAGCACGGCGTCCATGCCGAGCTGCAGCCCGTCTACGCCATGTTCGTCCACGTCCAGGACGACGCGTCGCAGGACAAGTGGGCCTTCTTCGTCAAGAATTGGGGCAACGAGGGATACTGCGGCGACAACGACGAGCCGCTGGAGTGGGCGACGCAGAACGTCTACCGGGTGCGGCTCCGCCATGCCGTGGGCACGGGATTCAACCTCGGTCAGAACGTCTGGGTCTACGGGGACGACGACTCCGAGCGCAACGCCCAGCGCTGGGACTTCGGCACCGACGGCTCCGGCCTGATCCTGACCTTCCACATGCGGGATCCGAGCAAGCAGTGCGGCTTCGTGGGTGACCTCACCATCAACTGGGGCGCCGCGTCGGCGGTGCAAGGCCCGCCACGAAGCGGAGCCGCCGCCGGGGCGGTGGGCGCGGGAGCGGCCCGGGCGTCCGCCTCTCACCACTTCGACGAGGACGGCGATCCGGCGCTCAAGGCGAAGATCGACCGCCTGTCGCCGGAAGACCGCAGGCTCCTCGCGGAGGAGATCGCCAGGCTCAAGCACCATCCGAAGCCGCAGCCGAGTCAGGGGATTCCGTCGACCGCGGCCTCGACTCCGCCGCCGAAGCCGTCGGGCCCGTACCCGAACTTCGGAAAGGCCAACTGGGGCCTGCCGAATCCCGCCCGACGGGCGGAGCGCGACAGGCGCCATGAAGCGGTCCTGGAGTTCCTCAGGGCGCACGGCGCCGCCTGAGGCCGTTGGGGCCGCGGGCCCGGTCCCGGAAGGGGCCGGGCCCGTCAGGTCAGCGCGCGGCCGGTGCGGAGGGCGACGCGTCGGCCACGGGCGGCAGCGACGCGACGAAGGGCGTGTCGGTCCGCCAGATGGTCTCCTCGCGCCGCGGGCCCGTCGAGAGGATGACGGCGGGCGCGCCGACCGCGTCCTCGAGCGCACGGACGTAGCGCTGCGCGGCTCCGGGGAGCTCCTCGTAGCGGGTGACGCCCGTGGTCACGGCCTTCCATCCCGGGAAGCGCTCGTACTCCGGCTCGAGGCGCGCGATCTCCTCCGCGAGGGCGGGCAGGGCCGCGACGGGCTTTCCGTCGAGCCGATAGCCCAGGCACACCGGGATCTCGTCGAGGTCGTCGAGACAGTCGAGCTTCGTCAGGGCGACGGCGTCGGCGCCCGAGAGCTCCACCGCCGTGCGGGCCACGACCGCATCGAACCAGCCCGTGCGACGCGGGCGGCCCGTCGAGGTGCCGTACTCGTTGCCGCGCTTGCGAAGGAACTCGCCGGTCTCGTCCGAAAGCTCGGTGGGGAAGGGACCGGAGCCGACGCGGGTCGAGTACGCCTTGAGCACGAGCAGGCTCGCGTCGAGCGCCCGGGGCGCGATCTCGAGCCCGGTGGCCACGCCGCCGGAGGTGCAGTGCGAGGACGTCACGAAGGGGTACGTTCCGGCCGAGAGGTCGAGCATCGCGCCGTGCGCCCCCTCGGCGAGGAGCGTGGCGCCCGCCTTCAGGCGGCCGCGGAGGTAGCGGCCCGTGTCGCAGACGTGCCGCCGGATGCGCTCCGCCCTGGGCGCGAGCATCGCGAGGACCTCGGACGCCGACGGGACGTCGGCGACGCCGAGCGTCCGCAGCAGCGCGCCGGTCTCGGACGCGATCGCCTCGACGCGGGCGGCGAGGGTGCCGGGGACGTAGAGCTCGGCGACGCGGACGGCGCGGCGCGCCGCCAGCGACTCGTAGGCCGGGCCGATGCCCCGCAGCGTCGTGCCGATCTTGGCGTCGCCCGCGGCGCTCTCCCGGGCGGCGTCGAGGAGGCGGTGGTAGGGAAGGATGACCGTCGCGCGGTCCGAGATCAGCAGGTTCTCGCCGATCGGGATCCCGGCCGCCTCGACTTCCTCGATCTCGGAGATCAGCGCGTCGAGGGCGAGGACGACTCCCGTGCCGATGAGCCCGGTCCGTCCCCGGATGACTCCGGCCGGCAGGAGGTGTAGGGCGAAGTGCCGGTCGCCGAACTTGACGGTGTGTCCGGCGTTGTGGCCGCCGTGATAGCGGGCGACCACGTCGAAGCGGTTCGCCAGCAAGTCGACGACTTTCCCCTTGCCCTCGTCGCCCCACTGACCCCCGAGGACCGCGACCACCTTCACTCGTTCTCTCCTCTTACGCTCGCCACGCGCGGCCTCGCCGCGCAAAGCAGCGCAGCCTAGCACCGTTCGGGGTGGATGTCTCGCTTAGAATCGCACACCAGTGCGAACCCTGCGTCTCGACGGGAACGGCCTGGGACTGGCCGAGCTGACGGCCGTGGCCGATCGTTCCGCGCGCGCGGCGCTCTCTCCCGCGGCGCGGCGCGCGATCCGGGCCTCGCGGCGGGTCGTGGATCGCGCCATCCGCAGCGGCGAGCGCGTCTACGGGGTCACGACCGGGTTCGGAAAGTTCGCGGACGTCGCCATCCCGCGCGACCGGATCGAGGCGCTGCAGCGCAACCTGATCCGGAGCCACGCGGCCGGCGTGGGCGCGCCGCTTCCGGACCGCGCCGTGCGCGCGATGATGGCGCTGCGCGTCAACGCCCTGGCGAGGGGCTGCTCCGGAATCCGCGTCGAGACGGTCGAGGCGCTTCTCGCGATGCTCGCGGCCGACGTCCTGCCGGTCGTCCCCGAGCAGGGCTCGGTGGGCGCATCCGGCGACCTCGCCCCGCTCGCGCACCTCGCGCTCGCCCTGATCGGCGAGGGCCGCGTGCGGGTCGGGGGACGCGAGGGCCCCGCCGCCTCCGCCCTGCGCCGGGCGCGCCTCCGGCCCGTCGCGCTCGCCGCCAAGGAGGGGCTCGCGCTCATCAACGGCGTCCAGATGTCGGTGGCCGTGGGCGGGCTCGCGCTCCAGAGGGCGCTGCAGCTCTCGCGCGTCGCGGACCTCGTCGGCGCCGCCTCGCTCGACGCGTCGCGGGGCTCGGACGCCGCGTTCGACCCGCGCATCGTGGCCGCCCGACCCCACCCCGGCGCGCAGCAGAGCGCCGGCAATCTCCGCGCCCTCCTGAAGGGGAGCGCCATCCGCGAGTCGCACCGCGGCTGCGGCCGCGTCCAGGACAACTACGCGCTGCGCTGCATGCCACAGGTGCACGGCGCCGCGCGCGAGGCGTTCGCTCACGCGCGCGAAGTACTCGAGCGCGAGATGAACAGCGCGACGGACAATCCGCTGGTCTTCGTCCGTCGCGTCCGCGGATCCGGCGGCTCGGGCCGCGGCGACATCGTGTCCGGAGGCAACTTCCACGGCGCGCCCGTCGGGCTCGTGCTGGACTACGCCGCGATCGCCGCGACGGACCTGGCGTCGATCTCCGAGCGCCGCATCGAGAAGCTCGTCAACCCCGCGCTCTCGGATTTGCCCGCGTTCCTGGTCCGCGAGGGCGGACTGCACTCGGGTCTCATGATGGCGCAGGTCACCGCCGCCGCGCTCGTCTCGGAGTGCAAGGTCCTGGCGCATCCCGCCTCGGTGGACTCGATCCCGACCTCCGCCGCCAAGGAGGATCACGTGTCGATGTCGCCGATCGCCGCCCGCAAGCTCGCGCAGGTCGTCGCGAACCTGGAGCGGGTGCTGGCCATCGAGCTCATGACCGCGTTCCAGGCCATGGAGTTCCTGCTTCCGCTGCGCTCCTCCGCGCCGCTCGAGCGGGTCCGCGCCGCGTTCCGCTCGGTCGTCAAGGCGTGGGACCGCGACCGCGAGCTCCATCCCGACCTGGAGCGCTCGCGCGCGTTCCTCTCGAGCGACGCGATGGCGAAGGCGATCCGGCCGCTCGCCTGAGTCTCGACTCGTCCGCGCGCCTGAACGCCGCCTGAACGCCGGGGCCGCGGCAGGACCCCGCGATAGAATCCGCGCCATGAGCGCCACGGTCGCCGCCGGACCGTCCCGGGGAACGATCCATTCGGATCGGACCATCCGCGCCGCCCGCGGCGCGACGCTCCGCTGCCGCGGCTGGATCCAGGAGGCGGCGCTCCGCATGCTCGAGAACAACCTCGATCCCGACGTCGCCGAGCGGCCGGGCGAGCTCATCGTCTACGGCGGAACCGGCCGCGCCGCGCGCAGCTGGGAGGCGTTCGACACGATCGTCGCGACGCTCCGACGCCTGCGCTCGAACGAGACGATGCTCGTGCAGTCGGGCAAGGCCGTGGGGGTCTTCGAGACCCACGAAGACGCGCCGCGCGTGCTGATCTCGAACTCCATGCTGGTCCCGGCGTGGGCCACCGGCGAGGAGTTCCGCCGGCTCGAGGGGCTCGGCCTCACGATGTACGGCCAGATGACCGCGGGCTCGTGGATCTACATCGGCAGCCAGGGCATCGTGCAGGGGACCTACGAGACGTTCGCGGCGGCCGCCGCGCGCGAGTTCGGCGGTGACCTGAGCCGGCGCCTCGTCGTGACCGCCGGCCTCGGGGGGATGGGAGGCGCCCAGCCCCTCGCCGCCACGATGAACGGCGCGGTGGCCCTGGTCGCGGAGGTGGACCGCGCGCGCATCGAGAAGCGCCTGCAGACACGCTACCTCGACGCCCGCGAGACGCGGATCGACGCCGCGATCGACCGCGCGCTGGACGCGAAGGCGCGAGGTGAGGCGATCTCGATCGCCGTCGAGGCCAACGCCGTGGACCTCCTCGAGCGCCTGATCGCGCGCGGCGTGGTCCCCGACGTCCTGACCGACCAGACGTCGGCGCACGACGAGCTCAATGGGTACGTGCCGCGCGGCGGCACGCTCGAGGACCTCGAGCGGCTGCGCGCGAGCGACCCCGCCCGCTACATCGAGCTCTCGTACCGGACGATGGCCGAGCACGTTCGCGCGATGCTCGAGCTTGCGCGCCGCGGGGCGGTGACCTTCGACTACGGCAACAACCTGCGCGGCCAGGCGAAGAAGGCGGGCGTCGCGGACGCGTTCACGATCGGCGGGTTCGTGCCGCTCTACATCCGGCCGCTCTTCTGCGAGGGCAAGGGGCCGTTTCGATGGGCCGCGCTCTCCGGCGAGCCCGACGACATCCTCGAGACGGACCGTGCCCTGCTCGAGCTCTTCCCCGAGGACCGCTCCCTCGCCCGGTGGCTGACGCTGGCGCGGGAACGCATCGCCTTCCAGGGTCTGCCCGCCCGAATCTGTTGGCTCGGCTACGGCGAAAGGCACCGCGCGGGCCTGCGCTTCAACGCGCTCGTCCGCGAGGGCCGGGTCCGCGCGCCGATCGTGATCGGCCGCGACCACCTCGACGCGGGCTCGGTCGCCTCGCCCAACCGCGAGACCGAGGCCATGAAGGACGGCTCGGACGCGATCGCCGACTGGCCCATCCTGAACGCGCTGATCAACACGGCGGCCGGCGCGAGCTGGGTGTCGGTCCATCACGGCGGAGGCGTCGGCATCGGAAACTCCATCCACGCGGGCATGGTGGTCGTCGCGGACGGAACGCCGGACGCCGACCGCCGGCTGCGTCGGGTGCTCCTGAGCGATCCCGGCACCGGAGTCATGCGGCACGCGGACGCGGGTTACGCGGAGGCCGTCCGGGCGGCGCACGAGCGGGGAGTGGACCTGCCGTCTCTGGGCTAGGAGAGGCGACCGCGGCGTGACCGTGCGAATCCGCGCGAACCTCGCCGCGATCCTGCTGGCCGCGCCCGTCCTCCTCTGGCTGGACGGCTGGTTCCCCGCCTGGCGCGGGGCGCGCAGCACCCGTCCGCCGGAGTCCTCGGTGGCCGCGCTCCGCGACGTCGCGCAGGATCTCGAGCGCCGCGCCGCCGCGCTCGCCGCGGACCCCGAGGTCGCGCGCTCGATGGAGGGCGGAGGCATCGCCGTCCGGCGCCAGGCGCTCTTCAACGCGGCGCGCGACGCGATGGCGGGCGCCGCGCCCGGCACGTGGATCGCGCTCGCGGACCGGCGCGGCGAAGTCCATGCCTGGTGGGGTGACGCCCCGGCGCAGGTCCTCGAGACGCGGTCGGCCGCCACCCTCGCCGTCCGCTGGTCCGCGACCCGCCTCGAGCTGCTGCACTGGCGCGTGGCGGGAACCGGCGCGCTCGGCGGCCTCGTCTGCGCCGCGCGGTCGCTGCCCGTGGAGGCGCCCGACTTCGGGCGCGCGCTCAACCTCACGGGCGAGGCGCTCGACTGGGAGCCGGTCGCTCCCGACAAGGGCGAGCCGCTCCTGACGCTCTCGGACGGCTCGACGACGGCCGTTCCCGGTAGGGCGCCGGCGGGCTCGGTCCTGATCGCCGCGCGGCGCACCGCGGCCCCGACCGCGCAGGACCCGCGCTGGAAGGCCGCCGCACTGAGCCTGCTCCTGGTCCTCATGCTCGTCCTGATCTCGGGCCGGGCGGATCCGATCTCGATGGGGGCGGGGCTCGCCCTCGGACTGCTTTCCGCGCTCTGCTACGTCGACGCCGGCGGCGACCGCTCGCTCCTCTGGCCCGAGGTCTGGATTCCCGCCGCGGGGGCCGCCCTCCTGCCGTTCGCCTTCGACCGGCTGCGCCGCCGCGAGGCGGGCGCGCGCGCCGGGCCGTTCGCCCTTCCCGCGGCCTACGGCCTGTTCGCGCTGACGTTCTTCGGCGCGACGCGGATCGCCCTCCCGGACCTGGAGTCGCGCCTGCCGGTCTTGAGCGCGCCCTTCTGGGAGCTGCTCGGCCTGACCGCGCTCGTCGTCGCCGCGCTCGCGCTCGGTGCCGCGGCGGCGAGTCCGGCCCGCTCGCGTCCGGGGATCGGCACCGCGCTGATCGTCACCGCCGCGGCCATCGTCGCCAGCCTCGCCGCGGTGTCGGCGTCGCCCGCGTACCCGATCGTCGTGGGGGCGGCGGCCGTCCTCTGTTTCGAGCTCTGCCGGCGCCCGATCGTGGCCGCGCCGGTCGGGCTCGCGACCGGCGTCTTCCGCCTGCTCGCCGCCGCCCTTCTCCTCTTCGTCCTGATCGCCTCGCCCGTTCACGAGCATCGGCGCGCCGACGCGGAGTTCCGGACCGCCGCCGCGATCCGGCTGCCGGAGCCGGACCGCTTCTCGGGCGGCGCCGTCGTCGCGGTGCAGCGCGCGATGGAGCGCGCCGAGGCCTTCGACCTCGCGCGCGACCTGCCCGCGCCCGTCTCCGAGGTGGACCTCTCGGACCTCGCGTACCGCCTGTGGCGGGAGGGGGAGACCCAGGCCCCGTCCCCCTCGCTGATCGCGTACGAGGTGCTGGACGGAGCGGGCCTTCTTCGCAGCCGCTTCTCCCTGATCCCCGAGACGGAGACGGCCGCCTCGTCGGGCGCCGGGATCCGGATCGAGCGGCACGAGGTCGCCATCGTGCGCCGGGCGGCGGAGCTTCGCGCGGGCGGCGAGCCCTGGGGCCGCGTCATCGTGTCGGTCGCCGACTGGCCGGGCTGGGATCCGCTGCCGCCGCGGCTCGAGGTCTACCGCCGCCTCGTCGGCGCGGAGCCCGTGAGCGTCCCGGCCCCGCGTCCGGTCCTCGCGACCTACGCCGCCGACGGCACCCGGCAGGAGGAGGGGCCGGACCTTCCGCCGGCCGCCTTCACGCGCGTGCGCGAGGCGGGACATCCGCTGCCGGCCCGGCTGCGCTACCGCGGGCTCGAGCTGCGCGGCGAGCTGCGGCCCCTCGCCGACGGCTTCCAGCTCGTCGCGATCCCGGGCCCCGATTTCCTACAGCGCATCCTGACGGCGGCGCGGCTGCTCCCGCCGGCCGCGGCCGTGCCGCTCGCGTTCGGCCTCGTGCTGCTGTGGCGCGTCCTCACGAGCCGGCGGCGGATCCGCGACTGGATCCCGGCGCAGACCTTCCGCGGGCGCCTGATCGCGCTCTTCGTGCTCTCCGTCATGATCCCGCTGCTCGCGGTCACGGCTTTTCTGCGCTCCTCGCTCCGGACCCGGACCGGTCAGGACACGCTCGACCACGCGCGCACCGGCCTCGAGACCGCGCAGCGCGTTCTCGACGACTACCTCCCGTCGGTGGAGTCGCCCGGCCGGCTCAGCCTGCTCGACGACGCGCTCCTGTCCTGGCTCGCCAACGCCGTGGGCTACGACCTCTCGATCTTCTCCCCGGAGGCCCGTCTCGTCGCGACCTCCCGCCGCGACCTCTACGCCGCGGGACTCCTGCCCGAGCGCGTCTCCGCGCCGGCCTACGCCGCGATCGGCCTCGGCGGCGCGCGCCAGCGGACGGACCTCCGCCTGCTCGAGGGAACGCCGTTCGAGGAGATGACGACGTCGCTGGCCAGCGTGCCGGGCGTGCCCGGCGTGAGGAGTCCGGTCCTCCTCGCCCTCCTGCTCCTCCCTCAGCAGCGCATCGCGGAGGAGGACGCGGCGCAGCTCACGGCCGCGTTCTC